>OLSD01001000.1_pt1 | contig 25506 bp, 26 predicted proteins | sample 1672211 | NCBI WGS metagenome assembly OLSD01 (sample SAMEA3136659, study PRJEB25190) | human gut metagenome | reverse complement strand
GCCTGATCGGCTTCCCCAATGTGGGCAAGTCCACCCTCATCTCTACCATCAGCGCGGCCAAGCCCAAGATCGCGAACTATCACTTCACCACGCTGGTGCCCACCCTGGGTGTCGTGTCGGTGGGTGAGGGTGCCAGCTTTGTCTGTGCCGACATCCCCGGCCTGATCGAGGGTGCCAGCGAGGGCATTGGTCTGGGCCACGACTTCCTGCGCCATGTGGAGCGCTGCCGCCTGCTGCTGCATGTGGTGGATGTCTCCGGCAGCGAGTGCCGTGAGCCGGTGGAGGACTTTGAAAAGATCAACGAGGAGCTGGCAAAGTTCAGCCCCGAGCTGGCACAGCGCCCCCAGATCGTGGTGGGCAACAAGTGCGACCTGGCCACCGAGGAGCAGATCGAGAGCTTCCGCAGCTATGTGGAGGGCAAGGGCCTGACCTTTGTGCCCATCTCTGCCGCCACCATGCAGGGCGTGCGGGAGCTGCCGGGCCTGGTCTATAACCGCCTGAAGGATATCCCGCCGGTGCCTGTGTTCACCCCCGAGTACAAGAAGCCCGAGCCCAAGGCCAACGACCGTGCTTATACCATCCAGCGGATAGAGGCCCATGTGTGGAGCATCGACGCGCCCTGGCTGGAGTATATCCTGGCCGGCAGCAATGTGGATGACTACGAGAGCCTGCAGTATTTCCAGCGTCAGCTGGACGAGAGCGGCATCCTGACCGAACTGGTGGAAAAGGGCGTGCAGGAGAACGACACCATCCTCATTGGTGAATATCAGTTCGATTATATCTTCTAAAAAGGAGACGACCCTCTCAGTCTCGCTGCGCTCGCCAGCTCCCCCGAAGGGGGAGCCAACGCATCTGACAGGTTCGCAGCTTCTGTTTTGCTGAATCATGTCTGAAAGCTGCAAGTGCCTCTCCCCTTTGGGAGAGGTGGCATTGCGTAAGCAATGACGGAGAGGGCGAGGATTACAACAATGCAGGAAGAAACCATCGACCCCCGTGAGCTGAACCCGCTGGCGCTGGCCTTTGTGGGCGACAGCGTGCTGGAACTGCTGGTGCGCACCCGTCTGGCACGGCACCACCGGATGTCCGCAGGCAAGCTCAATGTGGAAAAGGTCAAGTATGTCTCGGCCCGGGCACAGTTCCGGGAGGAGCAGCTGCTGGAACCGCTCTTCACAGAGGAAGAGCTGGCTGTGTTCAAGCGGGGCCGCAACGCCAGCAAGGCCAGTGTGGCCAAGCACGCTTCCCCCGAGGAATACCGCGCTTCCACCGGCTTTGAGTGCCTGCTGGGCTGGCTTTACCTCACCGGGCAGATGACCCGTGTGGAAGAGCTGTTCGATGCCCTGTGGCAGCAGTTTGACCCGAACCAGAAATAAAACGCGAAAGCCCGCTGCTTTCCGCACTGGAAAACAGTGCAGGGAAGGCAGCGGGCTTTCTTATGCGGTGTTACTTCTTGTTCTTGGCACCCTCGTCGTCAGCACCCTTGGTATACTGGTTGGGGTGCTTGTGCTCGTTGGTGGTCTGATTGGTGGTGCGGTTCTGGCTCTGGTTCTTGCAGTTGTTCGTGCGGTTTTCGGTGCGATTCTCGCTGTGGTCCTTCATGGTTCGTTACTCCTTTCGTGAGGGGGCTTTCCCTCACAGCCTTAGTTTTGCCGCGAACGGCGGCTTTATTCATGGGAGGATAAGCTTTCATGCCTACGGAATATTTTGAGCGCCGGGAGCGCGCTCTGCTGGGCGACCGGTTCGATGCTCTCTATGCCGCCCCGCAGGAGACTGCTGCCCGGGGCGTGACGGTCTCGGCCCTGCGTGCTGCGCCGGAGCAGTTTGCCGCGCAGGCAGATTTTCCGGTGGAGCCCTCGCCCTTCTGCAAGGCGGGCTTTGTGGTGCAGGACCCCGCCTTCAAGCCCGGGCGGCACCCCTACCACCATGCGGGCGTGTTCTACTCGCAGGAGCCTTCCGCTTCCAGTGCCGCGCCCCTGCTGGGGGTCCGGCCCGGGATGCGGGTGCTGGATACCTGCGCGGCCCCCGGCGGCAAGAGCAGCCAGCTGGCGGCAGCGCTGGGCGGGCAGGGGCTGCTGGTAAGCAACGAGTTCGTTGCCGCTCGCGCCGAGGTGCTCCGGAGCAATCTGGAGCGGATGGGCGTGCCCAACGCTGTGGTGCTGAACGAGGACACTGGCCGCATTGCCGCCGCTCTGCCGGAGTTTTTTGACCGTGTTCTCGTGGATGCGCCCTGCTCCGGCGAGGGAATGTTCCGCAAGGAAGCCGTGGCTGTGACCCAGCACTGTGAAGCGCTGGTAAAGCAGTGCGCCGCACTGGGGGCACAGATCCTGGACAATGCGGCGGTCTGCCTGGCCCCCGGCGGCGAGATGATCTATTCCACCTGCACCTTTGCCCCGGAAGAGGACGAGGGACAGGTGGCGGCGTTTTTGCAGCGCCACCCGGAGTTCACGCTGGCCGATGTGTTCGGCAATGTGGATTACAGCTTTGGCAGCCCGGGTGAGGCAAACCGCACCGGCGGCCTGCCGTTGGATGTGAGCAAGGTGCGCCGGATCTGGCCCTGTCAGGGCGGCGAGGGGCATTTTATTGCCCGTCTGGTCAAGGCTGGCACGCCGCGGCCGCTGCCTGCCCCCGGAACCTATACGGCAGAGGAAGAGCTCTGGCTGGCTGCTGCCGCAGAGCAGAGCAAAAAGCAGAAGGGAAGCAAGGGCGGCAAGCCTGCCAAGGCCCCGGATGCCCGCAGCGCCCGCCGGGAGAACAGCCGTGCCCTGCGGGAGGCGGTGCAGGGCCGCAGCGCCCGCAGCCGGGATGCCGGGGCAGGGGAGGCCACCCCGGCCCAGAGCCTTGCTGCATGGCAGGAGTTTGCCCGGCAGTATTTCCCGGCGCTGGCGGACCGCCCTGCCGTGGTGCATGGCGGCAGCGTTCTGCTGCCCGTGCCCTTCCCGCAGACGGGACTGCATGTCCTGCGGGCGGGGGTGTTCGTGGGCAGCGTGCAGAAGGGCCGTTTCGTGCCGGAGCACCACCTGTTCACGGCATTCGGCGCGCTCTGCACCAACCGCGAAGCACTGACCCTTGCCGACCCGCGGGTAACGGAGTACCTTTCCGGCCGTGAGATCGCCGCGGACACTGCCGCCGATGGCTGGTGCTGCGTGACCGTGGATGGCTGCCCCATGGGCGGCGGCAAGGTGTCGGGCGGACGGGTCAAAAACCATTACCCCAAGGCCCTGCGGTTGCTGTAAACCGGCCTGAAAAGCCGGTTTTCCAACACGAACAAGCGAAAACACGCCCGGAGCCCTTGAATGGGATTCGTGATTGTGCTACAATAATAGAGTTAGATTTTGTGTGCTGCCACAAGCGGGCGACCACAGCCCGTCTGCCCGCAGGCGGAGATACCGATAAATTTAGGAGGCTCTTTCCCATGTCTGGACATAGCAAATGGAACAATATTAAGCGCAAGAAGGAAAAGACCGATGGCGCAAAGGCAAAGGTCTTTACCAAGATCGGCCGCGAGATCAGCGTTGCCGTCCGTGACGGCGGCCCCAACCCGGCTTCCAACAGCAAGCTGGCAGACCTGATCGCCAAGGCAAAGCGCATGAGCGTGCCCAACGATAACATCCAGCGCATCATCAAGAAGGCTGAGGGCGGTGACAAGACCGAGTTCGAGGCCATCACCTACGAGGGCTACGGCCCCGGCGGCGTTGCTGTCATGGTCGAGACCCTGACCGACAACCGCAACCGTACCGCTGCCGACCTGCGCCACTACTTCGACAAGAACGGCGGCAACCTGGGCGCTATGGGCTGTGTGGCCTTCCTGTTCAGCCAGAAGGGTGTCATTGACATCTCTCTGGAGGATAAGGATGCCGACGAGGCCATGATGGATGCTCTGGATGCCGGTGCCGAGGACTTTGATGCAGGCGAAGAGGCTGCTGAGATCACCACCGATCCCGAGAACTACTCCGCTGTGGTCAAGGCCATGGAAGAGAAGGGCTACGAGATCCTGAGCGACGACCTGGCCATGGTCCCCATGACCACCACCCGCCTGACCGACCCCGATCAGCTCAAGGCAATGGGCAAGCTGCTGGATGCCCTGGAGGACAACGACGATGTCCAGAACGTCTGGCACAGCCTGGAGAACGAAGAGGACCTGCCGGAATAATGCTCCGCAGGTCTGAATAAGGACGTAATGAAGCCGCTTTTTGTGTTGTGATGCACAAAGAGCGGCTTTTTTGCGGGCAGGAGAGCACAGAAAAGCTGTTTTGCTGTGACATACGGGTACTTTTGGATTGTGACATACTGACCGGTTTTGGAGGGCTGAAAAATGAAGTTGTACGTCACAGTAGAGGAGTTTTTGTATGCCAAGAAGATTGAAAATCAGACAGAGCGAACACTCAGAGGATATAAAAATGCTCTGAATCTGTTTGCTAACTGGCTTCAAAAGGAATGGACGATTGATGAATTGGAAAAGATTCGGGTCGTCCACCTGAAACAGTATGTGGCCTATCACCTGAAAATGGGGCACAAGGCAACCTATGTGAATGGTATCATCAAGATACTACGGGCATTCTTCAAGTACACGAATGGAGAGGATTACACCGATATTGCCTATGAGAAGGTAGCGTGGGTCAGGGAAGAAAAGCCTGTGATCAAGGCATTCTCTGCACAGGATGCACGGCAACTGCTGGAATACTATGATAATAAGAGCTACCTATCTTGCCGGAATCGCACCATCATCACAATGTTTCTGGAAACAGGTATCCGGTGCAAGGAATTGATCGATATGCAGCCGGAGGACATTAAGGAGAACTATATTCTTATCCACGGCAAGAATCACAAGGAGAGGCTGGTTCCCATCACACCGTATCTGGGTAAGCAACTGGCAAAATATCGGGTACGGATAGAGCACCAATTTGAGCTGAAATCGTCGGACAGCAATTTCTTTTTGAGCGTGAAAGGAAAAAAGCTGACCAACAGTGCAATCGAACGGTTGATAAAGATTGCGGGGCAGGGAATACAGGAAGCTCGAGTATCGCCCCACACATTCCGGCACTTCTATGCGCAGACCCAGTTGAAGAACGGCATGGACATTTACACCCTGTCCCGGTTGTTGGGACACGAAAAGGTGAGCATCACCCAAATCTACTTGCAGAATATGCAGGATGCGCAAATCGTGGAGAGTGCGGTCAATAGCAGTGTGATTGCCAGCCTGAAAGGAAATTCTTAAAGTAAACAGTTCAAATCTAAGGCAGTATCGTCTTTCCTGGCGGTGCTGCTTTTTTGTATGTGCACTTTTAAGAAAAAATGGTGTTATAATCTCTATGACTAGCTTGAAAGTAACAACTTTTTGTACTATAATAGAGTTAGATGGAAAGGAGGGATAGCTCGTAATGCTCCTATAGAACACGAGATTCAAAGGACGTATCGTAAACAGCTTTATTCTGTATCTGTTTGCGACAAATTTGTCCTATAGGAGGTTCATTATGAACAAGAAGAAAAATCCCGACAAGACGAAGCGCTGGCCGTTCAGTGGGTTCTTTCTGAAACTGACAGAGGCTCAGAAAGAATACGAGCAGGAGCAGCATATTGAACCTGCATCGTTGACGGAAGCGGAAAGGCGGCGTAAAATTCAGGAAATTCTGGATTACATTCACACTTCTCGTGAAAAGAAAAAAGACGATGGGGAACAGCTTGACCCTATTGTGCCAGATGAGAATTTGGAAGCGGTTCGAGCAGCAGAAGAAGAAAAAACTCTTCCGCTCAAACAGTATATAGCCGATCTGGTGGGTGACGCTTATAAGAATTGGAAGGGTATCGTGGTGTTCGATGCAGGCACCAACTCCGGCAAGACCTATTTCATCCTGAAAGTCCTGCTGCCGTGGGCCTATGAACAGCACAAGCGTATTCTGATTCTGTGCAACCGTGATGCTCTGCGTAACCAGATCGAGCATGATATATGCCGCTTGGGACGTGTTGTGGTGTCTCGCTGGGTTTATGATGATGAACTCGGCAGAGAAGTTGAAAAAGACATCGTCGTGAACAAGTATGATGATACTATCCGTGTGGAGACATACCAGTGGCTGGAAACCTTCTGCCAGAAAAATTTGGAGGGGGCCAAAGTCTTTCTGCGCACATTCGACTATATCGTGTCAGACGAGTATCATTACATGGTAACGGATGCCAGTTTTAACGATCAGGTGGATGTGAGTTATGAGGCTATTAAAGAGCTTGCGGCTATACGAATCTGTATCTTTATGAGTGCTACAGCCCGACTGTTATTTGACAACTGGGAACGACTTGGCAGAATCCCGGCAGGGCAGCGCTATTGCCTACCGGTTGATTATCGCCTTGTGTCAAGTGTGAAGTTTTTCTACTACGAAGATCAGGAAATCGATATCATCCGCCGAGTGAAGGAGGGCGAAAAAATCCTCGTCTTTGTGGATACCCTTGATAAATTGCGGAGGCTGAGAGATCGCCTGAAAGCAGATGGCGACGTTGATGTGGTCTGCCTGTGTTCTCGATACCGGAAAGAGGCCGAAGAGTTTGAGAAGCTCGATGACGTGATTCGGGATGGTGTTCTGCTGCATCAGGTCACGCTAACAACATCGGTTCTTTATAATGGCGTGGATATCAAAGACAGAGCATTGAAGTATATTGTCAGTGAACTGTGGAGCCCTATCGTAAATGCTCAGATTCTTGGTCGAAAGCGTCCTTTGGATGCAGAGGACACCTGCGCTGTGTACTTTATGGGATACGGCGAGAAGAGGCTGAAAGATCTGCTCCAGAAGGTTAAAACGTATCAGCTTGAGCCAGCAGGCGAGTATCGGAGGAAATTCAAAGACCCAGACGAATGGCGTGAGTATCTTCATTGTGACAAGACGCAAATGGTTCTGAACACGAACCGTAAATGTCGATGCCGGACAGTCGTGCTGGACCCAAGGGAGGGCTGCTATTGCCTGCGGAAACGTGCGTACCTACAAGCCTTGCTGGAAGATGCGACTCTGTTTAAGATGCTGCATTACGGCTATCAGACAGAGTTGCTGAAAGAGATCGATGAAAGCCTGCTCGCCAAAGTGGAGCGCCTTGAACCGCCTCCGCTGCTTGCATATCTGGATGCCCACTTGAACGAAGAACGATACTGTGAAGAGTGGCAGAAAATCTTCTTTGAGATGGGGCATATTTACAACAGGGCTGATGGGCACGCTGAAAAATCATGGCCTAGTTTTGCATACGTTCGTAAGTGGTTGCAGAACCATGGATACGATCTTCACAGGAAGCGTGGCACAAGCGGTGAACTGCGAAACAAGATGATTTGGTGGGTCACAAAATAATGAATTGCGCACAAAATTCACTGTGTTATATAATATAGTGAAAAATATGCGCATTAGAATCACGAAAGCTCGGCTGCTTATTGGAGTAGTCGGGCTTTTTATTGCGTCGATTGCTTACGGGGGAACCTTTCATTGACAGATCATATTCTAACCGCGTGGAATGTTAACGATGCGAGAGCAAGGCGAAGCGGCGCTAACATGGACACGCAAACGGAAATCTTGATGAAGCGAACCAGTGAGCGCTTCAAGATTGGAGTTGATGAGCGCTAGCGAGTATGTCGCAATAATTCGATTCATCGTCAAAATGTATGGTGTTTCTTCGAAATAATCAAAATAATGTTGATTCTCAGTTTGTTGAGAAAACACGATAATTCGTTGATATTAAAAAGAAAGCAAGCGTCTGCCCGGCGGATGTGTGCCACAAAGCGTTACTCTATCTGGATTGACCCGATTAAAAAGTGTACTTCGAATGGAATGTGACGAATTATCGACGATTCTGCGTATGGCTGTATACGTCGTGGATACTGTTTCGTAGCTGAATTTTCTGCCGCCAAAAGGGAGTTGGTCAGAGCGACTCCCCTGCAACTCGCTCAAAATTGAGCGGACTCAACATGGCACAAAATGTCCTGAGTTCGCCTTGATGCGATTTCAACTCCTGTCAGATTGACGGTAGCTCGCAGTAGACCTCGATTTGAGGGGATTTCAATATGACACCCCCCTTAGTAAATGGCAGATTTCTGTGATACCACGCAAGCTGTAACAGACAACATCACGTTCCACTGTTCGTTTTCCTTCAACCGTAATCGTTTTGATTACAGTTGAGAGTGGGTCGAGACGAGCTGCATTGCGTGTGATTTCCGACCTCAAGTGTCAAATTGACATTCGAGCTCAGCGGGTCAAAGCCGAATTTTCGGCGCTCATAGAATCGCTGTATAGGCCTCGTACCAAACTGTACGCACCTGATGGATAATAAGAATGTTACCCGTGAGTTACCGTTTGAAGGAATATGGCAAATCACCGACCCCATCAAGAAAGATGTGCGCAATTTTGCGCAGATGTAGACGGTGCTCAAAAATGCGAAAAACCATAATCAAGTAGCAAATCCGCCGGGATGTACTTTTCGACTGGACACACAATAAAAATTGCCCTACTACTCACAATTGAGCGGCAGGGCTTTTACTATGCAAAGAAAAACGTCAAAGAAAACAAATTACCAGATTTTTTCGACTTTACAGTGATGCTTTCTTAAAATGGCAGAAACCTTGTCACCATTTTCAGATTTGTTGATATAATATTTTTTACAGCGTGGGCAATACCAGCCGTATTCAATGGTGCTTTCAATGTGAAAGGCATAGCATTGTAAAGCGTATGTTGGATGATCTATGCAATATCGGATGAGGTCATTCTGCTTTTGGAGTTTGAGTAAAACCATAGTCGGTGATAGTTCTTGGTTTATGGATGTACGAGGGTGGTTAAATTGAAACTCTTTTTTCGAGCCATCATAGTAATCATCTTCATCATAAGAGGTGTGAGTAGCCCCAATTTGGTATTTACTCCGATAGTGGAGCCCTGCATAATGTTGTTCACGTCCCATCTTACCCTCCAATTATAGCAGTCTCTGGAAAACTATAAAAAAGCCATTGGATTACAAACTTTATAGGACAATTACTTCTTCTTTTTAGGAAGTGGGATGCCATGCTTTTTGCATTTTCGACAAAGGCATTGTGCCGATCGGCTTCCTGATTTAATTTGTCATGCGCTGTTCTTGCTGCACTTGCACGCGATTCTTGATATTCGTGATATCTCTGTGCAGACATCCAATTCGGGTAGACCAAAACATGTTTGCTAGCTGCGCGGCTTTCTGGCGGCGGATAACGCTTGGGGCCTTTCATGCTTTCCTCCTTACCGCAGCTTTCTCATCCATTCTCTTGATATCTGATTCTGCCGCTCATAAAATGTGACACCTGTTACATCGTTCACAACCACATCATCATACGGAATGCCTTTTTCGTTCAGATGGGCGATAAACCAGCGCTTTTTACAATAACAATATGGGATTTTGTATGGATTTCCGTACTCACTCGCGGGTTTTCCGCAGGCATTGTATACGTCACCACACATACTCCACCACTCTTTGCGAACACGATCTCGCATCTGAAGGACATCTGGTGTTCCATGATAGCCGTGAGCTTCACCAAACTCATAATCAGCTTTCTTCCGACTCATACTCTGCCCAGCACTCACCGCGCCAGACGCACCCAGTCCCAGCAAACCCAAAACGAACGATACAGCTCCACTCATAACAATTTCCTCCTGATGAGACTATTTTGAAAGATTATGCCGTTTCTCAACAATTTTACTGATTTTCTGCTCTAAAGTTACCACGCTTTTATCAAAATATCAAGTAGTGGAGCCTAAATGATAAAGGCTCATCTGAAAAGGCAGCTATACTTGACATAAAAAGGGGGGACGGTAACATGACAGCAGACCGTATCAAAGCCTTGCGAGAAGCCCGTGGATGGACACAGGTCGAACTTGCGCGCAAAATGAATATGACACGAAACGGTATCAATTCATGGGAACAAGGGCTTTTTATGCCATCCCCGCCCAGTCTGGTTGACCTCGCACGATTGTTTTCCGTATCGACAGACTACCTGCTTGGCGTAGAAAATTACAGCGCTGTTAATGTGACCGGCTTGAACGAAGAAGATGTTGCGCTTCTGGCCCAGTTGGCCGAGAGATTGAGAGAAAACCGCTGACCCTTTTATGGTGGAACTGCGGTTTATAATATCAAATCGCACCGAACAGCGAGAGAATGAAATAGAGGATGGCTCCCATGACGAAAGTCCCTCCAGCGGCTTCTAGCATGAGCAGTAAACATCCCCAGTCGTCACCGCCGCCTCGATTTGTCCGGCCTGCATTTATTCTGGAGTAGGCTTTGTAATCATCGTACCAATCATGCTTGTTGTTCATAAGTAAGCTCTCCTTTTGGTTAGTTGGCCAATGCGGCAATGAGAGCAACCAGAAGATAAAGACCCAGACCGCCAGCAATCAGAAGGCAAAATGCTTCACCAGAGCCTTTCCCGCCTCCGTTGCTCATCATGTTGTACATCATATAATGGTCAAACCAATCGTGTTCACATTTGCGGCTCATAAGTAAATCCTCCTGTTATAATGTTTAGAACCAGCCACGATGCGCTCTTCTGCATGTGTTTTCTAGCATCTGCTTTCTAGCTCGTTCTCCGTTGATTCCTGTTACCTCATCCAGAATTTCATCATCATACGGAATTTTTTGTGCTTCCAGATGAGCTCTAAACCAATTGCGATGATGAGAATGCTGATAAGGACCACCCGGGTATTCAGAAGGCCATTTATCAAGGCAATTCAATCCACCACCATGAAGTGACATCCATTCTTTGTACACACGCTCACGCATTTGAAGTGTTTCGCTATCCGTGTTCCAGCACTGAACACTTGGTAATTGAGAAGCTCTCTTTTTGTCACTCATACTCTGCCCAGCACTGACCGCGCCAGAAGCTCCCAGCCCCAGTAGACCTAAAACAAACGATACTGCTCCACTCATAACGATTTCCTCCTGATTCTATGTAGGTCTCTTTTGACTGACTGAATAATATCACACTTGATGTCCAACTAATCAGACTTACAAGTGTACTTTTAAAGATTTTCTGGCTTTTGTGCTGATAAGTGCTCACGAATCATCCGTTCTAGTGTCGGGCGGGTGACGTGAAGAGCTTTGGCCAGTTGTCCCTTATTTAATTCCCGACGGATGTATCGGTCATATAGGGCAGGAAAGTTATCGGGCATGGCGACCTTCTTGCGTCCCTTATAAACCCCGTTCCGCTTGGCAATGGCGATGCCTTCCCGCTGGCGGTCGAGCAGGTTCTGCCGCTCAAATTCATTGATAGCCGCAATCATGGTCAACATCAGCTTTCCGGTAGGGGTTCCGGTATCAAGGTTCTCTTTGTTGCTGACCAGATGTACGCCCTTGCCCTGCAACCGCTCCACGATCTCAAGCAGGTCTTTGGTGCTTCGTGCAAGGCGGCTGAAGTCATGGATATAGACCGTATCTCCCTCGCGCACATAGTCGAGCATAGCTTGGAGCTGGGGCCTGTCCATACTCTTACCGCTGATCTTTTCGGTGAACCATTTTTCGATGCTGTGGGCGCGGAGTGCCTCGATTTGGCGGGCTTCGTTCTGCTCTTCGGTGCTGACGCGGACATATGCGAATTTCATAAGATGTACCTCACTTGATGATAGAAAAATAGGGTCAGACTTGCCCAAAATCATGGAAAACAATGCGCAAATCGACCCTAAATTTCAAGGTATAGGCGGTATTTCAGTTGCAAAGTAGGGTGTACCCTATTTTTTATGAGACTTCGTTGAACAAATCCATCTGAATGGGTTCTCCATCGGGAGACCACTGGTAGGCAGATGCGGATGTGCAGAGCCCATCGTGCAATACAACCGTACAGACATAGACAGAGCCGTGGATTGAAATATTTGCAGCCGAAGATGGTTTGGTGTGGAGAATGTCAGACCAATCGTCATCAGTGGTTAAAAGAAGATCGGTTGTTCGGCAGGTGTAGTCCATTCGCATCTCTGGGTGCAGACAGATGGTGTAGAAAGTAATGTAATCAAAGTGCCCAAGAAATGTGAAAAACTCTTGGGCGGTCAGGGTTCTGGTAATAACTTCGCTCATCTGTAAATCTCCTGTTTTTGACAATATGAATCGGCCAAACTCAGTAAGCGAGTTTGTTTTTTACAAGTGCACTTTTAGAAAACGTCAACCGTAATGGTGCCGCCTTCTTTGGTGCTGATCTCATACTCGACGGTCTGAATATCCGGGAATACCAGCTTCTCGATGCTCAGGATGCTGGCAAGCGGTACAGAAAGCACTGTACTTCCAGCCATAAGATGCAGCTCTGATTTGTCCCGGCGGGTATGCGGTTGGACGTGCTGGAAGGCGATGTCTGTCCCGGTAAAGATGGCGCACACGCTGGCTCTGCACTCGAACGCTTCAGCGATAAAAGTGTCGATGGCGATTCTATAAGTATCCATGAGATACCTCCTGTTCTTTTGCTTGCAGCACTACTCTCACTCGTGCCCTCGCTCTCTGTCCCACTGTTATTCAGTCGGCCTTTACGAACGTCTCCATGCAGTCGGCACAGATGACGCGAACTTCTTTGGTGCTCCGGATGATGGTTCCACACTTGGGGCAGACCCACCGCCGAGTGCTGCTCTTGGCCTTTGGTGGTCTGGGCGCTCCGGTCTCACTGCTGCCCGGTGCCCTGCTTCCGTTCCCGGTGCCGACCATATCTTCCCACGCCAGCCGCTCGCCCATCTGGATATCCTGCCAGCCCATGAAGATGATGAAGTCCAACAGCTCTTCGGAAGGGCTTGTGATAGTCCAGCCGTATTTCTCGTGATGCTCAACAGTCAATCCGTGGGCTTCGGCCTGTTCCTTGAAGCGCTTGTTGTGGTAGATGCCATTATTGGACGTGTCCTTGATTTGGTTCTCAAGATTGTACTCGTGCACCATCTCATGAAGGAGTGTCGCGGTTGTTTCCTCAATCGGGCGGTCGAGCGTGGCAGAGGAGATGTTGATCTCGTACTTGCTTTCCTGCCCGGCCATCCAGACCTTTGAACAGGTGATATGTCCATAGGCGGACGGGGTTTTCTTGAGGCTGATGATGGGCTCAGGGAGCTTGCCTTCGAAATAATGCTTGTTGAGCTCACGGAACATTTTTTCGAGCTGCCCGGCGGCGCGGCTGGTCTTCACGGTCTGTTTCATGATTTCTCTCCTTTATACGTCAAGATTGCAAAACGGCGGGACAGATGGTATAATGTTCTTGTCCCATTGAGGAATAGTCCTTTGATAGCTGACTATGGGAAGGGGAGCTTGTGGATGTGGTGGCTCATAGGGATGACCTCCTGCATTTTACGAGTGAATGTTCAACGACTGATTGCAACAGAATGATAGCATAGAATAGCAAGCATGTAAATCCGCATACTGCACAAAGCTATATGCAAGCATATTATAGTAAGCATACAATGTGCACAAACCGGACTTTTCACTTATAATAGGTATATAGGAGAAAACAATGGCGTCAGATGCACAGCGTAAAGCAAATGCAAAATATCTCGCAAGCAAAAAGACCTTGACTATCCGAATCGACCATGACGAAGCGGATGAGATTTCGGATGCAGCTGAAAAAGCCGGTCAGAGTGTACAGGCATATTTTCTACAAGCTGTTCGGGATAGACTAGATGGAAAAAGCACCTATGGCGGGGTAGTTGAAAATATTGAACGTGTACCTTTAACGGAAGAAAAGCCTAGTTGTTCCATCTCCCCAGCACTGAAACGAGCCATCAGGAAAAGCATTCAGGATGCCATCCAGAACTTTTCGGAGGATGAATACGATAAACTCCGCTATGAGTTCGAGAAGTTGGTGTTTGAAACTTTTGTGGAGGAAGCCAGAAAATCGAAGAAGCCTCTGCCTGATAAGAAAAACAATGAAGAACCGCCCAAAGAGGACGCCGACGTAAACGAATGTATTTGTCAGTCTCTTCTCTGAGCATAAAAATAAGCCTCTGCCTTTTGAACGGGCAGGGGCTTTTACTGTATCTGGACAAATAAAATCCCGGCGGGGATGAGCCGCCGGGATTGCTTGGATATTAGAGGCCAGAAGAATCCTTAACAGGTGCATGAGTAGAATCTTTATACTCCATCATAATACCGATTTCATAGTTTACGCTAATCATTCCGAGTGTAATTTCAGTGCTTTCAGTAGTCCATTGCGCGCTGTACATTGTATAACCCAACTGAAGTGCTGTACCATCATCGGTATAATCTGCGAGACTGGATAATTTTTTCTTCTTATCCACAGATGGTTTCCCATATTTGTCTGCTAGACTTTCTTTGAGTGAATCAAAGACTGCAATGTACATACTGCCTTCATTGTAAGAATCGGTAAATTGATAGAGACCTCTGTATAACTTTCCTTCATCGTCAAAGTCATAGAGAATATAGGCTTCATGACCAGCCACAGTACCGGAATACATTATGGTTTTATTGTCATCGGAAACAGTTGCAAATTTGGCAGTCTCGTATTTATAAATTGTATCAATATCATCGCCCCAGAAGCCGCTACGGAAGTCACCATTTCGGTCAGAAGTGTCTATAGTTGGAACATTATTTTCAGGAAGTTCATAGGCAAGAACGAGATTATATTTATTATCATTGAAGCTGTAGAAATAAGATATCTTGCTATTGTCGTTCGACCATTCCAACCAGATATTTGTATTTCCATCTGAAGTCTCGCTTTTGTCAGAGGTAGGTTCTCCATAGACCTCTTTTAATCCATCAATAAAATCAGTGGAAATGTCATCGAAAGGCTGTGAGGAGTCATAGACGTAATTAGTTTTACAGAGGAGTTCGTCTTTGAAAATAAAGGCACACGTTCCAGTAAGGGTGTTGTATTCGGTATCATTGAATATATAAGACTTTTTACGCTCACCGATAAAAGATGCCTTATCGGGTGCCTTTTCCATAAGGGCTTCGACATCAGCAGGCGTGCTGGTCCATGTTGCATCCGAATACAGGAAGGGATGCGTAACACTTAAAGACGGTTCTGCTACTGAAGAAGCAACGACAGCATCCTCGCTAGCTGATGTAGAAGATGTGGACGTGCTATTGCGACCACAAGAGCTTAGACCGAAAAGTAGAGTGAGGCTGAGAAGCGCAGAACAGGAGCGTAAGACCAGACAGTTTACTTTCATAAGGAAATCCTTTCTTTTATAGGTGTTGATGATAAAATAAAACCCGGCGGGGATTGGCCACCGGGAAAGCGGATTATGCCTGTTTAGAGGGTAAATCTATATGGTTGATATCTTCGTAGTTAATCATGATAGGATCACATGTATATAAAGTGATATTGCTTTTTGAAGTATACCATTTATAAACTTTTCCATCCAGAACACGATTCTCTGAACATTCAGCCTCCCCATAGTACTGTGTATACTTTTCAACAAGGTTTTTGGAAATTTGCCGAGAGGTTAATTGTGAGTTCTTCGATGGGCTGAGAATGATATTGACGGCATAAAGTTTTCCGTCGTCAAAACTATAATTCTCAATTGTTGTAATATCAGGAAAATCTTCAAATGATTCAGCTACACGGAAAAACGAATCTCCAGTTTGATTGGACTTTAGATCGGCATCTTCCGGATATTCTTTTTGAAACGATTCAATGGCGGTTCCCCACTTGTAGTGATTATAATAACCCGGATTCAACACTTTTCGTACGAAAGGATAGGCGACGATACAACATAATAAAACTATAACTACAAATATGAAAACAGGAATACCGCGCTTGATTTTTTTCTTCTGGATGGAACGCATTTCAGCTTTGATTGTTTCGATAGGACAGCCACAGTTTGGACAATGAGAAGCGTGACTACTTATTTCTTGATTACATTCCGGGCATTTTATCAAAGCCATTATAAATTCTCCTCAAGTGGTTAATTGTTCAAATACAATTTCATCTTTCCGTAACTATTAGAGACAGCAGTATCTGCGGAATTAAAATTAGTAGAAAAACTCTGAAGGCTACCGGTGGGATCTGTTACGAGATTTGTCAGCTCAAGATAATCATCATATAATTCCTCAATTGCGGCGTAAGCATTCTGGTATTCTTCGGGAGGATTTTGCAAGTCTTTCATGATTTCCAGAACGCTATCTTGACTGGATTCAATAGAACTAATCTTGGCCTTAAAGCTGCTATCAGAGAAAAGATTGCCCAAAGCCTCATTGAAATCACTTACAAAATATCCGTTTGGACGAGTATATTGATCGGTAGAAGAATCACGTTCCTCATAGATAGCATTATACCAGACACTTTTTATAAGGTTACCAGCGGATTCGGCAGATGCAGCACTGGAAAGCATTTTGCTAGTTGCATCTTGGAGGTTATCATAATAAGTTTCTGATGCTTCTTTAGCTTTTTGTGAATTAGAGACATTGATGCCGATAACACCTATAGCGACAATAGCAATAAAGGCTGCAACAGCAATAGCAACTTTTGTGAAATTCTTCTTAGCGTTTTGGGAAACAGTAACTTCGATGGGGGCGGAATCCGAAGATTCTGAACTCACAGGACAACCGCATTTTGGGCAAACGGTAGCTGTCTGGTCAAGTTCAGCACCACATTCGGGACAAGTTTTCGTTTGCGGTGTAAACTCATAACCGCAATGGATACACTTCGGTGATTTGTCAGAAATCATTTCCCCGCAACTGGGGCATGGAATCATTGCCATAGAAATCCTCCTCAAAATAAATTGGTGAAAACGAACAAAAAAGCAAATAAGCTCAAAATATAAATATCACACTTTTATCATGATGTCAAGTAATGGAGCCAATAATGATAATGATAAATCACGTCCGCAACCTATACTGGACATAGGAGGCGATGAAAATGACCGCAGATCGAATCAGGGCATTACGTGAGGCACGAGGCTGGACGCAGGCAGAACTTGCCCGGCGGCTGAATATTACGCGCAACGGTGTCAACTCGTGGGAACAAGGCTTGTCGATGCCATCTCCGGCGTGTCTGGTCGATTTGGCAAAGCTGTTCTCGGTGTCTACAGATTATCTGCTGGGTGTGGAGCGCTTGGAAGCGGTCAATGTCACAGGGTTGGATGAGAAAGACGTGGCAATACTAGCGCAACTGGCAGACCGATTGAGAGAAAGCCGCTAAACAGAGCGGCTTTAATTGTAATGATGTGCGGAAAATAACATAAATACGATGAAATTTTGATAAGAATGATTGTTGAATCACCGGGGAAATAAATATTAGAACAATGAAATAAAATAACGATAGATCGATAATAAACGAGATGATATCCGGTGAATAGTCCGAAAAAAAGATATCTTGATATGTATAAATGTTGCAATCCGAAAGCAGCGAGGAAATAGAACCGATGTTGAGCGGAACCGTGGGTGAAAAGCTGTTAGAAGCAATTAAGGTAAAACAGAAAAGGGACTGACATCCAGCAGATAGAACTGTGAAAACGAACTCTTTTTGACAGAATGGAGTGAGACATACATTACGATACGGGAGCAGTTGATTTTGTGTTGCAATAGATACGATAACTGAAAGTGCACGTTCAAAATAAAAACGGTGTTGCGATATTATTTGAAATGTGCTATACTGTAATCAGACAATCAAAAGTGGCTCGTATGGCTTCAGAGCACAGCAGTCCAGAACGTCTGGCACAGCCTGGAGAACGAAGAGGATCTGCCGGAATAATGCTCCGCAGACCTGAATAAGAACGTAATGAAGCCGCTTTTTGTGTTGTGATGCACAAAGAGCGGCTTTTTACATGGCGGAAGAAGCATCAGCAGGCAACCACGATCATCTCCTCCGCCCTTAAGTGTTTAGAACCAGCCACGACGATGATATTTATCGATAATTGAAACTTTCTGGATTTCATGGTATACTTCTTTTAAGAAAGAGGGTGTTCGGATGCTTTATCCTTTTATGACCTTGAATGATGGGACGGAAATCGTTTATTCCTCGCCCATTCAGAATGGTAATCAGGAGCAGGTAAAGGTACAGATTGAAACACCTGTAGAAAACGGCTTTAAGTCGGCGACCTGTATTCTGCCGGGGTATTTGTGGACCAATAATGGCTATTCTGAAATGGAGATGGCGAGCCTGAAAGAGTTGGTCAAATCAACGGCACATCTTCTGATCCGCTTCTCGCATGAGGGGGGAATCGAAAGTGCCTAGTCTGTTCCGGCTGTTCGGTTATGTGATTTTCTTCTGGAGCAATGAAGGTGCACCGCTGGAACCGGTTCATGTCCATGTTGCAAAGGGTGTTCCGAATGCCAGTGCAACAAAGATCTGGATTACGGAAGCGGGAGGCTGTATTGTGGCCAACAATAACTCGAAGATTCCTGCCAGAACGTTGAACGCAATTGTAGATGTTCTGGAAAGCCGTTCAAGCTACATTGTGGCACAGTGGAATGATGTGTTTGGTGAATCGAAGTTCTACTGCTGATATTGGTGCGAATTGAGCGCTGCCCCTGTGAAAAAACTCAGAGGGCAGCGCTTTTTTGCTTTGCGGATTGCGCGGCGGGGGCAAATATGGTACAATAATTTGAAACAGACCACGATGAAACGAGGTGGCGCACATGGAAGCAAAACGCATCTGCCCGTACTGCATGGGCGAGCTGGAGAGCCGGGTGTCGGTGTGCCCGCACTGCGGCGGGGTACTGGCCGGGCGCAACCCGGCGGGCAGCCTGCCGGTGGGCACACTGCTGGCCGGGCGGTATACCGTGGGCGAGATGCAGAGCATCGACGGCGAGGGCATCCTGTACCGGGGCGTGGAGAACGTCGGGCGGTTCCGGGTGACCATCAAGGAGTATATGCCCCTGACGCTGTCGGCGGAGCGGGGCACGGACGCGCTGCTCCGGCCCAAGCTGGGCAGCGAGGTGTTGTTCAAGACCACCCGGATGGACTTTGCCGATCTCTACCGCTCCATCCAGCGCATCACCCCCGCAAACGGTCTGGAGGCTGTGCTGGACGTGTTCGAGGAGAACAACACCGTCTACGCCGTAATGGAGAATCCCGGCGGCATCCCGCTGCAGCAGTGGCTGGATGAGCGTCCCAGCCCGGTTTCGGCCGAGACGGCCCGCAATATGCTGCAGCCTGTGTTTGACGGCGTGGCGGCCATGCATCAGGTGGGGCTGGTGCACCGGGGCATCTGCCCGGAAAATATCCGGGTGCTGGAAAACGGCCGGGCACGCCTGACGGGCTACGCCACCGTGGGGCTGCGCACGGCGGGCAGCGGCCTGCACGAGCAGCTGTACGAGGGCTATTCGGCACCGGAGCAATATTCCACCACCGAATTTGAGGGTCGTTACACCGACGAATACAGCCTTGCCGCTGTGGTCTACCGGATGGTCTGCGGGCAGAGCCCTGTTCCTGCGGCACAGCGGCTGGTGTCGGACTCCAACCCCCGCGCCCGCACGCTGGAACGGGCGGTGCCGGAGTATGTTTCGGATGTGCTCTGGATGGGCCTGCAGCTCAGGCCTGCCGAGCGCATCCAGACCGTGCCCCAGCTGTTCCGGGCACTGAGCAGCCAGGAGTATACCACGGAGCTCACCCAGACCCTGCAGCAGGCTGCGCCGCGCCCTCAGTCCACCGAGGAAGAGGAGCGGAAAAAGCATATACTCAGCCTGCGCAACCTGCTGGCGGCCATCCTGATCCTGCTGGCCATCCTGACATTGCTCATCGTGTGGGGGCTGGTAAATCAGGGGCTGCACACCGCAAAGCCTGCGGAATCCACCCCAGCCTCCGAACCGGCCAGCTCGCTGGTGACAGAGCCGGTGAATCTGGCCCCTGACTTTGTGGGGATGGACTACGATTCGCAGGTGCGCAACAACAACAGCTATGCCGGGGATTACCTGTTCTATGTGACCATGGAATACAGTGATACTGTGGAAAAGGGCAAGATCATCCGTCAGACCCCTGAAGCCGGAGAGGTCATCGAAGAGGGCAGCACCATCGATCTGGTGGTCAGCCGCGGCCCGCAGATGGTGGAGATGCCCAACGTGGCAGGCTTTACCCGGGATGGCGCGGAGCAGCAGCTGGCGCAGGTGGGGCTGAATGCGAGCTTCTATCCCATTTATAACGATGGTTCCTATGTTTCGGGCTGTGTGGCCTATTGCAGCGAGGAGCCCGGTGCCATGGTGGAGGTCGGCTCGACCATCATCGTCTATATGGCGGCAGAGGTCGAGGCCGAGGTGCCCGCCACCCCGCCCGAGACCACGACCCCTTCTGCCGGTACCACACCGCCTGCCGCGCAGACGGAGCCGCCGACCGGTGGAGCTGGTACCGAATACGATACGGATTGACGCAAAGCGGCCTGCCGGAGAGGGCGGGCCGCTTTTTTGATGAGAACGCTTGAAGAAAATGAATGATTCTGATAGAATTATATTAGAATCATTTAGGGGGTGCGCACTATGATCATTAAGTCGTCTACGGCGCTTCGCAATGACTACGGTTCCATTTCAAATCTGGCGCACGGAGCGGGCGAGCCAATCTACATTACAAAAAATGGAGAGGGTGACCTTGTTGTAATGAGCATTGAAGCATTCGAACAGCGGGAAGAGGCGTTGAAACTCCGGGCCAAGCTGGAAGCAGCGGAACAGGGAAGGCTTGCTGGTGCTCCGGCTTACACGCTGGAGGATTCCAGAAAACGGCTGGAGGAGATCTATCGTCGTGGCTAAGATCGAAATTCTGGAGTCGGCACAGCGGGAACTGGAAGCAATCGCAGAGCTTCACATGAATCTGGTAGGGCCGAATTCTGCCCGAAAAATTACGGATCGAATCTTGGATTCTCTTTCGCGGTTGGAACGTTTCCCGTTGTCGGGTTCGCTTCCAAGAGATGCCGAACTGCTGAAAAGCGGCTATCGCTATGTGATCGCCGGGCAGTATCTCTGCGTCTATCGGCTGATCGTGGATACTGTGTTCGTCTACCATATCGTGCATGGTGCAAGTAATTACCCTGTTTTGTTCAAACGGCTGCTGCAAGAAGAATTGAAGAGAGAAGATTGACGCAAAGCGGCCTGCCGGAGAGGGTGGGCCGCTTTTTGATGCAGGTCGATATCCACAGGAAAAGCCAGAGCGGAAGCCCCATGGAGGAAGCTTCCGCTCTGGCTTGTTTAGGATAGGAAAGAGAATGGTTCAGTAATGGCCGGGATGCGGGCTTACAGGTTGGTGTAGCCCATGAGGTAGCGGTCTACCTCGGCGGCGCAGTCGCGGCCCTCGCGCAGGCCCCAGACGACAAGGCTCTGGCCCCGGCGCATATCGCCGCAGGCGAACACTTTGCCCACATTGGTGCGGAAGTGGTCGGTGTCCACACAGCCGCGGCCAGTCAGGCTGACACCGAAGGCATCGGCCACATAGCTCTCACAGCCCACAAAACCGGCGGCAATGAAGGCCAGTTCGCAGTTGTAGGTGAACTCCTCGCCGGTGGGCACCATGTTGGTGCGGCCGGTCTCGGGGTCACGCTCGGGTTTGAGGTAGGAGATGACGGCAGCGGTCAGGTTGCCTGCATCGTCTTTGAGGAATTCTTTGACCGTGGTCTGGTAGACACGGGGGTCCTTGCCGAACTTTGCCATGCACTCGGTCTGGCCGTAGTCCACCTTGAGCACCCGGGGCCACTCGGGCCAGGGGTTGCTGGCGGCACGCTCCTTGGGGGGCTGCGGCATCATTTCCAGAGCCACCAGATCAGTGCAGCCTTGCCGCAGGGCCGTGCCCTGGCAGTCGTTGCCGGTGTCGCCGCCGCCGATGACCAGAACGTTCTTGCCCTTGGCATCAATGGCCCTGCCGTCGGCAAACTTGCTGTCCAGCAGGCTCTTTGTCACGCTGGTGAGGTAATCCACGGCAAAGTGCACGCCGTTGGCATCCCGGCCCGGAACGTTCAGGTCACGGGCCTTTTTGGCACCGCAGCAGAGCACCACGGCATCGTAGCTGTTCAGGATGCTCTCGGCATCCACGGCACCGCCCACATCCATGCTGGTGCGGAACTCCACGCCCTCGGCCTGCATGATCCTGATGCGGCGCTCGATGACGGCTTTGTCCAGCTTCATGTTGGGGATGCCGTACATCAGCAGGCCGCCCACGCGGTCGGCGCGCTCAAACACGGTGACGGCGTGGCCCCGGATGTTCAGGTACTCGGCCACCGAAAGACCGGCAGGGCCGCTGCCGATGACGGCCACGCTCTTGCCGGTGCGGGCCGGGGGAGGGGCGGCGTGGAGCCAGCCCTTGGCGTAGCCCGTTTCCACGATGGCGTGCTCGTTCTCGCGCACGGTCACGCTGCTGCCGGTCACGTCACCGCAGGTGCAGGCGGCCTCGCACAGGGCGGGGCAGACCCGGCTGGTGAACTCCGGGAAGCGGTTGGTGGCGCGCAGGCGGTGGAGCGCCAGCTCCCACTTGCCCTGATAGACCAGGTCGTTCCACTCGGGGATCAGGTTGTTCAGCGGGCAGCCCGATGCCATGCCGCCGATCATCATGCCGGCCTGGCAGAAGGGCACGCCGCAGTCCATGCAGCGGGCGGCCTGGGTCTGCTGCTCCTCGCGGGAGAGCCAGACGTGAAACTCGTTGAAATTTTCAATGCGCTCCAGCGGCGGGACATCCGTGCTGGTCTTGCGCGTGTAATCCATAAATCCAGTGATTTTGCCCATGATCCAGCCCTCCTTACTTCTTCTTCTGCACAGCGTAGAATGCTTCGATCTGTGCCTGTTCGCCGTCCAGGCCGCGCTCCTCCATGGAAGCGATGACCCGGAGCATCCGGTCGTAATCGTAGGGGAGGACTTTCTTGAACTTGGGCAGGTACTCGCTGAAGTTGTCCAGGATCTCCTTGCCGCGGGGGGAGCCGGTGGCTTCCACATGCTCGCGGATGAGCTCCTTCAGGGCGGCAACATCGTACTTGTGCTCCACAGGCTCCAGGCTCACGGTTTCCTTGTTGACCCGCTGGTAGAAATCCCAGTTCTCGTCCAGAACGTAGGCCACGCCGCCGGTCATGCCGGCTGCGAAGTTCTTGCCGGTCTGGCCCAGGACCACGACAGTGCCGCCGGTCATGTACTCACAGCCGTGGTCGCCCACGCCCTCGACAACGGCGGTCGCGCCGCTGTTGCGGACGCAGAAGCGCTCACCGGCCACGCCGGAGACGAAGGCCTTGCCGCTGGTGGCACCGTAAAGGGCCACATTGCCGGTGATGATGTTTTCCTCGGGCTTGTAACCGATGCCCTCGGGCGGGCGGACGATGATCTTGCCGCCGGACAGGCCCTTGCCCATGTAGTCGTTGCAGTCGCCGGTCAGGCTGAGGGTCAGGCCCTTGGGGATGAACGCGCCAAAGCTCTGGCCGCCTGCGCCGATGCACTCGGCGGTGTAGACATCGTCAGGCAGGGAGCTGCCGTACTTGCGGGTGATCTCGCTGCCAAAGATGGCACCCAGGGCGCGGTCGGTGTTGGAGACCTCCAGCCGGACGCTCTGGGGTGCCTTGCTGCTCAGCTTGAACTTCTTCATCAGCACCTTCATGTCGAGGGTGTTCTCAAGGTGGAAGTCATAGGTATCGGCAGGCACAAAGTGGACGTTGCTGTTTGCAATGGCCGGGTTGTGCAGGATGCAGTCCAGATTCATCTTGGCGGCACGGCTGCCGGCAGCACTGGGCTTGACATGGAGCAGGTCGGTGCGGCCCACCAGCTCGTCGATGGTGCGCACGCCCAGCTTGGCCATGTACTCCCGCAGCTCCTGCGCCACAAAGGTCAGGTAGTTGATGATATACTCGGGCTTGCCCTTGAACCGCTTGCGCAGCTCGGGGTTCTGGGTGCAGATGCCCATGGGGCAGGTGTCCAGGTTGCAGACACGCATCATCACGCAGCCCTCGCACATCAGCAGGGAGGTGCCGAAGCCGAACTCCTCAGCGCCCAGCATACAGCTGATGGCAACATCGCGGCCGGAGAGCAGCTTGGAGTCGCTCTCAATGCGGACGCGGCTGCGCAGGCCGTTCAGGATCAGGGTCTGATGGGTCTCGGCGATGCCCAGCTCCCAGGGCAGGCCCGCATTCTTGATGGAGGTGCGGGGGGCTGCACCGGTGCCGCCGTCGTAACCGGAGACGAGGATGACCTGTGCGCCGCCCTTGGCAACACCGGCGGCAATGGTGCCGACACCGGCCTCGCTGACCAGCTTCACGTTGATGTTGGCGTGGCGGTTGGCGTTCTTCAGGTCATAGATCAGCTCAGCCAGATCCTCGATGGAGTAGATGTCGTGGTGGGGCGGGGGAGAGATCAGGCCCACGCCGGTGGTGCTGTGGCGGGTCTTGGCGATCCAGGGGTAGACCTTGGCACCGGGCAGGTTGCCGCCCTCGCCGGGCTTTGCGCCCTGTGCCAGCTTGATCTGGATCTCTTCGGCGGAGACCAGATACTTGCTGGTCACACCGAAGCGGGCCGAGGCCACCTGCTTGATCTTGGAGTTGCTCTCGCTCTGGTAGCGCTCCTCGGGCTCGCCGCCTTCGCCGGTGTTGCTCCGGCCGCCCAGACGATTCAGGGCGATGGCGATGGTCTCGTGGGCCTCGCTGCTCAGGGCACCGTAGCTCATGGCAGCGGCTTTGAACCGCTTGACGATGGAGCTGACAGGCTCCACCTCCTCAAGGGGGATGCCGCCGTTGGGGTCATAGCTGAAGTCCAGCAGGCTGCGCAGGTGCACGCCCTCGGCACCCATGTTGTCCACGGTGCGGGTGAAGTCTTTGAAGGCCTGGTAGTCGCCCGTGAAGCAGGCTTTCTGGAACAGATGGATGGTCTGCGGGGTGAAGAGGTGCTCTTCCTTGCCGCTGCGGAACTTGTGAGCGCCGCCGTCGGCCAGCTCCATGTTGATGTCCAGACCCAGCGGGTCAAAGGCGGCGTTGTGGGCAGCTTCCACATCCGCCTGAATGTCCTCCAGACCGATGCCGCCCACACGGCTGACCGTACCGGTGAAGTACTTGTCGATGACATCCTTGGAGATGCCGACCGCCTCAAAGATCTGACTGCTCTGGTAGCTCTGGATGGTGGAGATGCCCATTTTGGAGGCGATCTTCACGATGCCGTTCAGCACAGCCTTGTTGTAGTCGTCCACGGCGGCGTAGTAATCCTTGTCCAGCAGACCCTCGTCGATGAGCTGGGCAATGGTGTCGTGGGCCAGATAGGGGTTGACGGCGCAGGCACCGTAGCCCAGCAGGGTGGCAAAGTGGTGCACCTCGTGGGGCTCGGCGCTCTCAAGGATGAGGGCCATGGCCGTGCTCTTTTTGGTGCGGATGAGGTACTGGGACACGGCAGAAACAGCCAGCAGGCTGGGGATGGAGACGTGGTACTCGTCAATGTCGCGGTCAGAGAGGATGATGATGTTGGCACCGTCCTTGTAGGCGCGGTCCACCTCCAGAAACACGCGGTCGATGGCCTTTTCCAGGCTGGTGTTCTTATAGTAATTGATGGACACCGTGGCGGTCTTGAAACCGGGCACATTCATGTGCTTGATCTTGAGCAGATCGGTGCTGGTCAGGATGGGGTTCTGCACCTTGAGCACCTTGCAGTTCTCGGGCTTGTCCTCCAGCAGGTTGCCGTGGG
>OLSD01000997.1_pt1 | contig 25536 bp, 19 predicted proteins | sample 1672211 | NCBI WGS metagenome assembly OLSD01 (sample SAMEA3136659, study PRJEB25190) | human gut metagenome | reverse complement strand
CAACCAGTGGTGCTCCGTCATCCGCTGGGAGAAGACGACCCGCCCGTTCCTGCGCTCAAGAGAGTTTTGGTGGCAGGAGGGCCACACCATCCACGAAACCGCCGAGGAGGCCATCCACGAGACGGAGCAGCAGCTGAACTGCTACGCCGATTTCTTTGAAAACGTCCTCGCCATCCCCGTCGTGCCCGGCCAGAAGACCGAAAAGGAAAAGTTCGCGGGCGCGGAGGCGACCTATACCGTCGAGTGCCTCATGAAGGATCACAAGGCGCTGCAGGGCGCGACGAGCCATTACTTCGGCGACAAGTTCTCCAGAGCCTACAACGTGACCTTCACCGGCCGTGACAACAAGCTGCAATACCCGTTCCAGACCTCCTGGGGCTCCACCACGCGCATGATCGGCGCAGTCATCATGGCCCACGGCGACAATAACGGCCTCGTCCTGCCGCCCAAGATCGCGCCCGTCCAGGTCATCGTCCTGCCCGTCGCGATGCACAAGGCGGGCGTTCTGGAAAAGGCTTCGGAGCTGAAGGACCGTCTGGTCAAGGCGGGGCTTCGCGTAAAGCTCGACGATTCGGATAACTCCATGGGCTGGAAGTGCGCGCAGTATGAGATGAAGGGCGTGCCCGTGCGCGTCGAGATCGGCCCGCGCGATATCGAGGCCGGTCAGTGCGTGCTTGTCCGCCGCAACGACGGCGAGAAGACGGTCGTCCCGCTGGAGAATCTCGAAGCCGCCGTTTCCGAGCAGCTGGAGCTTGTCCAGAAGGGGATGTTCGAAAAGGCGAAGCAGAATCTCGACAACCATATCTATGAAGCGCATTCGCTCGAAGAGGCCAAGCAGCTGCAGGCCGAGCACGGCGGCTTCATCAAGACAATGTGGTGCGGCGAACTCGAGTGCGAACTCAAGATGAAGGAAGAGGGCGGGATGTCCTCCCGCTGCATGCCGCTCAAGCAGGAGCATCTCGGCGACACCTGCCCGATCTGCGGCAAGCCCGCCAGGAAGATGATCTACTGGGGCATCGCATACTGATCGAATATGAAAAGAGGGCTGTCCCGAACACATCGGGACAGCCCATTTTGTTATCCTGCCATCCGCACGAGGATCGAGGCGATCTGCGCGCGGGTGAGCCTGCTCTGCGGCAGGAAGCGGCCCCGCGGATCGCCCTGCACAAGGCCGAGTCCCACGCAGACCGATACGCCGTCGACGGCCCAGCCGGAGATTTTCGCAGCGTCCGCGAAGTCCAGACTTCCCTGCGTCGTGACGCCGGAGCGTGCATAGTACCGCGCCAGCATGACGGCCATCTGCTCCCGTGTGAGGGTCTTTTCGGGCCGGAAGGTCCCGTCGTCGTAGCCCGCGACGATGCCGCTGTCCGCCGCCCAGGCGAGATACGGCGCGTCCTCCGCCGCCAGGTCAACGTCCGAAAAGCGCGCCGCGCCATCCAGCGGATAGAGCGTGTGGATGCCCGCGAAGCGGGCAAGATCGGCGGCAAACTCCGCCCGCGTAACAAATGCGTTCGGCTTCCATTCGCCCGTGTCCGTCAGCGTCATCCAGCCGTAATCCAGACAGGTCTTCATGGCGGCGTAGCCCCAGTGCGTCTCGATGCGGCTCTCGTCAAACGCCTGCTCGCCGACCGCATCGGCGGGCAGATTGATCCCGTTGTTTTTTGCCGAATAATAGACTGTCGCCGCCTCGGGCGTTACGCCGCGCCGCAGCAGCAGGTCCTGCACCGTGACGAACTCATAGCCCTCGGCCAGCAGATCGTCGATCGCGGCCAGCGCACCGTCCACGCTGGTCTTGTAAATGTCATGGACCAGAATGATCGCGCCGTCAAAGACACCGGCTTCGATATTGCTGCGCACCGTCTCTGCATTGCGGTACTTCCAGTCTTCCGGGTCGACCGACCAGTAGATCAGCGGCGCGGTCACGACGGATTTGACCGTTTTGTTCGCGTTGCCGTAGGGGGCGCGGATATACGCGTTTTCGTCGCCTCCGGCGGCGGTGATAAGCGCCTGCACGGCGCTGATCTCATATGCGACCGTCTGCGCGGAGCAGGTGTTAAGGTTTTTGTGATTGTATGTATGGTTCGCAAGCTGGTGGCCCTCGTTTACGATGCGCTTCAGCGTCTCCGGCCAGCCGGAGGCGTTGACGCCGTTGACAAAAAACGTCGCGTGAACGCCGCGCTCGGCAAGGCCGTCCAGAAGCGCGCCGGTATATTTGCCGGGCCCGTCGTCAAACGTGATGGCCAGCAGCTTCGCGCCGCAGTCCTGCGTCCCGTCCGCCCGCGCGGGCAGACACAGTGCCGCCAGCAGACACAGCGCCAGAGCAGCGGATAAAATTCGTGTTGTGTTTTTCATAAGGTGCTCCTTTCTCTGCCATCATACCAGATTCGGCAGATTTTGCAAGCGCTCAACGCATTCCCGCGCTGGACAGTTTAGCGCTTTGCAGTAAACAGCCCCCGGCGGCGCCGGGGGCTGCTGGTCGTTTATTCGGCTTTTTTATAGACCCATGCGTTCGGCAGGGGACGGCCGCCGGTGTAGCGCAGAGGGGAGGACGACGACTGCGTGACATACTCGCCGTCGAACCACAGCATGGCGCTCGAACCGCCGTCGAGGTTGATGGCCTGCATACACTTGTGCTGGAGCAGGATCTCGGAGCAGTTGTTGACGCTCGTGCCGAGGATGCCTTCAAGCGGATAGCGGCCCTCGATGACCAGCATGAGAATTTCGTAGTTCTCGCTCTGGCCGATGCAGGCACGCGGCTGCTCGCCGGTCCAGTAATCGTCCATGATCTTCTTGCCGTCGACGATGAGCGCAGGTGTGAACTCCGCCGCGTCAGTGCAGTCTTCGCCGACGGGAGACAGCGCGTCCTTGATATAGAACAGGTTGTCCTCGTGCAGCTCGATGCGCTTGTAGGCGTAGGCGGAGAAATGGTCGCCGTAGGCCGTGCCGTTGGACATCGTATAGCCCGCAAGCAGACCGCCGTTTCCCGCGCCGTTGGGGTCTAGGAAGCCGTTGGCGTTCATGGCCAGAACGCCGTTGTGCGCCTCGGCGATGGTGCCCGAGAGCTGTCCGGCGGTGCCGAGCGTCGTGGCCATCTCGATGGACAGGCGCGACGGATCCTTGCCCACGGCCAGCACGCCGCGATAGCCCTTGCCGGAAATGCGCAGCAGCAGAACGCCGTCCTTCGCGTCGATTGCCAGCACCTGCTCGCCGAAGATGGACTGGATGGACGTGCCCTCGTCGTCAAAGCCGGCTTCGTTGATGTAAATTTGGTCCCAGCCGTTCGCCAGCGTGTCGGGGTGCTCGGCCAGATACGCCTCCATGGACGTGCGGTCCAGCTCCCAGAAGACGGAGTAGAAATTCTCCTGCGCCTGCTTTTCCAGCTCTTCTGCCGTCGGGGTATTGTCTTCCGTCTGCTCCGACTCGTGCGTGATGTTCGGATTGATGTGCGTGACGTTGTCGTCCGCTGCGGGCGTGTCCGTGCCGGCGGGCGTGTCGTCCTTCTTGCCCCAGTTGGCGTTGGATTCCTTGCCGACCGTCGCAGCCCTGACCAGACCGTATTCGTACCGAACCTCGTCAATGACATCCTTGGGGATAAAATAGGTCGCCAGCCACTGGTGGCGCATGGTGTCCATCGCGGTGTTGATATAAATCGTCCGCCATTTTTTGACGAAGCTGTTGTTCGTATACACGCAGAAGAAGTACAGCGCCTCCATGCAGAGAATGACGAGCAGCCAGATGGCAAGCGTCTTCAGGGGCTTTTTGACCTTCTGCTTTTTCGGCTTGCCGGAACGCCTGGCCACGCGTGTGCCGGTCGAGCTGAACAGTTTGACCTGTGACATCGAATCTCTCCAGTATCAATAAAAATCACATACGAACGCATTCTATCACACATCGCCGCAGGAATCAAACCTTTTCCCTGAAAGTTAAGAAATATTTACAATTTGGCGCAGAATCGACACTTATTTTGTACCGGTCTGTGTGCTTTGTCTGACGGTGCCGTGCTCTGCTTCCAGATTTTCGCCGTATTCGACCGTTCCGATCCGGCAGCCGTGCCCGATGCGGACGTATTTGCCGCGGACGATCTCGGCTTCGACATTCTCAAGCTCAATGTTATCGCCCTCGATCGAGCCGATGCAGGCGCAGCCGGGGCTTGTGCGGAAGATGCCGAGGACCGTTGCCGTGTCCTTCTGCAGGACGCGGATAGTTCCGCCGCCGATGGCACTGATGTGCACCGCGCGGTTGGCCGAGATCTCGACCGTCTCCGCGTTCAGAAGTCCGCCGATCTCCGCCGCGCCGCTTAAAACTGCTGTCTCCGCCTCGATATCGCCGCTGACCCGGCACGAGCCGGAAGTGCGGAACGCTCGGCAGTGGACGCTGCCTGCTTCCAGAGAGCCGGACGCACGGAGCTCGTCTGCCGTAAGCGCCTGCTCCGTCCGCAGCGAACCGGAGACGGACGCAAGCCCCTCTACCTGCACCGACTGCGCGGAAAATGCGCCGGAGGACGACAGGCTGCCACACCGGGCGCTTCCGAATACGTTGGCCGCGCCGCTCGTGTGCAGCTCGCCCGCGCAGTCCACGTCGCCCTGCACCTTTGCCGCGCCGGAGCAGTGCAGTTCCTCGCATTTGAGGCTGCCCTGCACCTTCCCTGCCCCGCTGATCGAGACTCTGCCGTATTCGCCGCCCGGCATGCTGCTCGCGCCGGAAATTTTCATATCAATGTGTTCGTTCATAATGCTTCCTCCTTCAGATGCTCCAGAATATCGGTTTTGTGTTCGCCCTCGGTCAGGTACAGGTGCAAAAGCTCGTCGAGGGAATAGGTTTTCGCGCCGTATTTTGTTTCCAGAACCAGTGTCCGCCGTGCAGCAGACGCCTGCTTCTGCCCGGCCAGCTCCGCGGCGAGTTCTTCGAGCGAGACGCGCTCCTTGCTTTCCAGGATCCGCTCCACGCGCGGGCAGATCTGCTTCGTGTGAAAATACGTCTCCTGTCCGCTCGGCGTCGAACGGCGCAGGAACCAGCTCTCCGGGATCAGGCCCATCCGCTTCCAGCGGTACAGCGCGCCATAGGAGATCCCATAGCGCTCCAACAGCTCCTTTTTGGAAATCAGATCCTCATCCATGTGCAGCCTCCTTCCGTAACATTGTTCCGTAACATTGTTACGGTCGTATAATAGCATAACATTGTTACGTTGTCAAGAGGTCTTCCCTGCCGAAACGAAAAAGTCCCATCGCCGTGCGGAAACACGGCAATGGGAGTTGAAAATTCACGCGGGTGTGCTTATTTTACCGCCTGTACAAACGCGGCCTTGTCTTCGGCCTTGAAAAACGCGCTGCCTGCGACAAGGACGTTTGCGCCTGCCGCCGTGCAGACCTTCGCAGTCTGCGCGTTGACGCCGCCGTCGACCTCCAGCTCGCAGCCGGGATTTTTCTCATCGATATACGCGCGGATGGCCCGCACCTTGGGCATCATGTCGGCCATGAAGCTCTGGCCGCCGAAGCCCGGCTCGACCGTCATGACCAGGATCAGGTCGACAAGCTCGATGAACGGCAGCACAGCCTCCGCCGGTGTTTTGGGCTTGACGCAGATCGCGGGCTTTTTGCCGCAGGCGCGGATGATGCGGAGCGCCTCAAGTGTGTTTTCCTGCGTGTCAGCCTCGACATGGACGGTCACGATGTCCGCGCCAGCCTGACAAAAGCGCTCGGCATAGCGCACGGGGCGGTCGATCATCAGATGCACGTCGAGCGTCAGATCCGTCACCTTGCGGATGCAGGACAAAACGGGCAGTCCGATTGAAATATTGGGAACAAACAGGCCGTCCATAACGTCAATATGTACATACTCGGCGCCAGCCTGTTTGATCGTACCGATCTCGCGTTCCAGATTTGCAAAATCTGCCGCCAGAATCGAAGGGGATACACGGATCATAGGAATGCCTCCATTACATAAAATAAAGCCGCGCACCGCCTTCCGGCTGCCGGCATAGGTATGGATATGCGGCAGGGAGCCGGTTCCTCAAGGATGCTTCCGCAGCTTCTCCCGCGCAGCCGGTTCCTTCCGCACTCTATTATACTGTGCGCCGCAGTCCGTGTCAATCCGGTCCGGCAGTTGACTTTCCGCAACGTTTGTACTACTATTAGTTTGAGGAAATATCCAGAAAAATGCTTCGCCTTGCGGAGAAAGGAATACCATGGACGAACAGAAAGAGAAACAGAACGCAAAAAAGAAGCGCTCCGCGCTTCCGATTTATGCCATTGGCATCGTATGGCTGCTGTACGCCGGCAAGCTGAACACCTTCCGGGGGATTCTTTCCTGCGCGGTCGTGTCGGCGATCGTGTATGCGATCCTGCGCATCGTGCTGCCCGGCAAAAAGACGGACGAGCCGCCGAAGGCTGCCGCGCCGGAGCAGCCCCAGCCGAAGCAGGCGGAAAAGAAGCCTGAACCGCAGCCGGAGCCAGAGCCGGAGGAAAAGCTCCCGCCGGAGCTGCAGTCGGTCATCTATCAGGGCAAGCGCGCCATCGCCGATATCCGCCGTCTGAACGACGAGATCCCTGACGAGCGCATAAGCGCCCAGATCGATCTCATCGAGCGGCTGACGGCGCAGATCTTCGACTGCGTCCGGAAAAACCCGAAAAAGCTCAGTCAGATCCGGCAGTTCCTCAACTATTATCTGCCGACCACGATCAAGCTTATGGAGCAGTACGTCACGCTGCAGAACCAGAGTCTCAAAACGGAAAACATCACCGAGGGGATGCAGAAGATCGAAGACCTGCTCGACAAGGTCATTATCGCCTTCCAGCGGCAGCTCGACGCGCTGTTTGAGGCCGACGTCGTCGACATCACCGCCGATATCCGCGTGATGGAGCAAATGATGGCCAGCGAAGGGCTGACGAACAAAAAGGATTTTGCATAAACGGTACAAATAGATACAGGAGGAACAGATTATGGACGAATACATTCCCCAGCTCACCCTGACGCCGGATCTGAACGCGCAGCCGCAGCCGGAGGTCAAACAGGAAGCGGATCTCATCACGAAAGCACAGGCCGCGCCGGAGGCAGGCCCCGATCTTTCCGCGCTCTCCGAGCAAGAGCAGCAGGCCGTGCTGGCCTTCTCGAAGCAGATCGATCTGGAAAACGCGCATCAGATCCTCGAATACGGCGCTTCCGCACAGAAGAACATCGCAGATTTCTCCGACACGGCGTTGGCCAAGGTCAAGACCGGCGATCTGGGCGAGATCGGCGATATGCTCTCCGGCCTGCTTGTCGAGCTCAAGACGATGGACGAGCCGGAAAAGAAGGGCATCGCGGGCCTGTTCCGCAAGGCAAAGATCAACGCCGAGGAGATGAAGAGCCGCTTCGCGACGGCGGAGGTCAATGTCGACCGCATCTCCGGCGAGCTGGAAAAGCACAAGATCACGCTGCTGAAGGACGTAGCCGTGATGGATCAGATGTACGAGCGGAACCTGCAGTACTTCAAGGAGCTGACCATGTATATTCTGGCTGGCAAGCAGAAGCTGGCCGAGGCCCGCAGCACCACGCTGCATGAGCTGCGCGCAAAGGCCGAGGCTTCGAATCTGCCGGAGGATGCGCAGGCGGCCAATGATTTTGAAAACAAATGCGTCCGGTTCGAAAAGAAGCTCCACGATCTGGAGCTGACGCGCATGATCTCGCTGCAGACCGCGCCGCAGATCCGCATGATCCAGAACAACGACACCGCGCTTGTCGAAAAGATCCAGACCTCCGTGCTCAACACCATCCCGCTGTGGAAGAACCAGATGGTGCTGACGCTCGGCATCGAAAATTCCCGCCGCGCCATGGAGGCCCAGCGGCAGGTCACGGACATGACGAACGCGCTGCTGCAGAAAAACGCCGATATGCTGCATATGGCCTCCGTCGAGACGGCGAAGGAATCCGAGCGCGGCATCGTCGACATGGAAACGCTCAAGCACACCAACGAGCAGCTGATCTCCACGCTCGACGAGGTCCTGCAGATCCAGACCGACGGCGCGAAAAAGCGGCAGGAGGCCGAGGCTGAGCTTCGCAGGCTGGAGGGCGAGCTGAAGCAGAAGCTTCTGCAGCCGCGCAGCTGAAACTTTTAAAAGGAGCAGGCATGAAATTCTTTCAGAAACCAGGCGTTGCGGTCGTCTTTACAATCGTGATGATCGCCGCGGCGCTCTTCATCGGGCTGTCCCCGGTGCTCAAAAGTGACAAACCGGCTGAGACAGCGCAGACAGCCGTGCCGGAGCAGACTATCTCCCAGACGCCTGCGGAAGAGCAGACATCCAATACAGCGGGAGACGAGACGATCTCCGACAAGTATATCCGCGACGACGCAGGGCTGTTCACCCGCAGCGGAGAAAGCGCCATTCAGGACTACAACAAAAAAATCTACAGCAGGACCGGCAGCCGCATCGCCATTCTGACGACGGACGGTACCGGCGGCAAGACGATCGAAAGCTACACGAACAGCGCGTTTGATTCGATGGGCCTGAGCGAATATGACATACTCTTCGCCATCGATACCGGCGCGGAGCAGTGGTACGTGACGACAGGCTCGTATGTCGCGGATTACACGGACAGCAAGCTGGAGTCGATCTTTCAGGACGGCTTTGCCGCCATTCTGGACGGCGATGCGGACGACGCGGCAGACACGATGTACGAGGATCTGTACAGCTGGTGCAAAAGCAGCCTGAACGGAGCTGCGAATGAGGAGTATACGCCCGTGCAGGAGACCGGACGTGTCAGGAGGAAAAGCATAATCGGTACAATTATTACGATTCTGGTCATTTTCTGGATCATCAAGGCCATTTTCGGCTCCGGCCGCAGAGGCGGCGGAGGCGGAGGCTTCTGGTCGGGCCTGTTTTTGGGCTCGCTGTTCTCGAACCATCATCACCACCACGGCCCCGGCCCGGGGCCTGGCCCCAGACCCGGCGGTTTCGGCGGCGGCCCCAGACCCGGCGGCGGCAGCCGAGGCGGCTTTGGCGGAGGCCGCGGAGGTTTCGGAGGAGGTCGAGGCGGGTTCGGCGGTGGCCGCAGATAAAAAATTTTCCAGCATGAACAGGCCGTTTGCGCACATACTAAGTCCGTACCTTAAAAAAGGAGGAAGTTTTGTATGAGCTTTGCAAACGAAAAGGCCAACCACGCAATCGAGTGCCACGTGAGCCAGTGCAACAACCACTGCGGCTGCGAGGATTACTGTACCCTCGATAAGGTTTGTATTGGAACCCATGAAGCCGATCCGACGGTTGATCAGTGCACGGACTGCCTGTCCTTCGTCAAGAAGTAAATCCCAGCCCCTATGAAAATGCCCCGTGCCGCAGCACTGCGGCACGGGGATTTTCTGTCTGCGCTGCATTTCGCCTGCAGACGCTTTTCACGCCTTATGTCCGCCGATCTGCTCATTTCTCTGGCGGGCAGTTGCGCCGTCGCGGAGACTCATGGCCTTCAGGATGGCGTTTTTGCCGTATTTTTCGCGGATGGCCAGCACGGCGTCCTGCATCCGCCGTTCGCGCGCACGCGCGGACTGTTCCTCGCGCAGAACCGTGAGCGCCGCTTCGTCGGCAAACAGATCGAGCTGAACGTATTCCGGCTCGGCCTGCAGGTCCCGCTCCCGCTGCACATGGTTCGCGACGACATACATCCGGCGCACGAGCAGCCCGCGGTCCACGATCCGGTCAAACAGCACCGTCAGCGCCTGCAGGAGCTCTCTGGAGGAGGCGGTCGGCGCCCGGAGCGTTTCTGACCCGTGCGCGGCTTTCGGGACGCGCCGCCCGTAATGGTCGACTGTGACCGGGCCGTGATACGGCGGACAGGACGGGGCTGTCAGGCTTTCACGGTCATAGCCGACGGTCAGGACCATCTGATCGGTCACAAGCCCCTTCCGGGCCAGCTCCAGCGCCAGCGCGTCCGCCATCTCCCGCGCGACGAGCCGCGCCTTTTCAAACGGATACGGGCATTGCAGCACCTGACCGGAGCTGACGCTGTGCGTCTGGGGCCGGTAGGCCTTGATGTCCGCAAGCGTGCACGGCTCGCAGCCCCATGCGTGGTCGATCAGCAGCTCCGCGTTCACACCGAACATCCGGTACAGCAGCTCCTCGTTGTAAAATTCATCCGGCCTGCCGAGCGAACAGCGGGCGATATCGCCCATCGTGAACAGGCCCTTTTCCTCAAGCTTTTTCGCGATCCCGCGTCCGACGCGCCAGAAATCCGTCAGCGGCCGGTGCGTCCAGAGCGTTTCGCGGTAGCTGTGCTCGGTGAGGCAGGCAATGCGCACGCCGCTTTCATCCGGCGCCACGTGCTTGGCCCCGATATCCATGGCGACCTTCGCCAGATACAGATTCGTGCCGATCCCGGCGGTCGCGGTGATGCCGGTCGTGCGCAGCACGTCCAGAATGACCGTCCGCGCCAGCTCCTGCGGCGTCTGGCCGTAGGTGCGCAGATACGGCGATGCGTCGATGAAGACCTCGTCGATGGAATAGACGTGAATGTCCTCCGGCGCGAAATATTTGAGGTAGATCTGATAGATCTGCGTGGAGACACGTATATAGTTCGCCATCTGCGGCGGCGCGGTGATGAAGGAGAGCGCCAGCTCCGGGTGCGCGGCAAGCGTGTCCGCGTTTTCGCTCTGGCCGCGCAGCTGTCGGCCCGGCGCGTGCTGCCGCCGCATGGCGTTTACCTGTTCGACGCGCTGCACCACCTCGAACAGCCGCGCCCGGCCCGCGATGCCATACGCCTTTAAGGACGGCGAGACGGCCAGGCAGATCGTTTTCTCCGTCCGCGCCGCGTCCGCCACAACGAGATTTGTTTTCAACGGGTCAAGCCCCCGCGCCGCACATTCCACCGACGCATAAAAGGATTTCAGATCGATCGCCAGATACACCCGTTCCGCCTCCCTTCAGGTTCTGTCCCTATCATACCACCGAAGGCGGATCCAATGCAAGCATTATTAGAAAATTTGTTCGATTTAGAAGATAAAATAAAACTACAGCTGGTAAGGGGCAGGAGGTGTGGGCCGAATACGATGCAATTGTCACAGAGGGGGGTTGGGCTTCCCAGCCGAAGCAGGGAAGCCCGGATTTGCTTGCTTGAAGGAGAGAGGGTTAAAACGTTTCCAATGCCATAGCCGGAAGGAATGAGGGATGACTCCGCTGGCATACATACCAATGATAGCATACACTACAGCCTTTTTCAAGTCCTTCCGTGCGTTTTTGATGGGAAAATAACAGATTCCCCGCCATGCGGGCGGCATGGCAGGGAAAATTGTAAAAATATTGGAGCCTCAGTTAAAGCTGCCCAGCTGCTTGCCGGAGAGCACGTGGAAGTGGATGTGATGGACGGTCTGCCCGGCCAGCTCGCCGACGTTCGTTACCACACGGTAGCCGTCGGCAAAGCCCATTTCCCGGGCAAGCTTGGCAATGACAGTATAGATGTGGCCGACCACGGCTTCATTTTCCGGCGTGACCTCAGCGGCGGAGGCAAAATGCTGCTTCGGGACGACGAGGAAATGTGTGGGGGCAAGGGGGCTGATGTCCTTGAAGGCATAGCAGAGGTCGTCCTCGTAGACCTTTGCGGACGGGATCTCGCCCGCGATGATTTTGCAGAACAGGCAATCAGACATGGTGCTTCCTCCTTAGTCCTTGACATTGGCCGCGACGTAATCGTCGACAGCCGCCAGCGCGTCGTCGAGCTTGAGGGCGTTCGTGCCGCCGCCCATGGCGGAATCCGGCTTGCCGCCGCCCTTGCCGCCGACGATGGGCGCAATATTCTTGATGATATCGCCCGCCTTGATGCCGCGTGCGACGGCGTTTTTGCCGCAGACGGCCAGCAGCGTGACCTTTTCGCCGTTGACAGCGCCGAGAGCCGCGACGGTGTTCGGGTTCTTGTCGCGCAGGAAATCGCCCAGCTTGCGCAGATCGTTTGCATCGGTATTTTCACGGCTGGCCGTGACGACCTTGAGGCCGTTTACGTCCTTGGCGGAGAACAGGAGGCTGTCCACATCGCCCGCGAAGAGCTTGTCCTTCATGCGCTCGATGGTCTGGTGCAGCTCACGGATCTCGTTCATGCTGCTCTGGGCCTTGTTGATCAGCTCCATCGGCGTGGTCTTCAGCAGCTCGGCAGCCTTGACCAGGCGCATATTCATCTCATCGACAAGATTCAGGAACGCTTCGCCCGTGACGGCCTCGATGCGGCGCACGCCGGAGGCAACGGAGGATTCGCTCGTGATGCGGAACGGGCCGACCTTGGCGGTGTTATCGACATGGGTGCCGCCGCAAAGCTCAATGGACTTGCCGCCCATGTTCACGACGCGCACGACATCGCCATACTTTTCGCCGAACAGGGCGATCGCGCCGAGCTTCTTCGCCTCCGCGACGGGCATTTCTTTTGTCTCGACGGACATGCCGTCCAGCACAAGCTCACTGACAAGGCGGCTGATCTTGACCAGCTCGTCTGCGGTGACGGCGGAGAAGTGTGTGAAGTCATAGCGCAGGCGGTCCGGCTCGACAAGGGAGCCTGCCTGATGCGCATGATCGCCGAGGACGGTGCGCAGAGCGTAGTCCAGCAGATGCGTTGCAGAGTGGGCGCGCATGATGGCCTTACGGCGGGCTGCATCGATGGACGCGGTCACGGTATCGCCGACGGCCAGAGAGCCGGAGACGAGCTTGCCGTAGTGCATGAACTTGCCGCCCTTGTTCTTCTGCACGTCGGTGACGGTGAATTCGGCGGTTTCGGTGTGAATGGTACCATGGTCGGCGACCTGGCCGCCCATTTCGGCGTAGAACGGGGTCTGGTCGAGGACAAGAATTGCATCCGTGCCGGACGTGATCGCACCCTGAAGCTCTTCGTCGGCGACGATGGCGACGATCTTGCCCTCGGCTTCCATGTTGGTGTAGCCGATGAAGGTGGTAGCGGGGATCTCCTTGCCGAATTCAACGCCGGCCCAGCCGAGGTCGCCGAGCGCCTTGCGCGCCTCGCGTGCGCGGACCTTCTGCTCCTGCATGAGCTGCTTGAAGGCCGCTTCGTCGACCTGCATCCCCTCTTCGGCGACCATTTCGTTGGTCAGGTCGATGGGGAAGCCGTAGGTGTCATAGAGCTTGAACGCGTCCGCGCCGGAGAAGGTCTTCTCGCCCTTGGCCTTGTGGCTCTCGAGCATTTCGGAGAAGATCTTCATGCCGCCATCGATGGTCTTGGCGAAGTTTTCTTCCTCGGTGCGGATGACGCGGGTGATATAGGACTGCTTTTCACGCAGCTCGGGGTACTGGCACTCGTTTTCATGGACGACGGTGTCCACGACCTGATAGAGGAACGGTTCGTTCACGCCCAGCAGCTTGCCGTGACGCGCGGCGCGGCGCAGCAGGCGGCGCAGGACGTAGCCCCGGCCCTCGTTGGAGGGGAGAATGCCGTCGCAGATCATGAAGGTCGACGAACGGATATGGTCGGTGATGACGCGCAGGGACACGTCAGTCTTGTCGGACTCCTCATAGTGTGCGCCGGTGATCTCGGAGACTTTATTCGTGATGTTCATGACAGTGTCGACGTCGAACAGGGACGCGACGTTCTGACACACGCAGGCAAGGCGTTCGAGGCCCATGCCGGTGTCGATGTTCTTCTGCTTGAGTTCGGTATAATTGCCGTGGCCGTCGTTATTGAACTGGGAGAAGACGATGTTCCAGACCTCGACATAGCGGTCGCAGTCGCAGCCGACGGTGCAGCCGGGATTGCCGCAGCCGTACTGCTCGCCGCGGTCATAGTAAATTTCCGAACACGGGCCGCACGGGCCGGAGCCATGCTCCCAGAAGTTATCCTCCTTGCCGAAGCGGAAGATGCGGTTTTCGGGGATGCCGATCACATCGCGCCAGATGGCGAAGGCCTCGTCGTCTGCGGGGGTCGTCTCGTTGCCCGCGAAGACGGACGGATAGAGGCGGTCCGGCTCAAGGCCGACCCACTCGGGGCTGGTCAGGAATTCCCATGCCCAGGGAATGGCCTCCTTCTTGAAGTAATCGCCGAAGGAGAAGTTGCCCAGCATCTCAAAATACGTGCCGTGGCGGGCCGTATGGCCGACGTTTTCAATGTCGCCGGTGCGGATGCACTTCTGACAGGTGGTGACGCGGTGGCGCGGTGGCTCTTCCTCGCCGGTGAACCACGGCTTCATGGGAGTCATGCCCGCGTTGATCAGCAGGATGGATTTGTCGTTCTGCGGAACGAGAGAAAAGCTCGGCAGACGCAGATGGCCCTTCGTTTCAAAGAACTTCAGGTACATCTCGCGCAGCTCATTGAGACCGTATGCCTTGTGTGCCATGATGAATACTCCTTCTATATACATTAAATTTTAAACAAATTACCGCTGTCCTTTGTCTCCGACCACCCCGCTCCAAAGCCGCCTCTTGCCGCGCCCCGCGCGGTAAGGGGAGGTGGCATTTTCGAAGAAAATGACGGAGGGGATTTGTCGCAAGGTTCAGAGTGCTTCCGAAATTTGCTGCGTTCGAATCCCCTCAGTCAGCTTTGCTGACAGCTCCCCTTGTGCCCAAGGGGAGCCTTGGTGCATACGAATTCGCCGAAGATTCCCGTAAAATCGGTATATCCTGCGGGCGGACAGAGTCGTCCGCCCCTACAACGCGCCGGGGGGTGAAAACGACTTGTAGGGGCCGACGACTCTGTCGGCCCGAAAAATGTTGCGAATTCGCCGGGGATTACTGTAAAAACGGTGCGCTCTGCCGGGCCGATGTGGGCATCGGCCCCTACAAATGCGAGGTTCGGAGGCTCTCCAAAATTTGCAGCGTTCGAATCCCCTCAGTCAGCTTCACTGACAGCTCCCCTTGGGCACAAGGGGAGCCTTTGGCGAGGGCTTTCAAACATAAAAACCTCGCCCCATGACAGGGGCGAGGTCAGTCGCGGTACCACCCTGATTGTGCTTGCGCACATCTCGGCGCTCCTGTATCGGGAAGCACCCGCCGCGCTTTCGCGCGGCCGCTCCAAACTGGCTGCGAACAGGCTTGCTGAAGGGCTCTCACCGTCCCCTTCTCTCTGAAAGCAGCACCGGAACGCTCGGTTTTTCAACGCGGTTTTCCAATATCGCAGATATTTTACCACATTTCCTGCGATTGTCAACATGAAAATTCATCCGTAGACCCATGCGTTCGGCAGCGGGCGGCCGCCGGTGTAGCGCAGGGGAGAGGACGACGACTGCGTGACATATTCGCCGTCGTACCACAAGATCGCGCTCGAGCCGCCGTCCATGTTGAGGGCGTTCCAGCAGCCGTAGGAAAGCAGGATATCCGAGCACGTGTTGACGCTCGTGCCGCGGATGCCCTCGTCCGGGTAGCGGCCCTCGATGACGAGCATATAGATGCCCTGCGTGCTCGTGCCAAAGCACGCGCGCGGCTGCTCACCCGTCCAGAAGGAATCCTCGATCTTTTCGCCGTCCCGGATCAGGACGGGCGTGAACTCGACTGCGTTGTACGTTCCCTCCCCGACCGGGTCGGACGCGGGCACGATGCGGCAGTCGAGGCCGTTTTCGCTCAGCTCAATGCGCTGGTAGACGTCGCCGCCGAAGTGATAGCCGTGTTCCTCGCCCTGTGCCATGCACCAACCCGCAAGCTGGCCGCCGTTGCCCTTGCCGTTGGGGTCCTGGAAGCCGTTAGCGTTCATGGCGAGGATGCCGCCGTGGTCGGACGCGATCTTGCCCGCCAATTCCCCTTCCGTGCCATAGGTCGAAGCCATTTCCAGCCGCAGAAGCTCCGGGTACCGGCAGATGGCCAGCACGCCGCGATAGCCGTCGCCGGTGATGCGCACGAGCACAATGCCGTATTCCGCATCGACGGCCAGCACCTGATCGCCCTGCTGCGTCTCGATGCTCGTGCCCGCGTCGTCGAAGCCCGCTTCGTTGATGCGGATATGCTCCCAGCCGCTGTCCAGCGTCTCGGGGTGCTCGTCCAGATAGCGCTGGAACGACGCGTAATTCAGCATCGGAAACGCCATCTGGAAGTCTGCCTCCGGGTCATCCTCGACGGGCTGGGGCGCTTCTGCATCAGCCGGCGGTTCCTCCGGCTGTATCGGCTCCGGTTCTGTCTGTACGGGTTCCGGTACAGGTTCCGGCTCCGGCTGCACGGGCGCGCCGGTAAACGTGCAGGCCGTCAGAACAAGACTTAAGACCAGCACAAAAACGAGGGTATACGCCGCCATTTTCGGCTTTTTCGCGATAAGCGTGATGCGCTCTCTGAGGCTCTTTCGGCCCAGCTGCATCGTCGTCGCGCAGGACAGCAGCTGGCCCCGCGCCCGCTTCGACGCGACAAGGCTGAGCAGCGCGCGGCCATAGCTTACCCGGCTGCCGGAGTCGAGGTCTTTCAGCACCCGCTCGTCGCAGGCCAGCTCGCAGTCGCGCCGGGAAAGCGCCGCGGCAAGCCACACGAAGGGGTCGAACCAGTACAGGCACTGGCAGATGAGGCGCAGGAGGCTCCAGAGCTGATCCCGCGCGTGATAATGCGCCAGCTCGTGACGAAGGACGAATTGGCGTGTCTCCGGGTTCTGCGCCGCTTCGGGCGTGAGATAAATTTCAGGCCTGAACAGCCCCGCGAGGCACGGCGACGGCAGTCCGGACGCCACCCAGACCGGAACCGGGCTTTCCGGGCAGGCAAACGGCCGCCGGATTCTTTTCAGTCTCCGGAGAAACAGCAGATTCTGCGCCAGAACGGCCAGCGTCATCGCTGCCGCGCCAGTCAGCCAGACGAGTTTCAAAATCGTGCTGCCCGTCAGCTGCATCTGCGCCTCTGTGGGCGCAGTCTCCGTCTCAGAGGCAGTCTGCACCGGGGATTGCGTATTGTCCGTCTGCGGGGCGCGGCGATTTTCCGGAGCAGTCAGCCGCTGCACGGCGGCAGGCACGTCCGGGACGGCGTTCATCACGCTGACCGGGCTTCTGACCAGCGAGACCGGCAGCAGGAGCCGCAGCGCGGCGAGCAGCCAGAGCGCGTATTGCAGGCGCGGATTGAGTTTCCCGCGCAGGAAAAATCGAAGCGCGGTCAGCGCAAGGATCAGAACAGTCGATGAAATGAGAATTTCCAGCATGGTTCCCCTCCCCTATTCCTCGCGGCCCGCAGCCCTGTCCAGAATGGCGTAAAGCTCGTCCAGCTCGTCCTTTCCGATTTTTCCGTGGTCAGCGAAATTGCTGACCAGCAGGCCGAGCTTCCCGCCGAACGCGCGGGAAAGCAGCTGCTCCGTTTCCTCCAGCCCGGCTTCCTCGCGGGTGACGTTCGGGTAATAGCGCCGGGGCTTGCCCTCGTAGCGCAGAAGGCCCTTTTCCGTCATGCGGGCGGCCATGGTCTTACTCGTGCTGGCCGACCATCCGGCGCGCAGCTTCAAATCCTCCACCAGCTGCATGAGCGTCTGCGGCTGCCGCTCCCACAGGCTTTGCAGCACGGTCCATTCGCTTTGGCATAATTGCACAGGATATCCCTCCTTGGTTTACTTTTGTAGACCCATCATAGCATACAAGGCTACATTTGTCAACCTATTTCTTGAAAGTGCTTACCAATTTGGGCGTAGGGGCGGACGACTCTGTCCGCCCGCAGAACGCAGCGCTTTAACGAAAATTCACGGCAAATTCGCAACATTTATCGGGCCGACAGAGTCGTCGGCCCCTACAGCAGATCAAGCAGCTTTGCAGCTGACCATCAAGGAAGCCGCCGAAAATCCCGCTCTGGTTATCCATCACTGGCCGACAGGAACTGGAACGGATACCGCGCTTCGCCGGTCAGGCGGACGGTCACGGTCAGCTCCGTCATGCTGTTTCCGGTGGGAATGACTCCGTCGGCGAACGCGCGGTACACGGCCCGACGGAATTCCTGCGGCTGAAGCTCCTCCGCGCCCGCGTGGTCATAGACCGCGCGCACGTCCGCAGACGCGTCCGCGTACTCCGTGAGCTCTGGCACGTCGAGACAGCGGAACACCAGCTGGAAGCTTCCGTCTGTCATGCAGGAGATGCGTTTCAGATAACAGTACCGCGCGCCGTGGTTGTCGTTGATGGTGCGGGTATACGTGCCGTCCTCATACGTCAGATAGAGCGAGCTGCGGTCCTCCCAGCCGTACCGGCCCAGCGGGAAATAGCGTTCGAGCGTATGGTCGAAATCCGTCTCGCTGATCGTCAGCGGCCAGTTGTTTTCGCGCGCCCAGCGCTCGTAGACGAACAGGGAAAGTCCATCCCACGCGTCTTCGGTCAGCGGCAGCGCTGTCCAATTACCGCTCGGCAGACTGCCCAGCAGATTGCCGTTCTGGCTGTCGTACGTCCAGAACAGCTGCGCCAGATCGTCCGTCGTTTCGCCAGTGTGCAGCTGCAAGGCCGCACGCAGATCGTCCTCTGGAAGCGGTGCGAAGCGTGCCGACTGGAACAGCGCGCCGCCGTAGTAGAAGTCCAGCGTGTAAACCTTGCGCGCGTAGCGGAGTTCGCCGCCGCTGCCATCCAAAAACGGGTCGGCGTTATAAAAATCTGCCGTGACCTGTACGGTGCTGCCCCCCAGCACCTGCACGTCTGCGATGCGCAGATCCGGGCCGCCGCCGAAGCCGGATACGTTCTCGATGACCGCCGTGCCTTCCGATGCGTCGTAGTTTCTGCACTGCGTAATGTCAAACGTGAAGCTGCCGGTGCGGAAATAATGTGAGAGGATGCCGTTGATAAAGTCCTGCGTGAAGTGATACTTCCCGTCGGCCTGCTTGTAATTATCGCGCGTGGAATCGACCGACCAGTACAGAAACAGCATAAACAGCTTCTCTGACGACAAGTCTGCGGGCGAATCGAACGTAAATCCGTTATTGACAAGCGCGATCTCCGGGCCGATCAGAATGCTTAGCAGGTTCTCATCCGTCAGACGGCTCGGGTCGATCGTCATGCGCTGCTGCACCCATTCCTCCGTGACCGGCAGCCGCATGGACTCCTCCGGCGCCATCCAGCTGACGGCGGCGATCACGCCGTTTTCAATGTAGAACGTCATGAGCGTCTCGTCGCTCACGACAAGCGTTGTTGCAGCGCCGTCCGTGTACTCGATGTAGCTGTATTTGCCCATGTACAGGATCTCGCCGCCGAGCATCAGCCGCGCCGTGTGTTCGTCGACCTGTTCGAGTACCGGCTCGGTGTCGCGCGGGAAGCGGTTCGCCGCCTCGCGGTAATCCGCACCAAACGGAATGCCGCAGACCTCAACCCCGGCATCCAGCCGCAGATATGCGGCGTCCGGATAGTGGATCGTGCCGTCCTTGCTCATCCAGCCCGCGGCCTGCGAGCCGTCCGCAAACTGCACGATGTCATAATAGGACGTATGGATGTCCATCCAGTGGTAAATGCGTTCATATGTGCCGTAAACATTTTGGATGTCGTCCAGCGTCAGATCATAGATCGACGTGCCGTTCACGGTAAATTCGGGCCACTGCTCCACCGGCTCGCGTGCAGCAAACCATGCCGCGTCCGCGGCGGGGTCCGTTTCGGCCTCAATGCGCGGCAGAATGAATTCCTGATACCACGCCTCCCAGTCGACCGCGCCCTCCACCGGCGCAAGGCCGTTGCGGACAACAAAATCCTTTAAGATATCCAAGCCGTCGGCTGCGTGCTGGTAATACGAGCTGACCGCCGCTGTGTCCGAACTGTCATACTGCCGTACCGCCTTGTCCGACGGGCTCAGGCAGAAGAAATAATATGCCGTGCTGCCGCGTGTGCCGAGCAGATGCGTGTTCAGCGCCATAAGATTTTCCTCGACCCATCGGTCTGCGCCGTCCTTGACCAGCTCCGCCGGGTCTTCAAACTGGAACGCGCGGATCGCCCAGACGAGGCCGAGGCGGTCTTCTGCCGCCTGACTTTTGTCGTAGAAGGAGAACAGCACATCGTCCAGGTCATGCTCGCCGGTCTCCGGCGCTTCGATCATAAACGAATCGTCCGCAGTGATTTCGTTTTCGTATCGTGCCGGGACACTGAGCGTGACCGTGTCCTGTGTGGTGGTGAATTCCACCGCCGCTTCCGGTTCCTCGCGTGTATCTGCCGTTGCTTCCAGTTCCTCGGGCGTGGTCTCCGTTCTTTCCGGCGTCTGCTGTGCAGGCGCGGCATCCTTCGCGCCGGTCATGGTGCAGCCGACTGCCGCGGCGCAGAGCAGAAGCACGAGGATCAGAACGGGAATTGCGGTTTTCGGGTGCTTTGTGATGGAAATGATGCGCGTTTTGAGCTGCCCGCCGCGCCCCGACATTGTTGTCGCCGCGCTGAGGGGATCGACTCGCTCACGGCACGTCATGCGGATGAGTGAGCGGCCGTAGTCCGCACGCGCGTCCTCGCCGAGACGGCGGACGGTATCCTCGTCGCAGAAGAGCTCCGCGTCGGTGCGGGAAAGCGCCGCTGCCCACCACACCAGCGGGTTGAACCAGTGCAGCGCGAGGCACACGCCGCGCAGGACGGCCCAGATGTGGTCGCGGTGGAGATAATGCGTATATTCATGCTCCGCGCAGTGGTGCAGCAGCTGCTCGTCCTGCGCACAGTCCATTGTCACGTAGATCGCGGGCGGAAAAAGCCCGAACAGGCATGGCGACAGCGCGGTCTGCGTCAGCCGGACAGCCGGACGGCCCTCCTTCGGCGCGATCGCGCGCAGAACGCCCGCCCGCAACTGCCGTCCGTACCGGAGGTTGCAGAACAGGAACCACAGCCCCAGCAAAGCCGCGCCGGAGGCCCATACAAGCATGAATATCTTCCGCACGGAAACGGCGGGCTTCTGTGCAGCTTTTGCCGGTTCCGCGCTGCTCGTTTCCGTCTGCGCAGGCGTGGACGCCGGGCGCTGCACCGGCTGTGCGGGCGTCTGCACCGGCGCCGCGGGCGCAGACGGTTCCGGTGTTCTGGCCGCCTGCGCGGGCGGCACAGCGGCAGGTTCCGCCTGTATGACAGCGGCCGGTTCGGCCTCCGGCAGGAGATTTGCCACGCTGAGGGCGGTTTTCCCGACGGAAAGCGGCAGCAGCAGCCGCACGAGCAGCACCAGCCAGAGCGCGTACTGCAATCTTGCGCTGATTTTCCCGCGCAGCAGATAGTGTGCTCCGATGAGCAGCGCCGCCAACACGGCGGACGAAACAAACCATTCAGCCATGGCGCTTTTTCTCCTCCATCTCCTGCAGCAGTGCGTGCAGCTCGTCGATCTCGCGCTGTGGGAGCGCCTCGCGCTTCGTCATCTCGCTGACGAGCATACTCAGGCTCCCCTTATACACGCGGCCAAGCAGATCACGCGTCTGCTGCGCGGCCGCATCCTCGCGGCGGACGGCGGGATAAAAGACGTTTTTGCGTCCCTGCGCGTCACAGCGCACCGCCCCCTTCTCCATCAGCCGCCGCAGAAGCGTCAGCGTCGTCGAGCGGTTCCAGCCGGTCTGCGCCGCCATCGCCTCCGTCAGCTCACGCCCGGTCTGCGGCGCGTGGTCCCAGAGCTTCTCCATAAGCTGCCATTCCGCTTGTGTCAGATCGATTCTGTTCACCGTGTCGCCCTCCTGTTGTTTACGTCTGTAATCATAACATAGCACATTTGATTACGGTTGTCAACAGAAAGAACCGGGCGGCATATCCGCTGCCGCCCGGCTGTATCATCCTGCTTCCGCGATAAACAGCGCCGCACGCCTGTCCATGACCTGCGCCGCCTCCTGCGCGGTTTTCCGGCCCTTGAAAAAGGCGTCCGCCTCGTCAAGGATGATCTTCAGAATCTCCTGATTGCCGCAGGAACGGCAGTCGGCGTGCTCCAGCACATTCATCAGATCATCCGCGGCAGCTTCATCAAACAGGAACGCAAGATCGCCCGCTTCTCCAATCTCGACGCGGCCCTCCTCTCGGATGGCCGTCTGCTGCTCAGTCTTCTGGGCTTCGATCTCCTTCTGCATCAGCTCGCGCAGTGCGGCGCGGTTGACGGGGAACGCGTCTGCAATGGTCAGCTGGAAGTCTTCCTGCAGCATATTCCGCAGCGCCTCCTCCGCCGCTTCCCGCATGGTGGAGCCGACGCAGACGCCAAGCTGCAGAACCGGCTGATATGCCGTCCCGCCGTCCGAATCGAGGGCAAGCACACGGAACGCGCCGCCGGTCTGCTGGTACCAGGAAATCTGCATGGACCGGTACATTGCGGCGGAGTGCATCGGCTGCTGCATGATGCTGTCCGGGGCGGGCGCTGCGGAAGAAACAGCTGCGCAGGCAGTCAGGATATTCAAGAACTTCTCGCTCTCAAAGGAGGCCGTCTGGCTGTCGTAGTCCAGGTATTGCTCCGCCGCATGGCGGCAGTAAACGCTGAGCAGATCCTCACCGCCCCAGAAAAAGCTGACGTTCGGAACTGCGCCGCACAGCACGTCCTCGACCGACGTTTCCAGCGACGCGCCGAGCTTCTCCGCCGGGCCGAACAGCGGGTCAAGCGCAAAGGCTCCGACGATGGAATAAAGCTTCCCGTCCACATAGCATGGCTTCAGAATGCCGGACAGGAGCTCCGCGTCCGGCATCCCGTCCAGCGGCAGCAGAATGCCGTTTTTTGCGTAGCCCGCGTACTGCGCGCCGCTCAGATCGCTGCAATCGAGCAGGTCTGGCACGTTTCCGGCCAGCAGCTCTGTCGTCATGCGCGTCACGGCGTCTGCGCGGCTTTCCGCGCCGTCTGCGTAGTTGAGGATTTCGATTCTGAACGGTGCGCCGGAGAAATTATAGCTCTGGATCATACTGCGGAGCACGCTCTTTTCCGAGTCAAAGTCGATCATACCGAGCGTCAGCGTCTGCTCCGGTGTCTGTGCAGCGGGTTCGGTGTTGGCTTGTGTGTCAATTGTCTCCGCAGCGGGCAGTTGCTCCGGCTGCGTCTGCTTCCGGCAGCCGGTCAGGAGCAGGCCGAGCAGCAGCATGAGAATCAGACAGCGTTTCATGATGCATTCCTCCTTATTTTTCTTCCAGTATACCACAGCTTTTCCCTGAAATCTCTTAATTTTTCCTAAATATTTACTGGATCCGGTATCCGCTCAGGACGAGTTCGAGGATTGCAGGCCAGAAGATGGGCTCCGGGGCGGTAAAATAGCGGGCGTCCGGGATGGCGTGGAAGGAATCGTAACAGAAACGAGGCCGCTGCGGTGCGCAGCGGCCTCGTTCTAAAATTATTACAGTGTGAATTCAAAGCGCATGGCAAGCGCCTTGAACAGCTCGTGCATGACGCGCTCGGAGACGGCGCGGATGTCCATGCCGCCGATGAAGTCCACGGCCTTTTTGATCTCGTCCTCCGGGACGTGGTACGACCGCAGGCTCATGGTGAGGAACGTACGAAGCTTCTTTTCCAGTGTCAGCGCCTCGTCGCACGGGTGCGCCATAAAGCCCCGCATGATCCCGGCGGAGCCGATCTCCATAAAATAGAAGTCCTGCTCGGTCAGCTCCGGCTGATAGGGGCTAAAGATCTGGTAAAGCTCCTTTGCTGTCTCGCGGAAGATATAGTCCGACGCTTCCTTCTGCGTGTACGCCTCAATATAGATCTCGCGCAGATTTTCGTTCAGCTCCGTCAGCGTCATCTGAATGGCCGTCTCCACGGCGTAGACATAGATCGGCGGCAGCTGTGTGCCCGCCGTGCTGCGGGCCATGGCGAACTGATTGGAGAACATGAACTGCGCCAGCTCGGTCAGTACGCCGTCCTTGGCGCGGAAAATATTCTGAAAAATACTGTTGGAAACCGACGCCTGCTGCACGATCTGGGCGACGGTGGTTTTTTTATAGCCCTGCTCAAGAAACAGCTTGACGCAGACCGTCAGGATCCGTTTCTTGGACGGCCGGCTGGCATTTGTGCTTGCGATGAGGATCGCTTCCCTTCTGTCTGGCATTTGTCCGCACACATTGTAGCAAAGCCCCGCCGGAAACGCAAGAGGCGTGCGGTCTGACTATGCGCAAATTGCAGGATCCCGCAGACTCAGACTACAGTATCGTACTCCCCCGCTCCGCCGCCGGCGAAGTAGTGGTGCAGATCGAATGGGGAGAACACGCCCCGGTCGGTGACGATGCCGGAGATGAGGTGCGGCGGGGTCATATCGAAGGCGGGATAATAGCCCTTCACGCCCTGCGCCGCCGTGCGCACACCCATGGCCTGCAGGGTAAATTCCGGGTCGCGCATCTCGATTTTGACGGTGTCCTTTGTCTCGTGGCCGATATCCGGCGCGCCGGTAACGAAGGTTGGAATGCCGAAGTGATTGGCGCAGATGGCGATCTGGAGCGTCCCGACCTTGTTGACGACATAGCCGTCGAGGCAGATCGCGTCCGCCGCGCAGGTAAAGAGGTCCACGTGCTCGCGCTCCATGACGAATGCGGGCATATTGTCGGTGATGACGGTCACGTCGAAGCCCATATCATGGCAGACCGTGGCCGTGAGGCGCGCTCCCTGAAAATAAGGCCGCGTCTCCGGGCAGAACAGGCGGAAGGTCTTCCCGGCCTGCCTCGCCTCCTTCAGCATCATGCCGACGATCGTTTCACCGAAGCACTGCGTCATGACCGTGCCGCCGTCTGGGATGAGCGGCACGAGATACCTTGCGATCTCATTTACCTTGCTGTAGCGGCGGTTGTTGGCGTTTACGGCGTGCTCGCGGATGGCAAGATCAACGGGCCGCGCTTCGCGCAGCGCCAGCTTCGCCGCCTCCAGACAGCCGTCACAGACCAGCTTCATCCGCTTGTACGTGGTCGGACGCGCGTTCGAAATAGTTTCGTCCGCCGCCTGCAAAAAGCGCAGCTGCTCCTCTGCCGGTTTTTCCCGGCACTCATACGCGGCCAGCGCCATGCCCATGGCCGCCGCCGTATACGGCCCCGCGCTCTGCGTGACCATGTCGCGGATGGCCTGCATGACCTCCACGTGCGTTTTGCAGCGGACAAACTCGATTTTCGCCGGATAGATCCGGCGGTCGAGAATCCGCACCTCGCCCGCATCGTACCACGCAACGTTTTCATATTGCAGCATGAAGGCCAGCCCTTCATCGGCCCGGAACTGTGTCATACATCCATCTCCTCCAGAATTTTTTCAAGATAGCGGCTGAACCGCTCCGCGACCGCCGCGCCCGTCTCGTTGACCTCCTCGCCGGAGACGGCCTCGCCCGTGATGCCGGCGGCCATGTTGGTGATCACGGAAATGCCCAGCAGCGGCAGACCACAGTGCGCCGCCGTCAGCGCCTCCGTTACAGTCGACATCCCCACGGCGTCGCCGCCGAGCAGGCGGATGGCGCGAATTTCGGCAGGCGTTTCAAACTGCGGGCCGGGCATGAAGAAATACACGCCCTCGTGCACGGAAAAGCCGAGCTTTGCCGCGCAGGACTTCGCCAGCTCGCGCAGCTCCGGCGTGTACATCCGCGTAACGTCAAAGAAGCGCGGGCCGAATTCGTCCACGTTCCGGCCCCGCATGGGGCTGGAGCCGTTGAGCTTGATGTGGTCGGCGATCAGCATGAAATCGCCGCGATGATAGGCAAGATTCACGCCGCCCGCCGCATTCGTCACGATCAGCGCACGGACGCCGAGCAGCTTCAAAAGCCGCACCGGCTGCGTCAGCTGCTCGAAGTCGTAGCCCTCGT
>OLSD01000995.1_pt1 | contig 25541 bp, 16 predicted proteins | sample 1672211 | NCBI WGS metagenome assembly OLSD01 (sample SAMEA3136659, study PRJEB25190) | human gut metagenome | reverse complement strand
GTGATGCAGCAGCTTCCACAGGAACAGATATCTTTTCTGCAAATGTGACAGTAAGCAATACTCTGCAGGATGCGATGAAGTCAAATACTTCCGACTCAACAGGATTCACAACATCGGAATCCACTGAGAAGACTTCCATCCTTCCGGATAAAATCGATCTGTCAAAAGAGAAAGTCGCTGTATTTAAGGCAAAATAAAATGTATAAAAGAAGAGAAAGTCATACAAAAAAGTCTGGCTTTCCCTTCTTTTTTCGTGTGTAAACTTTTTTATCTGTTAACTTAAACGCTCAAGTAAAAACTGACGAATTTGCTTATTGGCCTGCGGAATATGCTTCAAAAACGAAAAAAATATTCGAAAATATGGAAACAAAAATTGACAAAGTGTACGAAATATGTTAACTTTAAACCAATAATATAATGTCAGATAAAAAAAGGAGAAATTCCTTCTTTTTTGTTGCTGATATTACAGTAAAATCTGAAGATGAGACACCAACAGATGATTTGTTCTGTAAACAGTGAACACACTGTTGTGTCCGGAAAAGAGATACACAGATGGCATTAAGACGTGAGAGAATGAGGCTTGGTGACATGCTCATCAGGCAGAATGTACTGACTGAAGATGAATTAAAGAAAGCCCTGGAATTGCAGAAGGGAAGCGGCAAGAAGATCGGTGAAGTTCTGGTAGATAATGGCTTTATCACTGAGGATATGATCGTTCGTGCCCTCCAGATGCAGCTGGGGCTTAAAGTCGTTCAGCTGACAGGCGTGACGATCCCGAAAGAAGTCCGAAACCTGGTCAGTGTAGACATTCTTAAGAAATATACCTGCATTCCTTTTGAACTGGATCCCTATAACGCCAATATCCTTCATCTGGCAATGGCAGATCCGATGGATATGGCTGCAATCGATGACATCTCTATCGTGACAAACCTGCAGATAGAGCCTTACATTGCTACAACCAGAGATATTCTTGCGGCAATCGACAGATGCTACGGCGCATCAGAGACACTGGATGCAGCCAGACGATTTACTCAGGAGAGAGCTCAGCTTCGTGGAGGAGCAGCAGACGACGATACAGATACGGATGTAAGTGATGCACCTATTGTGCAGCTGGTGCGTTCCCTTATTGAACAGGCAATCCGCCAGAGGGCCAGTGATATCCATATCGAAGCTCTGGAGAACAAAGTCCGTATCCGTTACAGGATCGACGGTGCACTCTATGAGCGTATGGTATATGATAACAGCCTTCTTCCTGCGATTTCCACCCGTATCAAGATCCTTGGAGGCATGGATATCTCAGAGAAAAGGAAACCTCAGGACGGACGTATGTCCATTATGGTAGACAGACAGGACTATGATATCCGAATTTCCTCTCTGCCTACTGTACACGGAGAGAAGATCGTAATGCGACTCTCTTCAAAACTGAACCTGACACGTAACAAGAAAGATCTGGGACTTCCACCCGATGAGATGGAACGTTTCAACCATATGCTGGCTAGTCCTTTCGGGATCATTCTTGTAACAGGACCTACAGGAAGCGGTAAATCCACTACCCTGTATACCGCATTAAGCGAATTAAATAAAGAAGCAGTCAATATCGTAACAGTAGAGGATCCTGTGGAGGCAGATATTGAGGGTATCAATCAGGTACAGGTCAACAATAAGGTAGACTTGAATTTTGCCTCAGCCCTTCGTTCCATTCTCCGTCAGGACCCGGATATCATTATGATCGGTGAGATCCGAGACAGGGAGACTGCTGCTATTGCAGTACAGGCCTCCATAACAGGACATCTGGTTGTTTCTACATTGCATACCAACAATGCAGTAGGTACTCTGAACCGTATGGCGGACATGGGAGTGGAGAGATATCTGATCGCAGATTCTGTTGTAGGAGTTATCGCACAGCGCCTTGTGCGTAAGCTGTGCAGCCACTGTAAAAAAATGCGTCCTGCCACCTCTGAGGAGAAGAGAGTGCTGAGGATGAACACACAGGAGAATGTAAATGTCTATGAACCCTGTGGCTGTGATTTCTGCAGCCATACAGGATATTACGGGCGTATCGGTGTGTTCGAGATCATGGAGGTCAATGACGAGATCCGTGATCTGATTGCAGAGAATGGCACAACAGAGGAACTGGAACGTGCAGCCAGAAACAGCGGTATGCGCACACTGAGAGAGAATGGTATCAACTATGTGCTGAACGGTACCACCTCTGTGGAAGAGATGCTTAAGGCATCTTATGAATGATTGAGACTTATAGATTATTAATTTTACGACTATTAATATAGAAGGAATTCCTGCGGAACCGGAGTTCTCCGGAGATTCTCAGGGAGTTACGAGGCAGATTAGGAAATATGTATAATTTAGACGAAATACTGATACAGTCAGTGAAGGTAAAGGCTTCCGATATCCATCTGACAACCGGTCGGCCGCCAAGCTACAGGATCGATGGCGTACTGACCCCTATAGAGGGAGAACGCCTTACTCCGCAGATGCTGGAAGATATTCTCATGCCCCTGATGGATGTCCGTCACAGAGAAGAATTACAGAACAATGGACAGACGGACTTCGCATATGCCATCTCAGGTGTGGGACGTTTTCGCGTAAATGTGTTTAAACAGAGAGGAACACTTGCTTCCGTTATGCGAAGCCTTCCTTTCAATATCCCGGAACCTGAGGAGCTTGGTATTCCTGCAGAGGTAGTGGAGATGACCACGCGGAAAAGAGGTCTCATTTTGGTAACAGGACCGACAGGAAGCGGGAAATCAACTACACTGGCTTCATTGATTCATGTGATCAACAGGAATTATCCTTACCATATTATTACACTGGAGGATCCAATCGAATATCTGCATAGACACGATAAATCTGTGGTAAACCAGAGAGAGATTGGAAGTGATTCTACAGATTATGCCCAGGCATTAAGAGCAGCACTTCGAGAAGATCCGGACGTGATTCTGGTAGGAGAGATGCGAGATCTGGAAACGATTTCCACTGCGATCACAGCAGCAGAGACAGGCCATCTTGTTTTCTCCACTCTGCATACGATCGGAGCAGATAAGACCATTGACCGAATTATCGATGTTTTCCCTCCAAACCAGCAGCAGCAGATCCGTATTCAGCTTGCTTCTGTGCTGGAGTGCGTAGTGTCCCAGCAGCTTCTTAAGAAAGCAGATGGAAGTGGGCGTGTGGCAGCATTGGAGGTACTTTTTGCAAACAATGCAGTGCGAAATCTGATCCGTGAAAGTAAGACGTATCAGATCGCATCCATCATGCAGACCAATAAACGTGCAGGTATGCAGACCATGGATGATGCGCTGTATGACTTATATATGAGAAAGCTTATTGATGCGGATAATGCGGTAACTTATGCTCAGGATCCGGTAAGCATGAATAAAAAAGTCAACTTTGACTTCTAACAGAGAATGATCTGGCAGACGACAAATAATTGACTGGACAGAAAGAAGTGATAAGATGCCAGGTTTTTCCTACGTGGCAGTAGACAAAAAAGGAAAAGAGAAGCGAGGAAGTATAGAGGCTGATACCAGGGAAAAAGTTGTAGACATTCTGAAGAATGACGGTCTCATCCCGGTCTCTGTCAAAGAACAGGGAGCCTTGAATAAAGAAATAGATTTTTCCATAGGAAAGAAAGTAAAGCCGCGAGATCTGAGTGTATTCTGTCGCCAGTTTGTCAGCATTACCCAGGCGGGTGTGCCGATGAAAGAAGCCTTGCAGATGCTCTCAGAGCAGACTGAGAATAAATGGCTGAAACGGGCGATTTCGGAAGTACTTCTCAGTGTGGAGAAAGGTAATACGCTGGCGGATTCCATGAGAGGACAGGCGGATGTATTTCCGCCGATGCTGATCAACATGGTAGAAGCCGGTGAGAATTCCGGTAGTCTGGAGATGGCTTTTTCACGAATGGCAGTACAGTTCGAGAAGGAAGCCAAGCTGAAAGCTACGATCAAGAAAGCAACGATTTATCCGATCATTCTGATCATTGCAGCGATCGGTGTTGTTGCGGTTATGATGCTGTTTGTTATCCCGATCTTCATTGATATGTTTGCAGATCTGGATGTGGAGATGCCGGGAATTACCATGTGGGTTATGAATACCAGCAAATGGGTAACAGCTAACTGGTACCTGATCCTGGCAGGAATTATTATTGTAGTTGTGGCATACAAGCTGATCTACAAGACAGAACAGGGCAGACTTAGCATTGATAAAATCAAGATGAAGATGCCACTGTTCGGTAAGCTGACAGTGAAAACCGCATGTGCACAGTTCGCCAGAACCATGAGTACGCTGTTATCATCCGGTATTTCAACGATTGATGCGTTGGAGACAGTGGCGAAGATCGTCAACAATATTCATTATACAAATGCGCTGATGAAAGCACGTGAGGAAGTTATGAAAGGTATTCCACTTTCCGAGCCTCTGGTTGCATCCGGGATCTTTCCTCCGATGGTATGTCATATGACTGGAATTGGTGAGGAGACTGGTAATATTGAGGACATGCTGGAGAAGCTGGCGGATTATTATGATGAAGAAGTTGAGATGACTACTCAGAGCGTGCTGGCGGCTATGGAACCGTTGATTATTGTATTTATGGCGTTGGTTGTTGGTACACTGGTTATCGCGGTTATTTCGCCGATTGGGGCTATGTATAATGGATTGGATAATCTGTAAGTTTCTTGCGATTGGGAACCGCATTAAAAGTTTCTGAAGAATTTGGATGTTTCACAGCTTGCATAGGGGCTGTGTTCATCATAGAGATCATGTAAATGTCGTGTTTTCTTAATGACATGGAAGGGGGCGCGTGGAAAAAGCGGGATTTAAGTGATTTTTGATTAAAAGAAGAAATGATATTACCGGGTGGACGCTCCGAGACGTAGATGTATTTGCCTACGGCTTCGGAGCCAGTCATGATAGACCTGGCTAAGACTCCAGCAGATGTAGGCAAATACATCTACATCTCGGAGCTGGTATTGGTAATATCTCAGTAAATGATATTTCTTCTTTTAATAAAGCAAAGACAAAATGTAACAAGAAAACTGAATAACGAGTTTATAAACATAACTCCCCCCCTCCTGGAAAAGCGATTTTTACAGGGGGGGGGTGGAGAACCCATCAAGGGTTCTCGCTCGTTGAATCAATCACCGGATAGTGACATTCGTGATGACAGCAACAGGAGAGTTATGTATTCATCGAAAAGTTGAATATATTGTCTGGCATGTAAGACGTGCTGCTCTTGTATCTTTCGACACGATATAACTCTATCCGGATTGAAGAAATTTAATTATTTTTTGAAGGAGAATGAGTTATGTTTAAATTTCTGAAAGACAGAAAGAAAGATAACAAGGGATTCACTCTTGTTGAGTTGGTAATCGTAGTTGCTATCCTGGCAATTTTGGTTGGTATTCTTGCACCGCAGTATACAAAATATGTTGAGAAATCCAGAAAATCTGCAGATGTAAGCAATCTTGATAATATAGTATCTGCAGTAAAAGTTGCAGCAGCTGATTCTACATATTCAGATATGATACCGGCACCTACAACTGCAGGAAGTAAAACAACAATTGTGATTACACTGACATCAACAGGAACAAAAGTTACATGTGATGGTACTGAAATTGCGTCAACTTCAACAGGCGCAGTTTATAAGGCATTGACAGAGTATGCATCAACAGAATGGAGTAGTACTAAGTTAAAATCTAAATCATGGCACAAAGATACTACCAACTCTGCACCATATGTTGCGGCTACATGTGAAATTTCTGAGACTGGTGCTGTAGCAGTTACATATGATCCGACAGATGCTAAAGATACAGCAAATAAATAATATTTAGTTTTTCGATGAATGCATAACAATTCTTTGCTATGCATGAACGAAGTTACTATCTCAGGATAACGAATGTTAAGGAGATAGTACAATGTTAAAATTATTTAACAGAAAGAAAAAAGATAATAAAGGTTTTACATTAGTAGAGCTTGTAATTGTAGTTGCTATTCTTGCAATTTTAGTTGGTTTACTGGCACCACAGTATACAAAATATGTTGAAAGATCAAGACAGGCTGCAGATGGATCTAATATTGATAATCTTGTTACAGCAGTAAAAGTTGCAGCAGCTGATGATAAATATAAAGACTTGATTCCTTCTACTGGAGATAATGTTTTTGCATTTGTAATCTCAGATGCTGGCTCAGCTGTATATTTGAATAAGGCTACTCAGGATGATACAACTGCAATTGGTAAAGCATTAGCAGAATATGCGGGAAAAGAATGGAGAAGCACGACATTAAAGTCTTCTAGATGGGGTGTAAATACTCCGGATGGAGTTGCTGCTCCAACAGGAGCAAAAGTAACAATTAGTGCTACATGCACAATTTCTACAGATGGTGCAGTTACAGTAACATATTCACCAGAAAATGTAAAAAATAGTGTGAAAGAATAAATTTGCAGAATGAAAGGAAATACCCTATGCTAACTTTCCTAGAACTAACCCCCTACATAATAATCTTCATATTCGGAATCACCATCGGCAGTTTCCTGAATGTCTGCATCTACCGAATCCCTCTCGGGGAGTCGATAGTGACAGCCCCCTCCCACTGTATGACCTGTGGGCGGAAACTGAAGTGGTATGATATGGTTCCGGTGTTTAGTTGGTTGGTGTTAGGCGGTAAGTGTCGTAACTGTAAATCAAAAATTTCAGTACAGTATCCGATCATAGAGGGTGTCAATGGCATCCTCTATGTGATGATATGTGCAGTGAATGGCCTGGAATGGAGCAGTGTGATCTATTGCTTCATGGCATCAGCCCTTCTGGTGCTGAGTATCATTGACTGGCGTACTTATGAGATTCCGTTTGGAATCAATGTATTCCTGTTCGTACTTGGCATAGCAATGACAATCCTTGACAGAGGAAATCTTGTAGAGCATCTGATTGGAATGATCTGTGTCAGTGTTCTGCTGGGGATTTTGTATCTGTTAACTGGTGGCAGAGCTATTGGCGGGGGAGATATCAAGCTGATGTTTGCCTGCGGCCTGATCCTTGGATGGAAGCTGATCTTGCTCGCTTTTTTCCTGGGATGTATTATTGGTTCAGTGGTTCATATCATTCGTATGTCTGTAAAGAAAGCAGGACGTATGCTTGCGATGGGTCCATATCTGTCAGCGGGGATTTTTCTGGCTGCTTTATGGGGCAATGCATGGATCAACTGGTATCTGTCATTACTGGGACTGTAAAATTTTAACTGGAAATCGAAAAGTTTTTCAGTTAGAAAAATATATTTTAGCCGTGAGTTAGAATGTATTTTTGTAACCGAAAAATACGAGAGCAGCTGTTTGAAAAAATGGCAGGCTCTCATACGGAGGAACGCACAAATGGCGAAAATTTTAAGCATAGAAGTAGAGGCATCTCAGGTCAGAGTTGCGGAAATCGAAGTACGTGGTAAAAAAGGCAGGATTTTTAACTGTTTCTGCATTCCGGCACCTCAGGGAGCGGTGGAAGATGGACAGATCCGGGATACCAAAAGTCTTGCAGAAGTTTTGAGGGAAGAACTTTCTCAGAGAAAGATAAAGACAAAAAAGGTATATTTTGCAACTGGTTCTACCAGAATTGCCAGCAGAGAAGTTCGGATTCCGTTTGTAAAGACAAACAGGATTCAGAGCATCATTGAGGCAAATGCTACAGATTATTTTCCGATTGATGTAACGAAATATATCTTATCTTACAGCGTAACAGATGTAGAGACTCAGAAATCAGAAGATGGAAAAGAAGAAACCAAACAGTATCATCTGATGGTTTATGCGGCGCCGAAAGCGATTTCTGCAGCTTATAGTGAATTTGCTGAGAATGCCGGACTGACAATGGCTGGCATTACCTATACAGGTGACAGTGTTTATCATGCTGTCAGGGGAGAATATGCGACAGGAACACATATCCTGGTGAAGATTGAATTAAAAGGAACCAGCATCAGCATTATCAATAATGGCGAACTGGCTTTGCAGCGTAACATCAACTATGGTGTAGACAGCGCTGTTGAGACAGTGAGAGCTTTTCCTGAATTCGGAGACAGACTGGATGTGGGAGAAGCGCTGGAAGTACTTTGTAATAGAAGATGTATTTATTCCGCTCTTGATATGATGCCAGCAGATGAGATGGCTTCTGACGAAGATAAAATGCTGGAAACAGCCAGAGCAGAAGTGACAGAGAGCCTGAGATATATGATCGGAAATATTTCCCGAATCATGGACTATTATATTTCCCGCCATACAGATGCGACTTTTGAAACGATTGACTGCTGTGGTCTTGGTGCGCAGGTGCAGGGATTGATGGAGCTTCTTACCAATGAACTCGGTCAGCCTGTAAAAGTTCTGGAAAAGGTGGAGAATTTTGTCCTGCCGTCCAGTGCCGAGAATGAGGGCGCTTACCTTTATGCTGCGGTTATGGCACCAAGTATTTCAGGCGTAAACCTGATGGAAAAGACCAGCAGAAAAGCAAAAGAAAAGAAAGATACTTTAAGCGGCGCGATCGTTATTTTTGTAGTTGGAGCTGTTGCGGGCGTTGCACTGACAGCTGCGGGATATGCAAATCGTATTTATCAGCAGCATGAGCAGGATCGTCTGAATCAGAGGATTTCAGAAGAGAGTTCTATAGAAGATATTTACAATGCTTATAATACAGCGAAGTCACAGTACGACAATTACCAGAATATGTATCAGTACACAAATACTCCAAATGAGGGACTTAAGAACTTCATTGAGGAGATGGAGGAAAAAATGCCTTCTGATATTACGGTGGAGAGTTTCAGCTCTACCGGAAGTCAGGTCAGCTTTTCCATGCGTGTAACCAGTAAATCAGCAGCAGCGAATACGATCATGCAGCTTCGTACTTTTGACAGTCTGGCAACTGTAACTACGACAGGAATTGATGAGGCTGAGGACGGAACTGTTTCTATGAGCGTAGCGTGTACCTACGCAGATCCGGCACCACTGGATCAGAGCACAGAATAAGGAGGCAGATTAGAATGGACATGAATATTTCTATGCGAGATAAGAAATTACTGCTGATGGTTCTGGGAGTAGGAATTTTTGCCGGAGGATATTTCTTTGGATATCGTCCGCAGATGGAAGAAGCGGAGAGTATCCAGGCATCAAATGTACCGCTGCAGGAGCGTTTGAACGACTTGCTTGATCTGGCAGAGAACAGAGAGTTTTATCTGGAAGAAACAGATTCAATTAATGCAAAGATTGACGAATATACATCAGAATTTCCGGCAGATATCCGTTCTGAGGATGGAATCGTACTTGCACAAAATATGGAAAGTTCTCTGGATATGAGCATTTCCAATGTAGGACTTGGCACCAGAGAATTTATCGCAGCTTTGGACGGAAGTACAGAGGATCCGCTGATTGATATGCCTGACGAAACTTTATCAGAGCAGGCAAATGCCCAGACCCAGTCTCAGATCGATGAGATCGAAGGTACTGATACACAGGGCGAGAAAGATCTGCAGAATGCTTCTGATGCAGAGGCTGAGAACGTAGCTATGACTCTGACTACTCCAGTACTTTACCGTACACAGGACAGCATGCAGTTTACAGGCACATACGCAAGTCTTAAGGATATGGTGGATTACCTCGCAGACCAGGTTGGCAGAATGACATTAGATAATGTAAATGCTTCCTTTGATTCCACAACTGGAAATCTCACCGGAAGTATCACTGTAAACCTCTTCTCCATGGCAGGAACAGGTAAAGCTTATACAGAACCAGATGCAGGAAGCGTTGCATACGGAACCGATAACATCTTCGGAACCATCGAATCCGGTAAGAAGAGTAAGAAAAGCAAAAAAAGCAAGAAAAAAGCAGCAGAAGCAGAGTCAGCACAAAGTACAGACAACACCGCAGACCAAAATGCTTCCGGCACTGGTGCTGACGGCCAGACGACAGACAGTCAGGGAGGAGAAAATACGCAGGATGCAGCAGCCCCTGCTGATACCGCCGAACAGGCACAATAAAGGAAAGTATGTTAGAGGGGAGAAATACAAGGCCCCTCTATCTGTGTTTTTATATAGAAAGAAATTCCTTTGAGATTTTTTGATTATATTAGATAAAAATCTGGTTGACAGATAGATTATGGATATCCGATCAATTAATAAAATAACTAGTGACATAAGAGAAGGGAGCATACAGTTGGACAGAAAAAAGAATAAGAACTCAAATGCAGGTATGACACTGCTGGAAGTAATCATTGCAGTGAGCATCTTTTCCATAACTGCGATTGTGCTCCTTCAGAGCTTTGTGACTTCCAGCAGGATTAATAAGAAATCGAATTTGTATCTGGAAGCAACGACTGTAGCACAGAACATTATGGAGGAAATCAAAGCGAAGAAATTTGCAGAAGTTTCACTGGCATTCAATTATCCTCTGGACAGCAGCGGCTCTTCCAGACTGACATTCCTGGATCCTCAGAAAAGCAGGATCAATAGCGGTGCTGCAGATGAACTGGGCGTAAGGGAGGTACTGGCAGCCAAAGACAATAGCGATTCAGTAGTATATAATCCAGTGCGAAAATATACAGATGGTGTAGATGAAACGAATGTAACGGCATCTGTAATATCTACAGATAACGGTAAAACTTATAAATTCAATCCAAGAAAAACTGGAGACAATGCTTCGAAATATTACTTTGAACTTACTAATGTAAATAATAACCATGAAACATTCGATGCACTGGTGACATTTGACGGAAGTAAGGATTCCGGATATAAGAAAAAAACGTCCACGAACAGCGAAGAAGGGAAGAATGATTATCTGGCGCCGAATATATCAAACCTTGATACGGATTCTAATGCACCGTTCATTGTAGAAAAGCAGAAATATTTAGATGCATTTTCTGGAAACGATGGGTTGATAGCGAAACAATTTAAATTTGCACATGATAAATGGGAGAGTGAACTGAACGCAGCATGTGGAACTGATACTGATGCAGAAGATTATGAACAAAAAAAAGAGGCATTTATTGCACAGCATAAAGAACCTCTGGCTTCAGACCTGAATGCGGAAGAAGTATTTAATAATGCGCAAAAAACATTATTAATTACGATTGATTATGATAAAGAGACTGAGAAGGTAGAAGTAAATGCAAAATATACGATTGATGCACATGGCTATGTTTCGTCAGTAAACCCGGAATATGGAAGAATGGATTTATGCCCGTGTGGTGGAGACCCGGATCAAGAGAATAGTGATCCAACTCAAAAATATTTTTGCTCAATTGTAAGTAATCAGAATATTTATACATCCAGCGCAGATAAAGTATTAAAGAATATTTATATTTTTTATTATCCTAATTATAAATCTCAGAGTAACGTAAAACCTCTGGATAAAATTATAGTGGAAAATTTGAATAATTATCCTGTGAATTTGTATATTGCAAAACAGCAGGATGAAAACAATAAAAATTCTATTCTGACAGATGAAAATAAATATCGCATGTCGTTAGTTATAAAAGAAAATCCGGAGACTTCGAATTGGAATACGAGTCCAAGCTTATATAAAAGCCAGATAAAATTACGTACAAATCTTGATTACAATATAAGTGATATTTATGATAAATTAGACAGACCGAAAATTAACCAAATGAGTTTAACTTATCAGGACAATTCTACACCAGTAAGGCATGTTTCTGGTATAGCTGCAAAGAAAATAGTTGATTATAATGGACTGGATGATAAAAAACTGGAAGATCGTATATATACAACCAAGGTTGAAGTATATAAAGCAGGTGCAGCAGAAAAAGGATTTCCGAAAGAAGATCTGGTGGTAACATTAGATGGAACAAAAGAAGATTAGCTTTTTTCAGGAGGCATAAATGGATAAACGTGTAACAGAAAAAAAAGAATATAATAAAGGATTTTCACTGTTTACTGTTATAGTCTCAATAGCTTTTGTGGGAATTCTTGGAATGCTTGTTCTGTATATGGCGATTGCCAATTTTCATATGAAGATCACCGATTTAAAAGGAAAAGACAGTTTTTATACAGCTGAACGTGCGATTGAAGAAATTCGAGTCGGTCTTCAGGAAGAAGTTGGAGATGCTATGTCTGAAGCCTATATAGAGGTCCTTGAAACATATGATCAGTCAGGGAAAAGCCAAGACGAAGTTCAGGATGAACTGCGTCAGAAAGCATTTAGACAGAGTTTTTATGATAAATTATATGATAAAATACAGGAAAAGGTAGGACATTTAAAAGCAGATTATGTTGATCTTACTGTAGGTGATAATGAGTCATTGGAAATTGTGGAACCGACGTTGTCTCCGGCTGTAAAGCTTAATAAAGATGAGGTAAAGAAAAGTAGTAAAGTAACTTTGAAAGATTTAAAAGCAGTTTATGTAGACGAAAAAGGCCGTGCGTCTATCATAAAGACAGATATCCAGATGGGTATTCCAAGTGTAAAATTTGCAACTCCTTCTTCATTACCGGATTTAATGGGAATGGTTGTTGTAGCTAACAGCGGAATTATATGTGAAAGTGACCCTATAAAAGACATAAAATTGACAGGAAATATATATGCTGGATTACTTGATGATAGTGATGAAGGTTTTCCTAAAGATAAAAAAACAAGTCTTTTGTTAAAAAATAATATAAATTTATCTATTATTTCTGCTGATAAGTTTGTATGTGAGGGAGATATTAATCTTGCAGCGGGAAGCTCATTTACAAGCAATGCAGGTGTTGAATTATGGGCGAAAGGTCTGACGATGACATCTTCGACAGCAAGTTTGCTTGGTGATACATATTTTGCAGATGATTTAACAGTTGCTTCAGGAAATGGAAGTTCAATAACTATAGCTGGAAATTATTATGGTTATGGATCAGTAGAATCTGCTAAAAAAAGTCATTATAAAGACCAATATGAGAATTATAGTGATAAAGATTTAAGTAGTGCGATTGTTATTAATGGAAAAGCAACAAAACTTGATATGTCAGGCGTACAAAAGCTTATGCTGGCAGGAAAAAATTATATTTCTCCAAATGAGACATCAAATATTATGACTGGAGAAAGTGTTACTGTAAAGGGAACTCAGCTGGCATATTTAGCACCTACAGAAATTTTGGGAGCTGATTCTGCTGATACTTCTGGTTATACGAATCCTATGACATATGAAGAGGCAGTAGCGAAAGGTTTGGCAGGGAATGCGATTCCTGTTAAATGGGATACTCCTGTGGAAGTATGGAATGGAAAAACTTTGCGGGATATTGGGGTTGATTCAGAGAATCCGATAAAACAAGTATTTTATCCAGATAATGCAAGTGGAACAGTTGTTTATTATTATCTTAATTTTACTGATGAAACAAATGCAGCTAAGTTTATGAGGGAGTATTATCAGGAAAATCCAGACATAAAGAAGCAGATGGACAAATATTTGGCATTCTATTTTAATGGTGAAAATTCGGGTATTTATGTAAAAGACAGTGAAACATATTTACTTTATGTCACAAACGGAAATATTCTTTCTTATTCCGGCGAGGATGAAGAGGGAAAAATGTACAGTGCAACACATCCGAAGCTGACAAATAAACTGATACAGGATCAGGTTGATTATCAGGATGAGTGGTTTGCACTTAATCGTAAGATGGTTAGCAATTATAATGATTTGGAGACAAGTGTATCGGATTCTGATAATACAATACCGCCACATAATGAGGCAGATCCATCAAGTACCGTATTTGATAATTTGGTAAATGAGGAGAAGCTTAAAGCGTTTGTTCAAAATGAAACTGGACAAAAATATCAGTATCCCAAAGGTGATTCTCCTAGTGTGATCATGTGCAATAATGGAAGTCAGGGAACAAATACAACACTTGAGATTACAAGTAAAGAAGCAGAAAGCGTCAGACTGGTTGTTTGCACTGGAGACGTTGAAATTGCAAAAGATGTGCAATTCAGAGGGATTATCATGGCAAAGGGAAAGATTATAATGAATCCGGGCGTACAACTGGAAGCTGCACCACTGGAAGCAGCGAAAGTATTTCAGTCACAGATTGAAGATGAAAATTCAAATGGACAGACATTAAAAGCACAGGATTTCTTCTGGCATGGAAATGAATATGTACTTGGAAATACTACGAATGATATTCAAAATAAAGATGGAGAATTAGCAACATATGATCTGGCAGATTGTGTAACTTACAGTAACTGGAAGAAAGAATAAAAGTTAAAAAGAGGTGGAATCAGAAATGCGAAAGAAAAATAAGGGATTTACATTGGTGGAAATGGTTGTAACAGTGTCTATATTTGCCATACTTCTCGGAATTCTGGTTCCATCTTTAAATTCTATTATTGGATTTCGTGTTCAGAGAGCAGCTAATTCTATTGCATCTGCGCTGGACAAAACTAAAATTGAAGCATCTAACCGTCTTGTGGGCGAAATGAGACTTGAAAAACGTGCAAATGGATATTATATAAGCTATATTCTTGATCGTGGAAAAGTAGACGGAAAAGAAAATATTAAATGGAACGAGGATGAAGAAAAAATTGCTCCAGCCAAAACTCTTATCAGTTATAAGGTTGAGAATAGTGATGAAGAAATTCCATTAAATGTAGGAGACAGTATTATTATTACTTATAAAAGAGAGACTGGAGGATTTCTGCCTTTACAGAATCAGAACGAATCATATTGGAATGATCTGGATGTAGCCGGAATTTTGGAAAAAGGATTTACAGGGGGAGATTACTGTAGTCAGATCATTATCAGCGGGGGCGGAAGAAAAAGAATAATTAACCTTTTTAAAGATACCGGGAAATATGAAATTCAGGCAGGATAATAGATAAAGGAGCGGTAACATGAGCAAGCATAAGAAGCAAAACGTGAAAGAAGATAAAGGTTTTACATTAATAGAAATGATTGTAACAGTTGCTATCATTGCAATTTTTTCTGGTGTAGTTTTGAATCTTATTATAAGTAGTTCAAGTTCATACCGAAATACATCCAGCAACGCAAAAGTTCAGATGGAAACACAGGAGACTTTTGATAAAATAGAGGATATGATCATTAATGCAAACCGCAATTTATATTATTTTACTGCCGACAAAAAGGCTATCAGTAATGATATTAAGGGAAAAGGCGCAGAAAACAGTTCTGGTGGTAAAATATTTATGGTTTCAGCTGGAGATGATTCAGAGCCAGATAGCCAGACAGATGATGACGAAGATGTAGCGGTTATGTCTGCAAGTAATACCGATACAGGCAATACAGCAATAGATTTGGGAAATACGGAGAATACAACAACAGTATTAAAAAATGAAAACGACAGACAGTGCATTGTCTGGGAAAAATCAACAGGTGAAGTTAAATATGTTCATTATGTAAAAGTGGAAAATAGCTGGAAAAGAATATCTCAGGAAGATGAAATTCTTGCAACGGGAATTCTGGATTTTCGTGCAGATATTTCAAAAGCTCTTAGTGATAGGATTGTCCGCTTTCAGCTGACAACTCAGAACGGTACAAAAACAATTGAAACACTTCACAGTGTAAGTCTGCGAAACGAGTTAGGAATTTCCGAGCAAATAGACATTGATCCGGAGATAGATCCGGTAGAACCAATACCAACTGAAACACCAACACCGGAACCAACGAAAGAACCAACACCAATTGAACTTAAAGCAGATATTGACTCAATTTTAATTGGTGCAGGAAATACGGTAGATTTAAATAAAATTATAAAATGGACGTTGCGTTATGATGATGGAACACAGAAACAGTCGGACTTGAATTTAAATTGGAAATCTAATAAAGACTTTGGTAATATTACATCAACGGGTAAAATTATTATTTCTTCAGATGCCGGAACTGAATCAAGTGGAGAATTAGAAATTACAGTTACGGACATAGATTCTGGTATATCTGGAACAGTGAAAGTTCGTATTGCCAGAATAGATATAAACAATCCTGAAAAGGGTGGAACCTATGCGGTAGGTGATGATAGGTCGCTTTCATATGTATACATGGAAGGCGGAACAAAAGTTGATAATGTAAAGGCAACAATAAATACGATACAAAAGCCAGAAGGTACTGAAGATTATAGCGGAGAGGGTCAGTTTGAACAAATAGATATTGGTACTTGGAGTGTCAAGGCGGAAATTGATTTATCCAGTAGGAATGGGTATGGTATAGTTAAAGATCAGAACACATTTTATGTTGGTGATAGATTGACGGGAGACGGTGAGATTGAAATTAATCAAACAAAATCTATTAATACTATTGTTGCTGGATTTGATTATGAATGTGCGCCTTCAGTTAATTGGGGATTTAATTTCTGGCCAAAGAATAAAGAAGATGCATGGGAGAATTATCGTATAAATTGGAGTCTGTTAGGTAAACATCCGGGAGTTAATATTACGCAGACAAGTAACTCGAAAGCAACCATTCATGTTGATTCTGCCATATTCTATAATGGGCAAGAAAAGAAGGATTATATTCCCTCAGGTTTTACTGTTCAGGCAGAATATATTCAGTATGCTAGAGGAGATGTGAATCAAACAACACCGATATATACAAAGGTTTCTACTAAGCAGGTGAATGTGGCTTATGGTATACATCTGATACCTACACAATCAGTAGCTTATGTAGATGAAGCTTATGCAATGAATATGCAGTTGCGGGTTTCAAAATGGGATGGAAGTAAGACAGTTATTCCTGTTTCAAGTACTGGAAATGGTGTTAAGGTAACATGGGAAAAAAGTGATGGCAGTGTGAGTGGTATTGTAAAAACTAATGCAAAAGGGCAATGGACATTTAAAGCTCCATCTGGCGTTGTAGATAAATCAATAATTGTAGGCGCTCATTTGCAAGAAATGGGAGGTATTTTTTGCTCGAAGACAACATTCTATTTATATGATACATTTACTGTTAATGTTGAGGCACCACCATTAACTGCACAAATTATACCTGATGGCGACGAAACGATAGAATATGGTGAAAATCAAGAACTGTATTTAAATATTCTGGATAAGCGAGACGGAAAAGCGGTAAGTAGAAATGTTACTTGGTCATTTGTGAATAATAACGAAAGCGCAGGAAGTTTATCAAAATATTCTACTGGTTCCGGAGAAAAGGAAACGACAGTTTTCTCTGCTAAGAAATCAGGAACATATACTATAAAGGCTGTATATGAAATAGTGGCAGGTAAATCAGTAACATTGCAAAAAACAATTACTGTCAGAAAACCAGAAGTGGAATTAATTATTCATGGTGATACAAGTGGATATAAAGGAGATTCAAAACAATATTGGTTAGAGGCTAAAATAGATGGAAAAGCAGTTACAGATTTGAATGTTGTATGGTATCAAAATAGTAAATGGGAAACAAAACTTGGAACGACAAAATCCAATGAAGACAGTAAATTTACAATTCAATACGGACTTTATCAGGGTAGTCCGTATAAATTACTTGCGCTTGTAAATATTGCTGGAGAAGAATATGAAAGAATGCAGGAGATTACCTTAAATGAACATCAATATGAGGCTATAGTAAAAGTAAGAGATGCTAATACGAAACAGGAGTTGGATACTGTTAATAAAGGCCAATATGTTGAAGTGTATATTCAGGCTACGATTGATGGGAATTTAACAGAAGAGTATGATGTTAAATGGGAGTATTATGGCAATAAAGAAGAAGATAAAGTGAGCATCGAAGACAAGGTAATGAAATGTACGCCTGCAAAGATAGGAGATTTAAATTATCAGGCTGTTGTTACTGTTGGAGATAAAACTTTCTATCTGAAAACTCAGATACCAGTTGTTGAATAATATAAATCAAAAGTCACAGATTAACTTTTAAAGTGTCTGTGGCTTTTGCACTAAAGTCTATTCAAAATACCTAACTTTTTAATATGAATCCAGTTGACAGTTAATATACGTTCTGCTACACTAAAACCACATATCTGGGAAAGTTCTAAGGTCGTTCGGTCAATCTGATTCCACGTATGAAATGAAAATAAATATGGTGGAAACAGTGTGACGGCACATATAAATTCTGATGAAATTATGCTGTTTCCTCCCTCATAAGGAAAGGAGCATATATATGCAGAATGAAAGAAAAAAGCTGGAAGACTTGAACCTGTTGGATGATTTTCTCTTTAATGCCATGATGACATATCCTGAAATGGGAGAGGAGTTTACACGAAAGATTTTGAAACTTTTGTTTAACAAAGAATTTCGGAATCTGAAAGTAATTGCACAGAAATCTTACGGAGGATTAAATACGGATTTACGGGGAGCCAGATTGGATGTTTATGTAGAAAGCGATGACAGTGCTGAGGAAGAAAAAGCGAAAGCACAAAAAGAAGCAGCAGAGGCATTAAAACGGGTTGAAGAATTAGAAAAAGAGTTAGAACGGACAAAATGAAATGAGAGAAGAGGGACTGAGGGTTTTACTGGTCTTACTTCATAATAAAAGAACTTACATTGTAAAAGCAGTTGGATTTGAGAAAATTTATTCTTAAATTCAGCTGCTTCTATATTCTGCTTTGTCTGTTAGATTAATGATAACAGATTTTCGAAAACCAAAAAGATTTCACAATTTTTACCATGCACCCACATTGAACTTGACAATGTTTTGTGATAGTCTATAAGAGTGAAAAATTACAAAAAAATATAGTATGATTTTACTAAGGAGAATCAAGAGATATATGAAGATCAAGCATAAGAAAGTGGCAGCATCAGGAATAGCAGTTGCTTTGGCGGGTGTTCTTGGAGTTGGGGCATTATTACAGACTAGCGTTTCTGTACAGGCCTCTTCAGCCATGATGCCCGGTATAGAGGAAATCGTAAGTGAAGCATCCGCGGATAAACCGTTTAAAATTCTTGAAATTGTAGACAATACACAGGATGCGGAAATTGGATATTACGTGTCCGGGCAGGAGCCATATATTAAATTGTATTCTTATACATATACGTACAAGGACGAGAATAATACTGAGCAGGAGGAAACAATCCATTTTCAGACGTTGGAGGAAGGGTTGGAGAAACTGCCATCTGACACTCTGCGCAAAGAATTTGCACAGAATGTAAAGATAGATGATGGAAATATTTCCGGAGAAGGGACAGGTATTAAAAATATCCAGAGTATTTGTTATCAGGACGGCAGCACCGGAGATGCAGGTGATTATCCGCTTTCCTATAGTCCATATGTAGAGCAATATTTTATTTCTTCTGATGAAGAAAAGAGCGGAAATTGGACAAGGATTGATTTCAAAGATGCGAAAACTGATAAGAGCAGAACAGATACCGTAAAGATCAACGGAGAATATCGGGAGAATTCTGCAGGTACTGGAGATTATACCAAGCAGGAGCAGACGTATTATCCTATACGTGAAGATTCTGATGATAAATCCAAAACAGATAAATATCGTGAAAATATCCAGAATTTTTATTATGCAGATGGTGGAGAGGCAAATACGCCTTATTTTCTTGAGTTTGAAGAAGTAGATAATGCAACGGTAAATGCAGCTTTTGATGCGAATCATAACAAAACAAATGGAAATAGTATTCTGTCAGAGTACAACTATGAAAATGGAGAATACGGTTATTATGAGAATGTTTACAGTGATCTGACACAAGAAATTGTCGAAAATATTACAAAAGGCACGTATACATTTCCTGGAGAGAACCCTGAGATAGATTTAAGTTCAGCGGTTCAGATTCCCAATATAACGAGCACTACATCTGTAAATGCAAGAACTTTCTCTGATGGTACAGGAGATTTTTCAAGTATCAATGAACAGAATCCAACTGATACAGAGAGCAATAATGCAGACCAGACCAATATTTCTGCGGATAACAGCCAGACAGCGGATGCTTTTTCGTCAGGGGATTTTTCAGATGGTGTTTCTGCAGATGGAGATATTGGCAATAATGACACCGTACAGACACAAAATGTTTCCGATACAGGAACAGATTCAGACTTTGATGCAGGGGCTAATCAGAATGCAACCACAGATCCTGCTCAGACAGATACAGCTCAGGCGACTGCTATAATAGAGAATGATAAGATAGAGCCTATTATAGCTTATACACAGAAAACAGATGGAAATGTAACTGCTATAGATGATTCAGTGGGTAAAAGTGAAAATCCGAAAGTATACTATGGCAGAACCATTGATCAATATCCGTATTATCAATATACACTGATCAGTGATATGAGGAAGGTTATTACCTGTGCAACGGAAAATCAGGAAGCGGTAGATAATGGTACATTTACGCCTGCTGCTGAAACAGATCCGGAGAAAAGAATAACTTTCCAGGACAATCAGTACTGGTATTGGACAGTAGAGGCGAATGGAACTGTTGAAAGAAACCCGATTTCTGTGGTTACTCAGCGTCAGCCGGTTTCTTACGATGATATCCGAGAGATTCCTCAGGGTTTGGGGTATAATTATTATTATAAAGTAAAACAGGCATATTTCTGCTGTAAAAAAGGAACAGAAACAGATAATGATCATACATATGAATATTACGGATGGTATTCACCTTCCTATCCTGATCAGAATAATGTATATATCAAAGTGTCAGATGGTGACGGAAAAGTTGCGACCCATTATATTTCAGAGGCAGAGTATAAACTTACACCCGGAATCGGAAACTATGATTTTGTGCCGGATGAAACGAAAGACCAGAAATCAGTAGAAGTAAATCATATGTATTATCAGGGTGGATATAAAAATAATGACTGGTTTAAACGTTATGTATTCCACCTTACTGAAGGTGATGAGAAATCTAAGGAACAGTTTGACAAATTTAATATTGAGGTTGATACGATTTCTGCGGAGGATTTTAACAAAAAATATGGAATTGCCACAACGAGCATGAATGGTACTGAAGCGGTGGATTCCGGACAGGCAGCAGATTCAGCACAGTCGGATGGTACAGATTCGACAGAGCAGGTTTCAGAAACTGGGCAAATTGAGAATACAGACCAGATGGATGATACCTCTACTATTTCGACAGATGGACAAGAAACAGAAGCAGACGGCAGTGTATCTGAAGTTGAGTCGATGGTCAGTGAGGCAGGAGTGGAACTTGTTTCCATAGAGAATGAAATCAGTGATGGAACATCAGCAGAGACCATAGCTGATGAATTCCAGGATGGAACGGATACAGAGACTCCGAATGTAGATGATGTTATATCTGATAACAGCAGTGCTTTTTCAGCAGGTGATGCATCAATGGTTGAAACAACAAGAGAGTTATTGGAATATGGTCTGGTTTATATAAATGGACAAGTTGATACACAGGGAATTCAGAACATATACAATAATTCTATTCCGTGCATTATTAATACGAATAAATTAGGAGATGGGAATACAACACTGGCAAATGCAGTTTCTTCTTATATTATAAAAGAAGATTCAGATGGGCATTATGTAAATACATATATGTATTTCTTTAAAAACAAATTTCCAGACTCAGATCAGGCAAGTTTAATTAATTCGAACTTTCATACAAATTTTAATCCGGATGGACAAGATAACAAGATGGAAGTAGAAGGGTTTGAAGAAATTCTGGAGTATATTGAAAGTGAGAATAAATACCGGCAATTAGGACAGACAAGCAGCATAAGTACTACATCCACGGAGGAAGAAGTATCAGATGGTACAGATCAGCTTTCGTCTGGAGATGTTGAACTCTTGGAAAAAGATTTGAGTCAGGCAAGGGTGATTGAATATATTATTAATTATAAATATAAAAGAATTACAAATAGAAAACAGGATATAAAAGTTCTGGAAATCATGCCTGACGAAAATTGCAGCCAAATTGATGATAAGACGGTTGTCAATTGGTTATCTGATAAAGAGGCAACTAAAAACGAAAAACAATATGCAGAAAATGAGTCAGCAGATGCTAATTGCTGGCATGGAAAAAATAATTCAAATATACGGAATCCAGACTCGCCTAATAAGGCAATAGATAATAATCCGGATACACTATGGCATTCAGCATGGAATAGTGATAGTGAATATAGTAATTGCAAAAATCATGAACATTATCTGGAGGTAACACTGAAGAAAGAATCAACAATAAATGGATTTGAATATACAGGAAGGAAGAATGCTGATGCGGGTGTTCTGAAAAAATATAGGGCGGAATTTTTTGATTCAGAAGGTAATTTAATTGGAAGTACGGGAAGTAAAACACGTTCGACAGGTATTACCAGGGATAATTATTCAACAATAGGAAAAGTTACATTATCTTTTGGGCAAACATTTACAGAAGTAAGCAAGGTAAGGATATACTTTTCTGAAACATTGGATACAGATGGATTTGCATCTTGTGTACAAATTAATTTCTTTTATGATCCATATGCAGTTTACCCTGAAATTACTCATATGACTGCTTCTGAATTTGCAGGTCATATTGATGATATTGGTTCAGAGTATGATATGATATATATAAGTGATGCGAAGACAGAGGCAGACCATTCTCTGATTACAGGCGGTGGAAATCTTAGATATGTACATGTGGGATCTGCTGTCAGTATAAAATCTAACGACCAACATCTTCTTAAATTATTGGGACAACTTGATAAGGATTATTTAAGTACGGATAGAACAAAGTTTGCTCCATATTCTACATATAATGAAAATGGTTCGGGATATTTTCGTGGTTCAGGTAATGATATGACGAAACAGCAGTACAATATGTTGATGGAATTTGTTAAAAGCGGTTATCCGGTTGTATTTGCAGATGGACTTGTATCAGGAAAGAAAGCAAATTCAGAAGAAGTTGATGCGTCTTCTTATTACAGCCAGTTTATTACGGATGCGTTGGAATATAATAATAATGTGTACACAAAGAGTGAATTGGATAACGAAGAAAATAAAGATATTTATTTCTTTTCTAATTTAGCAAAACCTGTAATAGATTTTGATGTAAATGGCAGACCTGTAGAACCGGAACGTTTGAATAAGAGTGTTAGTGATGGAACAGAGAATCATTATATTGAGGGTAAACTTGAATATACATTTACTGTTAAAAATGATTCAGATTCATCTCCAGCGACCACTTCATATGATTGTAATCTTTATCTTGATTTGAATTTTGATGGAAATTATTCTCGTAATGAGAATCAGAGCAAATATATTGAAATTAAGGATTCAGATGGCAATGTGTTATCACGGAATGATAATGCACAGTATGAATTAAAAGTTGGAAAAAAATATACTCTTACGCGAAAAATTCCATCAGATTATTTTAAAATTATTGCATGGAAACTTGAATTAACTAATAACAGAAACATGTATATTCATACTTCTGAGACTGGATATGCAAAGCAAAAGGGAGATTCAAAGAATAAACAAACCATAAATGTAATACAGCTCGTACCTGACAGGTGTACATGGACGTTGGAAGGAAATACGGATTTTGATACATATATGAATCGAGTGGAAGATTTTCAGCTTAATTTAAAGACTGTTTATGTAAAGGATATTAATGATGGAATTTATAAGATGGATGGAAAAACTTATATTAATTTAGCTGATATGCTAAAGGACCAACAGATGCTGATTATTGGATTTGCGGATGTATATAAAGATATAAAAATAAGTGATGTACAGGCCATTTTAGATTTTATTCGATCAGGAAGAAGCGTTATATTTTCTCATGATACAACATCTTATGTAAATTATAATTACAATGAAATGAATAAAAGTATACCAAAGAATAATTATAATAATTTAGAAGGAGCATATAATGTTCCTTACGATAATTACCTTCATAGTACTGCAAACAATGTAACATGGGGCTTATCCTTAAATACAATTCTTCGCTCTATTACAGGTATGGATAGATATGGAATTACATCTGATGAAGACATTAAGGGAACGAGTGTTGGTACTCTTTTGAAACAGGGAAATGCATTACATGATGGAACATCTGTAAATTTTGAGGAACTGATGAAGCTCGCTGGTGATATTGCGTATCAACAGAATGATAAAACAAGTAGTTATGCACAAACACAAGGATATACAAATGTGCTTCTTTTGAATAAACTAGAGTCACATTCTTGGAATGCAACCAAAGTTAATGATGGCGCTATTACACAGTACCCATACAAAATTAAAGATAATATTTCAATAGCAGAGACACATGGGCAGTATTATCAGCTTGCATTGGAACAGGACAGAGATATCAATGGAATAAGTGATGGATGCAATGATGTAGTGGTATGGTATTGTCTTCTAAGAGGAGCATATGGAAATTCTACAAATGATGTGCGCAATGATTATTATTTCTACAGTAAAGGTAATGTTATTTATACGGGTGCCGGACATAGTTCGATAAGTAATGCAGATGAGATACAGTTATTTGTTAATGCAATAGTTGCAGCAGCAAATGTTACAGCGGTAAAACCGGAAGTGTCTTTTGTTAAAAGTCTTAATCCATCGGCAGAAGTGGAGAATATCAGATATTATATGACTGATCAGAAATTATGGACGAATACTGACCAGAATACATTAGAAAAAGATATGGATTTCTATATCAATGTTAAAGATTACAATATGGTCAGTGCGGATTTAAATCAAGATGATCTTGATAAGCAGGAAATTACGATGCAGTTCTATATTGAAGATGACAAAGGAGAAGTACAGGACGGTAGTGGAACAAATCAGCGTCTGTTAGACATTACAAGACAAATACAAAATATCACAGAATATGGAGGAAATGAGAGTGGAATTAATGTTTCGAATGATGGCATGTTCCATACTCGAAAAAATAATGCCTTTGGTTTTTCAGTGAAAAATATTGAAGATTATTTGCATAATTCTTCGAATAATGATTATAAGAGTTCGTGCAAAATATATGCCAAAATATCCAGTACAGTATATCTGTACAATGTTCCGAAAAAACAAACGGTATGGACATCTATTGACTTGAAACAACGTCAGCTTTTTGATTTAGACTGACCTGATATCTTTACGATAAAATGGTTTCATGGTATCATAAAATAATGATACCGTGGAACCAATAAATAGACTCCCTGCTCAGTTGGAAACATTGCGTTTCTGGTCTGAACAGGGAGTTTTACTATTTTATCTCCGGATTCCCGACAGTTCATCCTCAATCCACTTATCCGTATTAAAGTTACTGTCAAAGAATTTAACAATCACACCATAAGGTTCCGTATCGCTGTTAAAAGCATTGGCTTCATCCGTATCAACGTGCATTGCCAGATGATAACTTCGATGTACTCTGACCACTACATCTGCGTAGATTAGAGCACGTCCATAGCTTTTGGTCAGGACGAAGACTTCGTCGTTGTCTTTTACATGCAGTGCCAGAGCCTCGTCGGGTGTCATATGTATATGGCGTTTAGCGACAAGACCACATTGGGGTCGCACCCTCTGTCGGGAAAATAAAGAAACGAAATTTGTTTAAAAAGTTTTCTAAAGAAAGTATAAAATTCAACTAAGTCACAGACTGGCACCCATCCAGCCTGCGGCTTTTTCACCCACTATTTTTGAGTTGA
>OLSD01000990.1_pt1 | contig 25630 bp, 24 predicted proteins | sample 1672211 | NCBI WGS metagenome assembly OLSD01 (sample SAMEA3136659, study PRJEB25190) | human gut metagenome | reverse complement strand
CGACGACCTTCTGGTCGTAGCCGCGGTACTCGATGCCGTCGTAGAAGCGGCCGAGAACCTTGGCGGTGTCGACCATCGTTTCCTTCTTGCCCATCTGGGAAGACTTGGAATCGAGGAAGGTGACGTTCGCGCCCTCGTCGTAAGCGGCGACCTCAAACGCGCAGCGGGTGCGGGTGGAAGTCTTTTCGAACAGCAGGACGATGTTCTTGCCGGCGAGCAGGTTGCCGCGGATACCGGCGCGCTTTTTCGCCTTCAGGTCGGCGGCGAGATTCAGCATATAGCGGATCTCGTCGGGGGTAAAATCTTTCAGCGTGAGGAAAGAGCGGCCTTTCAGATTGACGGGCATTGGGAAATCCTCCTTTGTATTTCATAAATCTCTCGTGTAAAGCATCCAAATAATGCTATGATGATTATATCATTCTTAGTTAAAAAAGCAAGGCATTTTCCGCTTTTGCTTTGCATTGCGAAAGCGACTGGACTGTTGTGAAAAAAGCAAGCTGGACTGCGTGTCCTGCGTCTGCGGGCGAGAAAATAAGGATTTTCCTTTCCGGTGAGATATGATATACTGGGGAAAAAGGGGGGAGAGCGATGAGCATTGCGGGGCTTTTGATCCGCCGCGAGCGCCTTGCGCGCGCTTGGAGCCAGGAGGGGCTTTGCCGCGGGATCTGCGGTACGTCGTATCTTTCCAAGATCGAGCAGGGAAAAGCGGCGGCGTCGGAGGAAGTTCTCGCGCTGCTGTTTGCGCGGCTTGGCCTTTCGTGGACCGATGACGCAGACGGCGCGCTGCACGCGCAGACGGAAGCGTGCATGGAGGCACTGTTTGCGGGGGACGCGCCGGCGTTTGCCGCCGCGTTTGCGCGCTTGCGCGCGCAGGAGCGGACGCTGCTTTGCAGCCCCTGCGCGGCAGACTATCTGCTGCTGCGCGAATTTGCCTGTGAAGCGGACGGAGAACGGCGTCCACTGGACGCGGAATTTGTTTCGTTTCTGGACCAGCGCCAGCTCGCGCTTCAGCGCGTGCTGGAGGGGCGGCATGAGGAGGCGGCGCTGCTCTATCCCGCGGCGGCGATCCGCTTGTGGCAGGGGGCGCACCTCTACGCGCGCGGGCGCTATGCCGCCGCGACCGAGGCGCTGCGCGCCGCCTATGACGCCGCGGCCGCCGAGGGCTATGCCCACATCATGATGAACTGCCGCGTATATCTCGGCAACTGCTGTTCCGATTCGGGCGACCCAAAGCGCATGCAGCAGCATTATGCGGTCGCGCAGCGGCTTGCTGAGGCGCTCGGCGATCAGAAGATCCTCTCGACGATCCGCTACAACGATGCGGCGACGAAGATCGAGTGCGGCGACTTTGCGGCGGCGTATGCCTACTTTGCTGCGCTGGAAGAGACAGATGCGATGTCGCTGCACAAGCTCGCCGTCTGCTGCGAGGCGTTGGGACGGCGGGACGAGGCGCTCGCCGCGCTTGCGCGGGCGGAGGAGATGCTTCCTGAGGGCGAAGCGCACGCACCCGAGCGGCAGATGCTCGCGCTCGTGCGCTGCCGGCTGGAAACGCCGGACTATCTGCACGACGAGCGCTACGGCGAACTGCTGACGAATTGCTTTGCCCTGCTGCGGCGCGAGCGCGGCGCGGGCTATGCGCGCTTCCACCTCAAGTGGATGCTCGAATGGTACAAGGCGAACCGCCGCTACCGGGAAGCCTGCGCGCTGCTGGAGGACTTTCCTGCGGAAAAGTGAAAAAAGGCTATTGAACGGTATCTGAGGGGAGAAAGTTTCCCACAGATACCGTCTTTTTTGCGCTGACGCACTGTGCCATAATAAATGGCGAGGTGAGAACTATGACAAAAACGCTCTGGACAAAGGATTTTATCCGCATCACGCTCGCGACCTCGCTCGGCGCGGCAGGCGGCATCATCAGCGGCTTTGCGCTGTCGTTTCTCGTCTTCGACGAAACGGGCAGCACGCTGGCCTCGGCACTCGTGGTGGCGATCCAATTGCTGCCCGGGGCGGTGCTGCCGCTTCTGATCGCGCCGCTGATGGACCGCTATCCGCGAAAGCCCTTCCTTGTCGGCGGCGACACGGTGAACGCGCTGCTCTATGCGCTCGCGGGCGTCTACCTGCTGCGCTGTGAGTTCTCTTACACGGTGTATCTCGGCTTTTCGCTGCTGCTTGCGTGCCTGAGCGCCTTTGACGAGCTGGCCTACAGCAGCTTTTACCCGCTTATCCTGCCGGAGGGGACGGAGGAAAAGGGCTACACGGTTTCCTCCATGCTCTATCCCGTGCTCAAGGTGCTGATGATGCCCGTGGCTGCCGTGCTCTTCGATACGCTGGGCGTGGCGCGGCTGCTGCTCGTGCAGTCGGCGCTGTCGCTGCTCTCCGCGCTGATCGAAAATAAGATCACGGTCGCAGAAACGCCGCGCGGCGGCGAACGCTTTTCCCTGCGCCTCTGGTGGGGAGATCTCCGCGAGGCGGCGGCCTACCTCAAGCGGGAAAAGGGCTTGCGCGCGCTGTATGATTATATGGCGGTGACCAACGGCATGGCGGCGGGCTATTCGCCGCTGCTCATTGCCTTTTTCCGCACAGCGCCCGGCTTTACGGCGGCGATGTACTCCTTTTTCTCCGTGGCGGAGTTTGCCGGGCGCTCGCTCGGCGGCGTGGTGCGCTACCGCTATACTCTGCCGGAAAAGAAGCGCTTTCCCTTCATCTTCGCCGTCTATCAGATCTATGAAATGATGGACGTGCTGCTTTTGTGGCTGCCGTATCCGCTGATGCTCGTCAATCGCGCTTTCTGCGGTTTTCTCGGCATCAACAGCGCAACGATCCGGCAAGCAGCGGTGCAGCGGTATCTTCCCGATCCTCTGCGCGCCCGTATCAACGCCTATGAAAGTGTGCTTATCACGGCTGCGAGCGCGGTGCTGTCGCTCGCGGTGGGGGCGCTTGGCGAGGTGATGGATTACCGGCTCTGCGTCAGCCTCTGCGCCGCGCTGACGCTGCTCTTCTGCTGGCTTTCCGTCTTTCGCCGCCGCGGCGCGGTCAGGGAAGTGCTGCGCGGCAGGGATGATGCCGCGTGAGCAGATTTCTTGCACTTTCCCTTGTTTTCTGCGGATAAATATAGTATAATTTCGAAAAAGTATCCCCATGGGGCGATTTCGGGCGAATGTGCCGCGCCGACTGGGTAAAACCGCAATGGATAGAGGAGAATTTGCTATGAATATGATCCGCAGCGCAAAGAACCAGATCGCCGAGCTGACGGCGGCGGCTTACCGCGCGGCTGTGCAGGAAGGCCTCCTGCCCGAGGGCGTTACCACCGTTCCCGCCGTGGAGATCCCCAAGGATACCGCCAACGGCGACTATACGACGACCTTCTGCCTGGCCGCTTCCAAGGCCATGCGCAAGAATCCCCGCGAGGTCGCCAAGATCCTGACCGAGCACATGGATCTGAGCGACACCTACTTCACCTCCGTTGAGATCGCAGGCCCCGGCTTTTTGAACTTCCGCCTCGGCGAGAAGTGGTATGCCGACGTGATCTCCGCCGTGGAAGAAGAGAAGGAAAACTACGGCCGCGACAACTGGCTGGACGGCAAGAAGTATATGGTCGAGTTCGTCTCCGCGAACCCCACCGGCCCCATGCACATGGGCAACGCCCGCGGCGGCGTGCTCGGCGATACGCTCGCAGAGGTGCTTGACTGGTCGGGGGCAAAGGTCTGGCGCGAGTTCTACGTCAACGACTTCGGCAACCAGATCGAAAAGTTCGCCAAGAGCATCGAGGCGCGCTACATCCAGCTCATCCGCGGCGAGGACGCCGTTGAGTTCCCCGAGGACGGCTACCACGGCGACGATATCCGCGAGCTTGCCAAGGCCTTCTACGACCTTCACGGCGAGAGTTACCTTGATAAGCCCGTCGAGGAGCGCCACGCCGACATGGCGGCGTTCGGCCTTGAGCGCAACATTCCGAAAATGAAGAGCGATCTTGAGCGCTACGGCATCAGGTTCGACGAGTGGTTCTTCGAATCCAGCCTGCACAACAGCGGCTTTGTGGCCGACACGGTGGAGGAGCTGCACAAGCTCGGCTGGACCTACGAAAAGGAAGGCGCGCTCTGGCTCAAGACCGCCGAGATCATGCGTGAGCAGTACCGCAAGCAGGGCAAGAAGGACGAGGACATCGACAAGCTCGACCTCAAGGACGACGTGTTGCGCCGCGCCAACGGGTTCTACACCTACTTCGCCGGCGACATTGCCTACCACCGCAACAAGTTCGCCGTGCGTCATTTCGACAAGGTCATCAACATCTGGGGCGCGGACCATCACGGCCATGTGGCCCGTATGAAAGGCGCGATGGACGCGCTGGGTCTTGACGGCACCAACCGCCTCGATATCGTGCTGATGCAGCTCGTCAAGCTCGTGCGCGACGGCGAGGTCGTGCGTATGTCCAAGCGCACGGGCAAGACCATCTCCCTTTCTGACCTGCTCGATGAGATCCCCGTCGACGCCTGCCGTTACTTCTTCAACGCCAAGCCCGACACGCAGATGGAATTCGACCTCGGCCTCGCCGTGCGCGAGGATAGCGAGAACCCTATCTACTATATCCAGTACGCGCACGCGCGCATTTGCAGCCTCCTGAAGGCACTCGAGGAAGAGGGCCACAGCGTCAAGTCCGGCGCGGTGGATCTCTCCATTCTCTCGAGCGAGTCTGAGCGCGCGCTCATCAAGGAGCTTTCCTCCTTCGCCGAGGAGATCCGCATGGCGGCGCGCGACTACGACCCGAGCTATATCAACCGCTATCTCATGCGTCTTGCCGCGGCGTTCCACAAGTTCTACAACGCCTGCCGCATCAAGGGCGAGGACGAGGCCGTCATCGACGCGCGCCTCAAGCTTGCCGCTGCGACGCGCCAGGTGCTTGCCAACGGCCTCAAGGTCATCGGCTGCTCCGCACCGGAGAAGATGTAAAAAACATCATACCGACAAGAAAACAGGCGTCCGGCCACTGGCCGGACGCCTGTTTGCGCCGTTAGAGGACTTTGGCAAGAAACGATTGCAAGCGCTCGCTTTTCGGGTGGTCGAAGAGCGCGGCGGGCGCGCCTTCCTCGAGGATCGCACCGTCCGACATAAAGACCACGCGGTCGGCGACCTCGCGGGCGAAGCCCATCTCGTGCGTGACGACGACCATCGTCATGCCGTCATGAGCGAGGTCGCGCATCAGATCGAGCACCTCGCCGACCATCTCGGGGTCAAGCGCGCTCGTCGGCTCGTCGAAGAGCATGACCTCGGGCGCCATGGCAAGCGCGCGCACAATGGCGATGCGCTGCTTCTGCCCGCCGGAGAGCATCGCGGGGTATTCGTCCGCCTTATCGGCAAGGCCGATGCGTTCAAGCAGCGCCATAGCCTGCGCGTCGGCGTCGGGCTGCGATTTGAGACCCAGCTTCACGGGGGCGAGGGTGATGTTCTTCTTCACCGTCATGTGCGGGAAGAGGTTGAAATGCTGAAAGACCATGCCCATCTCGCGGCGGTGGAGATCCAAATTGACCTTCTTGCCGTTGAGGGCAACGTCCTTGAAGTAAATCGTGCCGGAGGTCGGCTGCTCCAAGAGATTGAGGCAGCGCAGCAGCGTCGATTTGCCGCTGCCGGAGGGGCCGATGATCGCCACGACCTCGCCCTTCCTTACGCTCAGATTGCAGTGGGAGAGCGCGTGGACGCTGCCGCCGCCATATTCCTTGCAGACGTCCTCCACGCGAATGAGATCAGTGCTTGTCGCCACGACGCATTCTCCTTTCCAGTGCCTCGATCGCCTTGCCGGCGGGGTAGGTGATGACAAAATACATCATCGCCGCCAGCACATAGGGCGAGAGGGAAATGTAGGTGGCGGTCGCCACCGTTTTGGCCGCAAACATCAGCTCGACCATGCCGAGTGTGGAGCAGATGGACGATTCCTTGACCATGGTGACGACCTCGTTGCCGAGCGCGGGCAGGACATTTTTTACGGCCTGCGGCAGCACGACGAGCTTCATTGCCTGCACGGAGGATAGACCCAGCGAGCGCGCGGCCTCGGTCTGCCCCGCGTCTACGGCAAGGATACCCGCGCGGAAGATCTCAGCGACATAGGCGGAGCTGTTGAGCGCCAGCGCCACAACGCCGGGGATAAAGCGGGAAATGTCGATAAATCCGAAGAGGTACAGTCGTGGAATGGAGATCGCGCCGAAAAGACCGAAGTAGATGATCGAGAGCTGCACGAGCAGCGGCGTGGAGCGAAAGACCGCGATATACGCACCCGAAACGGCGCGCACAAGACGTTTTTTGCTCAGACGCATGAACGCCAGCAGCAGCGCCGGAAGAACTGCCAGTGCAACCGACACGACCGCGAGCAGGAGCGTATATCCGAGCGCCTGCAAAAAGTACACGCCGTATTTCGGCAGGAAGGAAAAGTTGATAAACGACGCCGGAGACATACCGGCAAAGAGGCTGCTCCACCGTGTGGCAAGATCCATGGGAGAGATCTCCTTTCAAAAGTGAGAATACGATGCGTATTTTTGCCGTAGATGCGCCAAAGAGCAAAGCCATGGGGCTTTGCTCTTTGGCAATGAGAGATGGGAGAGAGGAGAGCAAAAGAAATGAGAGAGGAACCCTTTTTCAGGCTGCGGAATCGTCTGCCGTAACATCGACGGCCTTGCCGCTCAGCTCGTTGGCTGCGGTAATGAAATCGGTGAGCTTATTTTCAGACTGCATCTTGGCGATGGCATCGTTGATGGCGGGCAGCAGCCCCTTAGGATCACCCTTGGCAACGGCGATGCAGTAGGGCTGCGCCTCGCCGAGCTCGGAGGAAGCGGGTGCAATGGCAAGGTCGGGGTTGGTCTCGGCATATTCCTGCGCGACCGCACCGTCGAGCACGACCGCGTCGACCTTACCATAGACCAGTTCGTTGACAAGATCGGTCACAAGGGAGAGAGAGACGAGGTTTGCGCCCGGGAGCTGATCGGTTACAACGGTTTCCTTGGTGGTGGCTGCCTGCGCGCCCACGCTCTTGCCGCCGAAGTCAGCAAGCGTTGCGTACTGCGCGGCATTGTCCGCCTTGACGAGGATCATCGGGGGGATATCGGTGTAGTAGGGATCGGAGAAATCAGCGGAGGCGAGACGCTCGGGCGTGGCTTCCATGGCCGCCATGACAATGTCATAGTCACCCTTGGCAAGGGAGGTGAGCAGGTAGTCGAAACTCATATTTTCGATCTGCAATTCCTTGCCCATCTCGTCGGCAATGTACTGCGCGGCGGAAATGTCGATGCCGGCATACTGCATCGCGCCACTCTCGTCAGCATACATGAACTCAAAGGGGGCGTAGTCGGCAGAGGTGCCGAGTACCAAGGTGTTGGATCCCTCCTGATCGCCGCTGCCGTCAGCGTCGGTGCTGCCGTCATCGGTCTTGCTGCCGCAGGCCATCAGGGAGAGGCTCATCAGCAGAGCCAGGGTCAGTGCAATGTACTTTTTCATGTTGAAAGCTCCTTTTTGTGCGTTCCATCTTGTGTAATATCTGGATACGAAATGAATTTTCATACGCTTCGGAAACGATAGCGTTAGTATAGATGTTTACTTATTCATTGTCAACGAGTAAAAGCCCAAAAAGTGAAGAGAACGGCGGAAGATTTTCTATGCAACCTGTACAAATATACGGAAAATGCCAAGAGAACTGAATATAATCTGCAATTATGCATCGCGGAGTGAATAATTAGGCGGGCGGCGCACAGACGCAACAGAACAGCCGCAGAAGCACATCGACTTCTGCGGCTGTTCTGTTCTTCTTATCGGGAGAGGGATCCTGATGCGCTGCGGGCGCGCTTTGACGGTTTCCTGTAAGCGAAATAATAAGCGATCGCGCATAGCGGCAGCGCGGCGAGCACATCAAGGACGGAGTGCTGCTTCATAAAGACGGTGGAAATACAGATGAGGAAGGCCGCGATGGCCGAGGCGATGCGCCATTTCTTTGCGGAAAAGACCGGCGCATACCAGAAGGCAAAAAATGCCGCGAGCGAACCGATGACATGCAGCGAAGGGCAGACGTTCGTGTTCGTATCGAACACGTAGAACCCCGCGATGAAGCGCGTGAGGGCATTGTCGCGCGGGAAGACCTCAGGCCGGAGCATCTGACAGGTGGGAAAGAGAAAATAGATAATGAGCGTCACCGAGTAGGTGATCATCACGAAGTGCATCATGCGGCGAAAGCCCTTGACGTCGAAGAAAAATGTATAAGCGACCGCGCCGATGAGGTAGACGAACCAGAAAAGGTAGGGAATGAGAAACCATTCGTTGAAGGGAATGAGATCATCGAGCGCGCAGTGCATCTCAAAGTAATGCGCAACGGGATAGAATCGCTCTGCGTAGGAAAAGAGCAGCCCGAAAACCGGCCAGAACAGCAGCAGCCACACATGGGAAAACCCCGGCGTATTCAGCTTGCGGAGGCGGAACTGCCGGTAATCAACACTGGGACAGATCATGCGAGATCCCCCTCCTCTTCCGCTGCGCTCATTTCCGAGAGAATGTTGGCCGCGGCATTTTGCGGCACGGCGGCGCCGAGCGCGTCGCCCATTTTTTCAAGAGCAGGCTCGTTGCTCAGAAGCTTCAAGCTCGTGCGTGCGATCTCGCGGGGCGTTTGCCCCGTGACTGCGCCGCCCGTGCGCAGGAAGAAGTCCTTGTTATATTCCTCGCAGCCGGATACCGCATCGATAAACACCATGGGAAGGCGCATGGACGCGGCCTCGGTCACGCTGATGCCGCCGGGCTTGGTGAGGTAGAGGTCGGCGGAGTCCATCAAGAGTGCCATGTCCTTCACGTAGGAGCGGATATGGACGTTGTTCACGCCGCAAAAGCGACGGGAGAGACGGCCAAAGAGCTGCTTGTTCGTGCCGCATACGATCGTGAGATCCTGATCGGCGGGGAGCGCACGGGCAATGCGCCGCGCGATGCTCATGATGGGACCGCAGCCCATGCTGCCGCACATCATCACAAGGTGGCGGTGGTCGACGGGAATGCCGAACGCACGCTTGGCGTCCTCCTTGCGCACGCCGGAGCGGAACATCCGGCGCACCGGAATGCCGCAGGCGCGCAGCCGCTCGGGTGTGATGCCGCCGCCGAGAAAGTCGCCGGAAAGCGATGCGGCGGGAATGAAGTAGCGGTCGAGCGCGCTGTCCTTCACGCTGGGCGAGCAGGTGTAGTCGGTTGCGATCAGGCAGGTTTTGAGATGTGGCAGCCGGGTCTTTACAACCTCGCTGACCATGAGGGCGGCAAAGGGGTGTGTGCAGATGACCGTATCATACCCGCTGCCGGCGATGAAGCCGCCGAGCGTTTCCGCGCCCTGCGTGAGATAACGGTAGAGCGTGGAGCTTTCGTGAAACTGCTCGGGGTGCTCCTCTGCCGCGCGGTAGCCCACGCGGAACAGCCCCGGTGCGTGGCGGTAGATGCGCACGTGCCAGTTGGAGATGAAGCGCGAAACCTCGGGCGAGATAAAGCGCAGCGCGTCCTCAGTGTCACAGGGGATATTTTCATGGCGGCACTCTTCTGCGAGCGCCGCGGCGCAGGAGTTGTGCCCCTCGCCGGTGTTGCAGCTTAAAATCAAAACTTTCATAAAAAGCACCGATCCTTTTACTCCGGTTGTTTGGTTTCCTTCGCACTCCAGCGCTGCTGCGCGGCAAGCAGCCGCTGAAGCCGCGGGCGGTTGTAGCGCTGAATGATGAGAAACGGCAGGTTGCCGAGGAGAATGTAGACGGCGGTGAATACCGCGCCGCCCATCCCCGGCCAGAGGCGCAGGGCATAGAAGCCGAGCAGGATAAGCAAAAAGTGAATGAACTCCGCCACGCAGGTCTCCTCGATCATGCGCGGGAGCTGCTCGCGGAAGTTGCCCTCGAGCTTTTTTGCGGGAATGAGCTTCGGCACGATCCTGCTCATATCGGGAACCTTGCTTTGCCAGTCATGCACGCGCAGCGCGCGGTAGAGCGCCGGCTCCCAGCTGGCGCAGCGGTAGGGGAAGCTGTCGCCGCGGAACCAGGACTTTGGCAGCAGCCGCCCGAGAACGAACGACGCGACGCCCAGAAAAGCGTAGTAAACGCAGCAGCGCAGAAAGCCCATCGTCATCTCTCCTTTCCCGTGATAAAAAACCGACGCAGGGGAACTGCGCCGGGGAAGCGGTGGCCTGATACGACCCAATACAATCAGTGTAGCACAGAGATTCGAACAAATGATGAAGAGAATCTCAACTTTTGTTGAAAAAGGCGCTCATGTTTCCATCGGCAGGCGCACGGCAAAGCGGCAGCCGCCGCTCGCCGGATCCTCGAGCCAGACTTCGCCGTCGTGAATGGCAATGATCTTGCGCACGAGCGCAAGTCCGAGACCGTTGCCCTCGGACTCGTGCGAGCTGTCGCCCTGATAGAATTTGTTAAAAATGCGGGCCTTATCCTTCTCGGAGATGACAGGGCCTTCGTTGTCGATGGTGAAAAGTACGCTGCCCGTTTCCTGCATGAGGCGTATTTGAACGAGCCCGCCGCGCGGGCCGAATTTTACGGCGTTGTCGATGAGGTTTGTCCACACGTGCTGCAAAAGACCCTCGTAGCCGGTAAAGTCCACGGAGTCGAGGTCTACGTCGAAGTCGACCTCTTTTTCCGTCCATCTGCGCTCGAGCGCCAGAATGCACTGGCGCACCTGCTCGTCGAGGCGGAAGCGCGAGCGCCGGGGACGAATGGACTGGCTGTCGAGCTTGCTCAGCAGCAGAATATTGCCCGCAAGGGTGGAGAGGCGGCGCGTATTGAAGAGGATCTTGTCGATATACTCCGCCTGCTCCTCGCTCGACTGCTGATGCTCCTGCAAGAGCGAGGCATAGCCCTCGATGGCGCTGATGGGCGTTTTGAATTCGTGCGAAACGTTGGAGATGAAGTCGGTTTGCAGCGTTTCGGTGGCATTCAGCTCGCTGACCATGAGATTGAAGTTGTCGTAAATGTCGCGGATGTCACGAAAGATGCTCTTGGTCTCCACGTGAACGTGGAAGTTGCCGCCGGCGACCTCCTTCATGCTGTGCGAAAGGCGGGAGATGGGCGCGAAGAACGCGATGGAGAAGCCCGCTGCCGTGGCGCTGCCGAGCAGCAGCGTGAAAATAAGCACCCAGACGAACATCGGCACATCGACGCCGAGATGCTCCAGCCCCCAGCCTGCGAGCGCGGCCAGAAGCGCCACGACGACAAAGCCTGCCATGCAGATGAAGAAGAACTGCACGCGGATATCAAGAAATCTGTTGCGGCGCTGTTTCATGAGCGCACCACCTTATAGCCGACGCCGCGCATCGTGACGATCTTGAAGTCGGAATTGTCGCGGAAGCGCTCGCGCAGGCGCGCGATGTGCACATCAACGGTGTGGGTATCGGTGCTGGAATCGTAGCCCCAGATGTCGTCCATGAGCTGCTGGCGCGTGAAGATGCGGCCGGGGAAGGAGGCCATCTTGTAGAGCAGCATGAATTCCTTCTGCGGCAGCACCATGCTTTCGCCGCCGACGGTGACGCTGAGCGAGTCGCATTCCATAACCGTGCCGCCGATGACCTGCCGGCGCTCGCTCGCCATCTGCGCGCGGCGCAGCAGCGCGCTCACGCGCAGCACCATTTCGCCGATGTTGATGGGCTTGACCATATAGTCGTCGCTGCCGGAGAGAAAGCCAAGACGCATATCGTCAAAGGCGTCCTTGGCGGTGATCATCATGATGGGAATGGACGAGCCGCTCTCGCGGACGGAGCGCACCAGCTCATAGCCGTCCATCTTCGGCATCATAATGTCGGAGATGATGAGGTCGTAATAGCTCTGCTCCAGCGCTGCAAGGGCCTCCTCGCCGTTGGAAACGCCGAGCACCGTATAGCCGTTTTTGGTGAGCACATGGGCGAAAAGCTGGCGCAGCTCGCGGTCGTCCTCGGCGATGAGTATTTTGAACATGGCGCTCCTCCGATCGTTTCCCGCCGTGCGCGGCAGGGTCAGCGTATTTGATGCGCACAGTATAGCATAAGCAAGCGAAAATTGCACGAAAAGCGGCGCATTTTTTGCAGGAAGCGGAAATTGCGCAAAAAAAGAGCCGTTCTGCCGAACGACTCTTTTTTAAAAAACGGACTCAGCCGCCGAGGTAGGCCTTGCGCACCGCGTCGCTTTCCATCAGCTCCTTGCCGGTGCCGGAGAGGGTGATGCGCCCTGTCTCGAGCACATAGGCGCGGTCAGCGACGGAGAGCGCGGCCTGCGCGTTCTGCTCGACGAGCAGGATCGTTGTGCCTGCGGCGTGCAGTTCACGAATGATGTCGAAGATCTGCTCGACGAGAATGGGCGCAAGACCCATGGACGGCTCGTCGAGCATCAAAAGCTTGGGGTGCGACATGAGCGCGCGGCCCATGGCGAGCATCTGCTGCTCGCCGCCGGAGAGCGTGACGGCGATCTGGCGGCGGCGCTCCTTCAGGCGCGGAAAGCGCTCGTACACATCGGCAATGCCCGCGGAAATGCTGGCATTCGGCTGGGTATAGGCACCCATTTCGAGGTTGTCCTCCACGGTCATCTGCAAAAAGACATGGCGGCCTTCGGGAACCTGCGCAAGACCGCGCTCGACGATCTTGTGCGCGCTCACGCCCTTTAAGTCCTTGTCCTCAAAGACGATGCTGCCGGACTTGGGATGCAGAAGGCCGGAAACCGTGTTCAGCACGGTCGATTTGCCCGCACCGTTCGCGCCGATGAGCGTGACGACCTCGCCCTGATTGACTTCAAAGGAAACACCCTTGACGGCGTGAATGCTGCCATAGTAGACGTGAAGATCGTTCACCTGTAAGATCAGACTCATCGTCAGGCCTCCTTCTTTCTGCCGAGGTAGGCTTCAATGACCTCGGGATTGTTCTGAATATCCTCTGGTGTACCCTTGGCGATGATCCGGCCGAAGTTCAGCACGGCGATGCCCTCGCAGATGTTCATGACGAGGTTCATGTCGTGTTCGATGAGCAGCACCGCGATATGGAAGGTGTCGCGAATGGAGAGAATATTTTCCATCAGCTCGGCCGTTTCGCTCGGATTCATGCCGGCGGCGGGTTCGTCGAGCAGCAGAAGGCTCGGGTTGGTTGCCAGCGCGCGCAGGATCTCAAGGCGGCGCTGGGCACCGTAGGGCAGCGAGCTTGCCTTGGCGCCGGCGAGGTGCTCCATGTGGAAGATGGAGAGAAGCTCCATTGCGCGCTCGTGCATGACGCGCTCTTCCTTCCAGAAGCGGGGCAGGCGGAAAATGCCCTCGGGCATCGTGTAGTGCATCTGGTTGTCCATCGCAACGGTGATGTTGTCCTCCACGCTCAGTTCACCGAAGAGGCGAATGTTCTGGAAAGTGCGGGCGATGCCTGCGCGGTTGACCTGCGCGGTGCTGAGGTCATGGATATCCTTGCCGTTTAAGAGGATCGTGCCGTGGGTGGGCTGATAGACCTTGGTGAGCAGGTTGAAGACCGTGGTCTTGCCCGCGCCGTTCGGGCCGATGAGACCGGAGATCTCCGTGCGGCCGATGGTCACGTTGAAGTTGTCGACCGCCTTGAGTCCGCCGAAGGTGATGCCGAGGTCGATGCACTCGAGCACGGGGGATTTGTCCGCGTCGCGCTCGGTCAGCAGCGCCGGTTCACGCAAAACGGGGACGAGCTTGGTTTTCTGCTTTTGCGGCATATTCTGAGTCATGGTCAGTCCTCCTTTTCAGCGGCGGTGCGGCGGTGGGGCAGAAGTTTCTTGATAAACGCCTTGGCCTGCGGGTTATTGGTTGCGAGCATGACGAAGATCAGCACGATCGCATAGATGAGCATACGGAAGTCGGCAAACTGGCGCAGTGCCTCGGGCAGAATGGTGAGCGCGGCGGCGGCAATAAGCGAGCCCCAGATGTTGCCGAGCCCGCCGAGCACCACGAACACCAGCACGAGAATGGAGAGGTTGAAGTTGAACTTCGTGGCCTGGAGAGAAGAGTAGTTCAGGCCGAAGAGCGCGCCTGCCGCGCCCGCGAGGGCGGCGGAGGTGACGAATGCCAGAAGCTTGTACTTCGTCAGGTTGAGGCCGATGGCCTGCGCGGCGATGTGGTTGTCGCGGATCGCCATGATCGCGCGGCCCGCGCGAGAGCGGGTCAGGTTCAGCACGACGAAGAGCGTGAGCATCACGAGGATAAAGCCAGCGGTGAAGCTTGCGATGGTGGCGGTGCCGGTCGCGCCCTGCGCGCCCTTGATGATGGCCGTGCCGTTCGCACTCAGGCCGAGGTCATCGACCGTTTTGCTGCCGGAGAGATTGAAAACGAAGTGCAGGCCCTTTTCATCGCAGCCGATGATGAGGCAGTTGATAAGCTCCTTGATGATCTCGCCAAAGGCGAGCGTCACGATGGCGAGATAGTCGCCCTGCAAGCGGAGCACGGGCGTGCCGATGAGAAGGCCAACGAGCGCGGCGAGAAGCGCGCCGATGAACATCGAGAGCGCAAGGCGCACGGGGCCATTCGGAATGAGTCCCGCAAGGCTCTGCGAAACGACGATACCGGAGAACGCGCCTACGCTCATAAAGCCCGCGTGGCCGAGGCTCAGCTCGCCGAGAATGCCGACCGTGAGGTTCAGCGAAACGGCCATGGACATATAGCAGCAGATCGGCACGAGAAGACCGATGACCGAGCGCTTGAGAGAGCCGTTGCTTTGCAGCACCGTCACGATGGCGAAGGCGGCGATCACGCCGAAATAGGTCGCAAAGTCAACCCTGGTGGTTTTCTTGAGGGAGTTGAACTGTTTCATTTTCTTTGTCATTCCGGCCACCTCACACTTTCTCCGGCACGTACTTGCCAAGCAGTCCTGCGGGCTTGACGAGCAGCACGACGATCAGCACGGCAAAGACGATGGAGTTTGCAAGGTTCGTCGAGATATAGGCCTTGGCCATGGCCTCGATGATGCCGAGCAGAAGACCGCCGAGGAACGCGCCGGGAATGGAACCGATGCCGCCGAACACCGCCGCGGTGAATGCCTTGATGCCGGGCATGGAGCCGGTGGTGGGCATGAGGGAGGTGTTGAACGAGCAGAGCAGCACGCCCGCGATGGCCGCGAGCGCCGAGCCGATGGCAAACGTCGCGGAAATGGTCGCGTTGACGTTGATGCCCATCAGCTGTGCCGCCGCCTTATCCTCCGAGCAGGCACGCATGGCCTTGCCCATCTTGCTCTTGCTGACGAAAAGCGTCAGCGCGATCATGATGACGACGCAGGCGGAGATCGTGAGAAGGGAGATGTAGGAAACGGTCAGCTTGCCGCCGAAGATCTTCACAGAGCCCGTGACCACGGGGGGATAGGAGCGTGCGGCGGCCTTCCAGATGAGCAGCGCGGAGTTCTGGAGGAAGTAGCTTACGCCGATGGCGGTGATGAGCACCGCAAGGCTCGGCGCGGAGCGCAGGGGCTTGTAGGCAAGGCGCTCGATGACGATGCCGAGGACGGTGCAGACGACGACAGCCATCAGTACCGCCACGATGTTGGGAAGCCCCAGATAAAACATCGCGCAGAAGGAGACGTAGCCGCCGATCATGATGACGTCGCCGTGGGCGAAGTTCAGCATCTTGGCAATGCCGTAGACCATCGTATAGCCGAGGGCGATGATGGCGTACACACTGCCGAGGCTGATGCCGCTGATGAGATAGGATAAGAATTCCATAGAATGGCACCTCGTTTTCTCGTTCGGGATTGGGAGTTGTCTGTGGCAGAAACAAGGGCAGAGAGGAAGGACGCTGCCTTCGTTTCCGCCATAGAAAGCAAGGACGGAGGCCGCCGGGGGGAGTTTCCCCCGGCAGCCCGCCTTAGAGAGAGGATTTCCTGAGAGAAGCAAATTTTCAATCAGCCTTCGACGTACTGGCCGTCTTTGACGACGTAGGCGGTCGGGGCCTTGGAGACCTGACCCTCGGTGTTCCAGGTCATGTCGGTACCGGTGAGACCGGTGAACTTGAGAGAGGTCATGACGGAAACGAGCGCGTCGCAGATCTCTTCGTTGCTCATGTCGGCGGTGCAGCCGGCCTTTTCGAGCGCTTCCTTGACGATGTATACACCGTCGTAGGCGTCCGCAGCGAACTGGTTGGGCGTGGTGCCGTAGGCGGCAACGTAAGCGTCAACGAAGCTCTGGCTGGATTCAACGGTAGCGCAGAACGGGGTCATCAGCACGAGGCCCTCAGCGAGGGAAACATCAAAGCCGGGCATATCGAGAATGCCGTCCATGCCGTCCACACCGAAGAAGGTGGGGTCATAGCCCATGGCCTTGGCCTGGGAGAAGATCACGGAAGCGGGCTGATAGTAGATGGGGAGGAAGACGAGGTCGGCGCCGGCGGTCTGCGCGGCGGCGAGCTGAACGGAGAAGTCAGAGGCGGTATCAGCGGTGAAGGTGCCCTGATAGACAACAGAGAGGCCCTTGTCGCCCGCTTCCTTCACGAAGGTATCGCGGATGCCCTGAGAGTAAGCGTCGTCGTTGCGGTAGATGATGGCGATCTTGGCATCGGCATAGTGCTCAGCCATGTAGTCGGCAGCGCCAACGCCCTGGTTGGGGTCGGTGAAGCAGACCTGGAAGACATTGTCCTTGCCCTCGGTCACGTCGGTGGAGGAGGCGGAGGGGGTCAGCATAAAGGTGCGGTCGGTGTAGCAGGCATCGGCAACCGCGATGGAAGCACCGGTGGTCGTGGGGCCGACGAGGACCTGCATGCCCCAGTCCATCATGGTGTTGTAGGCGTTGACGGCCTTCTCGCCGTCGGCCTCATCGTCCTGCTTCTGGAACTCGAACTTGATCTTGCTGTCACTCGCGTTGATCTCGTTGACGGCCAGCTCAGCGCCCTGAACGACGGCCATGCCGTAGATCGCGGCGTCACCGGTCTGAGGACCGCAGGAGCCGAGCTTGAAGGTCTGGACCTCGCCGGTCTCGGTGCCGTCGGTGCTGGCATCATTGTTGCTGCTGTCGTCGCCCTTGGAGCCGCAGGCGGCCATCGAGAGCGTCATGGCTGCTGCCATGAACATGCACATAAACTTCTTTTTCATCGTTTTGTATCTCCTTTGATTCAAGAATTGACAGGTTTGTTTATACAAAAAAGCGATTCCGCCAATCCCGGCAGAACCGCTTTGCTGTATCGCTTGGAAAAAGTGCTCAGCAATCGCATCTTGTCGGGGTGACGCACGAAAGAATGGCCAGAAGAACCAGTACCAGAATGGAAATGGCAATGATGGTAATCTGGCGGAAAATAATAATGGACGCCATCATAATGGCGCCCATAACGGTGCAGTTGTAAGCGGAGGAGCGAGAGGTGCAGCAGGAAGCGGCCTCTGCGCAGGCGGCAGAAGCGGAAGCGGTATTCTGATTTGCATAAGCAAAACGGAACATAGCATGACGTCCTTTCATGTATCTCTCATATTTGATGGGCTAATTTTAGCGCGCGAAGCGGAATATGTCAATATCGCATATTACCCAAATAGAAAAACCGGAAAAAGCGGTCATTTCTACGATATTGACAAGATATACAGCCCGGATGGGAAATTCTTCCCTCTGCATGCCGTTCTACCTTGCGGAGAGCGGGGAAAAGAAATAGGGGAAATGCCGGGAAACGACGATGATTCGGCGTTAGCACTTGAAGCGCGAGAGTGCTAAAAGTTAACGGAACGGTAACAAATATCAGGAATTTCCTGCTATACTTAGGCTCAAATACAATTCAGAGAGGGATGCTTTTATGGCTAAAAAACAGTTTAGAGCAGAATCGAAGCGTTTGCTCGATCTGATGATCAATTCGATTTACACGCACAAGGAGATCTTCCTGCGCGAGATCATTTCCAACGCGAGCGACGCTATCGACAAGCTCTGCTATGTCGCGCTGACGGACGACAAGGTGGGCATGAATCGCAGCGATTTCGCCATCACCGTGTCGCTCGACCGCGAAAACCGCACGCTGACCGTTTCTGATAACGGCATCGGCATGAGCCGCGAAGAACTCGAAAACAACCTCGGCGTCATCGCCTCCTCGGGTTCCTATAAGTTCCGCCAGGAGACGGAGGAAAAGGACAAGAAGGAGGCCGACATCGACATCATCGGTCAGTTCGGTGTGGGCTTCTACTCCGCGTTCATGGTGGCCGATGAGATCACCGTCCGCACGAAGAAGTACGGTTCGGAGCAGGCCTATGAGTGGAAGTCCTCCGGCGCGGACGGCTACACCGTGACCGAGTGCGACAAGGAAACGGTCGGCACCGAGGTCATCATGCACATCAAGCCCGACACGGACGAGGAAAACTACAGCGAGTATCTCGAGCCCTACCGCCTGCACGCGCTCATTAAAAAATACTCCGACTACATTCGCTATCCCATTCGCATGATGATGCCCGAGCAGAAGGTCAAGGAGGGCAGCGACCCGGAGAAGCCTGAGTTTGAGACCGTTGAGGAGCTCAAGACTGTCAACTCCATGGTGCCGCTCTGGCAGCGCAAGCGCAGCGAGGTGACGGACGAGGAGTACAACAAGTTCTATTCCGAGCTGGCGCGCGAATTCGACAAGCCCCAGCGCACGATCACCGTCTCCGCCGAGGGCAGCGTCACCTATAAGGCGCTGCTGTTCGTGCCGTCGTCGCGTCCGTTCAACTTCTACACGGAAGGCTACGAGAAAGGCTTGCAGCTCTACAGTGCGGGCGTTCTCATCATGGATAAGTGCGACTCACTCCTGCCCGACTATCTGCGCTTCGTGCGCGGCGTGGTCGATTCGCCGGATCTGAGCCTGAACATCTCCCGCGAACTGTTACAGCACGACCGTCAGCTCAAGGTCATCGGCCAGAACCTTGAAAAGAAGGTGCGCGCCGACCTGGAAAAGTTCCTCAAGGACGACCGCGAGGGCTACGAGAAGTTCTACGCGAACTTTGGCCGCCAGCTCGGCTACGGCATCGTGAGCGACGGCGGCGAAGCGCGCAGGGATTCGCTCAAGGAGCTGCTGATGTTCTACTCCTCCACGGAGAAGAAGCTCACAACGCTCAAGGAATACGTTTCGCGCATGAAGGAAGATCAGAAGTGCATCTACTATGCCGCCGGTGAGAGCGTCGCGGCGGTGGACAAGCTGCCGCAGACCGAGCTTTTGAAGGACAAGGACTACGAGATCCTCTATCTCACGGGCGAGACGGACGAATTTACCCTGCAAGCGCTGATGAACTACGACGAAAAGCCCTTCCGTTCCATCGTCGACGGCGACCTTGAGCTTGGCGACGAAGAGGAGCACAAGGACGACGGCGAGAGCGCGGAGCTGATGCAGTTTGTCAAGGAAACGCTCGGCGACAAGATCAAGGAAGCCAGAGTTTCGCACCGCTTGAAGACCCACCCTGTCTGCCTGACGGCGGGCGAGGGCTTCAGCTTCGAGATGGAAAAGTATTTCAAGAACTTTGAAATGCCCGAGCCGATCAAGGCGGAGCGGATCCTTGAGCTGAATGTTGCACACCCGGCGGTCAAGGCGATGGCCGCGGCGATGGCGAGCGACCGCGACAAGGCGGCGCTCTACGCCAAGATCCTCTACGAGCAGGCGAACCTCATCGCGGGGCTGCCGCTTGAAGATCCCGGCGCATACACCGACATGGTGGCGCAGCTGATGCAGTAAAATGAATAGGGAAAGAGCGCGGAGAGGATCTCCGCGCTCTTTTTTCACGCGCTGCCTGTCCCGCGCCTATACTGGCATACAGGCGCGCTTCCGCCTGACAAACCGTAAAGGCGATGAACTGATATGCTCCGACCTCTGATGCTGGCTCTGCTCGGCACGTCCTTTACCTTCCTGATGACGGCGATGGGCGCCGCGACGGTATTCTTTTTTGCCCGTGCGGTCTGCGAGCGCGCGCAGGGCGCGCTGCTGGGCTTTGCGGCGGGCGTGATGACGGCGGCGAGCGTGTGGAGCCTCATTCTGCCTGCCATCGAGCAGACGGCGGCGGAGGGGCGGCTGCCGCCGTTTCTGCCTGCGGCGGCGGGCATCGTGCTGGGTGCGCTGCTGCTGGCGCTGCTTGACGAATTCACGCGGCAGCGGGGCGGCGAGCGGGTCACGCACAGCGATTTTCTGCTCCTGTCCGCCATCACGCTGCACAATATCCCCGAGGGCATGGCCGTCGGCCTTGCGTTCGCGCTGGCGGCGGACGGGGAGGGGCTTGCGGGCGCGGCGGCGCTGGCGCTCGGCATCGGCGTGCAGAACTTTCCCGAGGGCGCGGCGGTGGCGCTGCCGCTGTATCAGTCCGGGCAGTCAAAGCTGCGCGCCTTTGTGACCGGCGTGCTCTCCGGCGCGGTGGAGCCGCTGTTCGGCGTGCTGGTCGTGCTGGCGGCGGCGCGTGTACATGCGCTGATGCCGTGGCTTTTGAGCTTTGCGGCGGGGGCGATGCTCTACGTTGTGGCGGAAGAGCTGCTGCCGCGCGCGGGAAGCCGCCGGGGGACGTGCGGCTTCCTCGTGGGCTTTCTTTTTATGATGGTGCTTGATGTTGCGCTGGGATAAAAATTTTTTTGCCTCCTGTTGCACCCGAACGTCTCACAAATGGGTTTACAGCGATAAAGCTGTAAACGGTTCGCGGCAAGGCCGCGGGCTGCACAAAAAAGGAGGAGCAGCATGCACAATTATGACCAAAATCCAAGAACGCAGATCGAGATCTGCAAGCATCTGGCGCAGATGAAATTCGACAACCCCATCGAAAAAGCCCAACGCGCGGCGGACGAGCGCGTCTACCGCTTTGCGGGCATTGACGAGGCGGTCGCGGTGCTGAGCGTCGTGCGCCGCACACGCTGAGAGGGGGGGCGGCATGAAAAAAACCGACAACTATTCCCTCCCGCAGTGGGAGAAGCAGGACTTCATTAAGATGGAGGACTTCAACGACGCTTTCGGTAAGACCGGCACGGGGCGCTCCGGCTCCGTTTCCAACAGCTCATTCAGGGTTTCTTCTACACTTCCTCGAACTAATTCTTTGAGCTGCCCCTTGATAATTTCCTCATTCAGCTGTACAATTTTCTCGGACATAGTTTGCTGTCTCCTTTCGAATGTTTGTGTGGTAACTTCATTCTACCAGAGCCTGCAAGCTATGTCTTCTTTTATGTTTTTTTCAATTTGCGCAACTTATTGTACGGTCCGGCGTTTCCGGGTAGCGGTTTGGTAGCGCTCCAAAATTTTAAAGTGCGGTTTCCTCTTTGGCTGCAAGGCTTTGTGGAAGTGCTACCATGGTAGCGGTCCCGTTTTACTTAAAAAAAGACGGTGCAGAAAAACTGCACCGTCTGCGGAAATTTATGATAGATTTTCTGTATGTTTACACGTTAAAGCGGAAGTAGATCATATCGCCGTCCTTAACGACGTACTCCTTGCCCTCGCTGCGGAGAAGACCCTTCTCCTTCGCGGCGGCAACGCTGCCGCAGCGGATCATATCGTCGAAATTGATCGTCTCGGCACGGATAAAGCCGCGCTCGATGTCGGAGTGGATCTTGCCGGCGGCCTGCGGCGCCTTGGTGCCGTTTTTGATCGTCCAGGCGCGGCACTCGTCCTCGCCGTAGGTCAGGAACGAGATGAGGCCGAGCAGGGCGTACGAGCACTTGATCAGGCGGTCGAGGCCGGACTCCTGAATGCCGAGCTCTTCAAGGAACATCGCGCGATCCTCGCCGTCGAGCTCGGCAATGTCCTGCTCAAGCTTGGCGCAGATGGGCAGCACCTGTGCGCCCTCCTTTTCGGCGAGCTCCTTGACCTGCTGGAGATACTGGTTGCCGTCCTGATTGGCAAAGCCGTCTTCGTCCATGTTCGCAGCATAGATGATGGGCTTGAGGCTCAGAAGATCGGCCGTCGCGATCAGCTCGGCGTCGTCCTTGGAAACCTCGAACGTGCGCGCGCTCTTGCCCGCGTCGAGGTGCTTGGCAAGGTCGGAGAAGAGCTCGACCTCGTGCAGGAACTTCTTGTCGCCCTTGGCCATCTTTGTGGCCTTTTCCACGCGGCGGTTGACCATCTCAAGGTCCGCCATGATGAGCTCCAGATCAATCGTTTCGATGTCGCCGAGGGGATCGACGGGAACGTTTGTATTGGCGTCGGCCACGACGTGCATGATGTTTTCATCGTCGAAGCAGCGTACAACGTGCACGATGGCGTCGGTGCGGCGGATATTCTCAAGAAACTTGTTGCCGAGACCCGCGCCCTGGCTCGCGCCCTTGACAAGACCTGCGATGTCAACAAATTCGATAACGGCGGGGGTCTTCTTTTTGGGGTTGTACATCTCGGCGAGCTTGTCGAGCCGCTCGTCGGGCACGGCCACCATGCCGACGTTCGGCTCGATGGTGCAGAAGGGGTAGTTGGCGCTCTCCGCGCCCGCGTTGGTGATCGCGTTGAAGAGAGTGGACTTGCCGACGTTAGGAAGTCCGACGATACCTAATTTCATTTTTATCTTTACCTTTCCGAAAACCCTTTATTTATGCGGGTTTTCGCCTTTCTCTATATTTTTATTACACCCTTTTTACACCCTTTTTTCAACTGTGGGTGTAGCTGCTTCAAATTGCTGAACAGCTTTTGCAAGGGACTCGTCCGTAACATGGACATACCTGTCCATTGTTGTTTTAATACTTGCGTGTCCTAATAGTTGCTGTAAAACTTTAGGTTGTACGCCGCGTTCAATCGCGCGTGTAGCATAAGTGTGTCGTAAGGCGTGCATACAAAAACGCTTAATACCAGCTTCATCACACAATTTATATAAATGTGTATCGTAGGAACTGTTTTTAGCAGGTTCTCCTGTTCGCCAGTTGATAAATACCAAATCCCGCATGACAAGACATTTCTTTTCTCCCGTTCTGCTGTCTGTGTACTCCAAAATCTGTGAAAGCATTTCAGACTCTTTCCGGGTATCTTTTTCATCATAACAACTTTTTAGGATTGTATATGCGCGTTCTGTAAGCGGAATAGTACGATAACTTTTTTTCGTTTTAGGCGGACCGGCACGCCAATATCTCCGGCTGTGTCGATACTCTAAACTCTTATTTACAGTTAAAGTACGTTTTTTCCAATCGATAGCGTCCCATGTCAGACCAATCAATTCAGCCGTTCTCAAACCCGTTTCTAATAACAAAGCATACTGTCTATAATTATGAGAACGCTCTGCGGCTTCAAGAAACTTTTCCTGTTCCTCAACGGTTAAGTATTTAATATCATCTACTGCCCGGACTGGTTTCGTATATCGAACACCATTCATAGGGTGCTTTGCAATAATATCATTCATAACTGCTGATTTGAACATAGTTCCCATTGAAATATAGGTCTGCCGGATTGTTGAGCCTGCATATTCTGTTTCCATTCGATTTAAGACAGCTTTACAGTGCATAGGTTTTACATCAGCTATACACATAGTTCCTATCAATGGTTGAATATTTTTTTCGTAACGCTCACGATAATTTCTTATCGTATTTGGCGCAAGGTCACAAATGATATTATCAATCCAATAATTGAACCATTTGTCTACTGTCATATCAGGCGCAGTAACGATTAGATTATGTGTATCTTCATACTTTGCGTCAGCAAGCCATTTTTTTGCTTCGGGCAGCGTTTTGAAATATCCATTTTGACGCGCACCATTTTTAGCATAAAATCTTGCGAAATACAAACCGTCCTTTCTTTGACAAATACCTTTTCCACACTCTTTGCCTTTTAAATTTTTTCCCATGACGGACTCCTTTCACGTTAAAAAAAAGAGTCCAACGCAAATATAAAGTATATCACAAGGACTCCGTTTTTTCAATCTTAACAGACAAATATTTCAGCTATTAAAGGCTATATAATCAATTCTCGGCGAATGTATTCCTCAAATTCTTTACGCTTCACTAACTTTCGTGTTCCAACATATAAAACAAAAGGGCAGTTTGGCTGTTTTAACATGGAGTCAATCTTATTGATACCTATGTTGCTATATTCAGCCGCTTCCTTTATTGTTAATGTTATTTTCAAATGAATAGGAACTTTTACTTCTGTTTCCTTATATAAATGCAGTTCTTTTTCTTCACTGCTATTTGATTTATTCATTAGAATTTCCCCCTATCTTTTTTCAATTTAACAAAAAATAGGCTCGTCAGACGGTCTTAGCAAACCTCACAAGAATTTCACTTCCGCATGGTTCTCATGCAGCTCTACCCGTTGCCTGCGACGCTTCTAACGCTCGGACTACGGCGGTAAAGGAGTATCATTATACCGATATATGGATTGTGGCGGCAGAGTTGCTAAGTCTGCTTTGGAACACTGATAATTCTCGCTCGTTTTGTCCCTCCTTTCGGTCATGGCGTATCAGCCCAACGGCTCCCCATATATCGAATGTATCCGATTTGCCTTATACTGCGTCGCCGTTCTATTGCGCCGCTTTCTTTGTCAAAGAGCAGGGGGCTGTTCTGCGATATGGAACGGAAAAGGGGGAAGCGTTCCAATACCGCGTTGCTTTATTCAGCCCTAAATGTGAGGATTGCCCTCATTAGTTTTGCTTGCAGCCTTTCACGTATTTCTTCGTCTACTCCAAAATAAACATTTCCTCGCTCATCATAGAGCTTCCGCATGGAAAGACTTGCTATGTAGCCGCTGAAATGCTGCAATACAATCTTCATTGCATCCGGGTCGCCTTTGCTCGCCGCCAAAATAACGGGATAGGGAACAAGGGCATTTTCCGGGTAGTCGTTTTGATTACCATTCAATCCATTCATCAGCGTTTTCCTCCAAATATTTTTTTAACTGCTCAAAGGAGCTTGTCCGGCGATACTGTACCGTACTTCTTGAGATATTGAGCTGCTTTGCGATTTCTATATCAGTCAATCCCTCAAAGTAATACAGCAGTACAATTTTGCGCCGTTCTTCGGGTAAAGCCCGGATAGCTTCAAGTAGCAGTTTTGGGGTTATTTCTTTTCCTGCCATTTGATAAGACGGCTCTGCTTCTTCATCTTGAAAATACTTATCGACGGTATAAAGCTGCCGTTCCTCATACAAGGCAAGGTCGGAAAAAGTAACTTCCCGAACTCTGCGCCGACGAATTTCTTCATGGGCGTTGCACGCTTCATTGTGCAGCACTGATTTACAGAACTTTTGAAACGTACATTGTTTTTCAAATTCCCTGCGATTAGGTGTCATGGTGTTCACCTCCTTTCTGCCGAAAGGCGGTAGTACCTCCCCTTTTCGCGGGATAATACAGGCGACTTTTTGCTTTGCCAAAAAGAGGGCAAAGTTTTTGAAAAATCTTCTGTAAAATGCGAAATGCGCCTGCCTGCAAAATGCAGACAGACGCATAGGAAATAACAGCAGTATTTAATTGATTTGATAGTTCATCTACATAGCCGGAATACCCCGTCGGTGGATAATGGCTTTTTTTGATAGTAACCCATTAGGGTATAGAAAAAAGGACATGGCGATACCTCCTTGATACCGTCGTGTCCCCAAATAGCAGGATTTTAATATGTCCTCTGTTTTAGATTTTCAAAAGAAAACGACGGTTTTGATTGTTATTTCAAAACCGCCGTTAGAATGGCATGAGAACTTTCTACTTCATAAGCGGTTTTTTTTCATGCTTATGAAGTAGAGAATTTTTACCTTATCGTAAATTCGCAAGATAAATTATATGTATCGTAATCCCAATCTCTTTCACTTTCAAAGAACGCAA
>OLSD01000987.1_pt1 | contig 25722 bp, 20 predicted proteins | sample 1672211 | NCBI WGS metagenome assembly OLSD01 (sample SAMEA3136659, study PRJEB25190) | human gut metagenome | reverse complement strand
TGTTTTTTATGTTTTTGTTTTTGATTCCATTCACAATTCGGCAACATTGCATAATTTATCCCCACAAATTTTCCACTGATTCGTACTCGGAGCACTCGGATAGTTTATAACTTTCTGCCTTTTTTGGGGTGGGGGTGGTTAGTCGTCGAGGTTGAGGGAGGTGTATTCGTGGCCGGTTAGGAGGGTCATGTAGTGGTTGTAGGTGATGAATTTGCCGCCCATTGATGCGAGGTGGGGTGTTTCGAACTGGCAGTCGATGATTGCCACGCCCTCGGCTTGCATTTTTCGTGCAAGGTAGATAAGCGCCAGTTTTGATGCGCTGGGCACGAGCGAGAACATGCTCTCGCCACAGAAGGCGTTGCCTATTCTTTCGCCATACAGTCCGCCCACCAGTCTATCGCCGTCCCACACTTCCACGCTGTGGGTGATGCCCTCGCGGTGCAAGCGTGTGTAAGCCTCAATCATATCATCGCCGAGCCATGCGCCTTCGGTCACGTTGCGTTGCGAAACCGTGGCACAGCCATGAATCACGCCATCAAAATCCTTATCCCACGTCACACGGTAGGTGTGTTTGTTTAAGAGCGTGCGCATCGAGTGCGAAATGTGAATCTCGTCAGGGAAAATCACAAATCGCTTCAGTGGGCAATACCACATGATAGGGCAGTCGGCATCGTAGGGATACCAGGGGAAAATGCCGTTGGAATAAGCCATGATGAGCCGCTCTGTGCTCAAATCACCGCCCACAGCCAGCAATCCATCGTCTTCACCGAATATGGGCTCTGGAAACCAAATATCGTCGTCGTCGAGTTGAAAAACCATAGTTAGAATTATGATTGCTTGATAGTTAATGTGCCGTTTTGCAAATCCACGGTGGCTTCGCCGCCTTTTTTCAGTTTGCCGAATAGAATTTCACGCATGAGCATGGTTTTGAGTTGCTGCTGTATCACACGGTCCATTTCGCGAGCGCCGTACTCCTTCGAGTAACCGCTCTTGAGCAGATGCTGGTGTGCTTCGTCGGTGAGCGCGATGCTTACCGATTTCGCTGCCAGTTTGGCGTTGAGTTCACGCAATTTCTTGCCAAGAATGAGTTTCGCCATCTGCTCGTCCATATCGTTAAACACCACAATCTCGTTGAGTCGGTTGATAAATTCGGGCTTGAATGTGTGCTTCACCTGCTTGAGCATGGCACTACCGGCAGTGGCTGTGGAAGCGAATCCCACGGTTGCCTGTGAGGCGTATTGTGCGCCGGCGTTGCTGGTCATAATCAGAATCACATTCTTGAAATGCGCCTTGCGACCCTTGCTGTCGGTGAGCACACCGTAGTCCATCACTTGTAGCAGAATGTTGAATATGTCGGAGTGCGCTTTCTCAATTTCGTCGAGCAGGAGCACACAGTCGGGTGATTTACGCACGGCATCGGTGAGCAAGCCACCGTCGTCGTAGCCCACATAGCCAGCAGGCGCGCCAATCAGTTTTGCCACGGTGTGCTTCTCCACATATTCGCTCATGTCGAAGCGCACGAGTTTTACGCCCAATTCCTGCGCCAGCATTTTCGCCACTTCGGTTTTGCCCACGCCTGTGGGACCCACGAACAGCAGACTTGCCAGCGGCTTGTTTTCGTCGGTAAGTCCAGCCTTGGAGAGTTGCACGGCTTCCACCACGGTTTGGATAGCGCGGTCTTGACCGTAAATCACGTCTTTCATGCGACTTTCGAGCGATGCGAGGTTCTTGTTGTCGTCTTGCTTGATGGCAAGCGCGTCGATTTTCGCCACTTTCGCCAGCACCTCGGCAATTTGTTTTTTGCCGATTTTCTTGTACTTTTTCCCCTCCATCTCGGCTTGCGCCCCGGCTTCATCGATGATGTCGATGGCCTTGTCGGGCAAGAAGCGGTCGGTGATAAACTTTGCGCTCGATGTCACTGCATATTCAATGGCGGCGGCATCGTATTTCACATGATGATACTTCTCGTAGATGGGCTTCAGACTCTTTAAGATGTGGATAGCCTCGTCGATGCTTGGTTCTTCCACATCGATGGTCTGGAAGCGGCGAATCATACCCACGCTGCGGGTGAAATTCTTATTATATTCGGTGTAGGTGGTGGCACCTATCACCCTGATTCGGTCGTCGTCGAGGTAAGGTTTCAACAAGTCCGACACATCGCTGCCACCCTCTGCACCTTTTCCTGCCCCTACGATGTTGTGAATCTCGTCGAGATAGATGATGCAGTGTGCCTCACTTGTCACACCCTCCATAATTTGCTTCAATCGCTGCTCCATGTCACCACGGAAGCGAGTGCCAGCCAGCAGTGTGCCCATGTCGAGTTGGTAGATGTTGCACCCTTTCAGTCGGTCGGGTACTTTACCTTCCTCAATACGGCGCGCCACGCCATACACCAGCGCAGTTTTACCTACGCCCGGCTCGCCGATGTGTAGAGGGTTGTTCTTGTCTTTTCGGCACAGCACCTGTATGGTGCGGTCGAGTTCTTTCTCTCTGCCAATGAGCGGATTTTTCTCAGCGAGGTGCTCATTGATGCATGTCACATATTTTTTCCACTTGTCGTTTTTGTGGGAGGGGCTTGAGAAGTCGTCCTCATCGCCAAACAGCAGATCCTCGTCGTCATCGTCGAAAAGTCCAAATGGATTATCACCTTCACCGTTTGAATATTGGTCGTCGTCTTCTTCTACACCTGTGGAGCGTTCGTGAAAATGAATTTCGGTCCCAGTCATAATCTCAAAGTCTTCCACATTGGCGTGCTTGCGAAGCAGATATGCCGCCCATGAATTCTCAAGGCAGAGAATGGCGTTGATTGCCATTGGCATATCTATGGCTTTGCGCTCTGCCATGATGGCCTGGCGCACGGCATCGGTGAAAACCTGCTGCAACTGGAAGGAAGGCTCGCAAATGTCGTTGGGTTTCGCGCCTTGCGAGTCGTCTTTCGTCGATTCCTCAATGTGCTCGTCGAGTTCATCCAAAAAATCGTCGAGGTCGAAGGCTTCGTTGCACGACCACATCAAGTCTTGCATCTGTGGCAGCGTCATCATGCCGTAGAGCAAATGCTCCGGAGTGATAAAATCGCTATTTTCCACCAGCGCTTTTTGAGAGGCATATTTCATCGCCTTGTTCAAATCGCGGTTGAATGTGATTTTCTTTTGTTCCATTTGAGTGTTATGAATGTGTGTTTAGTTTGCTTCTTCCATTGTTATTTTCAGTGGATAACCTGCATTTTTCGCCATATTCAAGGCTTTGGACTTTCTTGTGTAAGCCACATCGTAGGTGTAAGTGCCCACAGTGGCGCAGCCTTTGCGGTGCACCGTGAGCATGATTTCCTGTGCAGCGGGTTGCGACTTGCGAAACACGGTGGTGAGCAAATGCACCACAAATTCCATAGTGGTCACATCGTCGTTGTGCAGTATCACATGAAACATTTTCGGCTCGTCAAGACTGATTCTTATCACTTCTTTCAGCGCTGAGCCGCCTTTAGTTTTTGGAGTTGGCATAGACTGTGGATTTATAGTGCCTTTTTTAGTTTTCGATATACCATTTGAATAGAGCTTTCACGCCGTCTTCAATTTCCATTTTATGGGTCCAACCGAGGCTGTGGAGCTTCGACACATCGCAGAGTTTGCGTGGTGTGCCGTCGGGTTTGGTGGCATCAAAAGCAATAGTGCCAGTGAAGCCCACGGCTTTCGCCACGAGTTCGGCAAGCTGCTTGATGGTCAACTCCTTGCCAGTGCCCACATTGATGTGGCAGTTGCGGATTTCGCCCAGCGATGGAATGGCACCGCCACGGCCTTCGCTGCTGTTACGGTCCACCTTACCATCGGTGCTGTTGCCGAAATGCACCGACGAGTATTTGTCGATGCCGATGATGTCGCTGAAGTTCACGTTCAGCAGCACATGCACGCTGGCATCAGCCATGTCCTCGCTCCAGAGAAATTCGCGCAATGGAGAGCCGGTGCCCCAAAGGTTCACCTTGTTGTTCTCGATGCCGTAGTGGCTCAGCACATCAAGAATGGCTTCTTCCGATGCCTTTCCGTCGATGCCGTTCACTGGGCGTTTATCCATGTCTTTGCGGATAGCGTCCCAGTTGCCTTCGCCAATCATGCGAGCGAGATACACCTTGCGCATCATCGCAGGCATCACATGGCTGTTTTCGAGGTGGAAATTATCGTTGGGGCCGTAGAGGTTGGTAGGCATCACGGCTATGTAGTTGGTGCCATATTGCAGATTGTAACTTTCGCACATCTTCAAGCCCGAAATCTTAGCCAAGGCGTATTCCTCGTTGGTGTATTCCAGTGGCGAGGTGAGCAAAGCGTCTTCCTTGATAGGCTGTGGCGCATTCTTGGGGTAGATGCAGGTGGAACCCAGGAAAAGCAGTTTTTTCACACCGTGGGCATAACTCTCGCTAATCACGTTGCACTGCATCATCATGTTTTGCATGATGAAGTCGGCGCGGTAGAGCGAATTAGCCATAATGCCGCCAACGTAAGCCGCTGCCAGTACCACAGCGTCGGGGCGTTCGTCGTCGAAGAATTTTCTGACAGCCACTTGGTCGGTCAGATCGAGTTCGGCATGTGTGCGGCCCACCAGATTGTGGTAGCCACGTTGTTCGAGGTTCTTCCAAATGGCAGAGCCCACCAGTCCGCGGTGCCCAGCCACATATATTTTCGCATTTTTATCCATTGTTTCTTTTTTTTGAGGGGGCGAAATCTCGAAATCCCGAATTATCGAATTATCGAGTTTTCGAAACTTCGTTGACTTGTAGACTTTTATTTTACTATACCTTTTTCGAGGTATTCTGCGAGGTTGACGCGGATTTGGTCGCCGGCGTTTTCGATAGCCACTTTTGCCACGTCGTGGTCAACCATGATTTTCACGAGTTCCTCGAATGAGGTGCGCTGTGGGTCCCAACCGAGTTCGGCTCTTGCCTTGGTGGGGTCGCCCCAGAGGTTCACCACATCGGTAGGGCGGTAGAAGTCGGGGCTCACCTCCACAAGCACCTTGCCTGTGGCCTTGTCGATACCCTTCTCGTCTTCGCCCTCGCCTTGCCATTCGAGTTCGATGCCCACGTGGTGGAACGCCAAGGTGCAAAATTCGCGCACGCTGTGTTGCACACCGGTGGCGATCACGAAGTCTTCAGGCGTGTCGTGCTGGAGAATGAGCCACATACACTCCACATAGTCGCGAGCGTAGCCCCAGTCGCGCAGGCTCGACAGATTGCCCAAATACAGTTTTTCCTGCTTGCCAGCCTTGATGCGAGCTGCCGCAAGGGTGATTTTGCGGGTCACGAAAGTCTCGCCACGGCGTTCGCTCTCGTGGTTGAACAAGATGCCGGAGCAGCAGAACATATCGTAAGCCTCGCGGTATTCTTTCACAATCCAGTAGCCGTAGAGCTTAGCCACAGCGTAGGGGCTGTAGGGGTGGAAAGGGGTGTTCTCGTTTTGTGGCACTTCTTCCACTTTGCCGTAAAGTTCGCTGGTGCTGGCTTGGTAGATGCGACATTCTTTGGTAAGGCCGCATTGGCGCACAGCCTCCAGCACACGCAGCACGCCGGTGGCATCTACATCGGCGGTAAATTCGGGCGAGTCGAAACTCACCTGCACATGGCTTTGCGCCGCCAAGTTGTAGATTTCGGTAGGTCGCACCTGACCGATAACCTTGATGAGGCTCATCGAGTCGCTCATGTCGGCATAGTGGAGGTGGAAATGTGGTTTGCCCTCGAGGTGGGCAATGCGTTCGCGGAAATCTACCGACGAGCGGCGAATGGTACCGTGCACGTCGTAACCCTTTTCAAGCAGAAATTCAGCCAAGAAAGAGCCGTCTTGACCAGTGATGCCCGTGATAAGGGCCACTTTGCGATTGTTTTCGTTCATATATTGATAATATCTTGTAATCCTTATAACCTACAAAGATACCAAAAAATCTGTATCCTCACAAATCCACTCTTTAATAGTGTGGAAGATGGCGGCGAAAAGTGCGGGTGGGGGAGTGATGGCAGAAGTAAGGAGTGTTTGCCGAAATGAAATAAAATAGTTATCTTTGTAGGACTGTAACAGTAATATATGGGACAAAAAGATACATACGACGAGGCACTGATTGTTGAGCAACTCCATCATCAGGAGACGGTGAACGCCGCATTCGGTAAAGTGATAGAGCACTATTCGCAACCGCTTTACTGGCAAATTCGCCGCATGGTTATCGATCACGACGATGCCAACGATGTGCTGCAAAACACTTTCATCAAGGCGTGGAGCAACATTGGCAGTTTCCGTGGCGATGCCAAGTTTTCGACATGGCTCTACAAGATTGCCGTGAACGAAAGCATCACCTTCATCAACAAGAAAAAGGTGCAAAACAACATCTCGCTCGACGACGATTCGTCGTTCTTGACCAGCAACCTTGAAGCCGACAGGTATTTCGATGGCGATGAGGCTCAACTCAAGCTTCAGAAGGCCATTGCCACACTCCCCGACAAACAGCGACTGGTGTTTAACATGCGCTACTACGATGAGATGAAATACGAGGATATGAGTGAAATTCTCGGCACATCGGTAGGGGCATTGAAAGCGTCGTATCACCACGCTGTTAAAAAAATTGAAAGTTTTTTTGGTGAGGAGGATTAAACCTTTTCTATTTACACAAGTCAAACAAGCGCTATGAGACAAGAAGAAGATTCCAAAATATTGAGCAAGTTGGGTAAAAAATCCGGGTTTACCACCCCGGAAAACTACTTCAACGATTTTGCCAAAAACCTCGCAGAGAAGTTGCCAGAAGCAGCCGCTCCTGAAGAGAAAGAAAAACCAAACCTATGGGTGCGATTCCGTCCCTATGTGTATATGGCAGCCATGTTTGCCGGTGTTTTCTGTATGATTCAGGTGTTTAATTTGTTCAATGGTAGCTCAAGTAGCCAAAATCCAATGGCTAATGGTCAGTTTGGTGGCACAGAAATCGTGGTAGGCGCCGATTCCGACACCACTGCACGCAGTTACCGCGACAGTGTGGAAAACAGCAACGCCACATTCGAAACCATCACCGACGACCTCAACCCCAATCAGATAAACTAACTTACACAAATACACATCTCGAATTTCCGTAGTATATGTCATTTTTTCCTGAAATGAAATATATTACGGAAATTTGTTTTTATCTTACGGTATAATGTCTAATTTCTAACATCTAATTTCTGATTTTTAGAAAGTTGTCGTTATATTTGCATTTAAATATCAGTCCATTTTATTCACCCTCATAACCAAAGAGGAAAAAACGCGTGACCTATGAAAGTAACCAAATTGTCAAATATTTTTATTGCTTTAGTTATGGCTATTTTCCCATTCAGTCTTTTTGCCAATCAGAAAGTGGAAACTCCTGATTTCGATTTTCCGAAAGAGGTGTCGGAAAAGGCAACTGCCGACCTCGCTGCGGCATTGAAAGTCAACAATGGCGAACAGATGATCGACGCTCTGGTGCGTTACGGTATAGCCGAAGGCAATATCTCGCAAGAGAATTTGCCTGCCATTATCGATAAAATTGAGGCGGTGCTGAAAAAGGAAAGTCGCCCCGATTTCAAGTCGCTGTTGCTCACCCTCGAAGCCAAAGTTTTCCGCTCATATTCGAATGCGTATGCCGGTTGGCGAAAAACGTCGGAAGCCGCCCGCCCTGCCGATTACTCGGAATGGGGCAGAAACGACTTCAACGAAAAGATTAAAGAACTGATGACCGAAGCCGTGAGCGATAAGGAAGCATTGCGCAAGTGTGCCATCACCGACTATGCCAACATTTTGAGGTGTAATGAATTGGGCGCGATATACCAGCCCACGCTCTACGATTTCGTGTTGGCGCAAAAGGGTGAATTTGCATCAGAATCCACTGATGAGCAAACTGACCAATGCGAGTATTTGCTCAAGGCTGGATATGTGCCAGCCTATCTCTTCAGCAAAAACCAAGGCCTCAATACGGCGGAAAAACTCAAACTTTACGATCAATATAAGGACAACGAACATTCGGGCTGTCTGCTCACTGATTTGCTCGCCTCCGCCGAGAGTTACAAGCATCTGAAGGATTATTTGCAGAGATACCCTAATGGGGTATATGCCTATCAAGTGAGCGAGCGGTTGGCAGAAATTGAATACAAGAAGGTGGACATCAAACGCGCCAACAGCGTCAGTTCTCGCGACTCCATTAGTGTGGAGTGCCGAGTGAGGAATGTGAACGATTTCTCAATCAGCGTCTATCAAGTGCCCGACAGTTATGTGGAAGCACTGGAAAAGCGTGGAGAAACCAATATCGACACAAAAAAATGTAAATTTATCGCCACCTACGATAAGCATGTAGATGGTGCTATGCCATCTTTCACCGACACCGCAACCACAGCGGTGCTGAATCCGCTCCCTTATGGGCAGTATGCGTTTGTGGTGGCGTTTAAGAATGGAGGCAAAACGATTGAATCCACCTTGCGGACCAACGATTTGCTCCTCGTTTACGACATAGCCTCATTCACTGTGGCTCGCGAAAAGAAGGAAACCAGAATATTTGCGGTGGACCGCACCACAGGCGCACCCCTGAAGGGGGTGAGCGTGAAGGGTGAGAACATCGATGGCGTGACTGCTGCCGATGGCTCGTGTGCGCTGCCTGTGGAATTTGATTACGACCGTGAAGTGAGCCTCACTAAAGGCTACGATAAATACGCTCCGAAGGTGTCGGTTTATCAGTTTGACGATACCGACAACATTCAGAAATCAATGAGTGTTTACACCGACTTGGCGATTTACCGTCCTGGCGAAACCATCAAGTTTGCCGCTGTGCTCTATCGTGTAGGCACCACTTCAAAAACGGTGGCTTCGGGTGAGGTGATTGAAGTGGAATTGAAAGACGCCAACTACAAATCGGTGAAAAAACTCAAACTCACCTCCGACGCTTTCGGGCGCATTGAAGGCGAATTTACCATTCCCACTGACCGCATGAATGGCAGATGGCTGGTAAAATGCTCTGGCAGCGGATTCTACGGCAGGCAATATGTGGATGTGAGCGAATACAAAACGCCCACTTTCGCCGTAGAGTTTCCCGACGCAAGCCATAATTTCGTGAGCAAGCAGCCTGTGAAGATTACAGGCACAGCCACCACCTATTCGGGTATGCCTATTGCCAACACTGAAGTGAAACTGACGCTCGCAAAGAGGGAGTGGAGCTGGTATTGGCGTTATCAAAGCGAAGGTGGCACCACGCTCAACGATACCACCGTCGTCACCGATGCCGACGGCCGCTTCACCATCGAATACCCTGCCGGGCTATTTGGTGAAGAAGTGGGAAAATATACGTGGAATTGGTGTAGCTACACGCTCAGCGCCAAGGTCACTACCGCCGCTGGCGAAAGCCGTGAGGGCTACCACTCGTTTGTGGTAGGCAGAATCCGCAGTATCGAAATTCATGATTTCACCCACGAAAACAGCAAAAAGGCAAAACTGCCTGTGATTTTCAACTCCACCGACGATGCCGACAAGAGTTTGGTGTGCACCTACACGCTAAAAGACGAGAGCGGCAATGTGGTGAAAGCAAGTTCTTTCAAAACTGATGCTCTTGAAGCCGATTTCTCCGAGGTGCCATCGGGCGTATATAGCATTGAGGTGCAAGTGGCTGATGAACCCAACATCACCTCAAAAGCAGAAGTCGTCATTTACCGTAGCACCGACAAGTGTGCGCCAGTGAAAGACTGCCCTATCTGGATTCCTACTGAGGCCTACCGTGTTGACGAAAAGAATGTGGCACACACCACCATCGGCGTTTCGGCACTGGAATCTCACATCTACTATGTGGCAACAAGCCGAGCTGGCATCGTGAAGGAGGGCTGGTTGCACTATAAGCGAGGTATGCACGATTTCGCGTTGCAAATTCCTAATGCCCCCGACGAATATATATCGGTGGAATTTATCAATGTGTATAAAGGGGAAGTCTGCCGATACTACCACAAGTTCATCTCCACCATCAATGAGCAAAAACTGAACATCAAGCTCAACTCTTTCCGCGACAAGCTTGTGCCAGGCGAAAAGGAAAAGTGGACCATGCAATTTGTTGATAAAAACGGCAATCCAGTGCAGACGGCGATGATGCTTGAAATGTACGACAAGGCACTCGAAAGCCTCAGCAGCAACAAGTGGAATATTTATGCGTCGTATCTCGATGCTCGCCGCTACGCTATCGGCACATCGTTTTTCGTATATAGCCGTTACCTTTCCGCATCATATCAAGATGAGGTGAAAGTGAAAGGTTATTCGCCAGAGTGGCCCGAATTTAACATGTATGGTCAGCATTTCTTCCCACAATTCTCATTAATGGACGGCGTATCCGTTATAGCCTATGGCAGTGCGATGAAGATGAGTGCGAAATCACAAGGAGTGTTGGAAGAAAGTAAGGTTGAGACTTTTGATAGGGCAAATGCTGAACTTTCGAAAGAGAGCAAAGCTGAGGAGAAACCGCAGCTCAACGAGATTAAGCTCCGTGAGGCCGACATCAAGACCGCGCTTTGGAAACCAATGCTAACTTCCGACACTAATGGTAATCTGATCGTGGAATTTGAGGCACCGGAGTTCAACACCACTTGGGTGATGCAAGCCATTGCCTACACTGGCAATATAGTGAGCAGCAGTATCAGTCGTGAGGTGCTCACTCAAAAGCCCATTATGGTGAAATCGAGCCTGCCACGCTTTGTGCGCGGTGGCGACAAGGTGGCACTGAAGGCTAATGTGATGAATGCCACCGATGAGGCTACCACGTTCTCTGCCTTAGTCGAACTGTTTAACCCTCGCACCCAAGAGGTGGTGGCGACCAAGAGTTTTGATGGAAATCTTGCAGCGAAAGGCACCGAGGTGGTGGGTATTGAATTTGCCGTGCCCGACACCATTCCATTTGTAGGTTTCCGTGTGAAAGCCACCAATGCCACTTTCGGCGATGGTGAGCAGGTGATGCTTCCTGTGCTGAGTGATATTGCACCCGTGATTGAAGCCGAGCCATTTTTCGTGGATGCCGCCAAGCCTCATTTCGAGGTGAAAATGCCTTCGTTCCCACTCGACAGCCGCGTGACGCTCGAATATTGCGACAATCCTGTGTGGTATTGCGTTACGGCTCTGCCCACCATCTATGAGCCCAACTATCACATTGCCACCAGCCTTGCGCACAATCTTTTTGCCGAAGTGCTGGCGCAGGGTGTGGCTAAGTCGAATCCGCTGATTAAAACAGCCATTCAGCAATGGATGGCCGACGGTGCCGACAGCACACTCACTTCAATGCTCGAAAAAAATAAGGACTTGAAGATTAACGACTTGTTGGCATCGCCATGGGTGAACGAGGCCGACCGCCAGTCGTTGCGCATGTCGAAACTCATTGACCTGTTCGACGAGAAGAAGATGAGCGCCGAGCATAAGAAGATTGTGGGTGCTTTGCGGAAGTTGCAGCGTGCCGATGGCGGATTCCCATGGTATGAGTACAACGGTTGCCGAAGCAGTCTGTGGACCACCGAAGTGGTGCTCGAACTGATTGGCGAATTGCAGCACTTGGGCTACACCTTAGATGATGCCGACATCAATCAGATGGCGAAAAAGGCGCTTGCCTATTACGATAGCGAAATGCTCAAACTGTGGAACCAGCAGCAGAAAGTGAGCAAGAAGAATTACAGCGGATTTAGTTCGTATGTGTATGTGCGCTCGCTGTTCTCTGGCGTGAAACTTCCTTCGGGTAACGATAAGATGATGAAAAAGGCACTCTCTGCCATGACCAAGGATTGGAAGGGGCTGCCAATGGGCGAAAAGGCTTACTTTGCCATGGCACTCAACCGTGGCGGTTACAAGAAAGTGGCAAGCCGCATCGTGGATTCGCTCCGCCAGTTCGCTATCGTGAAGCCTGAATTGGGTATGTATTGGGACAATCTGCAAATCGGTTGGCGCTACTTCGACAAGGTGGCAGTCACCGCCACCATTCTTGAGGCAATGCACGAGGTGGGTGCGTCGCAGACCGAAATCGACCAAATTCGCAAGTGGATTCTGCTGATGAAGCAATCCAACGACTGGGGCAGTTCAAGCCTTGCTGCCGATGCGGTGTATGCTATCCTTTCCACAGGCAGCCAGTGGCTCGAACGCAGCGAAAAGCCCATCATCACCATCGATGGCGAGGCGGTGCAGTTTAGCCATATCGATGAATATGTGGGCTACTGCCGCAAGACTATCCCTGCCAAGAGCGGTGCCACGCTGAAAATCGACCGCAAGGGCGCAAGTCCGGCATGGGGCGCTGTGTATTGCCAATACAAGGCTCCTATGACTTCGGTTGAGGCGAAAGACATCACTGAAATGAGTATCAGAAAGGAATACCTCGTTTATGGCGCCGACGGCAAACTCATCCCTGCCTCCGACCGCAATTTCAAGGTGGGCGACAAGGTGCAAGTGCGTGTGGTGATTAAGAACAACAAAGACCTTGATTTCGTGACAGTCACCGACCAGCGTGCGGCTTGCTTTGAACCTAAAGACCAACTTTCGGGCAGTCGTTACATGGACGGCACTTATTTCTTCCAAGAGACGAAAGATGCCCAAACCAACCTGTTCTTCACCTCGCTCGACAAGGGCACACACATCATCAGTTACGATGTGTATGTGACGGCTGAGGGCCATTTCAGCGCAGGCATAGCCACCGCCCAATGCCAATACGCTCCCCAGCTCTCCGCCCACTCCTCTGGCACCCAAATCACCGTGCAGCCATAGGGTTGTGGTGTGTTACTGTTATAAATCAAAAACCAAATAATTTATCCACTTTTGTCTTGAAAATGAAATTTTTCTTTCATTTTTTGCAACAAAAGTGGATTTTGTTTTAATATTTGTTTATCTTTGCAGATGTAAAGTCACTTGATTACTAACTCTAAAAATAAATCAACCCAATTATGAAGAAAACCATCCTCCTCTCAGCAATGGCTTTTTGTGGTATGGCGGTAATGGCACACGCTGGTGTCGAAGTGAATCCGCTTGCCAATTCCAAGGCTCAAGACTACAAAGTGAACGCAAGTGTGTCGCGCCAGTTAGTCGACACACATGATGCCAACGCCACTGTGCTCTCGGAAAGGGTACTTGCGCCCGGTGTTTCCGAACAGGAGTGCGTACTTAAAAACGGTGTGAAATACAAGCGTATTGTTAAAGCCGATGCTCAGCCAGTTAAGGTGCTGAAAGCGCCTTCATCGAAAGCCGACGCCGAGGGCGCATTGCTCAATGAAGGTTTTGAAGGATGGGACGGCACTACTAAAAACTGGATTCCTGCCACTTGGAGCGAAATCAATTCTGAAGGCGAGGCTGGAAGTTACGATGGTGGTGCGTTCACATGGTTTGTGAGCGGACAGGCAGGCACGCTCCCAACTCCTGTGGAGGGGAAATACTATTGCGTGATTCCTTACGCAAGGGTGACGCGTGCCGACAACAAGAAAGAAGACCTTCCACAAGACGAGTGGCTCGTAACTCCAAAGATGAAGTTACGCACTAATGAGCAACTCTCGTTCAACATCAGCTATTCTCCGCTCTATCTTTACGACATGTCGAACGAGAACATCAACTTCGGCACCATGGAGTTTATTCATCAAATTATTTCGGCTACGCTGAAGGTGTATATTCGTGAAAATGGTGGTGAATGGAAGGAAATCTACGACATTGAGCCAGCGTGGCGAAACTACACGCTCAATGATTTGTTTAACAACTACTATAGCCAAAGAAGCGAAGATGTGGTGATTTCGCTGAAGAATTACGAAGGCAAGGAAGTGGAAATCGCTTTCCGATATGTGGGTATTCGCGGCAACACGATGGAACTCGATAAAGTGGTGGTTGACAAGGCGAAACTCACAGCCCTGTATCAACGCCCAGCTGGTACTATGTATTGGGGATTGAGCAAGAATATTGAATATCCATTGACTGTTACCGATGGCGGTTCGGCTCGCACTTTCCTCCACGTTCCTGCCTACACGGATTTGACTTGGACTAACCGTTCGTCGGCTAATGTGGAATCTGTGTCGTGGAAATATCTGGCAGACGATGGTACAGCCCAAACCTCTACCGACAAGGATTTGGTGTCAGGCTTTATTCCCTCGCGCAGTATCGAAGGTTTGCATCCTACTCCAGAACTTACGGTTAAGGCTCAAGACTTTGCCGACGAAAGCTATAAACTTCCAGTGCTGGACGTGTATGCAGGTGGTGCCCCTGAAATGGATGGCAATACCTATCCGCTCACTTTAGCGAATGTGCAAAAAGATGATGTAAGTTTCCTTTTCAACAGCCAGTCTATTCCATTGAGCGGTTTCCACAAATTCACCAAGAATATTTGGACCCAAATGCTTTTAGGAAAGAATCCTACCGATTCCGCTTATTATGCGCCATTTGGCTTTATGACAAAATACGAGAAGCCAGCCAAGCCTTACATTGTGAAGCGTGTGTGGGTGCTCGCTTATGGTATGATTAGCGAAACCTCGAAGTTTGGTTTTGCGTTCTACCGCTGTTCGCCTAACGATATGCCGTATGCTGGCTTTGCTGGAGCTGAATGTGCGTATGCCGACATTGTGAAGGTGCCAATGGGCAATTTCAACTACTACGCCATTCCATTTGATGTTGCTCCAATCGAAGGATCCAATCCTGTGGTAATCGACCGTGATGTGTTTGGGCTTGTGTATGGTCTCGACTGTGACCAGAACAACACCATCTATCTGCTTCAAACTATCTCTTATGATAAAAACGACACTAATTCGCAGTACTTCTACCTCTCTGGTATGAATAATGGTAAGCCCACTTCTGCTGTGCTGCCAGCCACATCTTTGACCGACAATAACGGCAACGAGTTGAAGACCCATCTTTTTATGGAACTCGAAACTGAATTTCCATGGCTCAAGGCGATTAAAGAAACAAGCCTTACCGTTGGTGCGGTAGGTGGCGATGTGAAGTTGTGCCTCGATAGCTATAAAGATGCGTCGGAACTCTCCGTGGCTGTGACCGACGAGCAAGGCGCAGAAGCCACTTGGCTCACTACCGTAGGTGCAGGCAATAACACCGATGCCGTGATTACAGCCACTGTTCAACCTCTGCCCGAAGGTGCGTCGGAACGCGTGGCAAAGGTGAAAGTGTCGTACCCCACTTGCCAAGACGTGGAATTTACCATCACCCAAACTCCAGCCACAGGCATCACCGCAGTAAAGAATAGTCCACTGGCTGTGACTGTGAATGGCGACAATATCGTGGTGAGCAACGTGGTGGGTGAAGTTGTGGTTTACGATGTGACAGGCAAAATAGTGGCCAAGGCACAAGCCAACGGCACAGCCAACATCGCCACATCGCTCTCCAACGGCGTTTACATCATCAAATCCGCCACCAAAACCGCAAAATTCATCAAGTAACCACCCTCAACCATAAAGGTGATTTCCCATAATAATTAGGCTCTCTAAGCTTTGCAAAAAAGCCAGAGAGCCTAATTTTATTATGTTTACGCTATAGCGTTTGTTTTTGTGTGGTAATTTTTTATTTCTGGGTGTAGAAGTAGCGCCAGAGGGGGGCTGCCATGAGGGCTTGCTTTTGTTGGTCGTTGATGAGCATGTCGAGCACTTCTGTCTTGCTCATCAGCAGCACTTCTATGTCTTCGCTTGCGTCGAGGTGCTGACCGCTCACTTTCTCCACGCCTTCAGCCACGAAGCAGTGGGTGAGGTTGTCGCAGATGCTTGGGTTTTGCCCGATGGTCATCACTTCGCGCCATTCGCCGCCGGCATAGCCAGTTTCTTCAAGCAGTTCGCGCTTAGCGGCTTCGATAGGCGCTTCGCCGTCTTCCACCACGCCGGCGCACAGTTCCACCAGCACTTCATCGAATCCGTGGCGATACTGGCGCACCATTACCATTTGCCCATCTTTGGTGACGGCTATCACATTCACCCACGCAGGGTATTCAAGCACATAATGTTCGGGGTTGATGCGTCCGTCGGGCAGTTGCACCTTATCCACGCGAGCGGTGAGCCATGGTCGCTGAATGATGTAGCGCGATTCCAGAGTTGCCCATTTTTTGATTTCTTTTGCCATAGTACATGATTTTCTACAAATTTAGCAATTTCATATCTATCAACGTCAAAAAAAAGTGATTTTTGCGTATCTTTGTAGAAACAAAATCTACACAAACTAATTAACATAATGAATGGTATTGGACTAAAGAAACAACGAATTGAATACTTCGACCTGCTGAAGGGCATCGCTATTTTCATGGTGGTGATGGGACATGCGCTCACCATGTGTGTTAGAGGGCTTGATGCCGCTTTTCTCTTTAAGTTGATAGGCCAAGTTCACATGCCTGTGTTCTTCTTTATCAGCGGCTATCTCACCTATAAGGCGAATGCCGACAAGCAATTCATTACCCCAGGACTGAAAAAACGCTTCATACAACTCATTATCCCATTTTTAGTCATCACACCGCTGTGGGTGTGGTATTTTCCACATAGCGGACTGCAATCGCCATTGAGCGACAATCTGCCCGACCTCTTGCGCGCCTATTGGAAAGACGGCTACTGGTTCACGCTGTGCCTGTTTGAACTGTGCCTGATTTACATTCCGATTAGCACCATTCTCCAACGCCTTAAAGGCATATTCCCTCAAATTGTGGTACTGCTTGCCGCCTACGGTATACTCATCGCCCTGTCGATGACCTTTGCCGATGAGGAAGCGAATGTGGATTATGTGGGCTTCGGACTGCTTGCGCGCTTCTTTCCTGTGTTTATGATGGGCGTGATGGCAAATCACATGAAAGAGGCGTTCAATCGCCTTGTGCACAACCAGTGGGTATTGGCTATTGCCATGGTGGTGTTTGGCGTATCGCTTTACAGCGTGGTTTATCCATGGGATATTTGGGGAACCGATATGGCAAGCATGTGGCCGGTAATCGGTTTCGCCACCATTCCAGTGATGCACTTTGCCCTCATTTTGGTGGCAATCGCCCTCGTTGAGCCGTGGTCGCTCAAAGAATATCGCACCGAGGGTAAAACGCCGTCGGCGATAGCCCGATACTTCAATTTCCTCGGCCACGAGAGCCTGGGCATCTACTTGCTCCACTATTTCTTCCTGTTCCCCCTCACTGCGCTTCAAGAGCCGCTGAAAGTGGTGGGCATGGCTGTGGTGCCATTGGCTGCGTTGTCGATGGTGGTGGCGTTTTGTGTGATTGGCGTAACCCTGTTGGTGATTTATGCGCTCAAGCGTAGTAAGGTCTCCGCTCTTGTGTTTCTTGGTCAGCCATTTAAATAATGGATGCAACTGTCTGAATGTAAAAATATTGAAATGAATATATAAAATAATAATAGTTATGAAACCTAATCGAATAACAGAACTTTTCGGAATTCAATATCCAGTGATTGCTGGTGGTATGGTATGGTGTAGCGGTTGGCGTTTGGCTGCCGCTGTGAGCAATGCCGGTGGTTTGGGACTGCTGGGTGCTGGCAGTATGCACCCCGAAACCCTTATCGAGCACATCGACAAGATGAACGCCGCCACCGACAAGCCTTGGGGCATCAACATTCCACTGATGTACCCCGAAATTGAGCGTCTCATTGAAATCATCATCGAGAAGGGCGTGAAAATCGTGTTCACTTCGGCTGGCAGTCCAAAGAAGTACACCGCACGCTTCCACGAGGCTGGCATAAAGGTGGCGCATGTGGTGTCGAGCAGTAAGTTTGCCAAGAAATGTGAAGAGGCTGGCGTTGATGCCGTGGTGGCTGAAGGCTTTGAGGCTGGTGGCCATAACGGTAGGGAAGAAACCACCACTTTGGCGCTCATTCCACAGGTGCGCGATGCCATTTCCCTGCCATTGATTGCGGCAGGTGGCATCGGTTCAGGCAAGGCGATGCTTGCGGCTATGGCACTCGGAGCAGAGGGCGTGCAGATTGGCACACTGTTTGCCGTGAGCGAGGAAAGTTCGGCAAGCAATGCCTTCAAGCAACTTTGCGTGGACCTTGGCGAAGACGGCACCATGCTGGCGTTGAAGAAAATTTCGCCCACCCGACTGATTAAAAACGAACTGTTCGCAAAAATTGCCGAAGCCGAAAACCGTGGTGCCGAAGCCGACGAACTCCGCGAGTTGCTCGGACGCGCAGCATCGAAGCGAGGCATCTTCGAAGGCGATTTGGAAAACGGAGAACTCGAAATCGGCCAAATAGCAAGCACCATCAAAGAGGTGAAGCCCGTAGCCCAAATCATGCACGAACTCATCACCGATTTCCACACCACCCAATCCAAAATCCAAACCCTCTAATTCCCATAATTCGTATTTGAATTATGGTTATGGATAGTTAGGCATTCATTGATATGCCGCTACTCTCCATTTGCCAAAATCGCATTTTTAATGTGATACTTGCAAAAATCTCAAAAAGGTGTATATTTTGGCTGTAAAAAATCTCAAAAAGGTGTATTGTGTTTATTTGTAGATGTGGTAATACTCTGATATATAACTGTTTGTGGCGGACGCGAATTATCGCGTCCCTACCATGATAAAAATGGTTTTTATTAGACAAATCATTGCAAATCTAAACTATAATTTCTTTAAATTGGATTTTTTTGGGGGTGAAAATAAAGCCCTGCGACTTTTGGGGAGTTGCAGGGCTTGTTTTTATTTGGGGGTGTTTTATTGTTGTTCGGGGAGGGGGGATTAGACTGTTTTTTCGTTGAACATTGTGCCGGCGGTTTCGGCTTCGTATGTGTTGGTTTCGTATTTGCCGTTGAAGCGGATGCCTTGGTCGATGATGTTGAATTCCACGTCTTTAATTGTAGCGTCGGAGACGTTGCCTACACCTGTGGTGGTTGATTTCACCATTGGGGCGGTGATTTTGTAGCCGCTGCGGGTGAATTTTACGTTCAAGCCTTCAAACACTGCAATATTTTCTGATGCTTCCTTCTGGTCTGCGTCTTTAGCAAAGCCTACGATGGTGACGGTAGCAGTCATATTGCTCTTGTTGATGCGGAAGTCATATTGCGTTTTTTCGCTTGAGAAGTCTTGCTTCGTTTCATCGGTAGGGTCGATGTTGGTCTTGCAGCGCAAGAATGGGAGAGCGGCTGTGGCGTGCACAGTCTTGTCGGCACCCACATTGTAAGTCATGTACAGCACACCCACTTGCAGGTCGATGATACCTCTGAAGTTGGTGATTTCCACACCTTGGGTGGTGGCAGCAGGGCAAGAGAAGCGATAAGCTTGCATACCTTGGTCGGCGGTGAGTTGCATATCATCAATCTTGAATTGGATAGTGTTGTCTTTACCCACTGTAGCCATCACATTCACAGAGATGGTGCTATTGGTGTAGTTGATTTTGAATGCGGAGTTGTTAACATTAAACTCAGAAACGTCTTCCGAACCCATTGTCACGGTGCGGTTGTACATCGACAGGGTGAAGTTTGTTTCGTTGTTTTCATTGTTGTCGAGGCATGAAGTCATGCCCATCAGCATCATGCCCATTAAGAGCATTGAAAAGATTTTCTTCATAATTTATAGTCGTGATTTTAGTTATTGTTCCTATTAATTAGATCCAACTTCACCTCGCCAATGTTGTCGATGGTGTAGGAAGCATCAAAGTCGTCGAAAAAGTCGATTTCTGCCTCGAAATCCTTCAACTTGTACTTAGCGAGTGCCACATCGCCATTTGTGGTGGGCGATGCCACGCTGGCTTTAATCTTGTAGCCATTGTCGCAAGGTGCGAAGTCGAGGTTTTCGTATGTGAGGGTACGCTCCTTGCCAAGATTGCCGTCGTAGTCAAGTCCGGTGATGGTGATTGACGCCTTCTTGGTGGTAGGGTTGAGCGTGGTCACGACAGTGCCGTTGGAGAGTGTGCGCATATTGCCGTCGGCATCCTTGATATCGGCTGTAACACCAGTGAATCGCATTTCGGCGATAGTGGCATTCACCTGATAGTGATTCTCCACGATGAACGAGAAGTGCGATTTTGATGTGGTGCTGCTTGTCAGGTCGATGATGCCAGAAAAGTCGGTCACGGTGTATGAGCCTTGAGAGCGAGTGTCGGCGGTTTGCTTGATGTAGTAGCCGCCAGTCTTAGCGTCAACGCTCAGCGACATGCCGCGCAGGTCGATTGTGCCCATCTTGCCAGTAGGCAGAGTGATGCGGCAAGCCACGTCGGCTTTACCATTTTCGGTGTCGAGAACCACTTCATATACAGCAGCGTCGGCACGATATGTGCCAGTGTATTCACTTTCAAACGCAGCGATGCCTATGTGGTTCACCATCTGTGCTTGAAGATACATAGTCTTGTCGCCTCCATTGTCGCAGGATGTGACAGCGAAGCCTAAGAGAATTGCAAGAATGATAGTTGCTTGTTTCATTATAGTATTGGTTTTCTATAAATTTATTAATTAGTCACTTTGCCATTTGCAGTTACGGCGATGCTGCCCAACTGCATGGTGGCTTCGTACTTGTCGTTTTCCAAATCGATAGTGGCTTTCAATTTCGAAACTGGATACAGACTTGTGTCGGTGAGTTTACCGTTAAACTTATAGAAGGTTTTAGTTGGAATCGTGTTTTCCGACTCTATCACATAGCCTTCTTTGGTAACGGTCACTTTAGCCTTGGTCAGAGTATTTACGGATGTGAGCATGCGCTTTTTCGACTGGTCGAGAAGATACATCACGGTCATGTTTGAGGTGAGCGAAGCAGGGTCGATGCTGAATTGATACATTGTGCCGTCGCTCTTCGATGTGGTGCCATCGGTATAGACGCATGAGGTGGCGCACTCGGTGCTGAAAATTTCGGGCATGGTGGAAATCACACGGTAAGTGCCGTCTAAATCATAGTTCACACGAATGGTGCCCTCGTTGAAGTCGAAGCGTCCGACCAGGTTTTGCACGCCGTTGCCGCTGCCCTTGAAAGTGCAAATTTGGTCGCTGGTCTCGCTCTTAATGTCGGTGAGCTTCACAGTGGTCTCTGCCGCGCCGTCGATAGCCACGCGAAGGGTTACTTCGGTCACTTTGCGATTGTTGCGGTCGATGGTGTAGTCGATTTTGCTTTCCGACAGGGGAAGCACCTCGCCATTCGCCGATTTCACAATGTGGTTGATCATTTGCGCAGAGCGTGTAACGGTTTCGGGTTGTGGCTCTTTATTGTCGTCGCCACAGCTTGCCACAGCGAAAATCAGGGCAAAAACTGACAGTATGCTAAAAAATTTCTTCATCATGTATAAAAGTGCGTTAATTTAATATCACGCAAATATAATATAACTGCCACAATAATGTGTGAGCGTATCACACATTTTTGCATTGTGGCAGTTCTTTTTAATTATTTTTCAAAGATAGAGCGAGCCTTTATCTTGCCAGTGTATGCCCATGCAGTCGAAATCGATGGTGAATTTGCGGTTCACCAGGTCCACAGTGCCCTTCACATTGGTCATCTGGCGGCTATCCATTGGAATTTCGGTGGTTCCAGCCTTGTTGTAAGGGGTGATTGACGCGCTTTCGAATGTGTAGCCTGTGGCGGTGTTGGTGATGGTGCTGCCATCTCCGTCGTTGAAATATACCGCAATTTCCTTGATTATAGGCATCGCTTCAACAAATTTCATGTTCTTCATCGCAAAACGCAGTTTCTTCTGTGCGCCATCGGTCGATTGCTTGAATGCGAAGCTCTTTTGCTTATCGCTGCCAGAGGGCAGATTGTCGGAGCAGTTGTATGGGCTGGTGAGCAGCACTTCGTAGGTGGCGTCAACATAGAAAGTGATGTTGTACACGTTGTTCTCGGTGTCGATTTTACCTTTCAATCCACCCACGGTGTAGCCTCCCGTAGCCTTCACCGACGAAGCCTTTAATGTAAACACCGAATCTTCTTGTGTGAACTTGATACCCTCAATCACAAAATTGACCGCTGGCATTTTTTCAGCGAATTTCACATTGTTGAGCGCGAGAGTCGCTGTTTTGTCGGCATATTTTGCGGTGAATGTGGCGGTGAAGTCGCAGTCGTAAATCAGTACGCTGTTGATGCGTGTTTTAGCACTCATCGCAAGGGTTTGGGTGGTGGTCATGTCTTCACCTTTATTGTTACCATTGTTGTCGTCGCCGCATGAAGTGAAGCCGGCAACCATAGCGAGCATTGCAAATGCAAATAAGATTTTTTTCATCATAGTTTTGAAATTCTGTGTTATTTGTAGATTATTGTTGATTTATCAGATGTTTACGCGCAGGGTGGCACCCATCGATGCACCGCGTCCACGCTGGAGGAAGGTGTGCCCGATCGACACGAAATAAAACGAGTTGTACTTCGTGCCAGTGATGTTTTTGCCCCACAATTCCAGTGAATATTTGTCGCCAGCGAGAGTGGCTGATGCGCCCAACAGGCAGTAGAATGGTTGGCGCACATCGTTTGCCTCGTTCCAGTAGATTTCGCCTGTGCCACGCATATTGGCACCGATGGTGAGAGAGCGCACCCACTGGCTGCCACTGTTGAAGTCGAATTGGTGCAGGGCTTCTACAAACAGCGTGTGGCTGGGGCTGTAAGGCACATATTTGTCTTTATAGTCGGCCTTGCCGTCGTTGTATTTCACGAATTTCGCATTGGTGTAGCCGTAGCTCACGTTGAAGTTGGTGCCACGCCAAGGGTTCACCGCGATGGCAAACTCTGCGCCGATGGAGCGAGTTTTGCCGGCGTTGGTCATCACACGGCCTGTGGTGGTGCCGTTGGGAAACACGGTGAGCTGACGGTTGCGGCAGTCGAGGTAGAAAGCACTGATGTCGGTCTTCACTCGGTGGTTCCAGCACTCGAAGTGCCCCCCCAACTCATAGTTCCACGCCTTTTCGGGTTTGTAGCCCACCACCTCGTCGATGTTGTAACTTGCTCCGATGCCCATAAAGCCCATCAGTTTCTGCTGAAGCACATCGCTGAACATCTGTGTGTTGAAGCCGCCCGATTTGCAGCCTTTTGCCACGCTCAGGTAGAGCGAACTCGTCTTGTTGCCGCCCACAAGGTAGGTGAGGGAAACTTTAGGCAACAGTTGCAAAAACTCTTTCGAAATGCGGCCTCGTTCGTTGATGTCGATATTTTCGTGCGAAAACACTTCGCCAGTAGCCTGTGTGGTGATGGTGTAGCCAGTGTGCGTTTCGCTGTGATATTTCAGCGACGCATGCTCATAGTCGAGGCGCACACCGCCAGCAAAGGTGAAGTCGCCCAGCTGGTAGCTCGACTGGTGGTAGAGTGCCACGCCGTAGGTGTCGTTCTTGAAGTCGCTGCCAAGCACAAAGTCTCTTGTGTCCCACGAAATGGGGTAGGAGGGCATGACGTTGTTGCGGTTGCGCTCAATCAGTTGGCTGATGCCCTTGTCCTTAAAGGTAACGGGCGAATCCATATTGTAGTGGCGGTAAAAACCGAAAGTGCCAAACAACCAGCTATATGCCCCTGTCGATGTGGAGCGAGCCACGATGTCTTCGGTCACGGCGTGCTCTTTTCTCTCTTGCGTGAGGGTGAAGTACGGATCTACGGTGAAATCTTGGTCGAGCGTCATATTGTCGTCGAGATATTGGTAGCTGGTGATGCCGCTTATCGAGAAATTCTCATAATTCCGCTTAATGGTCAAGCCGTCGAGAATGCCGGTGCGGCGATAGAAGCAGGTGTCGTTATAGGCAATCACGTTCTTGCCCAGCTGCTCGTAGGCGTAGCCACCCTCACGGCTGTGGACAAACGAGAACACATTGCTCACAAACAGGTCGGAGGCTGGCATCCACTCCACTTTCACGCGCGCTCCGGTCTGCTTTTCCCAGTCGGTCTTTTTGCCGTTGTACGCGTTGCGAAATTCGCCGTCGGTGGCATTGTGCAAAATGTTGAACGCGATGCCCAAATTGTTAGCCAACTTCATATAGTGGCTTGCTCCGATTTTGTAGGTGTTGTGCGAGCCGTATTGAATGAGTGCTCTGGTGCCGGCGTAGCTCAGTGGTGACAGGGTGTAGATGTTCATCACGCCAGCCATGGTATTGCGGCCGAAAAGTGTGCTTTGCGGACCACGAAGCATCTCCACTTTGGCGATGTCCATCATGTCGAAGTCGTAGTTTTCCTTGCACAGCACAGGCACATTGTCGATGTTCAGCCCCAGTGCAGGCTGGTCGATGCGCGTGCCCAATCCACGCACATATATGGTGGAGGTCATGCGGCTGCCGTAGTCGGGAATGTAGATGTTGGGCACCATGTCGGCTGCCGACTTTGTTCCAGTTATGCCGTTGCGCTCCAAGTCGGCACGTCGGATTTCTGTTGCCGAAATGGCAAGGTTGCGAATGTCGGTGCCTTGTTTGATAGCCGTCACGGTCACCTCTTGCAGGTTGAGTGTGTCGGCGGTGGTTGATGCGCTGGCTGTGAGGGCCATTGCGCCGATAGTTGTTGCTGTGAGAACCAAACGTTTTTTCATAGGTGCAAAATTACATCATTCCATCATAGCCAGCAATCACTAAAGGTAGTGATTTTTCACCCCGAAGTGGTTAGAAAAGCAGGGGGGTGAAATTAGAAGTTAGAAATAGAGATTTGTGGTTTATGGGGACAAAGATAGCGGAGAGTGGACAAAGCCAGCGAAAAGCTCACCGAAAGCGAGGTGCTTCACAACAGCACAAATATAAATTAGTTCCACTTTGTGTTGTATAACATATTTAAATAATTGTGCATATCAAGCAAAATAATTAATTTGGCAGAAATTTAAGATTGTGTATTTATGAAAGCAAAATTGATGCTCTCTTTTAGCGCTATTCTAATATCTCAAGACAATAAATCATGGTATTATTTCTCAATCAATGGAAACAATGTCTACTCATGTGGGTCTGGAACCTCCTCCCCAAAAAGTCAAAAAAGTGGAGACTCTTCTTTTTCTGGTGGCGGAAAAACTAATCTTTTGAAAGATTTGTTATACCTAAATAGTAATTAACAATTAGAAATTCCTTAACGATGAAAATATTATTCTCATTATTATTATTGTTTATATCTTTAAATTCATTTGCGCAAATATTAATATTGGGCAAAAATAATCAATTGGATAGAATGATTCGTAATAGCATAGAATCATATATCGAGAATGTAGATGAATTCTGTACGAAAAGAGGTTTGACCCCCCCCTGGCGTTTACTATGTGTGCAAAGAAGGGTTAACCACAAGCTTTACAAGAAACGATTCAATCAGGTCAATACCGAGAGTGAAATATGTTTCTTTGGATAATTATGATTCTCGTTCGTTAAAAAAAATGCTTAAAAAAGGTTTTGGTGCCATGTTTGTTGAGACCAAATTGCATAAAAATCAGATTATAATTGCCGTATCTGACTGCTCGGTATCTAATTATAAGGGCTTCCCTGCTGTAGGCATTAAAGATTGGGGAATCTATACTTATGAATATTCAGAAGATAAGGAGGATTGGGTTTTGGTAAAATCAGAAATAGGGGGGATATAGCCGTATGAAACGTCAGATTGACATATCTTTCGCCCACAATGTAGGCAGTGCGGTGTCGTTCTCAAGCAATGCCTACGGACGCTTCGGGCGTCTAGCCGCCAGTAACGCCAATGATGATGGGGGCGCAAAATGGCTAACGCTTACAATGTGTGTGGATGGGTTAAGCGCGTAACCGCAACCATGGGCATTCCTGCCATTTTTTTTTGAAATGATATACTAGTTGTCCCGAATACGATGCGACGAAATTCCGTTAGGAATTTGATGTGTGTAGGCAGGTATGCAGAAAAGATGTAATG
>OLSD01000985.1_pt1 | contig 25762 bp, 33 predicted proteins | sample 1672211 | NCBI WGS metagenome assembly OLSD01 (sample SAMEA3136659, study PRJEB25190) | human gut metagenome | reverse complement strand
GCTACAACAAGGAACTGATAGATGTAAGACTAACCGCAGATTGGGAAGATGGCAACGACTACGTTAAATATACTGCCACAGTAATCTATGGGGACAGAACCGAGGGATGATATGAAATACAAAGTTATAGTTTACTACGACAATATGGAAGACAGTGAGCATATCTTCAACAACAAGAACGATGCGATTAATGAATTACACCGTTTGCGAGGTGTTAAATATCGCAATGCAAGAAAATACAAGGTTGAAATGGAGGAAATTGATGACTAGACAAGAAGCAATACAAACGCTATCGAAGGTAGGGAAGATTTCTGTATCGTACGCAGAAGACCTATATGACTCATTCTTCCCGAAACCAGTCGTTCCACAATATGTGGCAGATTGGTATGAGGAACATAAATATAATTTAAATAGTGAAATATACTATTTGATTAGGTATTGGGGAGATGAAGAAAGAAATTCAGATTTCTATAAATGGTTTGATGATACAAAAAACGAAGCAATCAAAACCCTCGTCAACATGCACCAGTTCGGGTATGAGGTCGAGAAAGAGCCTAGGTATACGGTTCGGATTAAAGGGATTGGTGGATACAGTAAATACCTCAATCGAGATACAAACACTCAAAGATGGCTTTTTGCATCGAAAACAGAACTTGAAAGATTTCGAGCACACCACACCCGCAAAGAGCTAGAGTCTAACGGCTTTGAATGGGTATTTAACTGTGAAGGCGTTGAAGTGAAAGAGGTGGAGTAGGTGGTAAAACTCTTTTTTGTCACAGAGCCAGAAGAACCGACGTATGACGGTATCTCAGAACTTATCGACAAGGTTAACGAGTGGGCAGACGAACGCAACTTAAAACAAGCAGACCCAAAGATTCAGTGGATGCGTGTAACGGAAGAAGTCGGTGAAATTCGGGATGTACTCTTGAAACCAACGAAATTCACGGAACCGCAAGCAGCACTTAAGGACGCAATCGGTGACACGTTGGTAACGATTATCGTACTGGCGCATCAACTAGGCCTTGATGTGACTGAGTGTTTGGGTATCGCGTATGAAGAAATTAAGAATAGAAAGGGAAAAATGATTAATGGGACGTTTGTTAAAGAAGACGATTTATAACGACCTGGCAGTCGCCACAGTTCTACTACTGGTCTCACTAGCAATTAACGTGACTACTGTTCTACGAGTGGTTAACAGACCTATCGAGACCGTGGTTATCCATAAGGCAGATAATGCAGTTGAATTACATGGCAAGGTAACCGGCAAATCTATGGTTGGTAAGCTCTACACTATTGATTGCGGTGCTTACGGCAAATTTCTTGTCAGCAAGGAACAGTATGACAGCATAAACATTGGGGATGATATCCCTAGCTATTTGAAGGAGAGAGGGCAATGATTCCAAGATATAGAGCGTGGGATAAAATCCATAAAACGATGTATGAAGCTGACGATATTATGTATATCGATTTCGAAAAAAAAGAAATTTGCGTAAAAACACTCTTTTTTGAGAAAGCAAGTCGCTACGATTCCGATGATATCGTTTTAATGCAATCAACTGGAATGAGAGACAAAAACGATAGAGAAATCTTCGAAGGGGATGTTATTGACTCGACAGACGGATTCCTTACTGGCGTAATTGAATTTAGAGTAAGTTTAGGGATGTTTGTTAGCGATTTGGTTGAGTACAACAATTTTGAACGCTTATGCAACGTTGCTAGCTCAAGGGAAATTATCGGAAATATATGGGAACACCCAGAATTGGCAGAGGTGAAGCAATGAATAAGCGGCAGCGAAAAAAAGCAGTAATGAAAAACATCTCAAAACTCTATGATGTGGTTTTTGAACAAGGTCGTTTCAGAAAAGACATGGCTATTATCTGCGGGATGGACCCGCTGTTCAGACGGACACTGTCGACAGTTATAGTCAAACAAGGCCGATATGAGTGGAGTTCTGGAGAACTTATAAAAATCTCGCTAGATGGATATGTCACAGATCACAAAGTGATTGAGGGACGTGGCTCATGAGTAAAACCTACAAATATTCAGGGCTGACCAAGGAATTATATCAACGGCTGGTCAGTGAACATGCAGCACTTAGGAAGACGCATAAAAAAGGCTCTTACAAACAGTATTTTCAAGATGTCAGACAGTGCAGTGAAGTACAAGCTCGCATCATTTACCAAGCATTTAATAGTGCAGTGGTAGAGCGTGCGAGGATATCACCAGCGACAGTCGATAGGTTAGAAGGTATTATCTCCGATGAACTATTCGACGACCTTCAAGACTATCTGTCTACGCATTATACAAGAGGGAAAACCACTAAATCGGTTTTGGATAAAACCAACGCAGGACTGTCAGAGGAACTGTTCAAACGGTTTCAAGAAGAAGTGGAAGAACTACGCAAGGAACACCCTAACAACCTAAATAACTATATTAGAGAGGTAAAAGGGTGCGACCAGAAAAATGCTAACAGAACCCAAAACGCCCTCAATCAGTGCTATTTGGAGAAAGCTGCTTTAACTCCTTTGAAGGCTATTCAAATGGAAGGGCTACTTTCAAGAGAGCTGTTCAGTGAGATTATTGACTATGTATTTAATAACTATGAATGGTCTGAGAAACTAGACAACGAAGTTGACCGCATTATTCTTAAATATCGGACTAGGGGCAAAGTTGGACGTAATAAAATAACTGTAAGAAAAGCCTTATATAAAGCCTATGCTCTAGGCGTGTAGCTAGAACGGTCTATGAGGGTTCGACTCCCTTACTAGCTATTACCAGTCAATCTATATACGGAAAAGAGGAATCCTTTATTTTTTTCATTCAAATCAGCAGAAGCGTGACTGGTCGTGGATGCACCAAAATCCAGTAAATAATTAGAATCGAGGAACCTTTTTTATTTCTTTGTTTACAAATCTAAAGCGCATTACTGGTGGCGTGATTATTCAAGGCTTATGCCTGCAAGTAGATATAGGTCAGAAATCTCCATAATTCACCTAATTAATTCTTGTATTATTTCAAAAACGAAAGGGGAATATCCCCGATAATGATTTCACTATATCTGGCTGGAATGGTTGCATAAGGGGTTCGATTCCTCTTGCCAGTCATTGTCTGTCAAAATACACTAAAAAATGGATATAGATTTTTAGTGGCTTGAACACTTTTCGACACTTTTTCAACACCGAGCAAGCTGACAGACCTTGCTCAACAAAACCCAGCAAATTTTAAGAAAAAAAGGATGTGAAAAAAGCCTCTTTCTTATTGATATCATTGCGTTACAAAAACAAAGCCAAAGATCTTGCTGGTGTCGATGGCTAGAAAGGAGGTGATAAAAGGCTTGAGAAACACCCCAAGAATAAGTACGTATTCTATCTTTTCAATAAAATCTCTTAACGTTTCTTGAGCTAAAATAAAAAAGACCGACACGATGGCCGGCACTCTTTGAAAGTCAACACTACTATTATACCAAAGAGGATAGAACAATGCTATTGCCGGAAATTGATGAGAAAGCAACTATCAGAGGTTGCAAGCGAAAACTTCGAGAATATCCAAGATGGCGAGAGATAGCACACCACGGAGCTGAACAGAAAATAACACAAGAGTTTACTTTCATGCCAAGAGGTGGTAGTGGAGTGAGCAGACCAGTGGAAAATATTGCAGTTAGGCGTGTCGATGCTATGAACGAGCTAGAAGCCATTGAGCAAGCAGTTAGCGGGTTATATCGTCCAGACTATCGCAGAATACTGATAGAGAAATATCTGGCATACCCACCGAAACCAAACTGGCAAATTGCCCAGGGAATTGGCTTTGAAAGAACAGCCTTTCAAGAATTGCTAAATAATGCCATCCTAGCATTCGCAGAATTGTACAGAAATGGTCAATTAGTCGTGGAACGTTGAGATTTCGGTATTTTGACGGATAATTCACGGTGTCTAACAAGTGTTTAAAGTGGTATTATTATATTATCGAAGAAAAACGGAGACAACTCACTTTGTGGGTTGCCTTTTTCAGTATCAGAAAGGAGTTGATGGAAAATGGGATGACCGAGAAACAAATGAAGTTTGCCGATGAGTACATCATCAGCCTAAACGCTACGCAGGCGTACAAAAAGGCTTATCCTAGTATTAAAAAGATAAGAACGGCGGAAGTCAATGGTAGTAAGCTACTAAGAAATACTGAGGTCAAGGCTTATATAGACGAACGACTGGAACAATTAAAGTCGGAACGTGTTGCGGATCAACAAGAGGTCATGGAATTTCTCACTGCCGTCATGCGTGGAGAGGTTGAAGAACCTTTGCTTGTCCTAGATGGCGAGGGGGTGCAGCGCATAGCTCAAGCTAAGCCGAATGTTGCCACTCGTAGAGCTGCGGCGGTTGATATCGGTAAGCGTTACAGAATGTGGACAGACAAGGTCGAAGCCGATGTAACGCAAGATATCAATATTAATGTCGGTGAATGGAATGACGATTAACCTTGAAATCAATCCAAGCAAGGTGTTTAATCGACATATCTATGAACATTTGTTCGATTACGACACATTCACTGAGGTCCATTACGGCGGGGCATCTAGTGGTAAGAGTCATGGAGTCTTCCAGAAGATAGTTCTCAAGGCTCTTAAAAAGTGGGATAAACCCCGTAAAATATTGATATTGCGAAAGGTGGGTTCTACGGTTCGTGATTCGGTGTTTGCGGACGTGCAAGCAGCCTTGTCTTATTTCGGTGTGCTTAATCTATGCAAGGTTAACATGAGCGCATTCCGTATTGAGTTACCAAACGGGGCTGAGTTGATTTTCAAAGGGATGGATAACCCAGAGAAAATCAAGTCTATCAAAGGCATTTCAGACGTGGTCATGGAAGAAGCGTCAGAGTTTACGCTTGATGATTACACGCAGCTGACACTTCGTCTAAGGGATAAAGCCCACAAGCAGAAGCAAATCTATTTGATGTTTAACCCAGTGTCCAAAGCTAACTGGGTATATAATGCGTTCTTTGTGAAGAACCCTAAAAATACAGTGGTTTACCAAACGACGTACAAGGATAATCGCTTTCTGGATGACTTGACCAAGGAGAATATCGAAGAGCTAGCAAACCGAAACGAAGCCTACTACAAAATCTATGCTTTGGGTGAGTTCGCCACCCTCGATAAGCTAGTATTCCCCAAGTACGAAAAGAGATTACTCAATAAGGACGAGATTAAACAGCTACCGTCCTTTTTTGGTCTTGACTTTGGTTTTACAAACGACCCCACGGCATTCATGCACGTCAAAATAGACCGAGAGAATAAGCGGCTATATATCCTTGAAGAGTATGTCAAAAAGGGCTTGCTTAACAACCAGATAGCAGAAGCAATCACTAGCCTTGGCTACTCAAAAGAGGTGATTATGGCTGACTCAGCGGAACAGAAGTCTATTGCTGAATTGCAAACACTGGGCTTGCGTCGAGCTATCCCAGTAGATAAGGGCAAAGGCTCAGTTCTTCAAGGGATTCAGTTCTTGCAGCAATTCGACATAATCGTTGATGAAAGATGTGTTAAGACGATTGAAGAGCTTGAAAACTATACATGGCAGAAGGACAAGCATACAAACGAGTACATCAACAAGCCATGCGATAGTTATAACCACTGTATCGACGCTATTAGGTACGCGCTGCAAAACCTTATTTTCGTTAAGGATAGACAGGACGTAGACGCTAAGATTAGACGGGTTAACAAACTGATAAGGAGATAGAATGACGAACACAACACATAGTGCTGACGATATTTTGCATGAAGGGCAGTATATTCCTAGATCATACCAATTCGAGCGTGACATGGAACCAACTAGCTTGCAAAAGCGTGAAGACTTTCTTCACTTTCCCAAAGAAGCTAACACACACTTCATGACTCAGTCAGCAGACGACCTTGTGGACACGTTCCAAGGACGTGAGAAGTTAGAGAAGATGGTCGCTCAGTTCCAAGACGAACAAATAGACCGCTTGAATATCCTAGAGAGTTACTCAAACGGGAACAATTACACGATTCTAAATGGGCGCAAACGACTAGAACCAGAAAAAGCTGACTACCGCATTAGGCATGACCTGGGCGGACAAGCTAGCCGTTTCTTCACGGGATACACAGTGGGTCAGCCTATTTCAATCGGTGCTACTGACACTAACAGCGACTTGACGGCTATTGACGATTTCAATGCTTACAACGACATTGAAGCCCTTAACCGTGAGCTAGTCTATGACGCTTCACGCTTTGGCCGAGCGTTTGAATTGCACTATTATGATGAGTTTGGCAATCCCGCAGTGGTCTTGATTGACGCAAGGGAAATGTTCACTATTCGTAGCGCAGACGTCCGAAAGGATATCATTGCGGCAGTTCATTGCCCGGTGTATGACGGCGAGATGTTTGTCACAGTCTACACTGATAGCAAAATTGTTAGTTATGATCCAAACTGGCAGGAAATCGAACGCAAAGAAAACCCGTTCGGAATGGTGCCAGTGGTTGAATGGCAGAATAACCGTGAGCGTTCGGGGGATTGGGAGAAAGGTATTCCAATCATTGACGCTTACGACTCAGCGGAATCTGACACGGCTAACTATATGTCAGACCTTAACGATGCCATGCTTGTTATCAAGGGCGATGTTGAAAGTACGGGCATGAATGCGTCTGACATCATGAAAATGAAACACGCTAACATGCTAGTGCTTGAGAGTGGTGTTGGACACAACGGACAGCAAACGTCGTTAGATGCCGGCTATATCTACAAACAATACGATGTGAGCGGTGTTGAAGCGTATAAATCACGCTTGATTAAAGACTTCTTCCGCATTGTTGGGTTGCCTAATTTGCAAGACGATTCGACTTTCTCAGCTACGTCTGGGATTGCTATCCGCTACAAGCTAGTTGATTTGCAGCAAGTTACAGCAGTTAAGCGTGGGTTCTTTGTCAAAGCGCTTAGACGACGCTATAAACTGCTTGAGTTGCTATCTAACAATCTTAAAGGTATTGAACCAGTGGACGCTGACATGCTGACATTTACGTTCCATGAGAACCTACCAACAGACGTGTGGGCTGAAATTCAATCAGCTATCAATTCGGGCATGGAAATTTCACAAGAAACGCTTATGGAATCAGCTAGTTTCACGGATTCCCGCAAAGAAAAGAGCCGCTTGCTCAAAGAGGGCGGAGCTACGGACCTAGAAGTTAGTCAGATTGTAGGTACTGAGGATGATGACGAATAACGAGCGCTACAATGCTGAACGGAAAGCACAATCAGACCTAATCAAGCGAGATATAGAGCGTGACAAGGTCTTAAAAGAGCTCTATCAAGCGTCATATAACCGCATGCAAAGCCAAATAAACGGGTTTTACATGCGCTATGCTGACAAAGAGGGGCTGAGCCGTGCCGAAGCTATGAAGCGAGCTAGTGAGTTCGATGTCACTGAGTACAGAGACCGAGCTAGGAAGGCAGTAGTCGAGAAAGATTTCTCGCACGGCACTAACCAATGGCTGAGACTGTTTAACCTTAAAATGAAAGTCAGTCGCTTGGAGCTGCTCAAAGCAGAATTAAGGCTTGAAATAGCTAGCCTTATATCAGACGTTAACGAAGTCTTTGACGAGGCGCGTGAGAGCGAATATTTAGCCGAGTTTAGGCGTCAAGCGGGTATCTTGGGCAATTCTGCCGTCAATGCAGTAAGCCGCATGAGAGCGATTTTAGACGCTGATTTCTACGGGCAGAATTTTAGTCGTAGAGTTTGGGGCAGAAACGGGCTTCATGCAAACATGCAGAAGGATGTGTTTAGCTCGTTAGCACGTATCTTCACCGACATGGACGGTTTTAAGCAGGAACGGCAGCGATTAGCTAAGAAATATAACACAAGTCAGTCCAACGCCCAACGGCTACTCAAGACCGAAATAGCTCGCATTAATGCTGATACAGAATTGATGATGTTGAAGGAGAATGACTTCACGCATTTAATCTATGTCGCTGAAAGTGGGGCTTGCGATATCTGTAAGCCTTTGGATAGAAAAGCCATACCGATTAACAAGGCAGAGAAAGGGGTTAACATGTACCCAATGCACCCTAACTGTCGTTGTTCAGCGTATGGACATATCAAAATGGAATATAAAGCCGGCGGCAGCACTCTTGATGAAGAAGCTGTTAACGGTGTTTGGGGTGAATAACCCTTTGTCCAGACCGTGCTGAGGACGTTAAAAGCTGCATGAGTTCGTCGAGGTTGGACGTAAAAGCGTAAAGAAAGGAGCCTATCATGGCAGAAAAAGAACTTGAAACAGTTGAAAATCCTCAAGAGGTTGAAGCTAGCCAACCAGAAAAAGAGGAAAAAATGGTGTCAGTTGCTGAGATGCAGCGTAGACTCAAGCAGATGGAAGAAAAACATACTCTTGAAATCGCTGATATGCAAACCGGTATTCAATCTCAAATCGAGGAAGCCGTTGCTAAAGCTAAAATGAGTGAGGAAGAACTTCAAGAGCTGCAACAGAAACAGCGTGATAAAGAATTCGAAGAAGCACAGAGCACAATTGCAGCACTTCAAGCTCAAATTGCTCAACGTCAAATGCAGGATATCGCTATTAAAGAACTCGAAGCTCAAGGCGTTCCTGTTAATGAGTCGACGCTTGCTTTCGTTGTAAAAGGTGACGAAGAAGCTACCAGGTTAGCTGTTTCAAATATGGCTAACATCTTAAACTTGCAGAAACGAGAAGAAGCCAAAGCTCTACCACCTCGAACAAGCGGTGGAGATGAAGGGCGTTCACATCGTGGAAAAGACAAGTTTGACAAAGCCAAAATCACTAATTTCTAAATTAAGAAAGGAGAGCGCATGGCTCAACAAAAATTCAATCCGGACACAGTCCTCTTGTCTGATTCTCTCGGAAAAGAGATTACATCAGAATACATCACTGATCTATTCACTGACGAACTTGTTAAAACTTCAAAAGTCATTCAGCTTGGTCAAAAAGTTGAAATGGAAGGGAAAATGGTCCGTAAAGGCGTTGAAGTTGGTCAATTGACAGACGCTTACTTCGTTGGTGAAGGTCAAAAAATCGGCACTGCAAAAGTACAAACTAAATCTTACGTTCTTGAATCTCGTAAATTGGCAGTTATCTTGCCAGTTACAGAAGAAGTCCTAAACTACACTTGGACTGACTTCTTCGAATCAATCAAGGACAAGATTGTTGACTTGTTTAACAAGAAAATCGACGGAGCTGCTTTCCTTGGTTTGTATAACAACCCATTCGGTGCTAACGTTTTGGCGTCTGCTAAACGTGCTCAGAACATCGTATCTGGTGACATCAACCTCAATAACATCTATGATGTTGAAGATAAATCAGAAAAAGAACCTAACGCATTCGTAGGACACCGCACAATCAACCGCACACTCCGTGGAATCGTTGACAATGTGAACGGTGGTCAACACATCTTCACTAAACCAGCTAACCCTAACGCAATCGGTGAGCTTGATGGTCTTCCATATTCTCAACTTCAATTGCAAGACGGGCAAACTTACCCAGCAGGTACATTGATCACTGGTAACTTCAATGGCTTGGTGTACGGTATTCCAAACGGCACTAACTTGCGTCTTAAAATCGCTGATCAAGCTACTTTGTCTAAGGTTCAAAATGATGGCACACTTGATTCTGGTGACGTTCACTTGTTCGAACAAGACATGCAAGCGCTCCGTGCTATCTTTGAAATTGCCGTAGCTATCCCAAACGACGAAGCATTTGCAGCTATCCAACCAGTAGGAGTCTAGTCAGGAGGTTTAAATGACCTATAAAGCTAAGATTACATTCCGTGACTTGCAAGATAACGAGTATATCTATCAAGTCGGGGAAGTTTACCCACGAGAAGGCTATGAGCCTACTAAAGAGCGCGTGGCAGAAGTTCTTGAAAAGGGCGGTATCGAACAAGTCGAGCCGTCAAAAGAGCTTACAGTCAAAGAGCTCAAAGCAAAAATTGATGAAGCTGGTATCGAGTACGATGCCAAGGCGAAAAAAGCAGATTTAGAAGAACTTCTAAAGGCTGCGGAGGGGGTCTAAAATGAACGATATCCAACTTGAGAAGATTAAGCGTCGGTTGGGTATCGACGTTGAAGACGATCTTGAGGATGAATTGATTGAAGACTTAGTCAACGACGCTGAGAGTTTTTTCAAAGCATTAGTCGGAGCAACCGAGATTGACAAAAAATATCATTTCATCATCGAAAATGTTGTTTACAAGCTCTATGGTCGTAAGGGGTCAGAGGGTGTCAAATCCGAGAACGTAGACGGTTATTCAGTCACTTACGAGGATTGGGACGACATGTTTAAGCCTTACAGAAAGATTCTGGATAAAGATTTTGGCCTAGATGGCTCGTTAGCTCGAAAAGGTAAGGTGAAGTTTTTATGAAAACACCACACCGCATTAAGCTAGTGAAGCAAGGCGTTTCGACTTATAACCCGATTGCTGATAAGCACGAAGAAAAGGCACAGTCTAGTAAGGTTGTGCCTTGTTTGGTTAACTTCATTGACCAACAGCGTGCATTTGAAGCCTATGGGAGTAGGTCGGACGTGGTCATGATATGCCGATTCAGTAAAGAGCAGAAGCCGTTTGACTACGCTCTTTATGGGGGTAAGAAGTATTACCCTATCGAACAGATTGACGCACCGATTAAGGGCGCAATCAGGTTGAAAAGAGGTGAGTTGAATGGCTAATTTCACAATCGAGTGGAGAGGGGACACAGTCCTCGCTGCTGCTTTGAATAAGGCAAGCCAAGGGGTTAGGGCACAAGCCCAAACAGCTCTTAAAAACTCAGCTGAGAAAGGCAAGAGCATTTCAAAAGGGCTTGCGCCAGTTGATACTGGTTTTTTGAGAGCTAATATCACAACTAGACACTTGGGCGAAGAATCGCACATCCATTCAGCAGCGTCTTATAGCGGGTTTCAAGAGTTTGGGACACGCTATCAGCCCGGTAAGCCGTTTATGCGTCCTATGATGCACCAAATCGAGCCTTATTTCACTGAACAAATCCGTAAAGTTATGGAAGGAGCCTTTAAATGACACCTAGCCACGACTTATTCAGAAATCTATTCGCTATTGCCAGTGAGAAACTGGCAACTTACGACTACTTACCCGATTCATCCGCCAGCTATCCTTTCGCTTTCATCGGTGAGAATAGCTCAGCACCTACACTCAATAACGAAAACTTTGGAACGATAAGACAAACCGTCCATATCTACGGGACTAGAGTGCAGCGTGCAGAGTTAGATGCCCACTGCCAAGCGTTAGAACAAGCTAGCGAGCGAATTAAAGGGTTTGAATACAACTTATTGAAAACTGGGACAGACAAGCAAGTCTTACCGGATAATACAGACGTCCAGCCATTGATCCACATTGTGCTGGATTTTTCATTTTCATATACCAAAAAGGAGGAATAAATGGCAGAACTTATTTTGGGTAAAGACCTGATGGTCTTCTTCCGTCGTGTTAAAGACCAAAAGACGCAAGACGCTGCTAAAGTACGTTTCCAAACAGAACACACTATCAATGCCGAGAAAGAGGTCGAAACTACCAAGACTAAAGACGGTGTGGTTAACTCGATTTCAGACGGTGAAGTATCTGGGGAATTCGTATCACTTGCCTATCGTGAAGATGGCACTACTACGGAAATGTGGCGTGAAATGCGTAAATGGTTTATCGCAGGTGACAAAGTTGAGTGCTGGCAAGTTGATCTTGCTTCTAAACGCGCTTCTGGTGGCAAGGATGTCTATGACGTTGAATATTACCAAGGCTATCTTAAAAACTTTGAAATTTCAGCACCGGCTGACGACAAAGTTGAGCTTTCTTATGAAATGGCTATCGACGGCAACGGTATTATTTCAACTGACAGCTTGACAGAAGCTCAGAAGAAAGCAGTCGCAAGCGCTCAATACGACTACCACACTCTTGCTAAAGAAGACAGCCTAGTTTCATCTATCTAGTCTAACTGCAGGGGCTTTGTGCCCTTGCTTTTTTTGTATAAAGGAGAAATAAAACATGATTCTATCTATCAACGGACGAGACTTTAATTTGATTTTCGGACTTGCGTTCTTGCGTGAGATCAACAAATTGCACTCAGCAGAGCTTGAAGGCATGAAGACTGGCTACGGTGCTATGACACTGATTTCAGCCGGTGTCGCTATCAACGACCCTCTTGCATTTGTGGACATCATCAAAGCTGGTACGATTACAGCACCACAAAAACCAAGTGATGCAGACATTGAAGCCTATCTTGCTGATTTGATTGACAAAGGTAAATACAAAGAGACAATCGACTCTATTATTGACGAGTTAAAAGCGTCATCCCTACTCAAACTCGCAATGAACGTTCAAGAGTAGGGCAAAGTCAACTAGATTATGATTTCAGCTATGATGACGCAATGGCTTTGTTGATTGCAAGACACGGCATGAGCTACGTAGAAGCTGCCAGGACAACGCTTGTTGAATTCGAGGTGTACAATACCGCTTACGCTATCAAACAAGAGGATATCCGCTTTAATGCAGCAATCCAAGCATGGTATAACCAGACCGTCCAAGCTACCAAAGGTAAGGGCAAAAGCGTTCGCTCAGCTTACAGAACCTTTAATGAGTTTTATGATCATGAAAAAGAATTCAGTAAGATATTTAAACCAGAGGACACCGCGCCTAGAAGTCGAGCGCTTTCGTTAGCTGATAAGAATAGAATCATCAATCAAACAAAGAAAGGGGGTAGTTAATGGGAGCATCTTTTGACGTTACGGCCATACTTCGTGCCAACTCAAGCGACTTCACCAATGGTGTCAATGCTGCTAAGTCTGCCCTTGCTGACTTGAGAAATCAGTCTGGGGGCATGCTTGCTCAAGTTTGTAGCAGTTTAAAGTCAGTCGGTAGCGCCATGCAATCAGTCGGAGCTGGAATGACCACAGCTTTCACATTGCCAATGGTTGGAGGGTTAACTGCCGTCATCAAAGGTTATGCAGACCTTGAGCAATCGTTAGGTGGGGTCTCTACGCTGTTCAAACAGAATGGCTCAAGCGTCAATACCCTTGCCAGAGACTACGGCATGACCAGACAACAAGCTCAAGCATTGTATAACACAATGGACCGTGAGGGAACCAACGTCATTGAGAACGCCAACCGAGCCTATAGGACGGCTGGTGTGTCTGCTAACAGATACATGGAGCAGGTCACATCGTTCTCAGCCACCTTGCTACAAGGTCTAGGCGGGGACACTGCCAAAGCTGCGAAATACGGGGATAAAGCCCTTGTCCAAATGTCAGATAACGCGAACAAGTTCGGTACTAACATGACGGACATTCAAAACGCTTATCAAGGTTTTGCAAAAGACAACTATTCGATGCTGGATAACTTGAAACTTGGTTACGGCGGTACCATGTCCGAAATGGCTCGTTTGGTCAATGAATCTGGTGTCTTAAATGGTGAATTTGAAGCTACGGCTGACAATATCCGTGATATCCCATTTCATACCTTGATTGATGCCATTGGTATTACTCAAGATAGACTTGGAGTAACCGGAACGACCGCAAAAGAAGCAAGTACAACCGTTTCGGGGTCGTTCAATTCCATGAAGGCAGCCGCTGAAAACTTAGTGGCCGGTCTTGGTAATAACGAAGCTAATATCAAGCAGCTAATGGAAAACATGAAGCAGACTATCATCACATTCAAAGACAATGTGGTGCGTGTTCTAGGGACTATCTGGGACAATCTGCCAGTGGATGGCTGGGTAAAATGGGCAGCGCTTATCGTTGGAGCAGCGGGGCCTATTATCACAGTGCTTGGGACTTTAATCATTTGGGTCGGTAACGTCGTTTCTGCACTAAGTACAATTGGTGGTGCTATCAGCTCGCTTGCTGGGTTCTTCTCAAGTGGTACCGCAGCAGTAGAAGGCTTTTCAATGGCTTTCGAAGGTGGTGAAGCCATGATGGTTTCATTTGGTAGTGCTGCCAGTGGTGTTTCTGCTGCTGCCCTTGCTGCGTTCGCTGGGATTGCGTTAGCGGTTGGGATGGTAGTAGCGGCGCTTGTTGATTTGTGGAATAATAACGAGAATTTCCGTTCACAAGTCATTGCAATCTGGGAAACCATTAAGAGTGCAATCACTAACGCCGTTCAAGCAATTGTGTCGTTTGTCATGTCAATCTGGGGCCAGTTGACTTCCTTCTGGAACGAAAACCACGCCTTGATTATGCAGACAGCGACAACTTACTGGAATATGTTCAAGGGCATAATTGAAAGTGTCATGAACGCTATTCTCCCAGTGGTTCAAACTGGCTTGAATTTGCTTATTACATTGTTTTCTACATCTTGGCAACTTATTACCACTGTCATTTCCACGGCTCTTGAAATCGTGTTAAACATCATTAAGATGGCTATGCAAATCTTACAAGGTGACTGGTCTGGAGCGTGGGAGACATTCAAAACCATCTTGTCTACAGTGTGGGAAGGCATCAAGTCTCTTGTTTCAATCGGTATCAATGCTATTGGTCCGATTATCCAAGCGGGTATTCAATTTATTCTCGCAATCTGGAACGCAGCATGGGCATTGTTAGCTATTCCATTCCAAACGCTTTGGGCATTGCTTCAACAAATCGCTGGCGGAGCTATGACTGCCATTAGCGGTGTGATTAGTGCCGGGATTGCCGTGATTCAATCCATTTGGTCAGCAGCATGGACAGTTATCCAGACAGTGTTCTCAACCGTTTGGAACACAATCATGTCTATTCTGTCACCTATCATGGCTGGTATCTCAAGCATTATCTCAAGCACCTTGTCAGCTATTCAAGCGATTTGGAATGCTATTTGGACGGGGATTCAAGCTGTCCTGGCTGGTGTATTGGCTGCTATTGTCGGATTGGTTACTGGTAACTTCTCGCAAGTTCAAGCGGCTATTTCGTCAATCATGTCAGCTATTCAATCCACTATCAGTGCGATTTGGAACGCTATCTTGTCGCTTATTAGTAGCGTATTGAGTGCGATTGCTAGCACTGTATCAAGTACATGGTCATCTATCCAGTCAATCATTTCAAGTGCTATGAGTTCCGTCCAGAGCATTGTAAGCTCAGCTTGGAGTGCTGTTAGATCAGCAGTATCAAGTGCCATGAGCTCAATTCAATCAGCTATTACTAGCGGATTTAGTGCCGTGGTATCTGCAGTAACAAGTGCCGGTCAACGTATTATCTCAGCGGTTCGCTCAGCGTTCAGCGGTGCACTTAGTGCAGCCCGTGGATTCGTTGGACAAGCTGCAAGCGTTGGTTCTCAATTGATTAGCGGTTTCGTTAGCGGGGTTACATCAGCAGCCGGCAAGCTGATTTCAGCGGTTAAAGGTGCGGTAAGTAATGCTATCAACGGTGCAAAAGCCTTGCTTGGTATCAAATCACCATCCCGTGTATTCCGTCAATTCGGTATCTATACGGATAAAGGTTTCATCATTGGTATTGATAGCAAAGCGGACCAAGTAGCCCGCTCAATGCGCTATATGGCTCAAGGTGCTATCGACGCATTCACCGGTCAAGATATCAACGGAGCTATCACTGATGAGCTCGGAAGCATGGACGGTCAGCTAGGTCGCTTAGCAGGATATGATCCATCTGTTTCATTCAATGGCGGCAAGATGTCAGTCACTCAACAAGCGGCGGATATCGTGCTTAAAATGGGCGATACAACTTACAGAGCGTTTACTAATGACATCACTAACGCTCAATCAATGGAATTAATGCTTGATAACTATTAAGAGAGAAAAGAGGTTTTAGCTAATGTATGATTATGCTTCATTGAAGCGCACGGAATCAACGGTGCTGCAAAGAGCGCCGGTTGATAACATGCGTATCAACGGGACACCTATAGAAGATATCATCCAAGGGTATCGACAACTTACAGTCAAGGGACGTTCACTGCTCAATCGTGAAATTTCAACTACTCGAGTTCCTGGGCGCCGTGGTGTCTGGGTAGACAGCGTTAATGACTCAGAGCGTGAGATTGAAGTTAAGTATCAGTTAACGACAGTCACCAGTCAAGTCATGAGGACCTCTTTCCGAGAGCTTAACCGTATTTTGAGAGAAGTAGGGCCTAGCGGCTACCTTGAAGTTACGTTTGATGATGAGCCAGATTTCACTTACTACGCTATTTTTAAAGAAGCGGACGAAGTGGAGGAAGACAGACTTTCAATTGTTAGCAGTTTTGTATTGTTAGTGCCAGACGGCTATAAGAAGCGGGTTCCAGAGCGCTCTAATGGCGTTGTTTACCTTACATACGCTAAGAAGGTAATACCGGAGAAGATTGTAGCCATGACATCGACAGCTTCAACAGAATTTGAAATCATCAACGGTCAAACCAAGCTATCGTTTAAGGGCAGCTATGCAGCCAACAAGGAAATTGTTATTAAATTTGGCGACGAAGAAGTGACTGCTACTTATGATGGTCGTAATATCCTAAGTGAATTACAACGTTTTAGTCCATTAGAGCAGTTCTATGTTAAGGACGGCGACAGATTGAGCGGCAAGAATGTAACTATCCGTGAGGTACAGTGGAGGGATGAGAGTCTATGATCTATTTATTCGATAAGGACGAAAAACTTATCAAGATTATTCGCAAGCCTGCAATTAAGACGGCATTGCAAAAATTCAGTCTTACCACTGAAAACTACATTTCAGACCGCTTGACTGTCGAAATGAAAGCCTTGAAGGATGACGAACTGGCAAAACTGGAATACATGGCTATTCAGTCAATCGACGATACCCATAAATTCCATTACTTCTATATCGCCCAAGGGAATACCAAAGGGGATATCACAACGCTTATCGGTGTTCAATCTGGTATCGAGGAATTACGTAAGACGGTAGTCTACGACAAACGCCCAACAGACCAACGTGCTAGACCGGTTATTGAATGGCTTTTAACTGGGACGAACTGGTCCCCTCGGTTTATTGCTGAAACAAACCCAAAGAGTACCAATTTCTATTACATTTCCACATTTGATGCTTTGGAAAAAGTGTGTAAGGTGTGGGGCTTAGAAATGCAGTTCTTCGTTGAAATGAACGGCAGTCAGATTGGCGCTAGATACATTGATTTCAAGCGGAAAATAGGTGAAGCAGTCGGTAAGCGTGTTGTCTACGGTCATAACGCCCTTGAAATTCTGCAAGAAGTTGAAAAGACAAACCTATACACCGCCTTGGTTGGCCGTGGTAAAGGGGAGCAAGTCAGCTCAGCAGAAGACACCGGAAAAGATGCCGACGGGTACGGGCGCAAAATCAACTTCGAGGAAATTGTCTGGTCGAAAGCTAAAGGGGACCCACTAGACAAGCCCCTCGGTCAGAAGTACCTTGAAATTCCAGAAATGACCGCTAAATACGGCATTAAACAACCAGACGGCAAGATGCGCCCAAAGATTGGCTTTGTCGAATTTAGCGAGGAAGAAGACAAGAACGAACTTATCAAGCAGACTTACGATGCTTTGATTGAGTCTTCAAGACCTAAACTGACACTTAAAACAACAACGGTCTATCTGAAAGGCGCTCGGATTGGCGACACTATCCGAGTGGTTCGACACGATAGGCACCTTGATTATGATACACGTATCTTTGAGATTACATTCAACCGCTTAAACGATGAATCTAGTGACGTCAAACTAGGGGACCGAGTTGGCGAAAGCAATGACGCAAAGGTACAAAGTACCGTCAACAAGGCTCTTGACGAGTTTAAAGCCGGTGAGTTCACCGAGTTTGTCAAGAAGTTGCCAGAGTTTATCCCGTCAGCTAATGGTTTTAACCATAACTGGTACACAAGCACTGATCCAACGGAATCTCACCCCGGACAAGTCCTAATCAATGACTCTTGGTACAAGCCAGACCCAGAACATGAGGGACACACTATCATGTATCGCTGGACTGGTGAAATGTGGCAAGAGGTATTGAGGACATGGGACGGCACAGGGCTGCAAGACAAAATCAAGAAAGAGTTTGAGAAAGTCGCAGCTAACATGGCTAAACAGCAATCAGAACACGACAGAGTGGTTGCTGAAATTACAGCCAAAGCTACTAATGCGGAAACATTAGCTAGTTCAGCTAAATCAACCGCAGAGGACGCTTTTAACCGTCTAAACGACGTCAAGAGTGAAGCCATCGCAGAAGCTCGTTACTTGGACACCGTCGAGCGTGCAGAGACAGAGAAGAAGATTGCTGCATCTAAAAAAGACGCACTATCAGAAGCTGTCAAACTGGTTGATAATGCTAAAAGTACGCTAAACACGGACTTATCAGAGACTGAAAAGAGAGTTGAAGCTCTAAAAGGTTCTATTGGTACATTGTCAAATGACACGTCAGTACAGTTTGCCAAAATCAATAATGCCCTCATTTCAGTAGCTAGCAAGCAAGATGTTGACAAGGTCAGTCAGCGCGTGTCTAATGCTGAGACGGTTTTGACACAGCAAGCAGGGCAGATTTCAGCCAAGGCTAGCAAAGAGGATGTCAACGCTGTTTCTGGGCGTTTAAGCAAAGCTGAGAGCTCTTTGACGGTGCAGGCTGGGCAAATCAGCCAGAAAGCCAACAAGCAGGACGTAGACACGCTGACAGGGCGTGTGAACCGTGCCGAAACATCAATCACTCAGCAAGCGGACATGATTGCGTCCAAAGCTAACAAACAAGAGCTTGATAACGTCAATAATCGAGTCATAAACGCTGAAAGCCGTATCACTCAACAAGCTAACGAGATTAGCCAACGAGTGAAAACAAGCGATTTTAACAATGCTACTCAGAGACTTGCGACGGCTGAGAGTTCAATTACTCAGTTAGGAAATAAAATCACTACTGAGATTAGCAGAGTGGATAGTAAAATCCCGACAGATTTTGGCAGTCGTAACTTGATTTTGAAATCAGCAGACTTCAGTAATGTACATTCGTACACCGGACGTGGCAACAATATCGCCATTTCAACGGACAACGCATCATATATTATCAACTCAAACGGCAACAGCTCTAATTTCTGGGGCGGTGTCTCATGGAATATGGCTGTTTCTGAGATAAGAGCTGGTGAAACGTTCTCATTGTTGGTTCCGTGCTACATCGATAGCAGAACAGAAATTGGGAACGGGGCAATTGTTGCAATAAAAAACAATAAAACAAACGCTATCGCTTTCGAATACCAAATTCCGACGGCCGTTAAAGATAAATGGTTCGATGTCACATTGAATTTCACTGCTACCAAAGACACCAATTTATCAGACTTTCCGTTTGGGATATATGTAGTTAGAAACGGCTATTTGAAAATCAAGCCACCTATGTTGGTCAGAGGGGCACTTATCCCTTTGCAGCACACAGTAGCACCAGAGGACACCGAAGCTGAAATCAGCACGGTTAAAACGACGATTACACAAACCGAGCAGGGTGTCAGTCAGTTATCTCAGAAACAATCTGAAACAGATAGCCGTATCACTAACGCTGAAACTACGGTCAATCAATTGGTCGATGAAGTATCATCAAAAGTGTCTAAGACTGATTTTGACAAACTCTCTAAGAGCGTGGTGGCTAATAGTACCGCAATCACTCAGATTGATAATAAAATCAGTTTGAAAGCAGACCAAACAGAAGTTCAAGCTGTCAAAGCTACAGCTGACAGTGCAGCGTCCAAAGGTCAAGAATTAGAACGTAAAATTAACCAGACTAATGCAGAATTGCGTGTTACAGCGGACTCTATCGCCCAAAAGGTTTCAAGAGTTGATTTTGATAATCTTGGGAACAAAGTCACTAACGCTGAAACTCAGATCAGCACGTTAGCCGGCAAGATTGAAACTAAACTCTCTAGGGTTGACCTAGACAGCGCAATTGATAGCAAAGGCTTTCTGAAAGAGTCGGATGTCAATAGATTGGTTGATAACAAAGGATTTGCGACAGCTACGTCTGTCACTAATCTCATTCAACAATCCGAGCGAGGAACGACCCAACTTATCAGCGAGGTCAAGAAACAGATTCCGTCAGTTGATACGCTGTCAGCTGGTGGTGAGAATCTTATCCGAAACTCAGCATTTCCAGAGAATCTTGATAACTGGTACTATTGGGCTCCCAATAGTACCAACCCGAACTTATCTATTAGAACTCACGAATTTTATTACAACAACGGTAGAAATTTGTTGGCGCTATCGACAACAACAACAACGCCAGCCACAACAGCGAGATTTCCAGTTAAACGCAATACCACGTATTCGTTTAACGTGCAGACGTTTGGGACAGGTAACGTTAAAGGGGTAGATATCTATTTCCTTGGACGAAAATCGAACGAAACCGGTATGTATTCGAAGGCAGTGCGTTTTAAAGCGCATACTGGCTCACCTTCGACCACACAAGTGGTTAAATGGCATCTAACGTTCAATTCCGGCGAATGCGATGAAGGTTTCATCCGTATCGATAACACCGGCACAACTGACGGCAGTCAGTCAACGCTATTCTTCACAGAATTGGATTGCTACGAGAGGACTATGGACCGTGCTTGGCAACCGTCGCCCAAAGATGCTAGTCAAGAGGTGACAGTTAAATTCAATGAAATCAAGTCTACCGTTGACGGTTTCAGCCGGACAATCGGTGAACACGACAAGTCTATTTCGCAAATTATCCAAGAGGCACAAGGTACCGTCTGGAAAGTTGAGAACCTAGAGGATAAGTGGGCGTTTAATTTAGGTGTTACTAATAAGCAACTAGACAAGTTAGACACTGGTCTTGAAGCTACCAAGTCCGAAATGTCTCAGATTGCAGGGTCTTGGGCAGTCAAGAATCTGACAAGGTCCGGTGATGTGCTTAACCAAATTAATCTCAATAAAGACGGTTCGGTCAAAATCGACGGTAAACTGGTTCAAATCACCGGCTCTACATACATCGAAGATGGTGTTATTAGCTCAGCTAAAATCGGTGAACTGTCAGCAAGTAAAATCACTAGCGGGCGTTTAAACGCTTCACTCGTTGACGTCGTTAACCTAAACGCCAAGAGTATCACTAGCGGTACGTTTACTGGTTTGAATTATCGGGGTGGTCGCATTGAGTCATTAAATGGATCAATGTTCTTTGATTTGAATAGCAACTATCTTCAAATGGGAGCAGATACCGCTTCAATCAGGCGTGTTCAACCCGGATATCCTGCACAGTTTATCAGATACGAAACAAGTATTGACCAAGGAAATTATCGCTCTAAAACTATTATCGGTTCTAACCGTGAAGGGACGGACGCTTATAATGCTACGACGTTCTCTGGTGTTGTCATCCAGAACAATACTAACAACGACATCGATACATTGCATCTCTACGGTGATAGAACATATTTTAGACATACGTTTACTAACGATGGATGGGATTTAGATGCTGTAACACAACGACTTCGTCCGGGAATGATGGAAAAAGATTCACAGATTTGGTCAGTGCAGTTTGCAACACCAAAAAACGGTAAGGATTTTAGCACCGGGGCTATCAATATCACCGAGTCGCTCGCTGCGGTTTGGCGGATGTTCAAGCACTTCGAAGGGAATATTAAAATGCCAACCGAGCTCAAAACAGTCATCCAGCATGGTTACAATAACTACGGTATCCACATGCCGGTATTGTAAAAGGAGAATTTATGAACGAACAAATTTACACTTCAATGATTCAAGACATCGCAAGTCAGAACGCTAATTTGACGATTGAAAAAGCTGAGTTTAAAGCTCGCTTGCAGTCGACAGTTAGCGAACTTGAGCAGGTCAAATCGCAACTAGAGCATTATCAAAATGTACTAGCGTCTGATTCAGACCTTAACGACCTCTTCAATGAGGTAGCACAGAAAGGAGCGACTAATGAATAAGTCTAATTTCAGTGTCACATCGAGTTATCTGACCAATCCAACAACTACAAGGATCGCCATCCAGTCCAAAGACGGCTCGACGTGGTTGACTCGTGACGTTCCAGGCGACCACACAAGCAAGACGGATGAAGCTAAAGTCCAGCTTATTCTGGATATCCTAGCGACTGAATTGGACCCTGCAGGAGCATTGGCACGCTATCAAGCCAAGTCGGAGGAATCGATTAAAGACCTTGATAGCCGCTTGAATTTGGCTGAGAAAGTCGCTGAACAAGGCGAATTGACTCGCAAGATTGCTAACGTGTCCATCCTCAATGCGGTTATGAGTCAGAATATCCAGTATGGCACAATCTACAAGCGATATTTGGAATTGTTGCCAGTCGCTAAAAAAGGCGATGTATTCAACGCTGGGGATATCTTTGCTATCGAAGCCCCAGACCACGAAGAAGTGGATGGAGAAGGCAAACTGGTACTTATCCAAGTTAACGGGTCTTTCACTTACGAAAACCAACCATTCGCTGATTTTGCAAAGGGTGGCAAGCTCGAAAACAATGGGATTGCCACTGCATGGCTATTCAAACCGAAGGAGGGCTAATGGTACAGAAACCAGACGGCATTTTTGGGGTCTTCGATGTGGTTCGTGACTTCTATGCACACGGTATCGATGAGCATTTATGGGTGTTCCTGCTTATGGTAATCATCGCTTGCGATATCGTCGTAGGCGTGTCCAGGGCGTGGGCTTACCATGAATTTTCAAGCTCTAAATTTCGCAAGGGACTTGTCAGCCATACAGCAATGATCACATTCGTGGCCATCTTCTATCCGTTCGCTGCTTTCATGAATCTCGGAGGGGTATTAGATACCTTCATCCTTGCCATGATGGCGGCATACGGCTCTAGTATCCTAGCTAGCTTGTCAGCGTTAGGGGTGGAAATTCCGTACTTTGATAAGTACATAAAAAAAAATATCGACAAAGACAAATTTGTTCTAACCTCACAAAATGAGGAAGAGGAAGAAGAAGGAGAAAATAAAAATGAAAATTAATTGGTCTATTCGTTTTAAAAACCGTGCATTCGTAACACGCTTTGCACTTGCTTTGGTATTGCCAGTTTTGGCTTACTTTGGTATCAAATTTGAAGATATCACAAGTTGGGGAGCGTTGTTTGGATTGCTTGGAAAATTCTTGTCTAATCCATATTTGGTGGGGTTGACAGTATTCAATGTCTGGAATATGTTCCCAGACCCAACAACGAAAGGTCTTAGCGATAGCGAACGAGCACTATCATACACTAAACCGTATGAGGACTAGCTTATGGCAAAACTCATGACCTCTATTAACCAAATTGACGGGGGCAATGTCCTAAAATCTGGGGACACCACTTCCGTCTTTGGTTTTGAAATTTTGGGTTACGATGGTAAACGCATGGAGCTGTCCGGAACCGGTAAGCTGACACTTTCCAACGACGAAACGGTGGCACTTTATCAAGATGCCACTGTTGAAAATGGGGTGTTCTCATTCTCAATGGGCAAGGCAGTAGCTACTGGCACTTACTACCTTGAAATTAAACTAGATGGGCATATTTTTCCATCTAACAATTTTAAGGTGAAAGTGAAGAACTCGTTGAGTGCAGATAGTGCTATCCCATCGGACAAGAGCCCTAAGTTAAAACTACTAGCGGATGAATTGCGAGAATCTGGGTTAATCAGTGGTGGCACTGATACGACGGAAGACCTCGTTAACGTCTATAATCTAGCTAAAATTTGAAAGGATAAATAAATGAGTAAACTACATGATTTTGCCCAAGCAGTCGGAGCAGACATTAAGGAAATTAAAACTAGCCTAGCAGGCAAGGCTGATAAGGGTTCGGAAGGTATTACCGAAGAACGTTTGACGCAAGCTATCACACAAGTTAAGACTGATATCATCGGTAATGCACCGGAAGAGCTCGACACACTCAAAGAAATCGCTGACAAAATCAGCGCAGCGGGTGGCAATACTGACAGTGGCATCATTGCGAAAATGACTGAGTTGGGCACTCGTATTGACACTATCGAGCAAGAAGACCTTGTGAGCGTGTATAATACTGCGAAAGCGTGAGCGTCATGAGTAAGTTCACAGAATTTGCTCAAGCTGTTGGGGCTGATATTAAAGAGATTAAAGATAAACAATCTTCATCATTGACTATCAACCAAGCGTATGGGTTATTTCCAACATATAATAACTTTTTCCTACAGGTTCTAGAACAAAATAAATTTGCGGAAGACCCACTTGTAACTAAATCTCAATTACCAACAAGCGAAATTGACACTTTAAAACAGAAGGTCGAAGAGTTGGAAAAAACGCTTTCGGAGATTAAACAATCTATTCAAAAATAATTATGAGAAAGGAGACCTATGACATCTAAAACACAGTTATTAAACACGCTTGAAAGTCTAGTGAATCAACGTGTAACTGTTCCCACCAACCCTTATGGCGGGCAATGTGTGGCTTTGATTGACAACGTGCTACAGTATCAAGGGTTGTTTAACCTTGATTTCAGCTATTTAAACGCCATCGATGGCTTAAACCGTGCTGAAAATCTAGGGCTTAAAGTCACACATTTTAACGGTGCAAACAATCCACCAGTAGGCAGTGTGTGGGTAACTAACTGCTTGCCATATCATCAATTCGGGCACATCGGTTTCGTTGTCGCAGAAAACCCAGACGGTACAGTTACCACAGTCGAACAGAATATCGATGGTAACGGTGACGCTCTATATAACGGTGGGTGGACACGTAAGGTGACACGCAACCTCGATAGTGCTGGTAATTTCAGCTATGTTGACTGGTCAGCACCAAGTCAGCAAATGGTTGGATGGTTTGAATTGCCATTCGACGGCATGACTGAAAATGCCTATTTTATCGACGTATCAGCGTACCAACCGGGAGACTTGACTAGTATCTGTAGTGCTAGTGGTACGAATAACACAGTAATCAAAGTGACCGAGGGTGTGGGCTGGGTTAGTCCAGTAGTGGCTCAACAAACTAACACAAGTAATTGTATTGGTTACTATCACTTCGCTCGATTCGGTGGAGATGTAGGTACTGCACAAGCTGAAGCTAACTACTTTATCAGTAACTTGCCATCGCATCCACGCTATCTAGTGTGTGACTACGAGGACGGAGCTAGTGGTGATAAACAAGCGAATACTAATGCAGTCCTAGCGTTTATGGATATCTGTAAATCAACCGGCTTTGAGCCAATCTATTACAGTTACAAGCCTTATACTTTGGCTAATGTGTATGTAGATCAAATCACTGCACGCTATCCAAACAGCCTATGGATTGCAGCGTATCCAGATTATGAGGTACGCCCAGAACCTTATTGGGGCGTGTATCCAAACATGGAACACACACGCTGGTGGCAGTTTACATCAACCGGCCTTGCTGGTGGATTGGATAAGAACGTAGTCGTTATTAATGATGGCGACAATTTAGTAAATAAGAAAAAGGAAGAAGATATTATGAATTTTGTAGTACGTAGCGAAAGCGGTAAAGAAGGTTGGGTAGCAGTCGTTAATGGTCGTGTATTTGGTATCGGCTCAATGGGCACAGTGGACGCTCTCGAAGCCACTGGTGCTAAACGTTTGCAATTAGAAGATGCAGACTTTGAGCGTTTCCTATACAGTCAATCAAACGACGCCGAAGCGGTTTCTAAAGCAATCAATGAAGCTAGTGCTTCAGTAGTCAAGGCTATTGAAGAACGTGCACAAGCCACACAAGGCCAAACTGGAAAATAGACCACGCAAACTAAAAAACGAAAAGGAGTATATCACCTCCCCTCACACTGCAGTAGGGATACCATGGCAGTAGTGGTCGAAGCCTCAGCATTGCGCTGGGGCTTTTTTATTTGGTATAATATTTAAAAAACATTGGAAAAGAGATGCATTATGAC
>OLSD01000978.1_pt1 | contig 25866 bp, 19 predicted proteins | sample 1672211 | NCBI WGS metagenome assembly OLSD01 (sample SAMEA3136659, study PRJEB25190) | human gut metagenome | reverse complement strand
GGTATTTACTATCTGGGTGTGTATGAAACAGAAGATAAAGAAGTAAGCAGAATCAAAGAGGAAGAGCCAGAGCAAGGTGTGTTGAAAGAAGGAATGGTTTCTGTCACAGATACTACACCAGTGATAACGGACGAGGAAAAAGAAATTATTTTGCAGGAAGGTACATATTACTTTTCTTATGAGACCGGGGGAGAAGAGGAGAGTCAACAACCGAGAGATGGAAAATATCTTACCAATACATGGGTGCATCCGGGAGAAGATGTGTCTGTCTGGTATTATGTAAACAAAGAGGGCGTGCAGGAAGATCCTGCATTGCACGAAGGACCTATGCAGAATGAAACGGGTTATTTTTATCTGGATAAACAGGGGAAAAGTCAGTCGGGTAAGTTTAAAATTAATGGCGTTATTTATAACTATGACGGAAAAGGAAACAGAAGTCAGATTCGTGATGGATGGCAGCAGGATGGAAACAACTGGTATTATATAGAAAATGGTCAGCAGGCAACGGGATGGAAAAATCTTCAGAGCAACTGGTATTATTTGAATCCGCAAAATGGAATATTACAAAAAGGAGTTTTCAGAGATTATACAGGAACATTATATTATGCGGACAGTAACGGAAGAATGATTTCCGGAAATGGGTGGAAGCAGATAGGAACGGCCTGGTATTGGCTGCAAGCTGGCGGAGCATTGACAACCGGATGGATCAATACCGGAGGTAACTGGTATTATCTGGATCCCAATACCGGAGCAATGCATACCGGATGGTATCAGGTAAACGGAAGCTGGTATTATTCTGATGGAAGCGGGATGATGCAGTCCGGAGGCTGGATAAACCTTGGAGGAACATGGTACTATCTGGGTGGAAGCGGAGCAATGTATACAGGCTGGTTGAACCTTGGAGGGAAGTGGTATTATCTGGATCCTGGAAGCGGAGCAATGAGAACCGGTTGGTACCGGGATGGGGCAACCTGGTATTATTCTGACGGAAGCGGAGCGATGGTATCCGGAGGCTGGTTGAATCAGGGAGGAACGTGGTACTATCTGAGCGGAAGCGGAGCAATGTACACAGGCTGGTTGAATCTTGGAGGGAAGTGGTATTATCTGGATCCCGGAAGTGGAGCAATGAGAACCGGCTGGTATCGAGATGGAGCAACCTGGTATTATTCTAACGGAAGCGGAGCGATGCAGTCCGGAGGCTGGATAAACCTTGGAGGAACGTGGTACTATCTGAGTGGAAGCGGAGCAATGTATACAGGCTGGTTAAATCAGGGAGGAAGCTGGTATTATCTGGATGGAAACAGTGGAGCAATGCATACCGGGTGGTATCAGGTAAATGGAAGCTGGTATTATTCTGACGGAAGCGGAAAGGTGGAAGCTGGACGTTGGATGAATCAGGGAGAAACCTGGTATTACCTTAGTGGAAGCGGTGCCGCTTTCACAGGATGGCAAAAGATTGGAAATACCTGGTATTATTTCTATGATGATTGCCGTATGGCAGCGAATACCTGGATCAATAATTACTATGTCAATAGCGACGGTGCCTGGAGTGATACGGCTACAGTAATGCCGGGTGCAACATATAATTACGCATTCCCAACAGCACAGACCAAAAAAGGATTACAGGTAAAAGATGGCATGGAAGATGATGCCAGCAATCTTGGGGTGAAACATGCAGTTGTCAATATTGCTTTAAACCATGTGGCATCTGGAAGTGGTATTGAATATCAATATCAGGGGAAAACATATTATATGAATACCGGGTATATCCATGAACTGGATCGTCAGATTAAAGAGCTTCATAACAGAGGCATGGTTCTTACTGCTGTTATCGTTCTTCAATGGAATTACCAGCAACAGGATCTGATTCTTCCTGGAGCACGTAGTTATGGATATAATCTTTATGGATGGAATACGCAGGAGGCAACAGGGAAGCAGCATCTGGAAGCAATTTGCTCTTTCTTGGCAAATCGATATGCGGCACCGGATATGGGCGTGGTAAACTGGATTTGTGGTAATGAAGTTAATGCCTGGAAAGATTATCATTACAGCGGTAGTGTGGGATTTGATCAGTATATGGAATACTATGCGCAGGCATACCAGCTGTTATACAATTGTGTGAAACATGCATACAGTAACGGACGTATCTATATGTCAATTGACCATACATGGACGTATAACCGCAGAGCTAATTGTTATACCAGTAAGAGTGTGTTGGATCGTTTTGCGCAGCTGATGAATCAGAAAGGTATTTCAGACTGGATGATCGCATTTCATCCATATCCGGCACCGGAATTACAGTCAGATTTCTGGAATCGGACACTGGATGTAATTGACAGTGAAAATTCGCCGATTATTACCATGGCCAATCTTTCATATTTTACGGAATATGTAAAGAAAAATTATGGTGCAGGTAAAAGGATTATTCTGTCAGAATGTGGATTTACATCTGTTACAAACGGGAATGACAGACAGGATATTCAGGCTGCAGCGATTGCGTACGGTTATTATCTTGCAGAGGCAAATGACATGGTGGATTCTTTTGTTGTACATCGACAGGTAGATCACAGTGCAGAAACACAGCAGGGATTTCATCTTGGATTATGGACATGTAAGCCCGGATCGACAGAAACTGCAGACAGTAAAAAACAGGCATATGATGTGTTCAAATACATGGACACAAAACAGTATATGACATATACAAAATTTGCCCTTCCACTGATTAAAAAAAACAGCTGGGAACAGGCAGTTTCAGGATTTAACCCGGCGAAATTCACCTAAGATCAGACAATAAAAATACAACAAAAAACAATTTTCATATCAAAAAGACAAGTAGTATAATAGGACTGTACCTGAGAACTAAAATTCGGGTACAGTCTTTCTTTATGTATATAACGAGTGAAAGCCTGTGTCTGCAAAAGACATGGACTTGTTTTATAAAAATGTATGGGGAAAAGGAGAAGTAAAACTATGGCAAAAGAAATTCGTATCGAAGAGGGAAAATTAAAAGTAATTTTTGAGATCCGGGATAACGGAGTGGTGGAACTGAAACAGTTTGATCCGGCAGGACGGGCGGATGTCCGGGAGAGAAAACGGGAAGCGGAGGATTTTTATCCGATCACCGAAGTACAGATGACCGGACGGGGCAGCCGCGGGATGCATGCGTATAAGCACAATGTCAGCGGCGGAGCCACGGATTTTACCTATCAGAGCCATGAGATTCTGGAGAATGAAAAAGGAAAAGAACTGGTGATTCACACTGCGACGGAATATGGTGTAAAGGCAGAGTACCATATGCAGTTTTTTACCGGTGTTGCGGCAGTGCAGGTATGGACGGTTCTGAAAAATGAGGGAACCGAAGCCATCGGTCTGGAATATGTCTCTTCCTTTATCTATCAGGGACTCTGCCAGAGCGGGGAAAAACCGTATTTTGAAAAGACGAGTGTGTATACTCCGCACAATAGCTGGGACTGTGAGAGTCAGTGGAGAAAAAATGACTGCCGGGAGATCAATTTGAGCGGCATGGCGATCAACGGGTTCAACACACCGGGATTTGGCATGAACCGGTATTGCTATGGAGGACACAGCTCCTGGTCAACCTGTGAGTATCTGCCGATGGGCATCTGTGAGGATACCGAGTGCAAAGAGACATATTTCTTCCAGATAGAACATTCCGGTCAGTGGCTGATCGAATACGGTCCGAGTAGCGGTGAACGGCTGTATGTGGCACTTTCCGGTGCGACAGAAGCAGAACACGGCTGGTGGAAAAATCTGAAACCGGGCGATACCTTTACTACAGTACCGGCAGGTTTCGGTGTGGCAGACGGTGGAGTCAACGAGGCGATAGCTGAACTGACCGGATACCGGAGAAAGATCCGCCGACCGAACGAGGATGATGAAAAATTAAACGTTGTATTTAACGACTACATGAACTGTCTGATGGGAGATCCTACAGAAGAGAAAGAGAAGGTGATTATTGATAAAGCGGCAGAAATGGGCTGTGAATACTACTGTCTGGACTGCGGCTGGTATGACAAAGGGTTCTGGTGGGACCGCGTCGGTGAGTGGAAAGAATCCCCGGAACGTTTCCCGAACACGCTGAAAGCAGTGTGCGATTACGCGAAAGAAAAAGGCATGGTAATGGGACTGTGGCTGGAGATCGAGGTCATGGGTGTGGCGTGTGAACTGGCAAACAAACTGCCGGATGACTGGTTTATCTGCCGCCACGGAAAACGCCACATCGATAACAAACGATACCTTCTGGACTTCAGAAATTTGGAAGTACGCAAATACTGCATGGATGTGGTAGATCGTCTGATCGAAGATTACGGTGTTGGATATTTCAAGGTGGATTATAACGTGACGATGGGATACGGAAGTGATCTGCATTCCGACAGCTGTGCGGATGCGATCCGGGAGCATTATCTGTATCTGTACGAATGGTATCAGGAAATCTTCCGCAAACATCCGGATCTGGTGATCGAAAACTGTGGCTCCGGCGGACAGCGTATGGATTACGGCATGCTGAAACTGCTGAGTCTTCAGTCCACAAGCGACCAGACGGATTATATTTATAACTCCTATATTGCATCCAACGTGGCAAGTGCCGTGACACCGGAACAGGCAGGCATGTGGGTATATCCTTATAAGGACGAACGGGAACATGTCATCTACAACATGGTCAACGGACTGCTCCTGCGCCCGTATATGAGCGGTATGGTCTGGGATATGGGAGAGGAAAGTCTGAAACTGATGCGGGAAGGAATCACGTTGTATAAAAAGATCCGAAATGATGTAAAAGTGGGCGTTCCGGTATTTCCACTTGGATTTACCGACACCAGAGACGATGTGTTGGCGTATGCGGTGAAGACAGAAGAAAAAACGTATCTGGCAGTATTTACCCCGCGGACAGACCGGGCAGAGATTCTGCTTGCAGCGGCAGGCATTACAGGAACAGAGGCAAAAGTGATCTATCCGGCAAGTGGGGATTGTGAGTATACGGTTGCAGACGGAACTTTGCAGGTGACCATGCCGCAGGTGACCTGTGCACGACTATTTGAAATTTGCTGAAGATAAAGAAAATGAAGAATGAATAACGAACCCTCCGGGTATAGATGAAAAATCATACCCGGAGGGTTTTTGTAATCAGAATGTATAAAAATTTTATAGTGCCCGACACTAATTCTTCGGGATATTCCGGATTTATGCCAGCATAAACATCGTTACAAAGTGGCATGCGCTTCCGCCCATCACAAACAAGTGGAAGATTTCATGGGAACCGAAATTTTTATGTTTTGCATTAAAGATCGGCACTTTCAATGCGTAGATGATGCCACCGATGGTATAGATAATGCCTCCTGCCAGCAGCCATCCGAATGCAGGTTTGGACAGTGCGTGAAAGATCTGGGAGAATGCCAGCACACACAGCCATCCCATGCCGATGTAGATCACAGAAGAAAACCACTTCGGGCAGGTGATCCAGCAGGCTTTCACGATGATTCCGACCAGTGCCACGCTCCATACCAGGATACATAACAGCTTTCCGGTGTGACCTTTCAGAGCGATCAGACAGATTGGTGTGTAACTTCCGGCGATCAGAACGAAGATCATCATATGATCCATTTTCTGCAGTCGTCGGTTTACCTTTGCACTGATATCCAGTGAATGGTAGGTGGTACTTGCAGTATATAAAAGAAACATACTGAGAGCAAATACAGATAATGCGATCAGGTGCAGCCAGTCCGGTTCTCGGGCTGCTTTGACCAACAGAGGGATGGTTGCAAGCAAAGCCATCATCATACCAATAAAATGAGTAATTGCGCTTCCGGGATCTTTTAATTTGAATGTCATATGATCAACTCCTATCTCAAATGAAATTAGAAACTCTGTTATATAGTTTTTGAAACTACGTTATGATATTATAATATACACTTTGTCAGGAAAATACAACTACTTTTTTTAAAAATGAGAAAAAATTAAGAAGTAGAAGAAAGAAAATGAAAATAAAACCGGGAAATGCATAAAAAAATCCCGTAAATTTCACCAGGAGACAGTTCTCCTGGGAATTTACGGGACAAGGTATTGAGATATCTGTCATAAAACCTTACAGAAACAAAATTAATGATGATTTGTAACTATTCGGCAGATAGAACTGTGAAGGTGCTGAATGGTTACGATAATTTGATATTTGCAAACAGAGAACCAAGCGTAGTAGTAGCTTCTTCTGTTTCCGGAAGTTCATAAACCTCTTCCTCGATTTCCTGTGCAGCCACGTCCTGCAGTGCTTTCATGCTGAGGCTCAGCTTTCCGTCTTTCACAGCGATGACTTTCACTTTCACTTTATCGCCGACTGCCAGAACTGCGGACGGATGTTTGATTCTTTTTTCACTGATCTGAGAGATATGAACCAGACCGGAGAGACCGTTTCCGAGATTGACGAAAGCGCCGTATGGCTGCAGGCTTTCTACCGTACCCTCTGTCACAAGACCTACTTCCACGTTGGATACTTTTGCGCGTCTTTCTTCCTCCGCTTTTTCTCTCAGAAGTTCTCTTGCGGAGAGGATCAGACGGTTGTCCTCTTCTTCGACATCAAAAACCTGTACCTGTATCTCCTTGTTCAGGTATTCGTTTAGATCTTCCACGTAATTCAGGGAAAGTTTGGAAGCCGGGATAAATCCACGGATTCCTTCTACATATGCGATGACACCTGCACTGACGATGCCTTTTACGGTAACGTTCAGCACGGTTTTGTCTTCTTTTAACTGACGAAGTTTGTCCCATGCCAGCACATCGTTAGCTTCCACGCGGGATAACAGGATGCAGCCGCGGCGGTTGTCTCTGCCGATCACGGTGGCTGTAACTTCATCGCCCACATGAACCGCTTCTTTTACCATAAAACCAGGCTCTCTGCTGTAATCGGAAACCTTGATGATTCCTTCGGTGTAATAGCGAAGATCCAGTGTGATCTCTTCTTCGTCTACAGCGATCACCGTACCGGTGATCATATCGCCCTCTTCGAGCTTTTTAAAAGAAGCCTCCAGCTCCTTTTCATAATCTGCCATGGAAGTTGCCTCTTCGGCAACCGCTGTTACTTTTTCTTCTTCTGCCATAGTATATTCATCCTTTCTTTGCACGAATCTGCTGTTTCTATTATTATAGCGTTGTTTCCCGGAATCTGGCAACAGAAAATAGAAAGATTCCGGCACATACCGGTTGTATGTACGGGGAATAGTACATAGAAAGATAATAAATCTGTTTGCTGATTTTTTTTAAGTATGCTAAGATAAAAATCAGAAATTATAGACCAAGCAGATTCCGGCAGAAGGCAGAAGAGTTGTCTGACAGATGCCGGGAACAACAGTTAGGGGATTATTTGTGAGAAAAGATAATAAAGTTTATGTCATCGGACACAAGAATCCGGACACGGATTCCATCTGTTCTGCGATCGCATATGCCGACATTAAGAATCGAACAACCAAGGGAACGTATGTGGCGAAGAGAGCCGGACAGATCAACGAAGAAACAGAATTTGTACTGAAATATTTTCATGTACCGGCACCAGGTTATCTGCCGGATGTGGGAACCCAGGTGAAAGATATGGAACTTCATGAGACACCGGGAGCGGCAAACAGCATGTCGGTGAAGAGAGCATGGAAACTGATGCAGGAGCATAATGCGGTAACATTGCCGATCACAGACAAAGAAGGCAAGGTCGAAGGCCTGATCACAACCGGAGACATCGCCAAATCCTATATGGATGCATATGACAATACATTGCTCGCCCAGGCAAGAACACAGTACCGGAGTATCGCAGATACTGTGGATGGCCAGATCATCGTGGGTAATGAACACGGATACTTTATCAAAGGGAAAGTGGTTATGGGACTGTCCCAGCCGGATACGATGGAGAGTTTTATCGATGAGGACGATCTGGTGATTCTCGGAAACCGTGCGGAGGACCAGCTGTGTGCCATCGAAGCCAACGCAAGCTGTCTGATCGTGTGTCTTGGAGCCAAAGTCGGAAAGACGATCCAGAAACTGGCAGAGGAAAGAAATCAGGTGATCATTTCCACACCTTACGATTCCTTCACCGTTGCCCGCCTGATCCACCAGAGTATCCCGATCAAGTATTTTATGAAAAAAGACAATCTGGTGATCTTCCGGAGTGATGATTTTACGGACAAGATCAAAGATATCATGACGAAAACCCGTTACCGTGCATTCCCGGTGGTTAATACCCGTGGAAAATACATCGGTACCGTTTCCCGTCGAAACTTCATGAGTATCAAGAAAAAACAGCTGATTCTGGTTGACCATAACGAGAGATCTCAGGCGGTCGACAACATCGAAGAGGCAGAGATCCTGGAGATCCTGGATCATCACAGAATCGGTTCGCTGGAGACCTTCCAGCCAATCATGTTCCGCAATCAGCCGGTAGGCTGTACCGCAACTATCATGTATGAGATCTACGCGGAAAAATACCTGGAGATCCCGGGAAATATCGCCGGACTTCTGTGTGCAGCGATTCTGTCAGATACGTTGATGTTCCGCTCACCGACCTGTACGGAACGTGATAAAGAGGCAGCGCAGGAACTGGCAAAGATCGCCAAGATCGAGATCGAAAGCTTTGCCAATAAAATGTTCCGTGCCGGAAGCAATCTGAGCAGTAAGACACCGGAAGAAATCTTTTATCAGGATTATAAGAAATTTATTGTGGATGACCTGGCATTCGGTGTGGGACAGATCAGCTTCATGTCCGAGGAAGAACTGCAGACGGTCAAAGACCGCCTGATGCCGTATATGGAAAAAGAATGTGGCAAACATGGAATCAAGATGGTGTTCTTCATGCTGACCAACATCATCAAGGAGTCCACGGAACTTCTGTGTTACGGAGAGGGATCGGATGGACTGGTATATGAGGCATTCGGAGAGAAAGTGGAAGACAGTTCCTGTCGTCTGGAAGGTGTGGTATCGAGAAAGAAACAGCTGATTCCGAAGTTTATGAATGCATTACAGCAGTAAAGGAAAAATATATGGCGAAACAACAGTGGAAACCCGGCAACATGCTGTATCCGCTTCCGGCGGTTATGGTCTCGGTGCGGGATAACGAAGGAAAAGACAATATCATTACCGTAGCGTGGGCAGGTACGGTGTGTACCAACCCGCCGATGGTATCCATTTCGGTGCGGCCGGAGCGCTATTCGTATCATATGATCGAAGAGAGCGGTGTTTTTGTGATCAATCTGACTACGGAAGCACTTACGTATGCGACCGATTACTGCGGTGTCCGTTCCGGAAAAGACGTGGACAAATTCAAAGAGATGAAACTGACCTGTGTGGAAGCCTCCCAGGTGAACTGTGGAATGATCGGGGAGTCACCGGTGAATATCGAGTGTAAGGTCGTAAAAACAGAGAAGCTTGGTTCCCATCACATGTTTCTTGCACAGGTAGTTGCTGTTCATGCAGACGAAGATTATATGGATGAAAATGGCCGGTTTGATCTGAACAGCGCACACCCGATGGTGTATTCCCATGGAACGTACTATGGTGTAGGAAAGCAGCTCGGTACTTTCGGGTACAGTGTGAGAAAACGTAAATCCAAGCGAAAAAGTAGGAAATAGGTCGAAAAAACGAAAATTTTTTCTTGTGTTTAACACTTTACCATGCTATAATGTCTGCGTATTCAAAAAGCAATGAGCAAATTCTAAGGAGGAACGTGTAACATGTCTTATGTAGATGAAGTATATGAAAACGTTGTGGCTAAAAATCCTAACGAACCAGAATTCCACCAGGCTGTCAAAGAAGTACTGGATTCTCTGCGTCCGGTAATTGATGCAAATGAAGAAAAGTACAGAAAAGAAGCTTTGCTGGAGCGTATCGTTGAGCCTGAAAGAGTTATTATGTTCCGTGTACCGTGGGTAGATGATCAGGGCCAGGCACATGTAAACAAAGGATATCGTGTACAGTTCAACAGTGCAATCGGACCTTACAAAGGAGGTCTTCGTCTGCATCCATCAGTAAACCTGGGTATCATCAAATTCCTGGGATTTGAGCAGATCTTCAAAAACTCCCTGACCGGACTGCCAATCGGTGGTGGTAAAGGTGGTTCTGATTTCGATCCGAAAGGAAAATCTGATCGTGAAATCATGAAATTCTGCCAGAGCTTTATGACAGAGCTGAGCAAACACATCGGCGCAGATACAGACGTACCGGCTGGTGATATCGGAACCGGCGCAAGAGAGATCGGTTACATGTTTGGTCAGTACAAGAGACTGAGAAACGTATACGAAGGAGTTCTGACAGGTAAAGGACTGACCTATGGTGGATCTCTGGCAAGAACAGAAGCTACCGGTTATGGTCTGCTGTACCTGACACAGGAACTGTTAAAATTAAATGGTATCGACATCGCAGGAAAGACTGCAGTTGTATCCGGTGCAGGTAACGTAGCAATCTACGCAATCCAGAAAGCACAGCAGCTGGGTGTAAAAGTTCTGACCTGTTCTGATTCTACCGGTTGGGTTTACGATCCGGACGGAATCGATGTAGCACTTCTGAAAGAAATCAAAGAAGTGAAGAGAGCAAGACTGACAGAGTATGTAAAAGTTCGTACAAACGCTGAATACCATGAAGGAAGAGGCGTATGGCAGATCAAAGCTGATCTGGCACTGCCATGTGCAACACAGAACGAACTGCATCTGGAAGATGCAAAACAGCTGGTAGCAAACGGAACCATCGCTGTATGCGAAGGTGCTAACATGCCTACCACTCTGGAAGCTACCCAGTATCTGCAGGCAAACAACGTAATCTTTGCACCTGGTAAAGCAGCAAACGCCGGTGGTGTAGCAACATCCGCACTGGAAATGTCTCAGAACAGCGAGAGACTGAGCTGGACATTCGAAGAAGTAGATGCAAAACTGAAAAACATCATGATCAACATCACCCACAACATGGATGATGCAGCAAAACGTTACGGATTCGAAGGCAACTATGTAGTAGGTGCCAACATTGCCGGATTCGAAAAAGTTGCTGATGCTATGTTAGCACAGGGTATCTGCTAATTTTCAAACGCAAGTAATAAGTAATGTTCAAACAATAAACAACAGAAAATCCCCGCAGTGGACGTCAAATATCCGCTGCGGGGATTTCTGCATGTAGAAAAATATAACTATTCAGCCGGCAGAATTTCGTAAGGTGATTTGCATATTTAATGGATTCCCTTCTGAATCAGATCTTTCCCAAACTTTTCCCGGATCTTATCCATCGCCCGTTCCATCTTCTGTTCTTTTTCAATCGCTTTCGGGTCATAACTGAACAGATCGAGCTGTACCGGTTCATCAGCATCCGTCAGTTTTCCGGCGCGAACTCCCAGTAAACGGATCGGGTTTCCGTTCCAGAGTGTATCAAAAAGATGACAGGCTGCGTGGTACAGCTTTTTCCCATCCTGCGTCGGGGAGGAAAGCGGCATCTGACGGGTGTATTTGTCAAATGTCGAGTATTTGATCTCCACGCACAGGTTATTGGCAGACTGACCGGCTTTTTCGAGACGGTGCCCTACCTTGGTGGAAAGCTGCAGAAGAATAGAGTACGCTTCCTGCGCGGTCGTAAGATCACTGGCGAGGGTGGTGGAATTGCCGATCCCTTTTGCCTGAGACGGTTCGCTTTCGATGCTGGAATTATCGATTCCGTTTGCATATTCCCACAGCATTTTTCCGTGGCTTTTCAGATGAAGGCTGAGAATCGCCGGATCCATCCGAGCCAGATCGCCAATCGTATGGATATCCAGTTTCTGTAGGACAGCTACGGAAGCATGTCCTGCCATGAACAGACTGCTGATCGGAAGTGGCCACATTTTCTTCTGAATCTCATCAGGGAAAAGTGTGTGCGTCTTGTTCGGCTTTTCAAAGTCAGAAGCCATCTTTGCCAGCACCTTATTGGAAGAGATCCCCACATTGACCGTAAAACCAAAATGGCTGTAAATATAGTTGCGGATATAGGCCGCGCCTTCTTCGGGTGAGGAGAAGCGGGAGGCAATTGTGGTATAGTCCAGATAACATTCATCCACACTGACCTGTTCAATCTCCGATGTCAGTGAGCGGAGAAAACCGACAAACTGTTTGCTGTGGCGGCTGTAAGAGTCGTGATCAGGAGGAATGATGGTGAGCGTCGGACATTTTTTCAGAGCATTTGCCACCGGTTCCGCAGTATGGATATGGTAAGTATTTTTCGCTGACAGAGACTTTGCCAGAACGATCCCATGGCGGGTCTTCCGGTTGCCGCCGATGATCGCGGGAATCGTCCGGATATCCACGCTGTCCGGATTTGCCTGTAAGAGATCAATTGCGCTCCAGCTCAGATATGCGGAATTGACATCGATATGAAAAATGATGCGATCCATGAATGTCCTCCTTTCTGCGGATATCCGCATCTGTTACCAGAAAGTATGTTCTTATATAAAATTAAGTATACGTTAATTGGATCTCCGACGCAATCCATAACTTGGTTATTTGGGAAGAAAGAAGTATAATAGAAGCAACGCAATAGAAAAAGAGGAATAATCATGGACGGAATCAGTAAAAAAATATATCTGGAACTTCAGGCTCCGACCGAGGACGATAACCGGTCCGATCAGAGAAGGATCCAGGACGGATTAAAGGAACAGGGGATTGAGGCAAAAGTAAGCCTGCGGGTACTGCGAAAACTATATCCGCTGTGCGAAGAGGCAGAGTGGAAAGTGACCGTGTCGCTGGCGTGGGACGGTCAGACGTGGCATGGCGTGGATCTGGAAGCGGGAGATACCACCGGGTTACATTACGGTGTGGCGGTGGATCTGGGAAGCACCACCGTGGTTGCCCGTCTGGTGGACTGCGCGACAGGAAAGATCCTAGGCGAAACCAGCACGTTCAACGGGCAGATTCCCTATGGAACGGACATTCTGACCAGAATCTTTCACTGTCAGGAAGACCGTGGAACGCTGGAGATCCTTCGAAAAGCAGCGGTAACCAGCATTACCACCTGTGTGAGAGAACTGGAAGCACAGCAGCAGTTACCGGAAAACAGCTGTATCGCGATGGCAATCGGGGGCAATACAACGATGATTCATTTTCTGCTTGGGATGGATGCGTTCTGTGTCTTCCACACTCCGTATGCGGTGCACGCAGACCAGCCCGGATTTCTCCCGGCAAAAGATCTGGAACTGCCGGTGAAGGGATATGTTTACATTTATCCGGCAAAGTCCAATTACCTGGGCGGCGATATCATCAGCGGCATGGTGGCTACGGGAATCTATAAAAAAGAGAAGATCAACGCTTTTTTCGATATCGGAACGAACGGGGAACTCGTACTGGGGAACCGGGATTTTCTGTTATGCGGTGCGGGAGCTGCGGGACCTGCACTGGAAGGCGGTGTGGTAAAGACGGGCATGCGCGCGATGGAAGGCGCGGTGGACCGGGTAAAAATGGAAGATGGAGAACTGCACTGCCACGTGATCGGGGAGGCAACGGCGAAAGGAATCTGCGGATCCGGGATTGTGGATCTTCTGGCGGAATTGTTTTTGCATGGATGGATCGATATCCGGGGGATCTTACAGCCGGAGAAAAGCCGGTGGATCGTGGAGAAAGACGGGATGCTGGCGGTGAACTATGCACCGGAGCTGTATTTTTACCAGAGTGACATCGAAGAATTTATCCGGACAAAAGCGGCGGCATACACGATGGTGGCGATCATGCTGCGGGAGTCCGGGATCGAACTTTCGGAACTGGAAGGATTCTATGTGGCGGGCGCTTTTGGAAAACACGTGTCCAAAGAATCCGCGATCGCTATCGGCATGTACCCGGACATGGAACGGGATCGGATCATCCATGCGGGCAATTCTTCCCTGGAAGGTGCGGTATGTGCACTGCTGGATCGCGGTGTGGCAAAAGAAGTGGAGGAGATCCTGGAGAAAATGGTATATATCCAGTTCGCAGCGGTAGAAGATTTTTTGAATACAATGGTGGCAGCACAGGCACTTCCCCATACCGATCTGGAGCGGTATCCTACGGTGAAGGAGAAACTGGAACGGCTCCGAGAAGAAGAGAGAGCAGCGGATGTTCAGAAACAGAAATAAGAAGATTTGAATAAAAAATAAAAAACTTCAGCAGACAGAAGAAAGCTATTATGTCTGCTGAAGTTTTTTTATGGAGTAAAGAAACCAAGATTATATTGCAGATGTTTGCGGTGGCGTATGAATCTTGCTGTGGATCTGCAATGATATCTGAAATTAAAATTATGTAAACTAGCAATCAGAATTTTCCTTTGCCATTCGTTTCAGCTCCGGCATTACCGTACACAGCATCACGATGAAGCAGGCGCTTCCGCCAAGCACATTGGATACCGGTTCTGCGAGGAAGACACCGTCACTTCCCATATGGAACAGATACGGAAGGATGTAGGTAAGCGGAACCACGATGATGACCTTGCGAAGCAGAGAGAAGAAAATCGCGAATTTTTTCTTGCCCAGTGACTTGAACATCGTCTGTCCCACATACTGGAGTGCCTGAAAAACAAAGGCTCCGAAGTACAGTTTCAGTGCCGGGATCGCATCGGTGATCAGCGCCTGGTCGGAACTGAAGATACCGATCAGGAAACGCGGTGCAAACAGGATCACGCCCCAGGCGAGCAGTGTATACAGAATCGCCATCACGCTCATGGTGAGCCAGGACTGGAACACTCTCTTAGGCCGGCGTGCGCCATAGTTATAACTGATGACCGGGGAGGAACCTTCGGTAATGGCATGGATCGGTGTATCGATGATCTGTCGGATACTCGATACGATCGTCATCACGGAGATATACAGATCGCCTCCGGTGACCGAAAGTACATTGTTGCAGCAGATCGTCACCAGACTGTTGGTAAGCTGCATGATAAAACCTGCGGTTCCGAGGCTGATAATATTTTTTGCCCGCCTTCCGCAGTCACGGATCTCTTCTCCGGACAGAAGACGGACTTTCAATTCGGTCTTTTTCCGCAGAAAATACAGGACAAACGCTGCAGAAAGAATCTGTGATAACACCGTAGCGATCGCCGCACCGCGGATACCGAGTCCGAACACAAAGATAAAAACCGGATCCAGGATCAGGTTGGCAATTGCACCGATCGCTACAGAGAACATCCCTGTGGTGGCGTATCCCTGCGCATTGATAAATGGATTCATACCGGTAGAAACCATAGAAGGAAAAGTTCCGAGCAGATAGATCATCAGATAAGGATACGCGTAGATCAGTCCGTTTTCCGAACTTCCGAACAGAAGCAGAATCGGTTTCGCAAAGATCATACCGACAGCCATCAGAAGCAGGGCACAGACACAGATCAGAAAGAATGAGGTATTCATGATCATCGAAGCCTCTTTCGTATCTTTTCTTCCACGCTCGATCGAAAAAAGCGGCGCACCGCCGGAACCGAAGAGGTTACTGAAAGCAAGAATAATCGTAATGATCGGAAAACACAGCCCGACAGCTCCAAGCGCTGTGGTTCCCACATCCGGGATCCTTGCAATATAGATTCGGTCCACAATATTGTAGAGCAGGCTTAAAACCTCCGCCACAAGCATCGGAATGGAAGCCCGCAAGATATTATCGGTGATTTTCCCATGTTCAAAGTCAATCTGTTTCATGATAAAACTCCTTTGTGTATGAGGTAGATGATGCAGGTATATGCGTTGTGCTACCGTCATGCATCTGTGTAAAATTTAGGTAAATTGCTGTTGCGCTTTTAGTGTAGCACAGATTATAATATATGAAAAATATTGTTTTTATATAAATAAAAAATAATTTCTATATAGATATGAGAAAGGAAAACGGAGGAAACTATGGAGATCAAACAGCTGGAATATTTTCGTGCAATTGTAGATGAGGGAACTATCAGCGGTGCGGCCAGAGCCCTGCATATGACACAGCCGCCGCTTAGTTACCAGATGAAAATGCTGGAAGAAGAACTGCAGGTACGCCTGTTTGCGCGGGGAAGTAAACATATCCGATTGACAGAGGCTGGAAAAGCACTGTATGTGCGGGCAGAAAGTCTTCTGACCATGACGGATATTACGAAAAGAGAAGTGATCAAAGTCAGCCAGGCAACGACGATCCATCTTGGTGTGACGCCATCCACGGTGAATATGATGGCAAAATATCTGGTAAAGTACACCAGCCATCATCCGGATATTCGTTTTGTGATCCATGACGGATCTACCTTTACACTGAAAGATGAGCTGGAAAACGGAATCCTTGATGTGACTACACTTCGTACGCCGATCGCCTTAAACGGATTCTGTTCCAAACTACTGCGACAGGAACAATTAATGGCTATGGTTCCGCAGGGACAGGAAGAAGAAGGTCTTCGGGAACTGACACTGGAAGAACTGGCCGGACATCATCTGATCCTTTCCAAGCGTCACAGAAAGTATGTGTTGTCCATTTTTGAAAAACATGGTCTTTCCTGTGATGTTTATTATGAATGTGAGGATGCCAGAACAGCCATGAGTCTGGCAGCCAGCGGATTGGGAACAGCGATTCTTCCGGCTTCCATGAGAGAACAGTCGGAAAAGATCTGTCCGATTCCGATCGCGGAAAAGGAACTGATCACCGATGTGTTGCTGGTCTGGAGAAATGAAGAACATTCGGATGTAGTAGAATCCTTTATTCGTGAGTTTTAAGTTCCCTTACATGGAAAATTGTGGTATGATGAAAATAATGTGCCGGGGCACATTGTTGTTACAGTAACACATTGTTTGTTCTCGAATAACAAACAGGAATAAAAACTTGTATTAACTAAGATAATATGATAAAATGGTAAGCTGCGATAAGGATGAGAGATATGAAGAATATAGTGTTAATTGGAATGCCCGGAGTTGGAAAAAGTACAATTGGTGTAATACTTGCAAAAGAGTTAGGTTATCAGTTTGTAGATGCAGACCTTCTGATTCAGAAGCAGGAAAAGAGATTATTAAAAGAAATTATCAGTGAAGAGGGTATCGAAGGCTTTATTGCAATTGAAAATCAAGTAAACGCTTCTATTGAAGCGAATCGCACAGTAATTGCCACAGGAGGCAGCGTGGTGTACGGAAGAGAAGCTATGGAGCATCTTGGAGAGATTGCCACGGTCATTTATCTGAAATTGTCCTACAAAGCTCTGAGAAAACGGCTGGGCAACCTGAAAAACCGTGGAGTGGTTTTGCGGGACGGACAGACATTAAAAGATTTATATGAAGAACGTGTGGTATTGTATGAAAAATATGCAGATATCACAATTGATGAGGAAAACAAAAATTTAGAGGAGACTTTACAGAGTATTGTAGACAGTCTGGAACTAAACAGTGAAGATACTGAATAGTCACGATATTCTGTAAAATTATTTGAAAAATTCAGTGGACAATATGAATAAAAAGATAAGAAATCTTTAAAATTTATTTACAAAAGCATTGATTTGTTATAACATAAAAATCAATGAGAGGGATTATCGGGACTTGTATTGGCTGAATATAAACATAGAGGTGAACTATGGATCAGTATATTATTAAGGGTGGAAACCCGTTAGTTGGTGAAGTAGAGATTGGTGGAGCGAAGAATGCAGCACTTGCGATTCTTGCAGCCGCTATTATGACAGATGATACCGTCCGGCTGGAAAACCTTCCGGATGTCAATGATATAAATGTACTTTTAGAGGCCATCGGAGGAATCGGAGCAAAAGTGGAGCGGGTAGACCGTCACACTGCAGTGATCAACGGTTCCACTATCGGTGATATCAGTGTAGATTACGAATATATTAAGAAAATCCGTGCATCCTATTATCTGTTGGGTGCGCTTCTCGGAAAATATAAAAAAGCAGAAGTACCTCTGCCGGGTGGCTGTAACATCGGAAGCCGCCCGATTGACCTGCATCTGAAAGGCTTCCGTGCACTGGGTGCAACCGTCGATATCAAATACGGTGCCATCGTGGCATCTGCACCGGACGGACTTCATGGAACTCATATTTTCATGGATACTGTATCGGTAGGTGCAACCATTAATATTATGATGGCAGCATCTATGGCAAAAGGAAATACCATTATTGAAAATGCGGCAAAAGAGCCACACGTTGTAGATACAGCAAACTTCCTGAACAGCATGGGTGCCAATATCAAGGGTGCCGGTACGGATGTGATCCGTATCCGAGGTGTGGAGATGCTGCACAGTACAAATTATTCGATTGTGCCGGATATGATCGAGGCAGGAACCTATATGTTCGCTGCAGCGGCAACACGCGGCGATATTCTGATCAAAAATGTAATTCCGAAACATCTGGAAGCGATTACAGCTAAATTAGAAGAAATCGGATGTGAAGTGGAAGAATTTGATGATGCAGTACGCGTGATCTCTGCAAAGAAACTGCGCAGAACGCATGTAAAAACCTTACCGTATCCGGGATATCCTACGGATATGCAGCCACAGATCGCAGTAGCACTGGCTCTGGCATCAGGAACCAGCATTGTTACGGAAAGCATTTTTGAGAACCGTTTCAAATATGCGGACGAGCTGACCCGTATGGGTGCCTGTGTAAAAGTGGAAGGTAATACAGCCATCATTGATGGTGTGGACAAACTGACAGGCGCAAGAGTCAGTGCACCGGATCTTCGTGCAGGCGCGGCACTGGTAATTGCCGGACTGGCTGCAGAGGGTATTACAATTGTGGATGATATCGTATATATCCAGCGTGGATATGAGGATTTTGAAGGAAAACTGAAGAGTCTGGGCGCAGAGATTGAGCGTGTGACCAGTGAAAAAGAAATTCAGAAGTTTAAACTGAGAATCGGGTGACAGAAGAACCAAAAGGGGGACTGACTCCCGTATACATAAGAGGGGTGTTGTCGGAGGGCGGCATCCCTTTGTTTGTTCATACACATCATTTTATCAATAACTGTCTCGGTCAGAGGACAGTTATATTTTGACAAGAAACAGGCAGTATGGTACACTTAGAACAATTATGGGTAACTGTTCAGTACTTTAACAGTTACGGGTATAAACAACTGAAAACAGATAACTGTGAAAGTATCAGACAGTTATAAATTTGATAGAAAAAGCAGAGGTGAGTACAGTGGATAAGACAGAATACCATTTGAAATTGGAGGAAATCAACAGACTTGTGGATGCACAGGATTATGAAGGGGCTCTTACGGTAGCGGATTCTATCGACTGGCGTAGAGTGAAGAGTGTGCGGACCTTGTGTATGGTAGCAGATATCTACGAAGTGAATGGTGAACTGGAAAAGAGTATGCAGATGCTGCAGCTGGCGCATAAACGTTCATCTATCGGCAAGATGATTCTGTACCGTCAGGTGGAACTGGCTTTGAAGATGGGGTTATATGATGATGCTGTAAAATATTATAATGAATATCTGGAGACCGCTTCCAACGATACTTCCAAATATATTCTGAAATATAAGATTTACAAAGCACAGAAAGCGCCTCTGGAAAATCAGATTGCGATTCTGGAGGAATATAAAGAGCGGGAATACACAGAACGCTGGGTATATGAACTGGCAAAACTGTATAAAAAAGCAGGACAGGAAAAGAAATGTGTTGAAACCTGTGATGATCTGGTTCTGTGGTTTGGTGAAGGCAAATATGTAACCAAAGCGATGGAACTTAAGATGACATACACGCCACTGTCACCGTCTCAGAAAGAAAAATATGAGAAAGCGAAGGCGGCAGGAAAGGTTGCAAAACCAACAGCAGGACCGAAACTGACAGAAGAAGTAAAAAATACAATTCTGCCGGGTGTGTCAGCAGCTGCAATGGCGGGTCTTCAGAAAGTGGAAGAAGAGAAAGAACAGGCTCAGGAAGAAGTGGCAGCAACAGCAGAGATTCCGCAGGAATCTGCAGGAACAACTGTGGAAGAAACTCCGGCGACGGAGGAAGAGCCGGTGAAACCGGAAACAGAGATTCCGCATATCGATACCGAAAAACTTCAGGAACGTCTTTCCAGAAGTTTTCAGGAGATTCTTTCCGGTTTTAACCGTACCAAGGCAGTAGATGCTTTTGAGGCACTGGGAAGAGCAGCAGGAGCAGAAGTTCCGCAGGAACCTGAAGCACAAGAAGAAAATATGGAAGACTATCACGTACAGGATCTGGAGCCGGAAGCTGTAAATGAAGGCATCATCTCTGCGGACAGCGGAGTTGCCGGAGTGAGCAGAACCGAGATGGACGAACTGGAAATGATGGAAAAACCGAAGGTGGAAAAACCGGAGGATAAAGAAATCATCAGTGTTCAGGAAGTGGATCTGGATGCATTATTTGCAGAGACTTCGTCTTCCCTGGCGAAAGAAGCAGGCGAGGATGCCGCAGAAAAAGCTGAGGAAGAACCGGCTGTGGAGGAAGTAACAGCAGAAGAAATCATCGGTGAACCGGAAGAAGTAGTTGCAGAAGAAACAGTAGATACAGCCGGTGATGTACTGGAAGAAAGGGTTGAGGGAGCGGTTGAGACAGTAACGGAAGAAGAGCCGGCAGAAACTCTGACGGATGCGGCGGATGAAGCGATGGCAGCTTTTGAAGCAAGCCTTTCCGGACTTTCTCTGGATTTTGCAGAAGAAACATCGTCTGATGCACCGGAAACTGAAACTTCGGCGGAATCGACAGAAGAGCAGGAAACAGAAGAAGATATTACCGGATCAGAAGCAGCACCGATGATTGAGATGGAATATCCGGAAGAAACGGAGGAAACAGAACCGGAAATCGAAGATCTGGATGCGACAAGAGTGATTCCGGATGTGACAAAGCAGGATGCATGGCATGCGACACCGGGAGATACACAGGAATTTAATCTGGAAGAAGAACTCAAAGCTGCTCTGAGCGGTATGGATGGGCTCCGGGAACAGGAAGAAGCAGAACGGTCTGCAAGCCTGGATCCGGAACCGGAGACAGCATCTGAGGAAGAAATTGCTTTTGAAGAAAAGACAGAACCGATGACAGAAGAGAATACCACAGAGGAATCTGTTGTGGAAGAAGGTTCTGAAACGGAGGCAGAGGAACCGGAAGGTGATCATATCGATAAGATGCTGGAAGAAGCAGAGATACAGCCGGATATCAGTGAGATGACTTTGGAACGGGAGACACCCGAAGAAAAACGCCAGAGGATCCTGAACAATACCAGACCGGAACGTCTGACGGCAGAACAGAAACAGCTGTTTTCGTACTTTGCTAAAGTGCCGGGCATGGATGATCAGATTCTGGATGCGATTCACGGGGCATATGAATATGCCAGTGAGAAAACATCTCATCGTGGAAATATCGCAATCATGGGAAGTCACGGAACAGGAAAAACCAGACTGAGTGAAGGGCTTGTAAAAGCAATCTGCAAAGAACTGGGACTGAAAGCTGTCAAGTATGCAAATCTGGATGCATCGGATATTAACAGGAAAGATCCGGCAACAATTATCAGCAAGATGGCAGGAGGCTTTCTTCTGATCGAGAGAGCAAGTTTTATGACACCGGAGACGATCGAAAAACTTTCTCAGGCGATGGATTTCCGTACAGACAGTATGATTCTTCTGATTGAAGATGATAAAGCAAATATGCGTAAGATGCTGGCGGATTATCCCGAATTTGCAGAAAAATTCGAAACCGTTATTTCGATTCCGGTCTTTACCAATGACGAGCTGGTAACATTTGCAAGAACGTATGCGAGAGAAAATGGTTTCCGCATGGATGAGATGGGTGTGCTTGCTCTGTACACCATGATCGGAGATAACCAGAAAGAGGATGAACCGATTACTATCGGAAAAGTAAAAGAGATGGTAGACGGTGCGATCCGTAAGGCAAGTGGCGTAAAGCTGGGAAGAAAACTTTCCAAACGTCATACAGATGCAGACGGTCGAATTCTTCTTTATGAAAAGGATTTTGATTTATAAAAGAGCATGACAACATGGGGCATGGCGACAGAAAGCTATGCCCTTTTTACACGTTTTGGAAAACAACAGGAAAGGAAGAACTATGAGTAAGAGAGAGCCTTATCTTGGCAATCCCCAGGCAACCATTGCTGTGTTGAGCAAATACGGCTTTACATTTCAGAAAAAGTTTGGACAGAACTTTCTGATCGATCCTCATGTGCTGGATAAAATTATCCGTGCGGCGGAGATCACAGAGGATGATTTTGTTCTGGAGATCGGACCGGGTATGGGAACGATGACACAGTATCTGGCATATGCAGCCAGAGAGGTATATGCGGTGGAGATTGATAAAAGTCTGATCCCGATCCTGGAGGATACGCTGAGCGATTATGACAATGTAACGGTGATCAATGAAGATATCCTGAAAGTGAATATTGCAAAGCTGGCAGAAGAGAAAAATGGAGGCCGCCCGATCAAAGTGGTTGCAAATCTTCCATATTATATCACGACACCGATCATTATGGGTCTGTTTGAAAGCCATGTGCCTGTAGAATCCATTACTGTCATGGTACAGAAAGAAGTAGCGGATCGTATGCAGGTGGGCCCGGGAACGAAAGATTACGGTGCATTATCTCTGGCAGTGCAGTACTATGCAAAACCTTATATTGTTGCCAATGTTCCGCCGAACTGTTTTATGCCGAGACCGAAAGTGGGAAGTGCGGTGATTCGTCTGACCCGCCATGCTGAGACACCGGTACAGGTAGACGATGAAAAACTGTTGTTTCAGATTATTCGGGCATCGTTTAATCAGAGAAGAAAAACGCTGGCAAACGGTCTGAAGAATTATGAGGGGTTGTCTTTTGAAAAAGAGACAATAGAGGCTGCAATCGCAGAGTGCGGATTTTCACCATCGGTGAGAGGAGAGGCATTGTCTTTGGAAGAATTTGCGAAACTGGCAAATGTATTGGGTCGTGCAAAATAAAAAGTAACGTAAAAACGTGTTGACCAGAATGAGGAAATTCCGGTCAACACGTTTTAGTTTTATTTTTAAAGGAAGGAGTGTCGATTTTCATCGACATATGAAAAAGAAAAGTTATAAAATAATTTCTATTAATTATTTTATGATTATAGTATATCCGGGAATTGTGAGAAAATCGTGTTGAAGTTGTGAAGATTTTATGAATGAACAGGAAAAGATTTATGAATATCTGCATCATGGAAGGAAAGTGTGTTATACTACGGAGTATCAGTCGTGAGAAGACTGAAAAGATTCAGAAAGTATATAAAAAAAGAGAGGTAACAGAGATGAAGATAAAGAAAATAATGGCGGGAATGTTGGCGATGGTAACGGTAATGGGAAGCCTGGTGTCACCACTGAGTGTAAAGGCAGATCAGATTGATGCACCGTATCTGGCGCTGGGAGCGGATCTGAATGAAACAGAGAAATCCACAGTACTGAGTCTGCTGGAGATTAATGAAGCGGATCTGAGCAGCTATCAGGTAATTACTGTAACAAATGCGGATGAACACAAATATCTGGATTCTTATCTGGATTCCAGTGTGATCGGAACCAGAGCACTTTCTTCTGTTCTTATTGAAAAAAAGGATAAAGGAAATGGAATTAAAGTGACAACCAGTAATATTACTTACTGTACCACAGGTATGTATCAGAATGCGCTGGCAACTGCAGGCGTCACCGATGCGGATGTACGTGTGGCTGGACCGTTTAATATCTCCGGAACAGCGGCGCTGGTAGGTGCAATGGAAGCTTACAGTAATATGACCGGCGAGACCCTGAAGGCAGAGAATGCAGATGCGGCTACAGAAGAACTGGTAACCACCAGTGATCTGGGTGAAACTATCGGGGATAAAGAGCAGGCGGAGGAACTGGTAGGTGCAGTAAAAGAAGCTGTCGTCTCTCAGGACCTGTCTGATCCGGAAGAAATAGAAGCTGTCGTAGACGATGCAGCAAAAGAGATGAATATTCAGTTGTCTGATGAGGATAAGCAGAAGATTGTAAGTCTGATGGAGAAAATCAGCAGCCTGGATCTGGATGTGGATTCCCTGAAAGAGCAGGCAAAAGATCTGTACAACAAGCTGGAGAGCCTGGATCTGAACATTAACCAGGAACAGGTCAAAGGGTTCTTTGACAGGATAGTAAGCTGGTGTAATAATATATGGAATTCTATTTTTGGCTAAGATGTCGGAGGAATAAAAAGAAATAACAGAATAATTTGATGAATCAGCACAAGAACAGGAAAAGTAAAAATGACAAAACAGTGTAAAATGTTATAAAAATAAAATGAAAATAAAATCAAATTGTGCAAATTAACTATAAGTTCATATTATGTTCATAAATTATTCATAAACTATTGATATGATAAATACAGTTCCGAAAGGAACATCTCAAAAAAGTTTGTAATGGGTTCATTACACATAGAATTTTTTCATAATAATAGCCCGGGTATCGAGAGGTATCCGGGCACTCCTCATGTTAGAGGGAAATTTTTGTTTGTTGTCTGTGTAAAGAGGAGTAACTGTTTTTTAACAGTTACTCCTCTTTTTTTGAATCCGGCTTCTCTGCTTTGCGAAGTGCCTCACTTTGGATCGCTTCGTTCAGAGAAAGCATCTTATCATCCAGTTCAGCTACAAATTCTGCGCAGGCACGGAGATCTTTGCTGATATATTCCGGTGCGCTGCCCTCGAACTTGTAGTAAATCTTATGCTCCAGGCTGGCCCAGAAGTCCTGGGCGATGGTTCGAATCTGTACTTCTACGATGATATCCACCACACGGTCTGACAGATGTACCGGGACGGCCACCAGCATATGATAGCTACGGTATCCGCTGACTTTCGGGTGAGTGATGTAGTCGGTAAGTTCCACAACGCGCAGATCCGACTGCTTTGCCAGCATATCAGCAATCCGGTAAATATCCTGGGTAAAGGAACAGATGATACGAATACCGGCGATGTCGGTGATATACTTTAACATATTCTCCAGAGTCACTTCGTGACCGTGGCGTTTTAATTTTTTGACGATACTTTTCGGTTCTTTGATCCGGGACTTCACGTGTTCGATTGGATTGTAATTATGAATGTGAATAAATTCCTCATTCAAAATGTCAATTTTTGTGGACATCTGGCGAAGGGCAGCATCATAGAGAAACATCATGGTTTCCCAGGAATCCGCATCGTCAAGAATCTGTGATACATATTTTAATGCGTCCATATAATTTTCTCTGTACTTTCTGATTTATTTTATTTCATTTATTTTTCAATTCCGAGACGGGCGGGAAGACCCTGATCAAAGGGATGTTTGATTTTACGAATCTCCGAAACATAGTCTGCAAGAGCCACCAGTTCTTCACTGGGCTGCTGACCGGTCAGGATAACTTCCAGATGTGCCGGTTTCTCATTCTTCAGATAATCCAGCAGAATCTGCTCGTCGAAAAGACCCGCGCGGATCGTATAGATCAGTTCATCAAAAAACAGCAAGTCATAATTTTCTTCTGCCGCTTTTGCAGTTATTTTGCGGAATTGTTTTTCATAGTAAGTTTTCCGTTCCAGTTTTTCGGAAATTGTCATCTGGAAACTGAACTTTTCCTGTTCCAGCCCATCAACAAAAGTAATATTCGGAATCTGTTGCAGAATCTTCCGTTCACTGGTTTTGTTATTTTTCATAAACTGATAGATCAGAACCTTATATCCATAACCTGCAGCGCGGGTACAAAGTCCCATTGCAGTAGTAGTTTTTCCCTTTCCATCTCCGCAATATACATGTACATAACCTAAGTTGTCTTTCATGATCAACACCTCCAAACAGTAATATGTCACGTCCATCGTTGTTAATATTCAGTATACAGGAAAAGAGAAAAAGATGCCAGTGAAAGGAGAGAAGAATAGAAAGGTTTAAGAAAATTTTTAGAATGTGGTCTGCTCAATAGGATTACGAAGGGGTTGTCTGCATAAAATACC
>OLSD01000976.1_pt1 | contig 25893 bp, 19 predicted proteins | sample 1672211 | NCBI WGS metagenome assembly OLSD01 (sample SAMEA3136659, study PRJEB25190) | human gut metagenome | reverse complement strand
TCCCCAAGGAGAGGCTATCTTCTACCGAACTTTTATCTTTCTCAACCCTTCCGTCTACTCGCTAACTTAGCAACCCCCTTTTTTTCACCCCCTTCCGTCAGTTCGCTATCTTGGATACCCCCTTTAGTCGCCTACGGCGACATTTCCCCCAAGGGGGGAACCAAGAAAGTTAGCGCCTCACTACCATCTTGCCTGCCCCTTGGGGAAGGTGCCGAACGTAGTGAGGCGGAAGGGGGGCAGCATCAGCTACTAAAGGGGGCACATAGCGGAAGGGGGCAATCTACAGCGACTAAGGAGTGATTCTCATGGAATTTGAAAGACTGCTCTCCGCAGCAGCGGATTACGGTTTTCCCATGCTCGTCAGCTCGTATCTTCTGGTCCGTATGGAAGGCAGAATAGAAAAGCTGAGTGCTAATATCGAAAGCCTCACCCACGTTCTGCAGGACCGACTTGTCATGCAATTTCCATATGCACAGCAGTAAATAGTATATACAAGCAAAAATATACTAAATAACTAATCATATGGCACAGGGCTGTCGTACACAAAGTACGGCAGCCTCTCTTCATTGAGAAGCAAAAAGCTCCGCCTCCCCTAAAACGAGTAAGCGAAGCATTTTATTGAACTTAAACACAAAAACCGCCGTCAGAACCTGTAATCCAACACCTTCTGACGACGGTTTATTTTATATCTCCCAAATCACTCTAAGTACAATTTTTTCAGCGCCAATTTATCCACCTTACCGCTTTCATTATGCGGCAGCTGCTCCATAAAGACAAACTGCTTGGGCAGCTCGTAATCCTCTAAGGTTTGCCGCAGCAGCTTAACCAGCTGCTGCTTGCCGTATTCACGCGCCGCCCCCACAAAAGCAATAAGCACATCGGCATCGTCCACATGACGGCAGATTACTGCAGCCTCCTCAACGCCCTCCAGCTCGGTCAGCGCAGTGCACACCTTGACAGCAGAAACCTTGCGTCCGTTGACGCTCACAATATCATCCGTACGCCCCAAAAAGTGCAAGCGTCCTTCCGCATCCAGACGTCCCCTGTCCTTCAGGGAAAACGGCAACGAAATTTTCTCCACATGATAAGGCGTATCAATGAAAATTTCTTCATTACAAACGCTCACCTGCACGCCCTTGAACGGACGGCCGATAAGTGTGCTGTCATCCGTCATTTCCGCGGCCTTGATGTAGGTAATGTAATTCAGCTCGCTGGCACCGTAGTACAGCGTGATGTCAGCATTGGGGAATATCTGCAGCAGCTTGTCCGCCTCCTGCCTGCCCATGCTCTGCGAGCCGCTGATGATACTGCGCACATGCACATCAGGCTCACGCAAAAATTTTGGCAGCAGCAGCAGCTTGGATGGAATCAGGTAGATTGCGTTCACCGCATAGCGCTGCATCAGCTGCAGCCAATGGCGCGGACGGAAGCGCTCCGTCACTACCAGCGTACCGCCTGCCGCCAGCACACCCATATAAATATTGAGATTGCCGGTAAAAGCCAGGCTTCCCTGACAAAAAATTACTGTCTGCTCATCAACGCCGAAGACACGGTTCTGCTCCGGGAAAAAGTCCGCCCAGCTATGATAGCTGCGCCACAACAGCTTGCTTTTGCCGGTGCTGCCGCTAGTCATAACGCCCATGCAGGCTGCCTGCGGAATAGCCTCGCAGCTGAACTGCTGATTTTTGCTAACCTCGGTAGCGATAACCGGCACAGTTTTGGTACCGCTATATGCCAGAAAGCTGATTAACTGACGGGCAATACTGCTTTCGTGGATAAAAACCGTCGGAGCGCTAAAATCCGCTTTACTGCGCAGCCTGCGCGCCTCCTGCGCCAGTCTGCCATAGGTATACTCCTCTTCATCCTCTATAAGAGCGAGCTTGTCCTGTTTTTGTTGTGCAATTAAGGTCAAGTAATCCATTTGCTTCACTCCACTCTTTCCAGCAGCAGCGCCGTACCTACGCCGCCTGCGGCAGCTACGCTTGCGGCTCCGTAGCGACCACCCTTCTGCTTCAGTGCCTCCAACAGATGCAGCGTAATGATGCCGCCGCTGGCACCGTAGGGATGACCGTAGGCCAGCGCCCCGCCGAACACATTATATTTGTCAACGCTGTGCGGAAAGCTGCGGGCAAACAGCACATCTATAACGGCAAAGGCTTCATTCAATTCAAAGTCCGCGATATCCTGCTCCTGCAGTCCATGCTTTGCCAACAGCTTTTGCAGTGCGGTAACTGCAGTACGCGGACTTACCAGCGGATCACCGCCGCAGGCTGCGCTGCCAAGCACTCTTGCCTGCGCCTTTAAGCCGTGCTCCTGCAGATATTTTTGCGAGCACAGCACCACAAAGGCCGCACCATCGTTAATCAGGCAGGAATTGGCCGCAGTAATAAATTCGCCGCCCTCCAGCACCTTAGGCATCCTGTCGAGCAGACGCTGGCTCATGCGCGGTCTGATGCCTTCGTCCTTAACGGCACCGCAGACCGGAGCGATAATATTCTGCAGCAGTCCCTGCTCGCGCGCCTGCGTTGCGAGCGCATGGCTGCGCAATACCCAACTGTCCATTTCTTCCTTAGTAATGCCCTCGCGCTTGGCAGCAAGCTCCGCTCCCTCCAACATTACCGTTTCGCGGTGAATGCCGGGCATGAATTTAGCTACGCTGTACCATTCGTCGCCTGCATAATCCGGGTGATTTGGATTATAGCCACGTCTTGGCTGCGTAGAGCTGCCTTCAAAGCCACCGGCAATAATTACATCAGCCTCGCCGCTGTTTATCTTTGCTGCGGCAACAGCAAGGCTTTCCAACCCGCTGCCGCATTGTACGTCCACCGTAAAGGCCGGCACCGAAATATCTACGCCTGCCGTCAATGCCATCAGGCGCGCAATGTTGCCGCCGGCGCCCACACCGTTGCCGGCAATGATATAATCAGGCTCGCGCAGCTTATATTTTTCCATCACCTGCTTAAGCACCTCCGCACCCAGCACCTCTGCCGGGATATGACGATACATACCGTTGACTACGCCTACATAGCTGCGCAGGCCACCTAAAATATATGCATTTTCCATCTTAACACCTCTATATCCGAAAAAAGCTGCCTGCCACCTGCCTTCCGGCAAATAGCTGACAGCTCTTAAATTATACCTTATTTATCTGTTATCAGTAAAGATACGGTTAATCGGTCCTGCGATAACTGCGGCAGCCAAGCATTTAACAATATCCAGCGGAATAAAGGGCAGCGCGCCTGTCAGAATCGCCTTGTCCCAGGGCATACCGGTAATCAGCTTCAGCTGTACAACGCCGAACACATAAATCAGCGGAATACCGATAACGCAGCCAAGCAATGCATAACGCTTAAAGCTGTATTTTTCGCCTTTGAAATATGCCAGAAAAACAGCGGTAAACAAAAAGCCGATAATATAACCGCCGGTAGGACCAAAGAGCTTGCCCGGACCCGCACTGCCGCCGGTAAATACCGGCACGCCTGCCAAGCCTACCAAAAGATAAACCAGCATGGTCATAAAGGCCTGCTTAGCGTTCAGCACATAGCCTGTAAGATTTACAATCAAAGTCTGCAATGCAAGCGGAGAAAGTGAAAACGGCAGCGGAATAATAATATATGCGGATACGCAGTTCATTGCTACCATCAGCGCCATCTTGGTCATTTCCGCAGTCTTGTTGACGCTTGCTCCTCTATGATTCTTATTGATTTCTGTACCAGAAGTTGTCATTTTCATACACCAGCCTTACTATAATTCTTTAATCACAAAAACATTTATTGCTCCCACATAAGCAGCAAGCTGACCCTCCGACCTGTAGATACACAGCTCGTCGCCTGCGTAAACAGGAGCAAGGAAGCTGATGCGCCAGTCCAGTGTTTCCAGTGCCAGCTCACGCTGCAGCCAGGCAGCCATGCACAGCCCCGGCACGATGGGATGTTCACCCTTATGGATGACGTTTTCGTCCCCGGTATAGGCAACATAGTCTGCTATTTCCTGTGTTGTAAAGGTGTGCTTTGTCAGCAAATCGCCTTTAATTGCCTCCGGCTCCAACGGCTTCGTGCCTAATTTATGCTTAGGCAGCACCAAAAATACCCGCAGCTCCTTAGCCAAACTGCCGTCTGTTGCAGTTCCTGCCACGCGGATGATTGATTTGCGTTCCTTCGCCAGCAGTACCTGGTTCGCCATAGCCTCTGCAGGCTGATGAATATGTGCTTCTGCTCCTGCCAGCACCCAGCCGCCGAAGAATTTGGCATCGCTGTCCGCCAGCTTATGTGCAAGCTCTAACATTTTTGCATTTTCCTTTCATTTGAGCAGCTTATCGTTGTCTGCTTCACGTGCTTTATTATAATGCAAGTGATGTAAATAGTCAACTTATTACACGTCTTCGGTTTACCATTATGCTAAAAGAAATGCCGCAAAGCATTTCCCCGCTCACAGAAGGAAGTAAACCGCTCCTCCTATCAGCAGCAGGCTCAGAAAATTGTAGTACAAAAAAGTTCGTACATACTTCCCTGCCTGCGATGGATGCTCTGCAGCATATAATTTGTAGGAAATCACGCTCGCCATCGAAGCAATCATCGTGCCCAAACCGCCGATGTTAACGCCTAAAAGCAGCGCGTCTGCTTCCTTAGTCAAGCCTGCCAACAGCATAGCCGCCGGCACATTGCTGAGGAACTGGCTGGCCAGCAGTCCGGTTAAATAGGTGCCTGCCGCGCTGCCCATCAGCGATTGCTGCAAATAGCTTACCGCAGGACTGTGCCTGATGTTGCCGATGAATACAAAGAAACCGGCGAAGGTCACGAGCAGACTGTAATCCACCTCACGCAGGCGACGCCAGTCGCACAGGGCAACTACGCCTGCCGTCAGCAGCAGGGCCCACAGCTTGTCGAACCAATGCAGCACAGCGCCGATGTTTAATAAAAGCAGTCCCAAAAAGAGCAGCAATATTCCCTTGGGAGGCTGCTGCAGCTTAGGCAGCTCCAGCTTCAGCACGCTGTCCTTGCCATGGAATAATAACAATAGCAGATACGCCAGCGAAATTATTCCCGGCACAGCCATTACGGCGAAAAAGCTGCCGGCGCTATAAGCATAATGCGCGTATAAAAACAAATTCTGCGGATTACCTGGAGGCGTCAGCATACTGCCAAGGTTAGCAGCCAGTGTCTGCAGAATAATAATCCGCTCCATATCCATTTTCAAGGTTTTGCCGATAACCAGCGCCAACGGCACAAAGGTAAGCAAAGCCACGTCATTCGTCACGAACATCGAGCTGACATAGGTAACTGCCAGCAGCACCAGCTCCAGCTGACGCTTGCTGCGGCACTTGTTCAGCAGCTCCACCGCCAGCCAGTCCAGAAAGCGTATCTCCTTCAGCTCCGCTACCACCAGCATGAGTGAAAGCAGTATCGCCAACACGTCAAAATCTATATAGGCAAGCTGCGGCCTGCTGTAAAGGCTGCTGAAAGCAGCCAAAATAACCGCTATGCACAAAACAGGCTCACGCCGCCAATAATTCTTTATTTTTTGCATCAAGAAAAAGTCACTCCCAGTTAGCCTGCGCCGCGCACAGCGCCAGCGCCGATACACGCTCCGCCCCTGCGTCAAGCAGCACCTGTGCCGCTTCCGCAAAGGTGCTGCCCGTAGTATAGATATCGTCGCAAAGCAGTACATGCTTGCCGCGCACCCTGGCATGCGGCAGCAGGGCAAAGCAGCCTGCCAGCTCCTGCTTTCTTTCTTCCGGCTTCAGCTCGTACAAAGGCTCCGTATGGCGCACCCGCTCCAGCAAAACCTCCATACCCACGCTGCGTCCCTCCAAGAGGCCCGCAAACAGCTCCTGAGGCACATCAAAGCCACGCTGCCTGCGTCGCTCAGGCGCAGTCGGTACGCAGGTAATAAGGTCAAACTGCTGCAGCCAGCGCATTTTGGCCGCGGGCAACGCAAGCTCCGCTTCCTCACGCAGCAACGGCAGCCAGCCTGCCTCACCGTCAAATTTTATTTTATGCAGCGCATCCTTAAAAACGCCCTCATATTTATAAAGCAACAACGCACTGTACAGAACATCCGTCGGCAACGGTGCTGCCTGTCCCGCCAGATATTCCTCGCGCGGACAGCAGGGCAGCTGACGCTGCAGCAGATATTCCTTACGGCACTGCTTACAAACGTAGCCGTTATCAATATTAGTCGCACACACAGCGCAGCGACGGGGAAAAATAAGCTCCTTCGCTACACGCCCGTAATAAGCAAAATCTCTTAACCAACGCTGCATCAGAACACCTCGCTGCTTTCCTGCAGACGCTCAGCCAGCAGGCTGTAACGCCTTTTCGTCTTGTCGTTTTCCACAGCGGTACGCACCGCGTTTTTGCTGCCGACAATCAGCACCTTTTCCTTAGCTCTGGTCACAGCCGTATACAGCAGATTGCGCTGCAGCATGATGTAATGACTCTGCACCATGAGCAAAATAACATAGGGATATTCGCTGCCCTGCGACTTATGCACACTCATAGCGTAGGCCAGCTGCAGCTCCTCCACCTCACCCTGAGCGTAGGTAACGTAATCACCCTCAGGACGCTCCGGAAAGGCTACCGTAACATTTTTTCCGTCTATTTTAATTACACGGCCGATATCGCCGTTGAAAACATCCTTTTCATAGTTATTGCGAATCTGCATAACCTTGTCACCCACACGCAGTACATTACCCGATATGTTTACCTCGGGCTTGGCAGCAGACGGCGGATTAAGATATTTTTGCAGCAGCTTATTCAGATTCTGCACGCCGCAGGGATTCTTATGCATAGGCGTCAGCACCTGCACCCTGCGCCAGTCACCGCCGGACGTAAGCTGCGCATAGGTACGCGCAACGAATTCCGCAGCATCCTGCTCGTTGGCAAATTCCTCCAGGGCAAACTCGCTGTCGGCACCGGCAAGAAACTCCGGCATCTGCCCACGGTTAATCTTATGGGCATTACGGACAATCGGGCTGACCTCTGCCTGACGGAAAACATTTTCCAGACGTACAACAGGCATTCTGCCCGAACGGATCATATCCTTAAGCACCGAGCCTGCACCCACGGACGGCAGCTGGTCCACGTCACCAACGAAAATCAGGCGGCAGCCGCCGGGAATTGCCTTAAGCAGATGATAGGTCAGGCTGATATCGAGCATCGAAGCCTCATCGATAATAATCGCTTCCGCATCAAGAGGATCGCTGTCATCCTTGCCGAAGCACAGGCCGTCACCCGTAGGCTGGTATTCCAGCAGACGATGCACCGTTGCTGCAGGATGACCGGCAGAATCCGCCAGTCTGCGTGCGGCGCGTCCGGTAGGCGCGGCCAGCAGAATGCGGCAGCCCGCCTGCTCCAGAACGTTCAGAATGCCTTTGACAACGGTTGTTTTACCTGTACCGGGACCGCCGGTGAGCACAAAGACACCATGCTCCAGCGAAGCATAAATTGCCTGACGCTGTGCCTCCGCCAGCGTAATACCGGCATCACGCTCCCATTTGGCAATAACCTCATCCGCATTCACGCGCGTCACCGGCTTCGCCTGATCGCGCAGCTTCAGCAGACGGCGTGCGGTCTGCACCTCCGCCGTATACAGATATTCAGGATATATCAGGCGAATACCGCCCATTTCCTCCGTGCGCAGTAAATCCTGCTCCAGCAGGCTGCTGAAAACATCCTGCACCATGGCGCTGTCAACCGCCAGTGCTCTTGCCGTTTCACGCACCAGCAGCTCCTCCGGCACGCAGGTGTGTCCCACGCCTGCGGCCTGCGTCAATGCATAAGCAATGCCTGCGCGCAAGCGTGCCTCGCAGTCATGCTCCATGCCCATAGCCATAGCAATTCTGTCCGCAGTTTTAAACCCGATGCCGGTAATATCCTCCGCCAGGCTGTAGGGATTTTCCTTAATGCGGGTAATCGCCGTAGCGCCGTAGGTTGCCTGCAGGCGTGCTGCATAACCGCTGCTCACGCCGTGCGCTTCCAAAAACACCATCAGCTCACGCAGGCCTGAAAGCTGGCTGTACGATTCACCGATGGCGGCAGCCTTTTTCGCGCTGATGCCGCGCACCTGTGCCAGACGTTCGGGATAGGTACCTAAAATTTCCAGCGTATCCGTTCCGAAGGCTTCGACAATTCTTGCCGCCGTCACCGGCCCTACACCCTTCACCGCGCCGGAAGCCAGAAAGCGTTCAATGCCTGCTACCGAAGTCGGCTGCAAAACCTGCAGTGACTGTATATCAAATTGTCTGCCGAATCTCGCATGCTCAATCCAGCTGCCCTCCATAGCCACATTTTCGCCCATATACGGCGCATTGCCATGATAAACAGCAGTAAAGCGTCCCTGCGCCTTGCTTTCCATACGCAGCACGCTGAACATGCCGTCATCGCTTTGAAACACTATATCATCAACTATCGCTTCCAGCTTTTCCATTTTCTCACCGCCACACAAAACAAATGTTTTTACTATAGCTATTATTATAACATAGTTTTCTCAATTAGGATAGCAATTTGACTTTACAAGTATTATAATTTTCGCTATAATTGAATGAGATATACACTATATATTGTTTCCGGCAAATCAGCGCCCTGCGCCTGAACCGGCTTTGTATTATTGTAATTATAAACATGAGGAGTTTTACACATGCAACCTAAGAAATTTACAGGAAAATTAATAGCCATAGATATGTATAACTGCGGCGTAAACGAAGTCAACGACACTGAAAAAGCAAAGACTCTGCTGCAGGCAGGCTGCGATGAATACCGGATGAACAGTCACGAGCTGCTCGTTTGTCAGGAAGAGGGCCAAAGCGAATATTCCATCTCCGCACTCTGCAAGCAAGGCCATGTAACTCTGCATGTATATCCTAAGCTCGGTTTCATTGCTGCGGATATTTTCAGCTGCTACGACGATGCCGACCCTGCGGGCATGGCACGCTATCTGCGTAGCGCCTTTGATTGCGACAAGGCTAAAATTACCCTGCTGGACCGCGGCGATTTCGGTAGCAAATACGATATGAAGCCTAACCACCGCTCCAACATCAAGTTCATCCGCCGTACTCAGAACGTCACCAAAAACGTCGGCGCTCAACTGAAAAAAATGATGCTCAAGCCCCGTGGCATCTAAACGGGACTGTAAGATAAACTTTTCCAGGGGTTGTATGAACAGCCCCTGTTTTTTCTTAAACCAAAGGAGATTTTTCACATGAAGTATTTAATGTGGGATGTAGACGGCACCCTCATTCTGTCCGGCGGCGCCGGCAAGGATGCCATGATTAAGGTCATCAAGGACTACTATTTTCTCGATGCCTTCGATTTCAACAAATCCCTGGCAGGACGCACTGACTCGGATATTATCAAAAGCGTTGTTACCCGCCTGCGCGGACGCTGCAACAGTGCCGAAGCAGCAGGCCTGCTTATCCGCTACCATATGGAGCTGCCCAAGCAGCTGCCGCTGCACAAGGGCCGTGTTTTGAAAAACGTGGAGAAAACGCTGCAATACTTCTGCCGGCCGGATAGCCGTTACTGCAACTGCCTGCTTACCGGCAACACCAGCACCGGCGCCCATCTCAAGCTGCAGCATTTCGGTCTGGACCAATATTTTAACCACGAGCACAGCGTCTTCGGCGAAATCAGCGAAAACCGCGAAATGCTGGCCAAGGTTGCCTTCCACCGCCTGTATATGCAAAACGAAGAGGCCAAGCCCAACGAGCTGATTTTCATCGGCGATACACCTAACGACGTGCGCTGCGCCAACGCTATCGGCGCACCCTGCCTGATTATTTTGGAAGGCTCTGGCTATAAGCCTGAGGATTTTGCCGAGGTTAAGCCTTGGAAGATTATTGACTGTCTGCCGGATGATCCCAAGCAGCTGGAGCTTTTGTTTGATGAAGCAGCAAGCTATGCAGGAGGCCAAAATGCGTAATAATATTTTCAAGACTTTGCTTACGCTTCTGGCTATCGGCTTAAGCAGCACAGCTTTTGCCTACAGCAACAGTGATTTAAACGCGGTACTGAACGGAGCAAGCTGCCCCGGCGGCGACCTTTCCGGTGCCGATTTATCGGGAATGGATTTATCCGGCCGTGATTTTACCAACACCGATTTTACGGAAGCACGCCTTGACTCTACCAAGCTGGACAAAGCCAAGCTGCAGGATGCCTGCTTCCAGAGCGCTCTGCTGCCCAACGCCAGTCTGCGCGGTGCCAATCTGGCATATGCCAACTTCCGCTACGCCAATGCCTCCGGCAGCGATTTTACCAACGCCAGCCTGCAGGGAGCTTATCTCAACCGTTGCCAGCTGCGTGGCGCACATCTGCTGAACGCAAATCTGCAGCAGGTCAAGGCACAGGAGGTTTCTATGGACAGCGTACAGGCCGACTACGCCGACTTCAGCTTTGCCAACCTGCCCTATAGCTGGCTGCGCCGTGCCAGCCTGAAAAACGCAGTTTTTCATGGCGCTAATCTGTACAGTGCCCATCTGGAGCGCAGCGACCTGACGGAAGCAGATCTGCGCAGCAGCAAGCTGGGCCACAGCAATTTGAACAACAGCAAGCTGGATAAGGCATTGCTGGATAAAGCATTTTTGGAATACGCTGACCTGCGCGGTGTGGACATGAACTATACGCAATTCGGCACAGCATTTTTGGATAATGCAAAATTGGATAAATAAATATAACCCACTCAGCAAAAAAGCTCCGGCGACCGCCGGAGCTTTTTTTGCGCAACTAATCAGGAATAATCCTGTATATTAATCGTCAGTCCTGAGGATAAAACCCAGAAGGAGCATAACTGAGATTAATCATAATATTTTTCACTTGTGTATAGTGGTTCAAAATCATCTTGTGAGTTTCACGGCCGATACCGGAGGTTTTGTAACCGCCGAAGGGAGAATGCTCCGGAATCTGGTTGTAGGTGTTCACCCACATACGGCCGGTTTCCACGTTGCGTGCTACACGGATAGCCTTGTTGATATCCTTAGTCCAAACAGCACCGCCAAGACCGTATTCACTGTCATTAGCCATAGCCACAACCTCATCCTCATCGTGGAATTTGATAACTACGGCAACAGGTCCGAAGATTTCCTCCTGCGCCACACGCATATCATTGGTTACATCGGTAATCAGCGTCGGTTTCATGAAGGCACCCTTGGCCAGCTCGCCCTCGGTAAAGCGTTCACCGCCGCAGGCAATAGTAGCGCCCTCTTGCTTAGCAATTTCAACATAGCTCAGGATTTTCTTGATCTGGGTTTCGTTAATCTGAGAACCCATCTGAGTATCATCATGCCACGGCAGGCCCACCTTAACCTTGTTGAAGGCTTTGACTAAGGCCGGTACGAATTTATCGTAAATAGTATCCTGCACGAAGATACGGCTGCCGGCACAGCAAACCTGACCTTGGTTAAAGAGAATACCCAACTGAGCGCCGTCGATGGCCTGATCAAAATCGCAGTCATCGAAATAAATGTTGGCACTCTTGCCGCCCAGCTCCAGTGTTGCCGGGATGATGCGTTCTGCCGCAGCCAAGCCTACATTACGGCCAACCTCGGTGCTGCCGGTAAAGGCCAGCTTGGCAAAACCCTTATGCTCCAGCATATATTGACCGGTTTTGCTGCCGGCGCCAGTAATAACATTGAAAACACCTGCAGGCAGTACGCCGTCAATCAGACGTGCAAATTCCAAAATAGAAAGGCTTGCTTCCTTAGAAGGCTTCAGCACAGTGCAGTCGCCTGCTGCCAGCACCGGCGCCAGCTTCCACGCTGCCATCAGGAACGGGAAGTTCCAAGGGATAATCTGACCAACTACGCCGATAGGCTCACGCAGGATGATGGACAGGAACTGTTCGTTAAGTACGGAAGCCTGACCTTCCTCCGCTAAGATGCAGCCGGCAAAATAACGGAAATGCTCCGCTGCCATCGGAATATCCACGTTCATGGTTTCACGAATCGGCTTGCCGTTATCCATGCTTTCTACCATTGCCAGATGCTCTTTGTTAGCATCAATAATATCGGCAATTTTATTCAACAGAGCGGCACGCTGTGCCGGAGTGGTCTTTTTCCAGGTTTTGAAGGCTTCCCAAGCTGCTGCGGAGGCTGCCTCTACATCCTCACGGCTGCCTTGGGCGCAAACTGCCAGATGGCTGCCGTCTGCCGGACTTTCTGCATTATAGGTTGCGCCGTCGGATGCGTTGCGCCACTCTCCGTTAATGTATAAACCATATTGTGCTTGTAATTTTACTTTTTCCATAATAATAATAATCCTCCTCATTTGGCTCTTGCCCTTCACGCCGTTGTGACGGGACTTGTTTTTGTGATGTCACTATTGTATAATCAAAATGGTTCTATTAAAAGAATCAAAAAGTAAAAATATTTTAGAACCAAGGAGAATCAGCACCTATGTTAACATATGACTTAGATAAACGCGGCAGCACACCGCTCTATGATTACTTATATCAATGCATCCGTCAGGATATCATCAGCGGCAGACTGCAGGCAGGCGAACGCTTGCCCTCCAAGCGCACGCTGGCACAGCATCTGAGCATAGGCATCATCACCGTGGCCAACGCTTACGCCCAACTGGCGGTAGAAGGCTACATCACCTCGCGCGAAAAAAAGGGCTACTTCGTAGAGGATGTCAGCAGCTACCGCGTGCGCCGCAAGGCTGCCACAGCAATGCAGCCGGAGGCAGCGGAGCGTGAATACTTTGCCGACTTCAAGGCCAACCGCATCAGCCTGCAAAACTTTCCGCTGGCGACCTGGACACGATTGATGCGAGAAACGCTTTCCGTACACAACGAAGAGCTGCTCAAAACTGTTCCCTACAAAGGCGTTTACGAGCTGCGCAAGGCTATTGCCGACTACTTGGCACACAACCGTGCTATGCAGGTTGATCCTTCGCAAATCATCATCGGCGCCGGTACGGAATACCTTTACGGCCGCCTGCTGCAAATGTTCGGCCACGCCTGCACCTTCGCGATTGAAGAGCCAGGCTACAAAAAATTTGCCTCCATCTCCGCCAGCTTCGGCAACCCTTGGAAATATATTCCTATTGATGACAACGGTCTGATGATTGACAAACTGGAGGAAAGCGGTGCCGACGTAGTGCACCTTTCCCCCGCCAACCACTTCCCCACCGGCATTGTCATGCCCGTAACGCGCAGACTGGAGCTGTTTGAATGGGTTAACCGCATCCGCAAGCGCTATATCATTGAAGATGATTACGACAGCGAATTCCGTTACACCGGGCGCTTCATCCTGCCTCTGTACGCGCAGGATACGCAAAGCCGTGTCATCTACATGAACACCTTCTCCAAAAGTCTGGTGCCATCGCTGCGCATCAGCTATATGGTGCTGCCGCCGCGTCTTTTGGAGCGCTATGAGCAGACCATGAGCTTTTACAGCTGCACCGTATCCAGCTTTGAGCAGTACACGCTGGCACGCTTCATTTCCGAAGGCTATTTTGAACGTCATATCAACAAAATGAAAAACTACTACCGCGAGCAGCGCCACAAAATTCTGGCAGCCATCCACTCCTCGCCGCTGGCCACTGTTTCAAAAATAATCGAACGCAACGCCGGTACACATTTTGTACTGCATATCAACACCAAACTGACGGAAGCAGAAGTGCGCAAGGCAGCACTGGCAGCAGATATGTGCCTTTCCTTCTATTCCGATTACAGTCATAACACCGAAGAAAATAACGGCTGCACGCTCGTTATCAATTACGCTGCCATCGAGGCAGATAAAATTGCCGCGGTAATAGAACGATTAAGCAGCCTGTTCCCCGAATGCAACCAGATAAGCTGAATAATTACAGACCAGATGAAATATAGTAAAAAAGCATGCACCGCTTCTTACAGCAATGCATGCTTTTTGCTTTAATTTTTACAGCTCGATTTTCTGTACGTTGGCAATAGCCTCTTTGGCTTCGGCAATAATACGCTCCATAACATCCTTGCAGGGCAGAATATCATTCAGCACGTTCAGGCTCTGACCGCACATAACAGTGCCGTTGGTAACGTCGCCTTCTACCAGACCTCTACGGTTGGTGCCTGTACCCATCGCCATCAGCTCTTCTTTGGGAGCACCGGCAATTTCGCGGGCAGTATACGCATCGGTAAAAGCGTTCGCCAGGCAGCGTACACCAAGATTACGGCTGTAACCGGTTGCTACGCTGTCAGTATCGGTTGCTTTGACAATGGCTTCCTTAGCAGCAGGATTTGCTGGGCATTCCTCAGTCAGCAGGAAACGGCTGCCCATCTGCACACCTGCAGCACCCATCAGCAAAGCCGCAGCCAGCGCACGACCGTCGCTGATACCGCCTGCAACAAGCACCGGAACAGATTTAATCTGCGGCAGTACGTTTTCCATCAGCGCCATAGTAGTCTGCTTGCCGATGTGACCACCGGCCTCCATACCTTCAATAACCATAGCGTCAGCGCCTGCAGCTTCAATGCGCTTTGCCAGCTTAACATTAGGCACTACCGGAATAACCTTGATGCCTGCAGCATGAAAAGCAGGAATATGCGGTATCGGGTTGCCTGCACCCAAGGTAACAAAGTCTACCTTTTCCTCGCACAGCATGGCAATGATTTCCGCAATGTTAGGAGCCATCAGCATAACGTTAACGCCGAAGGGCTTGTCGGTCAGAGATTTTGCCTTGCGCACCTCGTCACGTGTCCATTCCACAGTGCGGCCGCCGCTGCCGATGATACCGGCACCACCGGCGTTGGAAACTGCTGCAGCCAGCACAGCGTCACTCGTCCACGCCATACCACCCTGGATAACAGGATATTTTATACCTAAGAGCTCAGTTAATTTAGTTTTCATGATAATCACCTCGCAACAATTTTACACGCCTATTATATACTATTCTCCACGCAGTAATCGTGAATTATTTTTAAACTTTACCAAGTTTGTAAAGAATGTAACTAAGATGCAGTTTTAAGGTGCAAGCTTACACTTAATTGTAGTTTTTTGTCCATAAAATTTGACATCAGGCTATAAAAATTGTAAAATTTTATGAGTACCCTGAAAGACTTCAGGATTGTTGTTTTTTATTTTTAACCGTATTGGCTGCAATAAAAAGCATTAAGGTCAAGGCGACTTGATGTATATGGTGCTTTATCAGCAGCTTGCTACGTTAATTCCACGCAGGCTGCTCAGAAAGTGCCGGAGACGAAGAAGGTCGTCGATGGCGTACTTATTGTACGTCGAGGCGGCCTGATGAAGTATACGGTGCTTTATCAGCAGCCCGTACGGTAGTACTATTTACTTAAGGGAAAGAGGTCAAAGAAACATGCGCAGTACACAAGTAAAAAAAGGTTCAACCCGCGCAGCCCATCGCTCTCTGTTCTATGCAATGGGTTATACTGAAGAAGAATTAAAGAAACCGTTAATCGGCATCTGCTGTGCCGCTAACGAAATCATTCCGGGACATATGCATCTGGATACCATCGCTAAGGCAGCCAAATACGGCGTGCTGGAAGCTGGCGGTACTCCGATTGAGTTCCCGGCTATCGGCATCTGCGATGGCATCGCCATGGGCCATGACGGTATGAAATATCCGCTGGCAAGCCGTGAGCTGGTTGCGGACAGCATCGAAGCTGTTGCTAACGGCCATGCGTTTGACGGCTTAATCCTGATTCCGAACTGTGATAAAATTGTTCCCGGCATGCTGATGGCAGCAGCTCGTCTGAACATCCCGACCGTTGTTGTCAGCGGCGGTCCGATGCTGCCCGGTCGTTACCACGGCAAAGATATCAGCGTATCTACTGTATTTGAAGCTGCCGGCCGTTTTGAGTCCGGTCAGATTGATAAAGCAGAGCTCAGAGAAATCGAGCATTGTGCATGCCCCGGCTGCGGCAGCTGCTCCGGTCTGTTCACTGCAAATACCATGAACTGCCTGACTGAGGTTCTTGGCATGGGCCTGCCTGGCAACGGCACTATCCCCGCTGCTTATAACGGCAAGCGTATTGCTTTGGCTAAGCACGCAGGCATGGCTGTTATGCGTCTGCTGGAGGAAAACGTTCTGCCTCGCGACATCATGACGCTCAACGCTTTCAAGAACGCTATTACTGTTGACATGGCCATCGGCGGCAGCTCCAACACCGCGCTGCATCTGCCGGCCATCGCTCACGAAGCAGGCATCGACCTGCCGCTGGAGCTGTTCGATAAAATCTCCAAGAAAACTCCGTACCTCACTAAGATGAGCCCGGGAGGCAGCCACCACATCGTTGATTTGAACGAAGCCGGCGGCATTCCTGCTGTAATGCACGAGCTTGACCGTCTGAAGCTGATTAAAAAATCCTGCCAGACTGTCAGCGGCAAAACTGTCGGCCAGATTATCAAAAATGCGGAAATTCTGCGTCCTGAGGTTATTCACAGCGTAGAAAATCCGTACAACAAAACCGGCGGTATCGCTGTTCTGAAGGGCAACATCGCTCCGGAATGCAGCGTTGTCAAGGAAAGTGCGGTTGATCCTTCCATGAAGGTCTTCAGCGGTCCGGCTAAGGTTTATAATTCCGAGGATGAAGCTATTGCTGCAATTTGCGCACAAAAGGTTGTTTCCGGTGACGTTGTAGTTATCCGCTACGAAGGCCCGAAGGGCGGACCCGGCATGCGCGAGATGCTGAATCCGACCTCTGTACTGGCAGGCATGGGCCACGACAAAGACGTTGCGCTGCTTACCGACGGACGTTTCAGCGGTGCTACACGCGGTGCCTGCATCGGTCACATTTCTCCGGAAGCACGCGAGGGTGGTAATATCGCATTGATTGAAAACGGCGATATCATTGAAATTGATATTCCGAACCGTACCCTGAACGTTAAGCTGAGCGACGAAGAGCTGGCTGAACGTCGTAAGAACTGGGTTTGCCTGCCGCCGAAGGTTAAGAGCGGTTACCTGGCACGCTATGCTGCTTTGGTTACCTCTGCTGCTACCGGCGCTGTGCTGAAGGTTCCCGGTCAGGACTAAAAGAATTATATAAGCAGAAAAAGCAACTCCCCATCTATCTTGCCGCAAGGTAAGACGGATGGGGAGTTTTTGCATAAGAAAAACCGTTGCGCCAAATAGCACAACGGTTGATTATTAATACTCAATTTTGCTCCAGCAGATAAATATCGCTGATTTCCTTTACTGTACGTACATTATCCGGCAACGGACCTGCCTTCTGCACGCGACGATATTCCAAACCGCGCACCAGCAGATATTTTTTGCTGCCGTCACGCAAAGCATCGGTCAAAGCACCTGTCTGAGGAATCATTTCAATACCTGGCTTGCCCGCATAATACATGAAGCCGGGGCGCAGAAACTTGTCAACATAAATAGGCGTCTGCTGCTCACATTGCTCCTTATACACGCTGCTCATAGTTTTTACACTGAAGCGGTCGGCAATCACCGGCAGAACAAAGGCAAAGGCCACGGACATCGTCACAGCGCCAATCATCACATGCAGCCAGGAAGCCAGCTCGATATCGCGATAATACAGCAGCGCAAAAACTGCCGCTGCACCCAAAAGCAGTGTCAGCACGCCCAGCATCACCAGGCTGAAATCAGCCTCCGGCAGATACTGCGCACCGACAATCCAGCCAACGCCGAGCAGGACAAACATAATACCGCTACCTGCCGCCCAACCGTAAAATTTTGTATTATGGCGCAGCCTGCTTTGCATTCTCGCTATATTCCAGCCGATTATTACCGCCATAGCAGGAAACAACGGCAGAATATAGGATACAAGCTTCGTTTTGCAGATAGTAAAGAACAGCAGCACGAAAATCCACCAAACGTGGAAGAACAGCAGCTTACGCATATCATCTATACGGCTTTCGCTGACGGATGCCTTAGCAGCCTGCCACAGCATACCGGTCCAGGGGAACAAGCCTAAGATAATTACAGGGAAATAATACCAGAAGGTCACGCGGTTGGCATGCTCAGCCGTCGTAAAACGCGTTATATTGTGAAATCCCAGGAAGGTATTGATAAATTCCATGCCATGCACAGTATACATAGCGTAATACCAAGGTGATGCGACAAGAAAATACAACAGCAAGCCACGGATAACATGCATACGCAAAATCTCACGCAGCTGGCCCATCGCCACCAGATACAGAAAAATTATCGCACCCGGAAAAACTATACCGATAGGACCTTTGGTAACAGTAGCCAGCGCCATGCACACATACATCAGCCAATAACGCTTATGGATAAAGCTCAGCAACGCACCTGTCATAAAAAAGAGCAGCGTTGTATCTGTCACCGCCGCCTTGCCCATATAGAAAAATTCTACACAGCTTGTAAGAATCATCGCAGACCAAAAGCCTGCACGTTCATTAAACAGCCTTGTGATACCTACATACATCATCACAGAGGTGCCGCAGGCCATCAATGCCGCAGGCAAGCGGGCCGCAAATTCGCTGTCACCGAAAAGAAACTGAGCAACAGCAACCAGCCAATAATACATAGGCGGCTTATCATACCAGAAATTGCCAAAAATTCTCGGTGACAAAAAATCACCGGCAGCCAGCATCTCTCTTGCTGTTTCCGCATATACCGGTTCATCCGGATCCAGCAGCGGAATGCTGCCGATACCGAACATAATCATAAATAACGCAGTGCCTGCTACGATAAGCAGGCTATTTTTTTCAATCTGATTCATCAGTTTCCATCCCTCAAAATAATTTCAAAATTCATATGCCAACTACTCATTTTTCTTACCCTCGGTAGTTTTGCTCTTAATAGAAGCCATATTCAGCACATCACTGCCAAAGGCTCTGATTGTTACTACCGCGCCCAGCATAAAGGGCAGATATTCGGCCGTAAAGCGCCAGAGAACTGCCATAATGCCTTCCACACCGTTAGGCAGGATATTGGAAAACAGCACCAAGAAGCCTGCCTCCGCTACACCGCTGCCACCGGGAGTAGGCGAAAAATAAAGTATTAAATTCAGCAGCACCATGCGTCCCATTACCTGCTGCAAATCAAAATCAATATTCAGACCGGTGAAATAAGCAGGCACAGTGGCATAAATAAAGAGCAGGCTCACGCCGGATTCAATAAACGCACGGAAAACCATTTTCGGATGCTTGCCCATAACTACAACAGCATTCTTAAATTCGTTGTACCAGATAAAGCAATTGCGCTGCGTAGTAAACGACAGCTTGCGGGTAAACCACATAATCGCCTTCTCGGGATAACGTGTCTGCAGCAAGGAAATTACGATTATCGGCAGTGATATAAACAGCACCGAAATAATCGTCAGCACCGATGCAGGCATCCATTTTACTATATCCTCATCGCTGTGCAGCACCACAGGCACCAGCAGTATAAGAAAGATAATGGACATGACCGTGCGCACCAAAATTACTACCGTAGATTTGGCGACAGGCACCCCGGCCTTACGCATAAACATAACCTGAGCGATAGCACCGCCGCTGGCACCCGGCGTTACTAGCGCCAAAAAGTAGTTGCTCAGAACTACATTCACTATCTGATGAAAGGTCAGCTTCTCGTCCGTCACCGAAGCCAGGGTTATCAGACGCAGGCCGTCAAAAATCAAGCCTATCGCAAGGCATGACAAAGCCAGCAGAATACAGCGAGGCTCGAACATCGTCAGGTATTCCAAGGTCCGTATATCAAATGTAAAATAAATAACCGCCGCCGAAATCAACAGGACAAAGCCAAAAAGCAGACCTAGGCGGAACAATAATTTTTTATTCATCTAGCAGACTCCAAATGAGCTTATTTTTTAGTACAAGAGCTTTAGCAGGCCGTAAAATTAACAGGCTGAATATGCTCCTGCTCCAGCAGCTTTTTATTGCCGCTGTCAAGATACGCCTGCATTTCCTCCTGCCAATGATATTGCCAGGGAAATATTTGGCCCAAGGCAGCAGAATCAAGACCGGGATGAGTCATCAGCTCGCTTACGCCATCCGGAAGCTGACGCAGGATATTGCCTACCAGCTCCGCATTCAGATGACCGCCCGCCAGCATCCCGAAGAAATGCTGCGGATGCTTTAGCCCAAGGCTGTCGGCGCGCTGCGCCGCCAGCTGAGCACAAAAGCTGAGCCCGCTGCGTCCGATCATTCTGCCGATACCTGTATGAAAGCCTCCGGTAAAGGTATAGGCTTCCTTAGGTATGCGTACCCTTATAATATTATACTCATTACAGAGCTTTAATACAAGTGCATTAATTCCGGGCAGCACATGGGTATGCTGATGACTATCGATATGAGTAATGTTTATTTTTGCTTCCAGCGCCCTTTCGATTTGCGCGCGCAGCTCCGCTTCCAGCTCGCTGCGCTTAACGCTGCCGCTATAAAAGCGTTTGGCAAAGGCAACGTAATCAGGCAAAAACAAGCCCTGCTCATCCAAAAGGCTGCTGACCTTGCCTGCAGGCAGCACCGGCGCCACGCTGCCGACAAGCGTCAGATGCACGCCTATACCGAGCTGAGGATTTTCCTGCGCCAGCTTTACTGCCTCCTGCCAACAGTGAGCACTGGGCATCAGCGAGGTGCTGGTAATAAATCCCTCCTTATAGCCCTTGATAATACCTGCGTTAATCAAAGGATGCAGACCGAAATCATCTGCATTAACAATTAGTTTTTTCATAATCTCTACACTCTTTTGTAATTGGCAAAGTGCAGCTTTACATATTCACGCAAAGCATCCTTGCCGTATTTTTCTGCTAAGCGGCGGGCGCAGGCCGTTGCCTGCTCGCCGCCGCCCTTCGGCAGATCGCCTACGCCGGCCTGCTGCGCCAGTTCTTCCATCGTCCGCAAGAAGCGGGCGCGGGCCAGCACCGAGGCAGCGGCAACCGCCAGATTGCTTTCTGCCTTAGGCTGTTGGCGCACACTGCAGCCCGGAAAGCGCTGCCGCAAAGCCTTTAAGTTTACCGTAGACTGAGTGAACTGGTCAATCAATGCGCTGTGACAATCCTTTTGTCGCTCCAGCACCTGACTGAGCGCCGCCACATGTCCGTAGCCTAAAAGCTGGTTGAGCTTGCCGCCAGCGGCAGCCACCTGCTCATAGCGCAGATTATAAATCTTCGGCTTCAGCTCCAGTACGCTGAAATCAACAACCGTAGCCTTGATTACATCCTCCAGCTCAAGGATTTTTTTATCCGTCAGCAGCTTGCAGTCCTTCACGCCTGCAGCCTGCAGCTTCGCTGCCGTTGTGCTGTCCACTACCGTGGCCGCCACAACCAAGCTGCCGAAGAAATCACCCTTACCGGATTCATCACTGCCTGCCCACAGACCATTGCTTACTGTTGCTCCAGCGGCTGCAGTCTGCAACTCTTCAGTTTCAGGCTGCACGCCTTCAAGCACCAGCATTAATCTTTGCTTTAAGGCACTGTCGCCGTTATAAACATGCGTCAGTCCCTTTTTGCCGTTATATATATTCACGGATGCCTTGGCCTCACAAAACTGCACTGCAATCTGCTGGCCATAATTAATCGGCTTATCCTTAACAATACTGAAACCATCCTGACGGATTTTTTCTGCAGCCTCTGCCAGATAATCGGCAAAGGCCTTAGGTGTCAACTGTTTCACGCCTATTCTCCTCTTTGCACATAGTTTTTCGCCTTCCACTCCTCAAAGAGCAGATAAATCAACGGAACAACCACCAGCGTCAGTAAGGTGGAGGTTGTTAAACCGCCTATCAGCACCACGCCCATAGACTGACGCAGCTCCGCACCTTCGCCGATACCCAAAGCAATCGGCAGCATACCGAGTATCGTAGACAATGTTGTCATCAGAATAGGACGCAGACGCAGTGAGCAGGCCAGAAGCACTGCTTCGCGGATAGACATGCCCTTTTCACGCTCCTGGTTGGCATAGTCAATCAGCAAAATTGCATTTTTGGTAACAAGACCCAGAAGCATCGTAAAGCCAATCATGCTCATCATATTCGCCGTCTGTCCTGCAACAAGCAGGCCCAAAATAGCGCCGATAATCGCAAATGGCAGTGATACCATGATAATCAGCGGCTGCGAAAAGCTTTCGAACTGCGCTGCCAATACCATGTATACTACAACTATGGCCAAAATAACGGCCTTATATACCTCTTTAAAGGAGCGTGCCATATTATCGGCCTGACCAATCATCTTATAGTTATATCCTGGCGGCAAATTCAGCTCGGGAATATATTCGTTGCGCACCTTGCTGATTAAATCACCGGGCGAAATACCTACTGTGTTGGCATAAACAACGATCTGACGCTGCTTATCCTCACGCTCAATGCGTGTAGGACCGCTGCCGTAGCGCACATCTGCGATATCACCCAGGCGGATAAACTGACCTGCGGAGGAAGAAATGCGCAGGTTCATAACATCATTGATATTAGTGCGCTGACTTTGCTCCAGCTGCAGAATAATATCATAGTCATTATCGCCGATAGTATAGCTGTTGCTGGTGCTTTTGCCCATAATAGCCATTTCGATAACCTTGCCGACCTCAGTAGCATCAAGACCGAATTCACTGGCCTTGGCGTGGTCCAGTTTGACCACGATTTCCGGCTGCTCTTCCGAATCGGATATATCAACGTCGGTCGCACCCTCAGTCCGGCGTATCATATCTGCCAACAGCTGAGCGTAATTTTTCAGCTCCTTGATATTGCTGCCGCGCAGACCAATCTGCACCGGACGGCTGTCACCGCGGCCGCCGCCCTGGTTGGATACAACGGTAACCTTCAGGCCTTCAACATTTTGGAAGCGTCCGCGCAAATCATCCATAATCTGCTGCATGCTGCGTTCACGCTCATTGCTTGGCTTCAGGCGGATATCCAGAGAACCCTGGTTAACAGGATTACGGCCGTTGCCTATATTAAGCGCCACGATTTTAACCTCCGGCAGCTGCGAAATCTCCTGCTGCAACGGCTTGGCCAGTTCTACAGTTTTCTGCAGACTGGTGCCGATGGGCGCCTTAACATTGACGCTGAATTCACCCGAATCATATGTAGGTTGGAATTCCGTGCCCACAAATGGAAGCAGCAGCAAATTCAGCAACAGCGAAATGATACCCACGGCGACAACCTTCTTAGGTCTTTCCAAAGCCCAGGCCATTAAGCTGTCATACATTTCACGCACGGACTGGAAGCCTGCTTCAAATTTATCAAGAGCCCTCTGCACAAAATGCGTGCGCTCCTTGCTGCTCTGCTCCTCGGTTTCTGCCTTAATCCAATACGCCGAAACCATTGGCGTAAGCGAAAAGGCTACGATAGTAGAGAACGCTACCGCAAAAGCAACCGTCAGACCGAACTGCTTAAAGAACTGGCCGATGGTTTCACCCATATTGCCGATAGGCACAAATACAGCCATTAAGCTCAGGGACGTTGCCAAAATTGCCAGCGTCAGCTCCTCTGTCGCTTCCCTGGCTGCCACAAACGGCGTCTGCCCCATCTCGATATGGCGGAAAATATTTTCAATTACTACAATCGCATCATCAATCAAAATGCCGACTGCCAGGCTCAAAGCCATCAGCGACATATTATTCAGCGTAAAGCCCATAACCTTCATCATAAAGAAGGTGGCGATAATAGACGTAGGAATACACAGGCCGCCGATAATAGTCGCACGGAAATTGCGCAGGAATAGATATGTTATCAAAAGCGCCAGAAAACCGCCGAAAAGAATCGCATTCCAGACATCCGCAATATTATCGCGAATATAATTAGATTGGTCGCGCACCTTATCAACGATGATATCGGGCGGCAGATTGCTGTGCTTCAGCTCCTCCATCTTGGCATTGACATTATCGGTAACATCAACAGTATTAGTTTTGGACTGCTTACGCACAAAGGTCATAACACAGGGAACGCCGTTAGCGCTGGCAAAGGTATCCTCATCTTCCCAGGAATCAAGTACATCCGCAATTTCACTGATATAAACAGGGCGGCCGTTATGATTAGCAACTACCACCTGCTTAATATCATTGATATTGTTATACTTGCCCAAGGTACGCACAGTGATTTCCATAGCGTCATTTTTCGCCTTGCCGCCGGGAGTATTATAGTTGTTGGTGTTCAGCTTACTGCGCACTGTTTGATAGGCAATACCGTATTCCGCCAGCTTTTCCGGCTTCAGCACAATGCGGATAGCACGCTGGCTGGCACCGACAACGGTAACCTCGGAAACACCCTCCACCATCTGCAGCTCATCCTTGATATTATCCTCCACGATGCGGCGGATTTCACCACGGCTGCGCGAGGGCGAAGCAAAGGTATAGGCTACAATAGCGCGGGAGTTGAGGTCTACCGTCTGTGTTACCGGCTCATCGATATCATCCGGCAGAGCCTTGCGCACACTGGCAACCTTTTCACGCACCTCACTGGCCTTCACCTGCGGGTCTACACCGATATTAAATTCCAGAACAGTTTCACTGTAGCCTTCAAGCACAGTGGAAGACAACGTCTTGATACCGGAAACCTGACTGACGCGGTTCTCAATCGGCTTGGTAACCAGCGTTTCCATTTCCTGCGGCGAAGCACCGCTGTAGGTAACACGCACGCTGACAATAGGCAAATCAACATCAGGATTCAGATCAACGCCGATTTCCGGATAGCAGCGGATACCGAACACTACCAACAGCAAAATAAACATGGTAGTAAAGACCGGCCGCTTGATAAATGTTCCAATCATCGTTATTTACCAGCCTTTTTCAAATCTATCCTGCTGCCTTCACGCAGCTTGTTATGTCCTTCGATAACAATAGTATCCTTTTCATCCAGTCCGCTCACTATTTCAGCCAGCTTATCATTCGTATAACCGACATTCAGCACACGACGCTGTACAACGCCTTTATCATCAACAACAAATACCGTCTGCTGGTCATCACGCATCACAATAGCCTGCACCGGAATAGTCAGCACATCAGCTTTAGGTGAAGCTGTAAGCGTAACGTTGGCATAGACGCCGGCCAAAAGACCTTCGCTGTTATCCACGCTCACCTCTGCCGCAAAGGTATGCGCCGGCAAATCCGCAACCGGAGCGATGCGGGTAATTTTACCTATCAGCTTTTTACCGGGATAAGCAGGCAGAGTAATGCTTGCTTCATTGCCGACGTGTACACCGGCAATCTGCCCTTCAGGAATATGAATCGTAGTTTTCAGCATAGAGATATCAGCAACGGCAAAAATAGGCGTACCTGCCTTTGCATAGTAGCCCTCCTGATAATAACGCTTGGCAATAATACCGTCAGCAGGCGCTGTCAGCACCGTGCCCTCGGATTTAGACTCCATCGCCCGCAGACTGCCTCTGGCTGCCTCCAGCTTGGCTGCAGCATTATCGCGCGCAAAGCGGTAATCATCCACCACCTGCTGCGAAACCGCACCCGTAGCATATAGCTTTTCATAGCGCTGCAAATCCGTTTCCGCCTTACGCAGGCTTGTCTGTGCATCTAAAAAGCTGCCCTTGGCACTTAACAGATTGGCATCTGTATCAGCCTGCTCCAAAATTGCCAGCACTTGTCCGCGGCTCACACGGTCACCCTCACGGACGTAAACCTTTTCCAAGCGTCCATCCACCTTAGCGGCAACCTCTGCCTGCCATTCCGGGTCCAGACTGCCGGAAAAGCTCAGACTGGGAACAATCGTCTGCCTTACGGGGTGAGCAGTAACGACCGCCACATTGCGTACCTGTGACAGCTTAGCAGCACGCGCCTTATCAGCCTGGATATTGCTGTAAATACTGTAACCGATAATTACGCATACCGCCAGCAGCAGGCCTAGAGCTATCTTAACCTTGCGATTCTGTAAATTCACTTTCTTTCCTCCCTGCACCATGCCCTTAGGGGTAAATTATAATGGGGTAATTTTAAATTCAGCTGAGTTTATCGTGGACAAATTATAGTTATAGATAATAATATTATACCTCTTATCAAGAGAGGTTAGCAAGAGCAAAGCCGCAGAC
>OLSD01000971.1_pt1 | contig 25974 bp, 18 predicted proteins | sample 1672211 | NCBI WGS metagenome assembly OLSD01 (sample SAMEA3136659, study PRJEB25190) | human gut metagenome | reverse complement strand
CCTGCGTGTGGATTCTTAACTTGTCTCTTTAGTCTTCGGTGAACGCCCTGTATCATAGTAATATAGAAAAGAATATAAGTCAATATGCGACGACAAACTGTAATTTTTATAAATGCACTTTTAAATTAAAGTGTAGGCATTACAATGATGTGTGACAAGAGATAAAAAGGATTGCGAACAGGACACCATTCTCATTTTCTTTGTCATGGAGATAACAGCCTGTGGGATGAGAAATCATTTTACAGGCTGTTTCGGTTATAGGGGTATTGCCTCTCGCAGTTCCCTTTTATACTTGTAATATGTATTCCGTGCAATGCCAATGAGCCTGATACAATCTGCATCGCACAGCGTTCCGTCAAAATCCCTACTATATTTTCTAATGGACTCCTTGCAAGCGGCGGCTTTTTTGACTACCAGTTTGCGACCGCGCTCCTGACCTATCTGTTTGCCGTTCAGTTTGGCGGTCAACATTCCTTCTCTGGTGCGCTGGTGCAGGTCGTCAACTTCCTTTTGAGCTTGCGCAAAGGCAAGGCGTATCTGCTCTTTGGCGAGGTCAACGGTGTACTGATTCAGTGCAGCAATGACCGAGGATACAAAACTGTCGGTAGCGGCATTGCCGGTTTTCAGCTGGGTGCTGATTTGCCGCTGGATGGTCTGGCGGTAAGTCTCCGTGTTGATGTGTGGCTCTTTGAGAAAGCAAAGCGTTACATTTTGGGCGTACAGGTCTTCGTATAGTTGGCAACCCTCGTCTGCATTGCGGCTCATGCGGGATACGCTGTCAAATACAATAGTGTCGCCTGCTTGCACGGTGTGAAGCAACTTGTCCAGTTCTCTGCGGCCTTGATAGGTTGTGCCGGTATATACTTCTCGGATGATATGTGCGGTTGGGTACATTGCCAGAATGTTGCGCACTTGTCGTTCAATGTTTTGCTGCGGCGTGGAAATGCGGCAGTAGCCATATATCTGCATAGTGGTATTACCTCTAAGGCTCGTTAATTTTGATACTGATAGTATACTTACTTTGTCATACGATAGCAAGCAGTTTTGATACTACTTGCACATAGCTTAAATTTGGTACTGAAAATGATGGCGGTGGTCGCTTGTGTGACCGCCGCCATCGTTCGAATCGCTTTATTATATACTTGAACAGATAAAAAGTTTTGTGTTATGTATTCTACCGAGTTAAAGAGTAATAGTGGTTTGCTATCAGTGCTGAAAGGTGCAAGCTTTTGGGCTTATGAAAATAAGAGTTACATATATTTGATTTGGTTAAATAGTTCTATAAATTAAAAATCTGCTGGTTGCTGTGAAGAAGCGTTTGTTTTCAGTATACATTTTCCATGGAATATAAATGAGTTTGCTATCAGTGTCTACAGCAACATGGATTTGTTGCTTTTCTCCGGCTAATTGTGTAACTAGCACCATATTTGTTAATTTCTTTTTTGTGTAATATTTACGTCCAAATGAGTGTGGTAGAACATAAAATAATCCTTCTAAAGCACCTGATACGGTTATAGCAAAAGCATCATTTCGTAAAGTGACCGGAATAGGATTCGCATCAGTATTTTCTATTTGAAAAGCAGTAGGCGGTGTATTACCTTCACTGCAGGGAGAAATAGAAGGTTCGCTTGGTGATAACTCATCCATAACATATAGCTCAGCAATAGCACGTGTACATGCTACATACATTTCACTCATGTTCATTCCATTACTGACAACAATGACTTTTTCAAATTCCAGGCCTTTTGCAAGTTGAATAGGAATAACATTGTAGATACCACGCCTCATTTTTAATGTTGTACTAAATACATTGACGTTATCCGCTCCATAGGCGGCAAGGATACCTTCTAGTGCATCTGTTTCATTTTTGACAATAACTGCGACACGGTCATCTTTAGAAACATTAAAATGGGGATACTCAGTAAATGTTCGTTGTATTCCTTTTAGACCTACCGGTCGCATGGACATTCCTGCTCGATGATTGACGTATTCTGTGATTTCGCGAGCATTACGGTAATTCTCAGTGATACTAAAGAGGCTCCAACGGTTAGGAGGAAGATTTTTTATATCACGGATTCCTTTTTGATTGATGCATTGTTTGGGGTCACCAAAAAGCGCAAAATGTGAATTGGGAAACATTTGCATAAGAAGTTTAATCTCTATTGGCGCCATATCTTGAAATTCATCGATGTATAGATACTTGTTCTCTTTTTCGATTGGACCGGAAAGGCGAACGCTTAAGAGATAAAGCATGGCAAATGCTTGACTTACTTTAATGTTACGAGAGTCATCCGGAATACCAAGTACATATAGAGTCTTGTAGAATAAATAGCTATTGCCGCTTTTAGATTGCTTATCAGTCGCTAAAGCATCGAGCCGTCTTTGTAGTAAAATGCATGAATCAAAAAAGTCGAAAATATCAATATTATTTTCGACTAATGGACCAGCGTACGTTCCATAAAAATCTGCTAATGTATCAAAAGAATCTTCGGGAACATTTTTTGAAATTTCTTTGACGATGATGTTTTTGGAAAGAAATTCTTCTAGAGCTTCGACTTTAGTGGCAGTGAAATTCAACTCAGCTATCGAGCTTTCGAGGTGTTTGCAATAAGCTTGTGTCGTTTCAACAGACAGTTTTAAAAGTTCATTTGCAATAGCCCGGAAACCATTCATATCTAAAGGATTATCTAAATACAACTGCATACTCAAAATACAGTCTTTGACAGAAGTTACTTTATCTTTTTCTTTATGGATGGCGTTAAGCCAGCCATCAATATCAAGATGCAGGAGGAACTTATGTGTTTGTGGCATTTCTTTATCCATTGATTCTACGCCGTAGTATATATTTCTGCCACCTTCCGTAAGGATTTGTAAATCAAGGAGTGCAGAGAAAAATTCATATGTAATTTGCAAGGTTTGCATGTGACTTAACTGCTTCTCCAGAATTTCCTTAAATTGTAGAAGAGCTTTTACACTATACTGTGTTACATCTTCTTTTATTTCCTGATAGTTTTTGATAATGGCAGGAAAGTCGGTTGATTTGACATTCAGTAAAGCACATTTTTCCTTGATATGAGCATTCAGTTTTGACTCCTCTTCTGAAAGATAGGTCAATTTATCCGGATATGCAGATTCGGATATATTGCGAAGTTTGCACTTTAGGGAATCGAGATAATCGTTAGTATATAATAAGATTTCATCTGTTACGGTGTCTTCACTCACAGAAATTGATTCATGCAAGAAACCACGGCGCTGAAAATAAGCATCAATACAGTTTGAGTAGAATTCGGCAATGGAATACTGCTGAACATCAGATATCTGCAATATTTCGGAAAGTTGACGACTTTCTTGGGACAAGGCTTTTGTAGGAGAAAGGACAACGAAATCTTTTAAATGAACCGTGTTGTTGTACTGGATAAAACGAATACGGTGCATGAGAATCATACTTTTACCAGACCCCGCACACCCATTTACAATGATATTTTTGTCTTTATCTTCTGCGATAATATTGTATTGATTCTGCTGGATAGAAGCGATGATATCATGGATTTGCTTGCTTTCGCGATTTGACTCAATGATTCTTCTTAGACGCTCATCTGAAACTTCACTTGCATGAAGTTTGGCTTCTTCCGAAGTTCCAGATAGGGTTTCGATGTTATATAAATCTTTATAGGAACGCAGTTGACCATGCAAAATGTCAAAATCACGTACAAGGGAAAGCTTCGTCTCATTATTACCGATATACATTTGATATTGATAATAGTATTTAGCTCTTGGGTCCGCCCAGTCAACGACCCATCCATCAATGCTCCTTTTGCCCAAATAAAGTTTGGAAGTTTCTCGATAACTAATACGGGCAACGTAAGGTTGGGAAAGACGTTCAGCATAATTTCTATTGAGAATACCTATTAACTGTTCAATATCGGGGCAGACCTCAACTTTTTTTACTATTTCACGAGTATCATAATCACGGTATACCAAAGTTTTAGATGGATATTGCTTTTTCTTCCGCGCAATGAATTCATTATCTTTTATTCTTTGAACTTCTTTAATACACTTTGCAAGATATTCTTGTTCGAATCTTAAGTCAACATTTTCGGCCCGAACACTATCATCAGGTTGAATTCTTTTGGGGTCATACTTGCCGTCTTTGTTATATCCATAAATGTCATATCCACGCTTATCATAACCATTAAAATTATAACCTTCTCGATTGTAGCCCGTGCGGTCATAGCCGGAACTGTCATAACCATCGCGGTCAAAGCCATTTTTATTATAACCACGTGCATTATAGCCGTTCTTATCGTATCCATTTAGGTCATAGCCATTACGGTCGTAGCCAGCACGGTTCCTACCCTGTGTATCATAACCTTCACGGTCATAGCCATCAGCATCAATATCATTGATATTATAACCTTCACGGTCATAGCCTTGTAGATTGAAACCTGTAAGTAGGTTGTACCCGTCTGAATCGAACTGGTCGCGATTAAATCCATCGATACTCAAGTTATCACGATTGAAGCCGAATTTATCGTAACCTAGAATATTTACTCCAGACGCATTCCAACCTTGAACGTCGAATCCGTTTTGGTCATATCCTTCACAGTCAAATCCATAAATGTCACGACCATTGCGGTCAAGGCCATCAACATTATATCCATCACGGTTATAACCTTCTCTATCAAATCCGTCCGGATTGAATCCATCTATGTCAAAGCCATCGCGGTCGTATCCATTACGGTCATAACCGTTTTTGTAGCCATTCATATCGTAGCCATCGCGGTCAAGACCATCACGATTATAACCATCATTGCTAAAACCATCTCGGTCAAAACCTTCGATATCATAACCGCGTCGATTGAATCCCTGACGGTCAAACCCATTTGCATCGAATCCGTCGAAGTCAAATCCCTCACGGTCATATCCGTCCGTATTAAAACCGTTAGAGTTAAAGCCATCTCTGTCAAACCCATCAGCATCGTACCCGGCTGTGTCGTATCCATGCTTATCATAGCCGTTACGGTCAAACCCAGATTCGTCATAGCCATCTGCGTCATAGCCTTCAAGGTCGCGCCCTGTTAATTTATTGAACCCGGCTTTATTAAAACCTCTCCGGTCATAACCTTGACGGTCGTAACCCTCACGATTATATCCCATTTTATTGAAACCAGCTTTGTTAAAGCCGTCTTTATCAAATCCAAACTTGTCATATTTACTATAAATTGCCATAAAATAGCTCCTAAGCATTTATATTATTATTTAATAATAGTCGCCTCAGTAAATTTTTTCAATTCATATGGCAGTGCCGCGACTTCTTTTGAGTGTATCACACAAAAACAATACTGCTTTTTTGTCTATACATACTATTGCGTGGTATGAAAAATGATGGCGGTGGTCGCTTATGTGACCGCCGCCATCGTTCTACTTTTCGCTGTCTGCAAGGTAGCACCAAGAACAGGATTGGCACTCTGGCATTTCTCCGCATGGTGGTATGCCGGTATCAGGCTCATACGGGCAGGAATAATAATCGTATTGCATTGTGAAGCTCCTTTAAAAGTGTACATATAAAAATGGCGGTCTACTCTCACTCGACCATTATCGCTGTTGTTATGATTTATTCGGCAACGACCATTTTTTCCATACAGTCGCCGCATATTAGGTTGATGACCTTGGTCGCTCGGCAGCTGTTGCCGCATTTGAGACAAATATATTTGCGGGTACTGCTGGGCTTTTTCGTTCTGGTTTCTGTTCCTGCGCCGTTACTGCCCTTGGGAAGTGTGCCAAGAACATCCAGTAGAGAAATACCCTCAACCATTTGCAAGTCCTGCCAGCCCTGTTGTTCGATGAAGTCCAGCAGGTCAATGCCGGGGCTGGTGATTGTCCAACCATATTTGGGATGATGTTCCACTTCCAGCCCGTGGGCCTCGGCCATTGCCTTGAATTTTTTGTTGTGATACACGCCGTTGTTGCTGGTGTCCTTGATGGGTTCGGGCTTGCCGTTTTCGTCAAGGACTTTCGAGCTGTACCCAACGGCACAAGCCAAATGGCACATCTCATGTAAGAGCGTGGCACAGGTTTCCTCAATGGGGCGGTTGAGCGTGGCCGAACTTATATTGATTTCGTATCGCCTTTCATCGCCTGCCTGCCAGACCTTGCCGCAGGTAAAATGTCCGTAGGCTCCAACGGTCTTTTTTAAGGAGATGACGACCTCGGGAAGTTCACCATTGAAAAAGTGATTGTTGAGAAGTCGGAACATTTTTTCGAGTTGCCCTGCGACGCGGCTTGTTTTAACTGTCTGTTTCATCTTTCGTTTTCCTCTCGTTCTTAAAAGTTTACTTTTAACCCCTGTGGGGGTGCTTTGTATTGCCCCCAACCGGCGAGAAGAAGAAATAACGCCCACAAGCCGTGTCAATGGAACCGTGGAATAATTGCAAAGCATTTATGCCGCGAAAGTCCATTGACTAAAGCATGTGGGCGTATATGATGATTGGAGCGGTTGGAGCAATCCTTCGTCTCCGCCGCAGCGGTCAGATTCTCTTTTTCAAACAAAAAAGCATCGGCGAAAACCGATGCTCACCTAGTTCTTTGTTTGTCTCTTCTAAAATCTTCTATATTTTTAAAAATCCAACGTTCTTTTCACCTGAACGAATGTCTCAAGTATCAGAAAAAAGTACGAAGAATGTAAGCATAGAAGACATGAAAAAATGCAGGAAATAACATTTTGGCTTACAATGAATCGACTATGAGCAGTCAATTATATTAGGTGTACAGAGGGAAAGTAATGGAAGAAATGCCGATTCTCTAATTGCCTGCGTAAAATGAGATAATAAAGAGGCCGCTACCTTTTATGGGGCAGCGGCCTCTTTCAAATACTTATAAATATTCTGATATGTCACGCGGCTCATAAAGCTCTATTGAGACAATCTCTTCCTTATCGAAATTATCACCAATGAAAGCATTGGAAACGTTAATGGCATGAACAACGTTTGCATCTACTTCGGAATCTGAACAAAGACATTTCATCAAGTCGGAAACAGTACCGCAATGGATAGTCGTCAGCGGACGACTATTGCACTTGTGATAGACTACGAGAGCTTCCTCTTGCGAATACATATATCCCAAAATATCAGAAAGAGTTAAATCATCTTCAAGGTTCGAGGAATCTTCGTATACCTCGAAAATTAGCGTTCCATTTGAAACGTAAAATCCGGATAATTCGTAACCGTCAAGTGGTTCGGGGTCTATTGCAGTGGAATCGCCGGACATTATTAAAGTTCGGTTAACGGTGGGGTCTCCGAATGCAGGCAAGGCATAAATTTCAACAGGATTTTCTGAACGAATAAGAGAAAGTACTCTGAGCAGGACAGTTTCTTCCATATCAATACCTCCTAAAAACATTATATTGCCTAAATCCCTCTTGTTCAAGTATGAAAGAAAAATGATTATTGTCGGTTTATGCGAAGTGCATAGAATGTGCGCCGGGAAGGCAAGGCCACCATATTCATGCCGCGAAAGTCTGTTGACTTAGGGCTGGGGGCTTATATACTTTTTTGAGCGGCAGAGCCACGCTTCTCAATCTCCGCCGCAGCGGTTTATCAGTCTTTTTTAAAGTAAAAATAACGCGTTAAAACAAAAATATAATTTTTGCAAAAAAACATTTTTTGGCTTGCCAATCCTTGCGAATTGCAGAAAATGAAATTTGTAGGGAAATCCCTTTTACCGTTATAGCACACGCATAACGATTTCGAATATACAAAATGTATATATTTTCCGTGTGCATGCTTTAAATGATATATACATGATGTATTGAATTGTGAACGTTTTAAAGGAGGAAAACATTATGAAACGTTTCTTTGCATCGGATGCTGAGAGCGATATGCTTATCGCTGAGGCAACCAAAACCTTTGGATTGAAAATTGGAGACATCATCAATATGGCAATCAAAAATCAGTTTCTACCGATTACGGAACCGTTCCGCACGGAGGCAAGATTTATTTTGCAACGCCATACAGAGGGAGCGTTGGAAGCTCAGGAAATCAAGCAGTCGATGACGCGCGGTATCAGAGCGTTAGGAACGCGCCCGGTGCGTGATGCAGACCGCTTGCAAGGATTTTTTGCCCGGTACCATTTGCATGAGGATGTAGAGAACCGCACCATTACAGAAAACGATGCTCTGTGGGAATCTGCTGTTGAGGTCTACAATATTCTCGGTAAACAGATTTCGGTTGGCGGCATCAGCAAAATTAACGGTGCGCGTTTGGTGGATGACATTTTTGCAGAATGGGATACTTTGTGGAGCGAAAAGGCTGTGTACGATGTGTTGGCGGCGCTTGCGTTTCGTTGCGAGCCGAACCAGCCGTTCCACTGGTTTGAGGGCATGCAGTTCCTTACAGGGATTGAGCATGATGCAATGGGCCAGTGGTGCCGGACAGCGGGTAGAAAAAAGTAAGACCTGATACGCCTTTGCGATAGTAAGGCGTACAGGTCGCAGCAAGGGCGGTGCTGATGCTCTGCGCGAAAGTGCAGAACTTGGCACCGCCAATCTTATAGGGGCAGGGACGATGAAAAATCGTCCCGATGGGGGCCGCAGCCCCCACTGACGGCAAGCAGGTCTTGTCGGCAGCGGGGAGTCCAGAGGGGTCACGCCCCTTTGGCAAGGTAAGCCCGCAAGGGCGGTGGGAGTTTCCGGGGAAACTGCCATACCTTGTATGGCACATCAGTCCGCGACTAAATGCGCTGCTTCATTGTGCAGGGCATTTCAAGGCGTGGACGGAGGGGACGTGAACCCCGTAAAGGAAAGTGAGATTACAATGGCAAGTGTAGAGAAGTTTTCAGCGGGCGCAGTCCGCAATCAACTGCGGCACAATCGCCGCGAAATCGAACATTCCGGCAATCCTGACATTGACCCGTCTCGGCAGGGGCAGGACTATGTTCTGTCCCCCGATAGGGGCATGAGCGATTATGACTATTTTTTGCAGCGCAAATCAGAACTGTACTGCTATAACCGCGATGACGTAAAGGTTATGGCTGGCTGGGTCGTAACAGCCCCGCAGGATTTAGACCCGGAGCGCTACGACGACTTTTTCTGCGCAACATACGATTTTTTGGCAAATCGCTATGGCGAGGAAAATGTCGTGCAGGCAATCGTCCATGATGACGAGGGCGGCCAACCGCATTTACATTTCTGTTTTATCCCAGTAGAGGAAGATTTAAAACACGAGCAGGGCTATAAAATTTGTGCGAACGATGTTCTTGACCGCCGCGAGCTGCGCAATTTTCACCCAGACCTGCAACGCTACCTGAACGAGCACGGTCTGGAAGATGCCCGCGTTATGACCGGCGTAACCAAACGGCAGGGCGGCAACCGCACGGTTGCACAGTTGAAAGCCGAACGCGAGTACCAGCAGGAAGTAGAACGCCCTGCGCTATATTTTGGAGAATCCAAAATTGAGCAGGGGCTTCACTTTTAATAAGGTGCGACCATGAAACAGGTTATATGGATTATCAGCTGTTATCTTTATGGCGCGGCGGTAATTTTACTGGTTATACTTCTGCTGTTGGTGTATCTGCGCGGGCAGGTTAATCATCTGCCAAATCCATTTGCCAAAAAGAATCTTGCGTATCGGCAGCCAGCGCAAGCAAGAGGAATCCTATTTGGCAAGAAACTGAGCCTATTGGCCTACTCCCCCGAGCAGGATGAGGGGCATATTCTCGTAATGGGGCCGTCTGGCACAGGTAAGACAAGTGCTTTGCTGATTCCAACATTGCGCAGCTGGCAGGGTACGGCGCTGGTGGTGGATATTTCCGGCGATATTTCAGCTAACGTCAACACACCGAACAAAATCATATTTGACCCGACAGCGGAAAACTGCATCCCGTATGACGTGTTTGCATCAATCAATGCGGTAACGGATGAGACCGAACGGCAGGAACGCTTGGAACAACTTGCCTACCTGCTGTTGCCGGACAAAGCCAACGACAGCGAGGCAGGTATATTCTTTTGTAAGAATGGCCGAAAAATGATAACGGCAGCGCTTATCTGCTACTATGGCATGGGCTGGGGCTTTGTGCAAATCTGCGAGTTTTTCCTCGGCCACGATTGGCGCGGTTTGCTGAACGATATTGTAAAGCAACAAAATCCGATTGCCAATATGTTTATTAGTTCTTTTGTGGGTGCGTCAGAACAGAATACAGCAGGCTGCAAGCAGGCGGCAGACGATGCCTTAAAACTGTTTGCCGCAAACGAAAAAATTAAAAATGCACTTCGAAAATCAGCCAGCTATGAGCAGTCAATCAGCCCGGCTACGCTGGAAACAAACAGTGTTTATATCTATATCCCTGATGAAAAGCTCAAAATTTATGGCGACCTGCTGCGCATTATCACGGCCCAGTCGATGGAATATTTTTCATCCAGACCGCCAGAGCATAAGAAAATGATTCTGTTTTGTTTGGATGAATTTGCTTCGTTTGGCAAGCTGCAAATCACCGAGGCCTTGCGCAAGCTGCGAAAGCGGCACATCCGCATTATGGTGCTGACGCAATCGCTGGCTGACCTTGACATGATTTACGGAAAAGATGAACGGAAAGCTATGCTGGGCAACTTTAAGTTTACTGTTCTGCTCGGCTGTAAGGATACCGAAACACAGGAGTATTTCTCCAAAATGATTGGTGAGAAGCGTTCCCTACTGGCAACAGACCCAAACCAGAAATCACAGCCCATCATCAAGCCAGCTGACCTTGCACACTTGGAACAAGACCTCTTTGTAATCTGTGATGATGGGGCAATCCGGCTGCGGAAAAATTTCTACTTCAAATAAAAATCACTTTACACATAATTGGTGCGGGCATATACTTTATGCAAGAGGTGCTGTATATGTCACAAAAGCTTAATGAAAATTTTGATTCTAAAATTGCTGTAGACCCGTTTTATTCTGCAAGCAATATGGCTCACCTGCGCCGTGGTATTGATGCGCTTGACGCAGGTAATGGCGTTGAGCATGAAATTATTGAAGATGAAAGCAAAGCAGAAAATGATGATTGATTGGGAGGACGGGTGACCGTCCTCTTTTTCTTTTGTCACAGTTCATTCTTTCCATCAATCAAAAAATAGCAGCAAAAAGCGGGTGACATACACCCGCTTTTTCGTTATAATAGATAAAAATATGTATCTTTGGCTGCAAGTCCGATTTATAGGACGGCGTATTTGCTACAATATACATAGGGTTAAAAAGTGTACTTAAAATTTGGAGGAATCACGATGCCGGATAATAAAAAAGAGCAGGAACGCGAAGAACTTCACCGCGCAATATGGGCGATTGCGGACGACCTGCGCGGGAGCGTGGATGGCTGGGATTTCAAATCCTACGTTCTGGGCATTATGTTCTACCGCTATATTTCCGAGAACCTGACGAACTACATCAACGCGGACGAAATCGCGGCAGGCAACGCGGATTTTGACTATGCCAAGCTGTCTGACGAGGAGGCCGAGCAGGCGCGGGATGACTTGGTGCAGACCAAAGGCTTCTTTATCCTGCCGTCAGAATTGTTCGTAAATGTCCGCGCCCGTGCGCCGCAGGACGATAACCTCAACATGACGATGGAGGCCGTCTTCCGTCATATCGAGGATTCCGCCAAAGGCACCGAGAGCGAGGACGACTTTGCCGGTCTGTTCGATGATATTGATGTCAACAGCAACAAGCTTGGCGCTACGGTGGCAAAGCGCAACGCAATGCTTGTCAAGCTGCTGGACGGCATCGGCGCGATGAAGCTCGGTGAATACAAGGAAAACACGATTGATGCGTTTGGCGATGCGTATGAGTACCTGATGAGTATGTACGCCTCCAACGCTGGCAAGAGCGGTGGCGAGTTCTTTACCCCGCAGGAGGTCTCGGAACTGCTGACCCGCCTTGCTGTCGTGGGCAAAACCGAGGTCAACAAGGTCTATGACCCGGCCTGCGGCTCCGGCTCCCTGCTGCTGAAAGCAGCTAAGATTCTGGGCAAGGAGAATGTGCGTCAGGGCTTCTTTGGTCAGGAAATCAACCTGACGACCTACAACCTGTGCCGTATCAATATGTTCCTGCACGATATTGATTTTGATAAATTCAATATCGCCCACGAGGATACGTTGATTTCGCCCCAGCATTGGGACGAGGAACCCTTTGAGGTCATTGTCAGCAACCCTCCGTATTCTATCAAATGGGAAGGCGATGATAACCCGGTCTTGATTAACGACCCGCGTTTCTCCCCTGCCGGCGTGCTGGCCCCGAAATCCAAAGCGGACTTGGCCTTTATCATGCACTCGCTGGCATGGCTGGCGACCAACGGCACGGCGGCCATCGTCTGCTTCCCCGGTATTATGTATCGCGGCGGCGCGGAAAAGAAGATTCGCCAGTATCTGATTGACAACAACTTTATCGACTGCATTATCCAACTGCCCGGCAACCTGTTCTTTGGCACAAGTATTGCAACCTGCATTATGGTGCTGAAGAAGAGCAAGGCCGAGAACAAGACGCTGTTTATTGATGCCTCGAAAGAATTTGTCAAGGTCACGAACAACAACAAGCTGACCGAGGACAACATTGCAAAAATCGTGGCCTCGTTCGTTGACCGTGAGGATAAGGACTATTTCTGCCGCCTTGTTCCCAACGATGAGATTGCCGCGCAGGACTATAACCTGTCTGTATCCACCTATGTGGAGCAGGAGGACACCCGCGAGGTCATCAACATTACGGAGTTGAACGCAGAAATCAAGCGCATTGTGGCGCGGGAACAGATTCTGCGTGACGAGATTGATAAGATTATTGCGGAGATTGAGGCCGAATGAAACAAGGGGGGCTTGAGGATGCGCGGCGATGCAGAAAGAAAATGCTTAGAGGCTGTGCAACGCTGTATTTTTATATCAAGTCCAGATAGAAAAGAAACAGCATACACCGTTTCGGAAGATGAATTTTTAAAGAACCATTATCTTTACGCAAAACCCGTAGGACAAATATTTTTTGGAATGTCAGAAGATGATGTGATACATTTTGAAAATCTTCTTCGGCTGGTGAAGCCGAATGATGCGCCGAGTGAATTTCCGGATTTTACGTCAGATAGAGGATTTGTTGAGCAGTTTCAAGTTACGTCATCAGAGATTACAAAGCGAGCAGGCGCATTGCATAAAAAAGAATATGCCAAATTTCAAGAGGATGCGAACAAAAGGGAAAAGCAACTAATGGATGAAATGAATGAACATCCAGAATCGGGCAAAATAGAAACGCTAACGCAAGTTTTCACGTATCCGCGCCATTCATATGAGTATTTCTGCACATCATTTAAAAAGACGTGGGAGCATCATGTAGAAAGCCTCGCCCAATATGGGGGCAGTAAAGATATTGCAGTCTTTATGGTTGAATATCAAGAACATACGTTACACATGTGTGAGGATTTTAGCGGACTGCAATTAAAGGAAAACATTTTCTATGGTGATTTGCTTAAAGGTGAACGTTATTCCTGTTATCGTTTGAGTCGAGACAAGAACCTTTTGAATTATATTTATGGCTACAAAGGCAAAATTGATTATGTGGTTATGGTGACAGATGACGAATTGCCGGAAATCATAAAGGTGGAAAATATTCCGGAATTATTAAAACTAAATCCACATGGATTTGTAATTGAATCGACAATGTGCATGAGTGAGATGCGATATTTTTCTGGGATGACAATTTCGATGGATAAGAAAATAGGTGAAGCAAATGAGTAACATAGAAAAGCTGATTAAAGAGCTTTGCCCGGATGGCGTTGAGTATAAGGAATTAAAAAGTGTATTTGAAATGAGGAACGGCTATACACCCTCAAAAGCAAAGGCTGAATTTTGGGAGGGTGGGACAATCCCGTGGTTCCGTATGGAGGATATTCGGGAAAACGGAAACATTCTCTCAGATTCGGCACAACATATTACGCCTGCTGCGGTTAAGGGAAAGCTTTTCCCCGCCAACTCTATTATTGTGGCAACGTCCGCGACTATCGGTGAACATGCGCTGATAACGGTTGAATCACTGGCAAATCAAAGATTTACTTACTTAGTTCGCCGCCCGGAATATGAGGAGAAACTTGACCCTAAATTTGTTTACTATTACTGCTATAAACTGGATGAATGGTGCTTGAATAACACAAACATATCGAGCTTTCCCTCTGTTGATATGGCAAAATTTGCAAAGTTTAAGATACCAATTCCGCCGTTGCCCGTTCAACGTGAAATTGTCCGGGTACTGGACAATTTCACGGAGCTTACAGCGGAGCTTACAGCGGAGCTTACAGCGGAGCTTACAGCACGCAAAAAGCAGTACGAATATTACCGCGATACACTTTTGACTTTTGGTGTCCACAGGGGGGGGACATTTGAGACAAAGTGGAGAACGCTGGCGGAAATTGCAGACATCGGAACTGGCAGCAGTAATACGAATGAAGCTGTTGAAGACGGCAAGTATCCTTTCTTTGTGCGCTCGCAGGAGCCGCTTCGGAAAAACGATTACGAGTATGACGAAACAGCGATTATAACGGCGGGTGATGGTGTTGGCGTAGGAAAAGTTTATCATTATGTAGAGGGAAAGTATGCGTTGCATCAACGGGCATATAGAATCCATATAGTTGCGCCGGATGTACTGCCTCGGTTCTTTTTCTACTATATGAAAGCAAAATTCTTACCGTATATACAGAAAAATGTCTTCCAAGGGTCAGTGTCTTCCATCAGGCGTCCGATGCTCAACGCTTTCCCCGTACCTGTTCCTGATGTGGAGTTGCAGGAAAGAATTGTCAATGTGCTGGATAACTTTGATGCAATCTGTTCTGACCTGAACATTGGCCTGCCTGCTGAAATTGAAGCCCGTAAAAAACAGTATGAATATTATCGGGATATGCTCTTGACGTTTGCTGCGGCTGACGACATAATCTTGACAGACAGACAGACAGACAGACAGACAGACAGACAGACAGACAGACAGACAGACAGAGCATAATTAAGCTCTTGCAGTATGTATTTGGATATGTAAAACTGCCTGTCAGCGATATTATTTATAGCCTGAAAACTGGCCTGAACCCGCGACAGAATTTCAAATTGAATGTAGGAGGTACAATTCCCTACATTACAGGAAAAGACATCTATAGCAATAGTGTCAATATTTCTGAAAGAACAGACCGTATTACAGAAGAAGCGCTGCAACTGATAAACAGGCGTGCGGCGTTACAGCCGGGATTGCTGCTCTTTGCGAGTACAGGGACCGGCACAGTAGGACGGATGGCAATAGTGCATGAATATCAAAATGACTGGGGCATCAGCGAAACACTTTATGCGATTAAAGCAGATGAAACTATCGTAATGCCGGAATTTTTGATGTATATGCTATATAGTGCAGATGCAAAAAATCAATTTGAGCCTAAAATTTCAAAGGGGTCTGTGCCGCATTTGAAAGTTGCAGACTTGCTCAATGTGTGTATAGCTGTACCTACACTTAAAAAGCAAAATGAAATAGTTTCGGTGTTGAAATACTTTGACACCCTTTGCAACGACCTCACCACCGGCCTCCCTGCTGAAATAGAGGCACGGCAAAAGCAATACGAATACTATCGGGACAAGCTCTTAACATTTAAGGAGTTGGGTGCATGAGCACTTACAATGTAGTTGCCGCCAGCAACGAAAGTACCGTTGTAACAGAATACGAACCGCAAAGCAAACGTTCTGATGCCTACCAAAGCGAGGCTGCACTGGAGCAGGCATTTATCAAGATGTTGGAGGAGCAGGGCTATGCTTACCTCCCTATTCATGATAACGCTGACCTTGTGGCAAACCTGCGCCGTCAGCTGGAACTGTTGAACAACTATACTTTCACGGATAAAGAGTGGGACTTTTTCTTTCGAGATAAAATCGCCAATGCAAACGATGGCATCAAAGAAAAGACCCGCCGCATCCAAGAGGACAACATTCAAAATTTGACCCGTGAGGACGGCTCTACGGTCAATATCACGTTGCTGGATAAAAAGAACATCCACAACAACCGCTTGCAGGTCATTAACCAGTATGTGGAGAACGGCGGCAACTATGATAACCGCTATGATGTCACAATTCTGGTAAACGGTTTGCCGCTGGTTCATGTGGAATTAAAGCGGCGCGGGGTGCCCATCAAAGAGGCGTTCAACCAAATCAACCGTTACCAGCGGGACAGCTTTTGGGCTGGCAGCGGGCTGTATGAGTATGTGCAGATTTTTGTTATCTCCAACGGCACGAACACGAAATACTACTCCAACACGACCCGCGACAGCCACATTAAAGAGAGCGCCGGAACGACCCGAAAGAGCGGCAAAAAGACAAGCAACAGCTTTGAATTTACCTCCTTTTGGGCTGATGGGAAAAATCGCGTCATTCCCGACTTGGTGGACTTTACCCGCACGTTCTTTGCCCGCCATACGCTGCTGAACATCCTGACGAAGTATTGCGTCTTTACGTCCGAAGACCTGCTGCTGGTGATGCGTCCGTACCAGATTGCGGCCACTGAGCGTATTTTGTCCCGCATTGAGGTTTCGACCAATTACAAGCAGACAGGAACGCTGGCCGCAGGCGGGTACATCTGGCACACCACGGGCAGCGGCAAAACGCTGACCTCTTTTAAAACGGCGCAGCTGGCCTCTAACCTCCCCTACATTGATAAAGTTCTGTTCGTGGTAGACCGCAAGGATTTGGACTACCAGACCATGAAAGAATATGACCGCTTTGAAAAAGGCGCGGCCAACGGAAACACCTCCACGCAGGTGCTGCAGCGCCAGCTGGAAGACCGGGATGCCAAAGGCAATCCGCATACTTATAAAATCATCATTACAACGATTCAAAAGCTGGCGCTGTTTGTATCCCGCAATAAGGGACATGAGATTTTCCAAAAGCACGTTGTCTTGATTTTTGACGAGTGCCATCGCAGCCAGTTTGGCGATATGCACGAGGACATCACAAAATATTTTAAGAACTATCACCTCTTTGGCTTTACGGGTACACCGATTTTTGCGGCCAATGCCAGTACGCGCGGCAAACCTGCGCTGAAAACCACCCCGCAGGCGTTTGGTGGTGAGCCTGATGCCAACGGCAAAAAGGTCCTGCCGCTGCATACCTATACGATTGTTGATGCTATCAACGATAACAACGTTCTGCCGTTTAGAATTGATTATGTAGATACTGTCAACCGCAAGGCGGGCATTGGCGATAAGCAGGTCAAGGCCATCGACACTGAAAAGGCACTTGCCGACCCGCGCCGCGTAAAGGAAATCGTCAAATACATCTTAGAGCATTTCGACCAGAAAACAAAACGCAACGGTAAAACGTATTCTTTCCGTGCGCTGCGCAATATTGAAGCAGTAGCCACCGATAAAACACGCAGGCAGGTCACAGAGGTCAAGGATAGTGTACGTCTGTCGGGCTTTAACTCCATCTTTGCGGTCAGCTCGATTGCAATGGCAAAGGCGTATTATCTGGAATTTAAGCGCCAGATGCAGGACTTGCCCGAAGCAAAGCGCCTGCGTGTGGCAACGATTTTCAGCTACGCCCCCAACGAGGACGTGGAAGATGCAAACGGCATGCTGGGTGAGGAAAATTCTGACGATACCAGCCAGCTTGACGCAAGCTCGCGGGACTTTTTGGAGTCTGCAATCAAGGATTATAATGCACTTTTTAAGACGCATTATGACACCTCGGCCGACAGATTCCAGAACTATTATAAAGACCTTTCCCTGCGGATGAAAAACCGCGAGGTTGACATCCTGATTGTCGTAAATATGTTCCTGACGGGCTTTGACGCTACCACGCTAAATACGCTCTGGGTGGATAAAAACCTCGTCATGCACGGCTTGATACAGGCGTTCTCGCGCACGAACCGTATCCTGAACTCCGTAAAGACATACGGCAACATTGTCTGCTTCCGCAATCTGGAAAAGGAAACCAATGACGCTTTAGCGCTATTCGGAGACCGCGAAGCCGGAAGTGTCGTTCTGCTGAAAAACTATAAAGCCTATTATGAGGGCTATGACGAGGACGGCAAGCACCACGACGGCTACGAAGAACTGATTGCCAAGCTGCAAGCAAAGTTCCCGTTGGGGCAGCCGATTGTTGGTGAGCAAAACCAAAAGGACTTTATCGCGCTGTTTGGCGCAATCTTGCGAATGCGGAATATCCTTACCTCGTTTGACGATTTCGCGGGCAATGAGCTGCTTGCCCCGCGCGATATGCAGGATTACCAAAGCCGCTATCTTGACCTTTATCATGAAATGCGACCTCCAAAATCAGATAAGGAAGTTATCAATGACGATATAGTTTTCGAGATGGAGCTTATCCGTCAGGTGGAAATCAATATTGACTATATCCTTATGCTGGTTGCCAAGTATCACGATAGCAACTGCGAGGATAAAGAAATCCTTGTTGACATCCGCAAGGCCGTGGATTCCAGTATGCAGCTGCGCAGCAAGAAAGACCTGATTGAAAACTTTATTGCAACGGTCAATACGGCTACTAAGGTGGATGACGACTGGATAAAGTTCGTCACCGAGCAAAAGAAAACCGACCTTGATACACTTATCGCGGAGGAAAAGCTCAAGCCGGATGAGACGCGCAAGTTTGTCGATAACTCTTTCCGTGATGGCGTGTTAAAGACTACCGGCACAGATGTTGACCGCATCCTGCCGCCGGTCTCGCGTTTTGGCGGCGGCAACCGAACGGCTAAAAAGGATGGAATTATTGCAAAATTGCAAGCGTTCTTTGATAAATATTTTGGGCTAATATAATGCAAAAAAGATAGTGACATTCTGTGCGAATCGAGGCATAATATATATGTAACCTCGAAGAGTATATAAAAACTTACGCGATTACATTTAAAATTGAATATAGGCCAATAAAGAGCCTGTACAAAATTTATTGCATCCCTATTGCGGAATTGCAGTTTATGTTTGTGCAGGCTCTTTTTTTGTACATTGAAAAAAGAATAATACGCATCATCGGCAACCCTGTGATGGATGATAACTGCAAAATGGTTGCAAAGTTCAGAGCGATAACTTTATGAGCAGTGCCAACTTTTGGGGAAAGTGTCAACCTGCCTGTAGCTTATCTCCAGAACGTAAAAGTGCTGCTTACCGCTATGTTGCTGACGTTCTGAACGAAACATCCCGCCCAAGATTTAGCACACAGCCAATAGGGAAAATGACAGCCGGCCTTTTGGGCTGTAAGCAAAATAACGCTAAAAATGCAGAGGGTAAAGGTAACGCACAACTTTCAGAACAAGAAGGAAGTGCCTGCCCTACATGAAAGCTGTGTTCAGAACGTAAAAAAGCAACCTACCATTGCGCTACAGATATTCTGGGTGAAGTGTTTCAGCCTAAATTATAGTGCTCAAAGTGCCCAAAAGTGCATGGCAGTCAACGCTTTTGGCTATAACGAAAGGTGGCGTTAGTAATGTAGGAAAAACCACTAAACATAAGGAAGCTGCTGCCTTTCAAGATAAGATGAAACCATTGCCAGCCAGAAAGTTGTGTTCAGAACGTAAAATGCTATCAATGACTACACGGTCAATAAAATGGACAGATAACCTATTACTAGTAGAGCAAAAAGCTACACGCTGCAATGGAAGCGATTAAGAATTTAGGCATAGCAATAAGGCAAAGGGTTCCATCAAAGATACAGCTTATTTTTCCCCTATGCAGACCGCGAAGCGCGAACTTATAGGAAAAGATAAGAAGAAACTTTTAATGTGAAAGAAATAAATAATGAAAGATATAGCAGTTAGCTCTTATTTTCTACCTATCATCTCCGCGGAGCGTGAACTTATAGGGAACAATAAGTTGTTTCTTATTTTTTCCTATTTATCCCGCGAAGCGCGAACTTATATAGGAGGAAATAAGGAAAAGCGGATAAACAAATGGAAAATTTATGGGTTAGGATGCAACTTTCCGCAATACTCCTTATTTAATTCAATGATATTTCATGAAATGAATAACATTGAACAATATAAGATGAGAGACTTGGCATTTTTGAAATGGAAAGTGTAGAAATATAGCGACATATAATTAAATATTTAGAAAGGAAATATTTTCCAAAAATACACAAAGTATCATGGAATCACCCCTAAAGTATCAAGGAGCAATACAATGAAGAAAATGAGCAAACAGGACGTTGAAACTGTCATTTTTGAGAATGCAAAAACTGGCGAGGCATTAGAGTTTCAGCACGAGCAGCACAAAGCCGAGTACGGGGCAAAGCATTTTTGGAAAGCAGACAAAAAATTCTTTGAACTGCTTTCAACGTTTTCCGCGGCAGAAAGCAAGGTGGTGGCATATATCCTGCAAAAAACGCAGCCCACAAAGAATGAGTTTATCGGAGCCTATAAAACCATTGCTAGAAAACTGGAATGCGATGTTACAACAGTTCGTAACACATTCAAAAAGATGATGGAAAATGATATGCTGGCTAAGACTGATGACGAACGGATTTGGATGCTCAATCCAAGATTGCTGGTAAAGGGCGATATTATTGTTAAGGCACGGTTGATGTCAAAGTATGATTCACTGCTTGGCCGTCCATTGAGTGACTGGATTATAACCGATAGCAATGGCAATGACCCGTTATTCCTGCCGATAGAATATCCAACACCAGAAAGCCTGGATACTGCAAAAAGCGATTTTATTAAAGTGTATCATTTATTTTTTGAAACTCTTTCCGGGCTGGGAGGCAAAGAATCCGAGGTGTTAAATTTTTTGGTGTGTGCAATGCGAAACAGTGATAATACATATACTGGGCCGATGAAAAAAATTGCAGAAAATGTAAATTGTTCGAAAGCCACTGTACAGAGAGCGATGGACACGCTTACAGATAAAGGATTTGTTGCGATGGAATTTGATTGTGTATGGCGGATTAACCCCTCTATGGTTATCAAGGGAAACCGCAACAAGGAAAAGGTACTTATGGACGAGTTTCTGGCGACTCAAAAGGAGTATGACAAGAAGCGGAAAGCGCGTAAGAATGGCAAAAAGCAGAAGACGGTTAAGGGCTAAGAGAAAACAGTATAGCTATGCTGCTGCTTTGATGAATTTATAGGCAGCATGATTATGATTTAATCCATCTTGCTACGGTCTTGGCATCTATGCCGTATAACTGCGCTATGTGGTACATGCTGGCTCCTGATTGATACATTGCTTTCATCTCGGCCTTATAGTCTGGCACGGCATCAGGCGCGTGTAGCAGGTCATGGAGAGATAGCCCCAGCAGAACGGCAAGTTGCAGAACGTATCGCGGTGTAACTGATTTGCTGCATAGTGTGGCGTGCAGCTGCTTGGTAGATAAGTCGGCTGTGGGAATATAACTGCCATATAGATTTAAAAGTGCAGTTTCAATTTTAGTGGCGTATGTACGTCCACCGGTTAATGAACGCCAGCCGCGGGAACGCAATGCACTGTCAAGGACGGCGTGGTAAACAGAGCCGTCCCTATAATCAAAATTGGAATCTAAAGTATCTTGTAGCAATAAATCTAATGCCAGCAGACAATCCGGCACGGGTTCTGCTGGCAGCTTTTTTAGCTGCATAGTAAATGTTGCAGGAAATAGTTCCTGCTGCCGTGCGCTGTTGTATGTGACATCGGTATCGACAAGCCAGCAGCGATGTTTGGTGCAAATCTGCATATCCGGCAGTTGGTGGCTGCGATGCCAATAAGGCTCACCATATAGTTGCAAATCCTCTTGATAACAGACGGGACAATAGCGCATGACGGAGCAATGATTACCGTTGGCTTGGGAAATGCCCATTCGATGTACAGCTAATGGATTGCCATTGACAACATAGGCATAAGAGGAGCGCTTACGCTGTGTGGGAAAAAATCGTGCGTAATATGGGAAAAATGTGTGCTGCATTACAACATCCCTTGCGGACAAGAAACCTTGCGGAAGCTGTGCCAACAGCGCCTTTATAGGCCCGCAGAGCATCAGACTGGGAGCACAGAAATTGTCCCCATATAGCTGCCGTAGGGTGTGCTTAGCACAGTAGTTGCCACTGTGAACATGGTAACGGCAAATGACGCTGTACCATAGTTCATCAGGGTACGGCGAGGGAAAGAAGCTAATCATATTGCCACCTCGCCTTTGATATACTCAGCATAAGCAGATACAGGTGATTCGCCGTTCTTTTTTGCTTTTTTGAGTAACGCCCGTATATCATTTCCAACAATCTTGGTGGGGGCTGCGGAACCTACGGATACCTCCGGCGCGGTCTTTGTCTGCCGCTTGGCTACGGATTTGGTGGAAAGCTCACTGATGTATTCGGATACCATCCCCAAGTTTCTTAAAAATGCACTTTCAAAGACTTCTAAATCCAGCTTTTCGCGCCCATCAAGAATAGCTTGCTTTTGGGCATTATATAAGAGCTTGGCGAGTATATCCGGGATGCCCTGTGTCTTGCGATACAGCCAGTTTGCAAGCTCTGGTGTCAGGTCGGTGGCATATTGCGTGTACTGGTAATGCCACAGCCCATGCAGGAGCAACGCAAATTCCTTATCATTGGGTAGACGGTCATAGACAAGCCCTGTGGTTCGCCGCGCAGAGCGGAACTCCTGTTGTAATACCTGCAAGACGCGAGGCGTTCCGACCATGCAGATACTTACTCCTGCCCCGTTGATAAGGTGAACGAGAAAATTTAAGAAACGTATACCGCCATCGCTTTTACGATAGGCAATGTTCTGCAATTCGTCTATCACCAGCAGGCCAATATGATTGACCCGTACAATTTGGTTGAGCTGGCTGACAAGGACATCAATGCTCAATCTGCGCGATAGGGCATCTTTTTGATAGCTGGTTCCAACCAAACTGTCGATTTGCAGGTAAATATCCAAAATCAGTGCTTTAATGGACGCATCGTGCGGGGTTTGCACGACTAGATACGGAATCTGATGGCAATAAAAATTTTGCCCGTGATACGAAGTGTGTTCGATAACCTGCGGGAACAATGATAATACGCGTTGCAATGCGGTGGACTTGCCAAGTCCTGATACGCCAATGACAGAAAAAGAATTGCCGCCGCCGACGGATGCCGCAAGGGCATTGCCGTGCATCAGCGAGTAACCATTCTGCATGGCGGCAGCTTCGCTCTGGATTGAATACTGCCCATAGCAATGCTGCATGGCGGTGTAGATTTCGCAGTACAAGTCAATCGTCATGGATAGCGGCTGGTAAAACTCGTACAAAGAGGACAACAGCTGCAAGCGTTCCCCGGTGCTGCGGTCACGGTCACTATCGCTATAGGGTGGGATGACCGCCAGAGCGCGAATCAAGTCTTTGCCAGACAGCATCGGTGGCAAAGCCTCTATGAACGGGTTGTTATCATAAAGCGGATTGGGAACATAATCAGCGTGCATCGAAATCATCCTCCTGTTGCTCGGCCAGTAAATCCATCAGCGATACGCTTTCTTGTTTGCGGGCTGTGCTGCGGTTGCGTTGTATCTGCCTGCTGATATTGCTGCGGTCTGGCATTGTACGTTCGGAGCCGTCTGCAATGGCTTGTATATCGCTCATGAGGTCGAGTTGTGCCTGCAATTCCTGCTTTTTCCAGTCAGTACGTTCTATCTTTTCCTGCTGTTGTGCGTCTGCAATTTCCGCCAGTGATTTGCCCAGATAGGCTTTTTGCACCAAGTCAAAAGCCGAGTAAGTGCCGTTTTCAAACAACCACACGGTATCCATACATTCCGGCGCATAGGCAACCGGTACAGTTTCCCGTCCACCGAGACCGGCAGAAACAAAACGCTTTTTAAAAGTGCAGTTTGAAAAACGCAGACCGAAGATTTCCAGACCGCGCTGCGTGATTTTTCCCTCTGCACGGGGCAGCAGGGTGTAGAGTAATTTTTTGTCTGTGGCCTCATGCACAGGGCAATCATCCTGTGCCTCGCAGAACGACCAGATACTTGCTGCCAGCGGCGGTGTGTTGGCTTCTATCATGGCAGGTGTGCGAGTAAAGCCTGCTTGTACGGATTTTGCATTGTAGAACAGGAGGCAACGCAGAACGACGGCGGTGAACTGCTCCAAATCCAATGTGCCTTGCCTGCGGTAGTCCGGCGCACCGCGTTCCTGCGTATCGGATTCGATGACACCCTTGCCTTTAAGCAGTGGCTTGTAGGCACTCTGTATCAAATCGAACAGCTTTTCAACTACACCTTTTAAGTCTGGCCGATAGGCGGGAAGATTTTCAATCTCAATATGGTAACTCTCGCACAGGTTTTCCAGTGTTCCGGCTACAAATTCACTGCCCCGGTCTGTCATAATTTTGGTGGGCAGGTGGTGGCTCGGCCAGTCTTGTGGGTCAATGTCGATTCCGTGCTGATGACAAAAACTGACTTTGTCGGTAAAAGTGTTCTGAAGCAGCAGACGCAGCGCATATTGCCCGCCCTCTAAACCAACATAAACGCCGGTAATCAGGCGGCTGTAGGCATCGACCATCGTGTAAATGACAGGTCGGCCAATGGGCTTGCGGGAAAGGCGGCTGACGATGTAGATGTCGGCAACGGTGGCATCGGTCATATACACGCCGATGGTGTGTGCATAATCGCAGACCGAGCCAGTAAACGGACGATGATTGCGCTGATAGGCTTTAAGTCCCTGCCTGCTGATGGTCTCGCTGATGGGGTCGCGGTTCTTACGAAAGAAATAGCGGAACTGCCAGAACGTGGGATATTCCGGCTTCAATGTGCCGTGTGCATCGCAGTATTTCGCCCGCAGCATCATTTTGTAGGCGGTCTGCAAGCTCTGCCGCTGCGGGGTGTAGTAATACTTGTTCAGTGCCCAGCGGATGGCTTTTTCATCGGTAGTAAGCTCATGCTGTTCTGGCGCGGGACGCTCTGCGGGTAAAAGTGCATTTTTACTTTGGTATACCCAGTAGCGCCAGAGATATTGCAGCACCGTGCGGCGGGCAATATTATGCTCGGCAGCTATCTGGCGGACAACCTCATTACGGTGGGACTTATCATAGATACAGGTATCGACCAACAGCGGCGCAATCAGGTCGAGCTTGCGATTCCGCCCCTCGCGCTGGCGGTTGGTGATGTCTTCGTCCAGCACAAAAACAGAATACGTTTCGGCAGGAACAGGCTGCAATTCTGCAAGCAAATCTGATGCGACGGGATACGGCATCTGAAAGTGTTGGCAGCTGACAACATAGCTCTGTTCTTCTCCGCAAAGCAGAACGCGGACGTGCTCGCCGTTTTCAGCGGCAAGGATGTCAAGATTCCTCATGGCTGGTATCCTCCTTGTCGATGATGATACCCCAATCGGAGATGCCTTGCTGCTGCCAGTATCGGCGGGATAATTCCAGCTTTTCCGCAACCGAGGGACGACTTAAATAAGACCGAAAGACGGCTTCACGAATTGCCGTGTGCCCATCGTCATAGTGCAGAACAAAATCTGTGGTGTAGGTTTCGCTGGGGAGATTCAGGTCATTAGCAGGAATATCATTGCAAAGAATAGGAACATTACATTCGATTTGAAAAATGGCCGGTTCAGTATCCAGCATTTTTGCAGCGGCAAGCTGCACTTTGTCGTACAGACAACAGACAGCTTTGCATTTGGTGAGCATAATTTTTGTGCAGCGCTCTTTTTGGACTTGTTTTCGCATTTCTTTGACGCTCCTTGTTGTAAATTTGGGGCGTCCGTTCACCGAAGAAAAAGGAAAATCGCCTGTGTCCTTTTGAGGCAAACTTCCGTTCCACATTTTCCAAAAATCGAACAGAAAAGAGCGAAATTTGGAAAAAATGGAATTTCGGTGTGCCTTTTGGAAAATCTTGAATTTTTGCCTGCCTCGTGGATTTGTCGCTAGGATGGTACAAAGCGATACTAAGAGGCAAAACAGGATTCCACATTTTCCGATTTTGCATTGACCGTACTATATGCGCGGGCACCCGAAAAAATCCAGAAAGGCGCAGAGGAAATCAAGAGAGCGC
>OLSD01000970.1_pt1 | contig 25987 bp, 27 predicted proteins | sample 1672211 | NCBI WGS metagenome assembly OLSD01 (sample SAMEA3136659, study PRJEB25190) | human gut metagenome | reverse complement strand
AAGTCGGGGCTTTGTTTGTAAAAAAAGAGGATGCGTCGTTTTGACACACCCCCTTTTTTGCATTAAGACGTACCAAGAAGCTACTGACACATCCATACATCTCACGCTGCAATTGTATTATACATTCCAAGTACCCTATTGATTCGTGACAAGGCAACTACGAAATCCAACCCGCAAGAATACAAAAACGCCTGAAGCTCTTGAAGGAAACAATCCAAAGGATATTCCAGAAGCTCCAGACGTTTTATATGAAGGATATATTCCCTCTACATCGACTACATTCCTGCTGCCTGTGCAAGCCAGTCATAGATGCGGCTGCATACTCCGAAGAGCAATACACCGGCTGTACACAAAGCAAGGGCGAGACGTGTGTTGCAGTCGCTCTTGAAGGTTGGCAATGGCTGATCGGTATTGTTGATGTACATGCACTTTACTATCTTCAGATAATAGTAGAGCGACGGTACAGTGTTCAACAAGGCTATGAATACTACTGCGTATGCAAGTGTGGAACCGCCCTTGGCTGCTGCCATGAAGACGAAGAACTTACAGAACATTCCTGCAAACGGAGGGATTCCGGCAAGTGAGAACAATGCCAAAGTCATAAGGAAAGAGAGCTTTGGATTGGTCTCATAGAATCCATCGTAGCAGTTCATCTTGGTGTTGCCACCACCACGGGTCTCAACAACATTGATGATAGTGAACACTGCCATGTTGGCTGCAACATAGATGAGCACATAGTACATCAGAGATGCAAGACCCATAGCACTGCCTCCGATTACAGCAAGCATGATATATCCTGCCTGTGAGATGGAACTGAATGCCATGAATCGCTTCAACTCCTTCTGACGAAGGGCAAAGAGGTTGGCAACGGTGATGGTGAGCACGATGACGATGTACATCAGATACTCCCAATACTCTGACATAGGAGCGAATACCTTTACGAGGATTGCCATCAGCGCAAAAGCTGCTGCTCCCTTGGATACTACACTAAGGTAGCCTGTAACAGGAGTTGGCGCACCCTGATAGGTGTCGGCTGTCCAGAAGTGGAACGGTACAAGGCTTATCTTGAAACCTAATCCACTGAAGAAGAACACGAGTCCCATGATTGTAAGAGGAGAGGTACTGATCTGAGAAGCTACATCACCGAAGTAGAGTGTGCCTACCGCTCCATAGATGAAGGAGATACCATAAAGCATCACACCGCTTGAGAAGGTTGCCGTAAGGATGAACTTCGCAGCTCCCTCTGCAGAGTTCTGCTTGAACTTGTCGAATGCCACGAGACATGCCATTGGCACACTCGCCATCTCCAGTCCGAGGAAGAACATCATGAAGTGGCCTGATGAAATCATCATATACATACCGAGCAGAGTGCTTATGAGCAACTCGTAATACTCGCCTTCCTTGTTAAGGACATCTTTGCGCTCTACCCATGACTGCGACATAATGAACACAATGAGTGTACCCATGGTGAGAATAATCTTCATCACATTGGCAGCTGGCGTAGACTCATACATTCCTCCGAAAGCCTGAGCTGGCTCTGAAAGGAAGCATACTCCAATCTGGCACACCAGAAGGGCGCCTGTCAGCAGGCTCAGCACAGAGTGTTTCTTCTCGCCCTTCAGAATGAGGTCGGCGAGGAATACTATTACCAGAACAGCAATAAGTCCTGCTTCCGGTATCATATTAAAAAACTGACTATAATCCATATCTTGTCCTACTGATTTATTAGAGATTTGTTACTACATTGAGAATCGGACCAACAGCATCGCTGATGGCATTGCTTGCCCAGAGAGGGAAGCTTCCGAGTCCTGCCACACAGAAGATAAGGCAGCATACTGCAAAGCGCTCATCCCAAGTGGCATCGGTAAGTGTGAGGTAATGCTCGTCCTTCACCTTCTCGAAGAGGATGAAGCCAACGGTACGCAGGATGTAAACTGCTGTCACAACGATTGAAGTGATAGCGATTACTGTGCAGCAACGATGGAACATATCCGGATTCTCAAACGAACCTGTGAAGATTGTCATCTCAGCAATGAAGCCAGAGAAGCCAGGAAGTCCGAGGTTTGCCAAACCAGCAATTACATAACCAACAGAGAGGAATGGCATTATCTTCATCAATCCACCCAACTTACGGATGTCACGAGTGTGGGTACGTCCGTAAATCATACCGATGAGGGCAAAGAAGAGTGCCGTCATAAGTCCATGAGAAAGCATCTGAAGGATTGCTCCTGTGCAGCTTACCTTTGTCATCATCAGAAGGGCGAAGAGCACCAATCCACAGTGTGACACTGATGAATAAGCATTGATGAACTTAAGGTCGGTCTGAACACATGCTGAGAACGCTCCGTAAACAACAGAGATTGTGGTAAGGATAAGGAATATCCAAGCCAAATCCTGTGCTGCATGAGGCAACAGGAACATTGCGATACGGAAACAGCCATAACCTCCAAGCTTCATCAATACTCCGGCATGGAGCATAGATACTGATGTAGGCGCACAACCGTGACCGATAGGTGACCATGTGTGGAATGGGAACAGGGCACCCAAGACTCCGAATCCGATGAATACGAATGGGAAGAGTACGTTCTGTACCGCTGCCGGGATATGGTTGTTGTGTGCTATCTCAAGGATGTTCATTGTGGTACCTCCATTGAAGAAGTAGATACCTACCAATCCGAGGATGATGAGAGCAGAACCTCCCATAAGCATAAGAGTAAGCTTCATTGCTGCATACTCCTTACGACCGGAACCCCAGTAACCGATAAGAAGGTACATAGGGATAAGGGCTACCTCATAGAACATGAACATCGTGAAGAGGTCGATGCTGATGAAGAAACCATATACTCCGGTGGAGAGCAGTGTGAACCACATGAAGAACTCCTTGGTCAGAGGCTTGAGCTTCCAAGAAGCGAATGTTCCGGTGAACACGATGATGCTTGAAAGCAGAAGCATTACAACAGAGATGCCGTCAACACCGACAGCATAGCTGATGTGGAGAGGTGCGAACCATACTGTGGATGCCTGAAGAATCATCTCCTCAGTGTTTCCTGCAGCACGCTCGCCTACGAAATGCAATGTCAGCCATACGGACATTGCAAGCAGCATTGATGATCCGATGACCATCACTGTGCGAACCTGTTTGACGTCGCGGGCAGCCCAAAGGCCGAGCAGCATCAATACTGGAATTACTACGAATACACTTAATATACTCATATCTCGTTATAATATGCTAAGTAATACTAATGTTAATGCTACTGTACCTGTGAGGAACCATACTGCATACTGGCGAACATCGCCGCTCTGCCATGGACGCAGGGTCTCACCTGCCTCATTAGCTCCCCAAGCAGTAAAGTCGATAAGACCGTTGATGATGTGCTCATCAATCCACTGTACTGGCTTACTTACGAAACGGAACAGAATCTTATGGGTAACGAACATATAAACCTCGTCCATATAGAAACGCTTGTATGCCCAGCGGTGAAGACGTGGGAACGTCTTGTAGAGCTTATCGGCAACAGGCTGCTTCTCACCTTTATATATATAGGTGGCAAGAGCTATGGAGATGATGGCTATTACCGTTGAAGTGGCTGCCACCTGAGGATCGAAATGTACTGTATAAGCTGTTCCTGCCGCACTTACAATCTCACCGAAACTTGCCCAGCTCCAATCAAGGAAGCCTCCAAGTGTGGTGAACACACCGACTCCTACTGTGATAATACTCAAGAAAATGAGTGGGAAGGTCATAGTAAGCGGTGCCTCGTGTGGAGTGTGGTGAGCATGAAGTTCCTTGTTCTCTGTACCCCAGAAGATACCGTAGTACAAACGGAACATATAGAACGCTGTCATGGCTGCCACACCTGTCATCCACCATCCTATGAATGCTGAATGCTCAAAGCATGCTGTGATAATCTCGTCCTTAGAACTGAAACCTGAGAAGAACGGAATACCTGCAATGGCAAGACATGAGATGAGGAAGGTAGCGTGAGTGATTGGCATGTACTTCTTAAGTCCTCCCATTGCCGACATCTCGTTGGAGTGTACAGCATGGATGATACAACCGGCACCAAGGAACAAGCAAGCCTTGAACATGGCGTGGGTGAAGAGGTGGAACAATGAAGCCATATAGCCAAGCTGTGCGTGGTTGTCAAGCACAGCTCCATGATGACCTGGCAGACATACACCGAGGGCTACCATCATGAAGGCAATCTGAGAGATTGTCGAGAAGGCAAGCACACGCTTGATGTCGCTCTGTGCACAGGCTACAGCAGCTGCATAGAATGCAGTGAAAGCACCTACGTAAACAACGATTTCCATTGCCTGTGGAGCATACTCAATCCATATTGGGAACAGACGTGCTATCTGTACTACTCCGGCAACAACCATGGTTGCAGCATGGATGAGGGCAGATACAGGAGTAGGACCCTCCATGGCATCTGGCAACCAGATGTGGAGAGGGAACATGGCTGACTTACCAGCACCACCGATGAACATCAGAACAAGAGCTGTAGGCAGGATGAAACCGCCGGCAGCAGCTGCACGTGAAGCATCACACTGGGTAAAGGCTGTCATGCCTTCTGCTATCTGTACCTCTGTTCCGGTGAACGAGAAGTTGAACGAACCTGTGTAGTAACCGAAAATCAGAATACCGATGAGGAAGAACATATCAGCAAAACGGGTTACGATGAACGCCTTCTTGCTGGCATGTACGGCAGCATGAAGTCCATAGTAGAAACCGATGAGCAGATATGAACTTACTCCCACAAGCTCCCAGAACATATACATCTGGAAGATGTTTGTGGCAAGTACAAGTCCGAGCATTGACATGGTGAAGAGGGAAAGGAAAGCGTAGTAGCGCTGGAATCCCTTCTCGCCGTGCATATAACCGAATGAATAGATATGCACCATGAAACTAACAGTAGAGATGACAATCAGCATCATCACAGAGATAGGATCCAGAAGGATTCCGAGGTCGAAGTGAAGTGAGCCGAGTGGCAACCATGTATAGTTATATGGTACAATTGTCGCAAACGTACCGTCGGCAAGACGCGGAGCCATGAAGTACTGGAAAGCAGTGATATAGCTCAGCACCGTTACCAGACCGATAGAACAGGTTCCGATAAGTCCTGCTGCCTTATGCGACCATGCATACTTGTTTCCCGCGAAGTCGGGCAAGCCAATGACGAGAAAACTCAGCAATGGCAAGAGAAGTATCAACAATGAATATGTATAATCCATAACTTATTAATATTTCATGTTTTCAATACTGTTCACCTGATCGCTGTGGAAATTACGGTAAACATTAATAACAATAGCAATAGCAACGGCACTCTCGGCTGCGCTCACACCCATAGAGAAGAGAGTCATGAAGAAGCCCTCAAACTCGCCAGGGAACAACAGACGGTTGAATGCAGCGAAGTTGATGTCTACAGCGTTGAGCACAAGCTCTACGGAGATAAGCATCGCTATCAGGTTACGACGTGTAACGAATCCGTAAACGCCGATGAAGAACAACAGTGCGCTAAGCACAAAATAACATTGTACTGGTACCATAATTACTTATCCTCCTTATCTTTACGTGCAACAACAATTCCACCGATGATACATGCCAGCAGGAATACTGAGATGAACTCGAACGGAAGAACATACTGATACTTGTCGCTTCCAACAAGAGCTGTACCGATTACGTCCATCGGAACCTCTGCATCTGCCATCTCACATGCCTTGAACAAGAACTCGTTCTTCAACAGTACAACGGCAACAGTGAGGAAACCTGCCAATGTGACAAGGGCTGCTCCAACAGCCTTGCTGCCTTTTACATGCTCAACGAGTCCCTGCAGAGTGCGCTTGCCAACAAGCTGGATGGCGAAGATATACATCATCGTCAAAGCTCCGGCATAGATACTTATCTGCGCAGCACCCAGGAATGTATAGTCGAGGATGAAATAAAGTCCCGCAACGCCGAAGAGGACGAAGAGCAGGAATGTAGCAGCACGCATGATGCGCTTTGTAGCTACACACATCACAGCTGAGCCTAAGATGACTACAGCAAAGATGCCAAACATTATTATATTAGCCATTTCTTACTTGTCCTCCTTATTTTGTTTTGGTGTTAAACTTACCGATTTCCATTGGTGCGCCACCGTCAATGAGGTTTGGAAGGCTACCTCCCTTATAAACCTCCTTATCAAGATGAAGCACGAGCTTTTCGCGGTCGAACACGGCATTCTCGAAATCGTTCGTGAAATGGATTGCACCAAAGTTACAAGCATTGACACAAAGCTCACAGAACATGCAGTCGCCAAGGTCGTACTGGTAGTCAACCAGCTTGCGCTTCTTCTTACCCGTCTCCGGGTCTTCAACCATTTCAGTCAAAATCTTTATAGAATCGTTTGGACATGCCTTCTCACAGAGAGTACAGCCTACGCACTTGTAGTTCTCGTTCTCATCACGAGTAAAGACAAGGCGGCCGCGGTGGCGTGCCGATATGTGGAGAGTGGTCTTACGGTTCTCCGGATACTGCTCTGTACTCTTAGGTGTGAAGTATTCCACAAGTGTGGTCTTCATACCAACAGCAAGAGTCTTCATCGCAGAACCTATTTCTCCGAAATATGATTTCTTGTTATCTTCCATATCTTTCTTTTCCTCCTTTAATTAAAAGTGCCAGCCGAATGCCACGATGATTGTCATGAGCACAAGGTTGATGAGACATAGAGGCATGAGGTACTTCCACTCGAGCTTCAGTATCTGGTCGATACGAAGACGTGGGAATGTCCAACGCACCCACATCAAAAGCCATACCACAGCAAATGTCTTGCCGAGGAACCATACGATGCCCGGAATGTAGTTCATCACAGCATCGAAGCCTTCGATACCGATATTTACAGGTGCCCAGCCTCCGAGGAATACTGTTGTGGCAACTCCTGAAACTGCAAAAAGGTTAAGGTACTCTGCCAGATAGTAGAATCCGAATCCCATACCAGAATACTCGGTGTGGTAACCGGCGGTAAGCTCACTCTCAGCCTCTGCCAAGTCGAACGGGCCACGGTTTGCCTCTGCGTTACCAGCTACGAGGAACACGAGGAATGCTATAATAGCAGGTACGTGACCTTTGAATATCAGCCAATTCCAAGGACCTGTCTGAGCCTCTACTATACCGGAAATCTGCATTGTGCCTGTAAGAATAACGGCTGTTATCAGACACAGACCGAGAGACATCTCGTATGAGATGAGCTGTACGGCACCACGCATAGCGGAAACGACACTATACTTGTTGTTACTTGCCCATCCTGCGAGGAAGATTCCGATGACGCCGATACTTGAAACGGCTGTCAGCAAGAAGATGCCTACATTGAAGTTGAGCACTTCAGCACCATTGTTCCAAGGCAGGAACGAGAATGTTCCTACAGAAGCGATGATTACAAGGAAAGGAGCAATGAAGTAAAGCAGCTTGTCGGCCTTGTCCACAACAAAGATTTCCTTGATGAGCATCTTGAGCACGTCGGCGAACACCTGGAATACTCCCCAAGGACCTACTCGCATCGGACCGAGACGGCACTGGAAGTAGGCACACACCTTACGCTCCATGAATATCAAGATGATTGCCAGCACGGCATAGCCCGCAAGGAGCAGAACGCCAACCAGCACACACTCGATAAGTATCGACAGAAAATCCCCAAGACCGAGAGTCTGACGGAGAAGAGCGTCGAACCATGTTGTTATTATACTAAAGTCAAACATAATTTTATTTTAGAGTTTAGAGTTTTGAATTTAGAATTATCCCCGCTTCAAGGCGAGAACTCTCAATTCTTAATTCTTAAATCTTAATTCTTAACTCGTTTATCTGTCGAGGTCAGGGATTACGAAGTCGATGGCTGCACCGGTAGTGATGAGGTCGGCTATCTTCTGTCCACGAAGCATTGGGTCGAGAGCTCCTGCAAGGGTAAGTCCCATTGGTCGCATCTTCATACGATACGGGCTCTTGTCACCACGTGAGTCAAGATAGATACCGAACTCGCCGCTGGCTCCCTCTACAGAGAAATACCACTGTCCCTCAGGAACCTTGATGATAGGCTTCTGCTTGATGTAGAACTCACCCTCTGGGATGTTATCAATGAGCTGCTCTATGATATCAAGACTCTGATAAAGCTCCTTGATATGAACATAGTAACGGTCCATTGAGTCGCAGCCTGTCATAGTGATTTCATTCCACTCCACCTTGTCATACATATCGTATGGATGGCGCTTACGGGTATCGTTCTTCCAACCGGCAGCACGTCCTGCAGGACCTGTAACACCGTAGTTGATACAGTTCTCTTTGTCCATAGGACCAACGCCAACAAGACGGTTGTGTGTTATGACGTTGTCACCGAACACGTCAAGATACTCCTGAATCTTCGGACGAAGATACTTACAGAGCTTCTTTGTGTTCTCCACGAAGTTCGGATCTATATCAGCCTGCAGTCCACCGATACGGTAGTAGTTCATGATAAGGCGTCCACCTGTTGTCTCTTCCATAACGTTGAGCACATGTTCACGGTCACGCATGCAGTAGAGGAATGCCGTAAGGGCTCCAAGGTCCTGGGCTGTACAGCCAAGGAACAGCAAGTGGCTGTCGATACGCTGCAACTCATCCATGATAGTACGGATGTATCGGATGCGGTCAGACAGTTCTATACCCATAGCCTCCTCGATGACACCTACAAGTGCGTGACGGTGCATCATTGCCGAGAGGTAGTTCAGACGGTCGGTCAATGCCAGGGTCTGAGGATATGTCATACCTTCCCACATTTTCTCTATACCACGGTGGATATACCCGAGGTGTGGATAGATACGCTTTACAGTCTCACCGTTGATGACTGTCTGCAGACGGAGCACACCGTGTGTTGACGGGTGGTTAGGACCGATGTTAACAACATAGTCATCATCAGTAAACAAGCGGTGCTTTGTTTCTGTAAGGTGACCATCAGCATCGAGATTATACTCTACGGTATAGTCGCTCTCCGGTTCGTCTGTCAGAGGGAACTTGTTTGCCTCCGGACTCATGTCAAAGTCCTTACGCAATGGGTGCCCCTTGAAGTCAGTGCGCAGGAAGAGACGGCGCATGTCTGGATGACCGAGGAACTTGATGCCTACGAAGTCGAAGACCTCACGTTCAAGCAGGTCAGCACTCTTCCAAAGGTTTATTACTGTAGGTATTACGTCGCTGCCGTCCACCTTCTTTGCTATTGTGCGTACGGAGCATCGTTCGTTGTTCTCTGTATTCTCGAGGATGTAGATACATCCGAGACCTTCTTCGCCGAAGTCCTCACCGATTATGGTAACAAGGTAGTCGAAATGTTTCTCGTTCTTCAGCTTTGCCATCTCACGGGCGAAGTCCTCGAATGTGAGTTCAATATTATTCAGTTTCATGTCTTATACCTTATTATATTATACGGTTTGAGTTTTCTCTGCATCGTTTGCCAAGTCGCCGCACTTGAAGTCCGCCGGCACATCGGTAACGATGATTGGCTCCGGATGACCGAGCTTCTGTGAATCCTGAAGGTTCTCGTTGCTCAAGCCGCGAAGTCCGCCCTTGCTCATTGAGAGTTCCTTCTCCTCCTTGGTCATCTTGTGGTTTGCGCCACCAAAGAATTTCTCGATCTTCACCTTGCGCTGCAGCTGCATCATGCCATAGAGGATTGCCTCAGGACGTGGTGGACATCCTGGCACATAAACATCAACCGGTACAAGCTCGCTGATGCCACGAACCACGTTGTAGCTCTTTTTGAACGGACCACCGCTGATGGTACATCCACCCACAGCCACTACATACTTAGGCTCTGCCATCTCGTCGTACAAGCGTTTGAAAACCGGTGCCATCTTATTGGTGATGGTTCCTGCACACATGATGAGGTCGGCTTGGCGAGGTGAGTTACGAGTTACCTCGAAGCCGAAACGGGAGAAGTCATAACGGGCACAACCCACAGACATGAACTCGATACCACAGCAACTGGTACCGAAGGTCAATGACCACAAGGAGTTGCTTCGTCCCCAGTTGATAACCTGGTCGAGCGAGCCGAGCACCACGTTGCATCCGCCCTCATGGAGCTGCTCAACAATCTTCTCAAGCGTCTCGTTGTCCTTAAACTCGTCGTAAGGAATACTCTTGATAACGGGTTTTCTTACTTCCATTCCAACGCTCCTTTCCGCCAAGCATACGCCAGGCCAAACACTAATACTAACAGGAAGAAACCGATGCTGCACAAGGCCATCGGTCCAAACTGCTTGACTGCCACAGCCCATGGATACAGGAACACTGTCTCGATATCGAACATCAGGAAGAGAATGGCAAAGAGGTAGTATCCAACATGCATCGGCAACCACGAAGTTCCGCGTGTAGGAATACCGCACTCAAATGGCTGCCCCTTCACAGGATTGTACGAACGAGGACCTACGAGTTTTGCAACCACGTATGCTCCCACGACCAATACAACTGCCGTCAAGATTACGGTGATAAATAGGATAAAATACATAAATATTTTATTTGATTAAATAAATTTGAATGATACAATTGTCTGCAAAGATACATATTTTATATTACATTCTTTGTATTATCAATAAATAAATTGTAAAAACACATAGAATTAACCAAGCATATCCACACTTTTCATTTACCAATACGCAAACGTTTACACCGCATAGCAAAGAAAGCAATAATAACATTATGCATGTCTCATTCCAATATTTCTTTCGATTTGTTTTGTTATTACGAAAAATAGTTATACTTTTGCACCATAACAATTAATATCAGAACAAATCATGAACGTATTATTCGCAATTTCAAATTATTATTACTACTACTTTGCATGGACGTGCAAGGCGGGAAGTTGCGTGTAGAGTTCAACTCGTATTTTGAATCCGAAGAAATATAGCCATACCGATACAGTCCCCGCCCAAGCAATGAGGCGGGGATTTTCATTTTATGGACATACCGCCATCCTGCTGCCGACACACCGAGGACTGAATCAAGACGGCAAAGTCCATAACATACAGATACATAAATCAAGGAGAATACAAAGATGACACAAACAGACACAAAGAAAATGATACAGCCGGCCAGAAGACTCTCGCTGGTAAAGGAATACTACTTCAGCCGCAAACTGAAGGAAGTGGCGAAGATGGACCATGAGGGACTTGACGTAATCAGTCTCGCCATCGGCAGCCCCGACATGCCGCCGTCGAAGCAGACTATCGACACGCTCTGCGAAGTGGCCCGACAGGAGTCCGCCCACGGCTACCAGCCCACGTGTGGCACGCCCGAGCTGAAGGATGCGATGGCAGGATTCTACAGAAGATGGTTCGGTGTAGACTTAGATGCAACCAGCGAAATCCAGCCCCTCATAGGCAGCAAGGAAGGAATACTGCACATCACGCTCGCCTTCGTGAACCCTGGCGACAAAGTGCTCGTGCCCGACCCCGGCTATCCCACATACACCTCGTTAAGCAGAATCCTCGGTGCGGAAGTTGTGAAATACAACCTCCGCGCCGAAAACTCCTGGCAACCTGACTTCGAGGAACTGGAGAAGATGGACCTGAGCCGCGTGCGGCTGATGTGGACGAACTACCCGAACATGCCCACCGGTGCAAACGCCCGGATGGAGACATACCGGAAACTGGTGGGGTTTGCAAAAAGACACGGCATCGTAGTGGTAAACGACAACCCCTACTCCTTCATCCTCAACAGCCATCCGATGTCGCTGCTGCAGGTAGATGGCGCAAAGGAATGCTGCATAGAGCTCAACTCCATGAGCAAGAGCCACAACATGCCCGGCTGGCGCGTGGGCATGTGCGCATCCAACAGCACCTTCATAAAATGGATTCTGCGGGTGAAGAGCAACATCGATTCGGGCACGTTCAGGGCCATACAGCTCGCTGCCGCAACAGCTTATGCCAACGACAATCAATGGCACAACACGGCGAACATCACAACATACGCCGGAAGGCGCAGATACGCTGAGGAAATCTTGCAGCAGCTTGGCTGCTCTTACGACCCCGCACAGGTGGGAATGTTCCTGTGGGGAAGGATTCCCGACTCATACGCGGATGCCGAGGAACTGACGGAAATCCTGCTCCACGAAGCAAGGGTTTTCATCACCCCAGGCCACATTTTCGGAGCCAACGGCAAAAGATATATAAGAATTTCTTTGTGTGCAAAGCAAGAAAAACTGAAAAATGCCGTTGATAGAATAACGAGGCTTAAGGAAAGAAAGATAAAGGAAGCGGAAAAAGCAACCGGAAAGAGCTTTACGACAGTAAGCGTCAAGAGTCTGCAGATATAGTCATGACGGGCTGTACTGCACAACAAGACACCGTCTGCGAAAGCAGGCGGACATGAGTTAACTAACATCATTGACAACCAAGTATAAGGCAAATACACATTATGGAATTGGATTTGAAACCATTAGACCTGCACTGCGACGGCGAGAGGCCCTTCGTGATAGCTGGTCCATGCTCTGCTGAAACTGAAGAGCAAGTGATGACAACAGCACGCCAGCTCGCCTCAAAGGGCTGCCACATATTCCGCGCCGGCGTATGGAAACCGCGCACAAAACCCGGTGGATTCGAAGGAAACGGCGAGGAAGCACTGCCATGGATGAAACGAGTGAAAGAGGAAACCGGAATGGCTATCACAACCGAAGTGGCTACACCGGAACACGTAGAGCTCGCACTGAAATACGGCATCGACATTCTCTGGATCGGTGCGCGGACCACAGCAAACCCCTTTGCAATGCAGGCTATAGCCGACAGCATCAGAGGAATGGACATACCCGTGTTCGTAAAGAACCCCGTGAACCCCGACCTCGAGCTTTGGATTGGTGCGATGGAGCGCATCAACCAGGCCGGAATAAAGCGCATAGCGGCAGTACACCGCGGCTTTTCGAGCTATGAGAAAAAGATTTACCGTAACCAGCCCATGTGGCAGATTCCCATTGAGTTACGCCGACGAATCCCTGACCTGCCGATAATCTGCGACCCGAGCCATATCGGAGGTAGCCGCGAGCTCATCGCCCCACTCTGCCAGCAGGCGATGGACCTGGGGTTCGACGGACTGATAGTGGAAACTCACTGCAACCCCGACAAGGCATGGAGCGACGCCAATCAGCAGGTCACCCCCGAAGTGCTCGACTATATCCTCAGTCTGCTCATAATCCGAAACAAGACAGTAACCACCGAGGGTATCAACGAACTGAGGAAGCAGATTGACGAACTCGACAACAACCTGATGGACCTGCTGTCAAAACGCATGAGGGTGAGCCGGGAAATCGGACAATACAAGAAGGAGCACAACATGACCGTGTTGCAGACATCGCGCTACAACGAAATCCTCGACAAACGCGGCGCACAGGGTTCGCTCTGCGGCATGGACGCAAAATTCATTAAGGAAATCTTCGAAGCGATACACGAAGAGTCTGTCAGACAGCAGATTGAGATAATAAACAGGAAATAAGGACACCACCAAAATCATCCGTAACACAATGAGAATACTCGTATTGGGAGCCGGAAAAATGGGGAGCTTCTTTCTCGACCTGCTCAGCTTCAACCACGAAACAGCAGTATATGAAAAAGACCCCCAAAGGCTCAAGTTTACATACAACACCCTGCGATTCACCTCACCGGAAGAAATCAGGGACTTCAAGCCGGAACTCGTGATAAACGCCGTAACCGTTAAATACACCATTACGGCATTCAACGAAGTAATGCCCTATCTGCCGGACGATTGCATACTGAGCGACATATCGTCAGTGAAGACCGGACTGAAGGAATACTACGATGCATGCCGCCACCGCTACGTGTCTACCCACCCAATGTTCGGCCCCACCTTCGCCAATCTCAACCAACTCTCCGAGGAGAACGCCATAATAATAAACGAGGGCGACTACATGGGCAGGATTTTCTTCAAAGACCTCTACAGCGGCATCGGCCTGAACATATACGAATACTCATTCGAAGAACACGACAAGACCGTTGCCTACTCGCTGAGCATCCCATTCGTCAGCACCTTCGTCTTCGCCGCCGTGATGAAGCATCAGGATGCTCCCGGAACCACATTCAAGCGACACATGCGCATAGCAAAGGGCGTGTTGGGCGAAGACGACTACCTGCTGCAGGAAATCCTCTTCAATCCACACACGCCAGGTCAGATAGAAAAGATTGAAGCCGAGATGGGCGAACTGCTCAAAATCATAAAATCAAAAGACTCCGAAGGCATGAAGGCGTATCTCACGAAAATACGCCGGAACCTGGCGGCAAACAAATGAAAATTATACAGTTTTTCCTCTCTGCGAATACCTAATAAATGTTTATAGAAAAATATCCCTATAAGAAAAACGACATTCTCAAGCATGGTCTGCTCTATATTACTCAGCATTTTCACATTCGTGCAGCTCAACTGCGAAAATTTCTTCGATTGCGTGCACGACCCGCAGAAGCAGGACACGGAATACACGGCCGAGAGCCCACGACGCTGGAACAGCTACAAATTCTGGCGCAAGCTGCGTAACATATCCAAAGAACTGATTGCCTGCAGCCGCGAAAACGAAGACGGGATTGTGGTTCCGCCAGACCTGATAGCTCTCTGCGAAGTGGAGAACGACACTGTTTTACACTATCTCACCAGACGCTCGCAGTTGCGCTCCCTGCGCTATGAATACGTGATGACCCACTCGCCCGACGTGCGCGGCATCAACGTGGCACTGATGTATTCGCCCATGACATTCCGCCTCATCAATTCCTATCCGCTCCGTATAAAGCCACTCAAGAAGATGCGCCCCACGAGAGACATACTCTATGTCTCGGGCGAAGTGATAAGTGGCGACACGCTCCACGTGTTCGTGCTCCATGCCCCGAGCCGTTTCTCCGGCAAGCGCCCCACCATTCCCTACCGCATGGCAGTGATGCAGCGGCTGATGCAGTCGGTGGACTCCATCCGCACCCTGCATCCCCATCCAAAGATAATCATCTCGGGCGACTTCAACGACGAATCGCGCGACAAGTCGCTGCAATACCTCGCAGCCAACGACATGACAGAAATTTCAGCCGGCATAAAAGGCACCCACGGCGCCCGCGGCACATACAAATATCAGGGGATATGGTCGTCTATCGACCATATTCTCATAAGCGGCTCCATGCTCCCACTCTATCGTGGATGTCTGCTCAACGACCTGCCCTTCCTCCTCGAGAAAGACGAACTCTACGGCGAGGTGAAGCCCTTCCGCACATACTACGGCTACAAGCATATCGGCGGATTCAGCGACCACCTGCCCCTCGTGGCCTGGTTTCAGCTGGAGCCAATGGAAATGTAAAAGGAATACGCCATTGTCCACTTCAACCCTAACACGAAGCTCCGTAAGTGGAACGGGCAAAAAACGCCATATAAAAAGCAATAGACTGCAAGCAGTCAGGAAAAAGATACATTAAACGTCCTAATGACCGATTAAGGTTTAATATTGCCATAAAATCATTGAAAATAAATTATTGCAATCGAATTTGATAAAACAATAGTCAACTTAAAATCATATAAATTTTAATATAATCCTTGTTATCAGAACATAAATCTATTTATCATCTGCCCGTGATTCTCAACCTGATCCATAGCCAACGGGGGATGAGGCGCCAGAAGAACACGAGGATGGCGTAACGCCAGTCTATGGTTATTACATGACTGCCACGCTCCACTGCACGGACGATATGGCGCGCCACATCTGAAGCACGGAGCTGCAAAGGATAGCTGCTGCCCGAAATTAGGTCAGTAGCCACGAAGCCTGGCCGTATGTCGGTAATGCGGATCGGCAACCGGCGCATCCGTGCCAACTGCGAAAGACATTCAAGATAATGGTTCTGCATACGCTTGGTGGCAGAATACGCCGGAGCGGCACCAAGCCCCTTTGTTCCGGCAATCGATGTGATGCAGGCTATACGGAATGGTTTGGCGGACGATACGGAGGCTATACCTGAAGGACTTTCTCCGCCGGCAGCACGGGCGGAAAACCAGTTGAATGCTGCATCCACCATCCTAACGAAACCTACGCCATTGGTCTCAACGGTTCTGATTTCCTTCTCCTCATCGAGCAGATTGTTCTGCCAACCGATACCGGAACTATGGAAATAGAGATCCATTCCGCCCAATTCTTCAATCAGTTCAGCCAATAGTCCGGGAGCATCACCACAGGTAACGTCTATCGCCTTATGGCACAAGATGTTATTCTCTGACGCTTCCACCTCAAGGAGCCGGTCAACCCGTCGGCCGGCAATGCCTACAATCCAACCGCTCCGTGCAAGCAGCCTTGCCACCTCCATACCGATGCCCGACGTGGCACCCATCACTACAGCACGTCTCTCCATAAATCAAATCACTTCAATGTTTCATTTGCCATGCGCCATGCCGTAAGGAACGAAGCACGCGTTATATCCGCAAGCTTAGTATAATTTATTGTGGACGGCTCGTCCGACGGATGATTATAATGAGGCTGTGCATCAGTATGATACCACACCACAGGCACGCCCCTTCGGGCAAAGGACCCCTGGTCGCTACCACCCACGGGATTGTCCCAGGGCTTATATTCGGGATTGAGCGTGAGCGAATATGTCTTTATGTCATTGCGCAGCCATTCGCCGTATTCGGGATGCGCCTCTGTAAACAGAAGGACGAAATACGAAGGATCGTCCGCACGGTTGTTACCACCCACCATGTCAAAATTGATATAGCCCTTCACCTTGTCCATATCCTTGAAATTGCCGGTAAAATAGCGGGAACCGAGCAAACCATATTCCTCACCATCCCAAAAGGCAAAAACCACCGTGCGCTTCGGCATCACTCCGCTTGAGGCAAACGCCTTCATGATCTGCAGCACAGCGCTCACACCCGAAGCATTGTCGTCGGCCCCATTGTATATTTTGTCGCCATGCAGCTGCGGATTCATCCCCTCATGGTCGGAATGCGCCCCTATGACCACATACTCATCGGCTATCTCTCCAGGGATTGCCGCCAACACATTGGCAAGATTCATCGAACAATACTCCTGCTTCTTTATCTTGGCAATGGAATCCGTTTCCACATAATAGCGTGGACGGCGGTGAAGCATATTCACGCCACATGCCTCAAACGGCTGCATATAGGAATCACCAACTAACGGCTTCACCCCAGCTTCCCTAAGCCTTGATATGATATACTGACGGGCTATCATTGACCCGCGCTGCGCAGCTTCCCTGCCCTCAAGCAGGTCGTCGGCAAGGAAATATACATGTGCACGTGCGGCATCCTCCGTAATGGTGTGCAACGCCGCCAACTTCTGTCCCTCAACCATTGGTTTCTTGACTGCCGAAACGGGCATAATGGCAACAAACGACAAGAGGAATGACAATAGGGTGATTCTCAGTTTCATAGTGATGATAATTTAAACAAAAAATCCCAGCAAACATGAACTTCGTCATATTTACCGGGATTATATTTTTACCAATAATTTTCTATTGATTACTCAGCTGCCGGAGCCTCCTCAACTGCTGCTGGAGCTTCCTCTACAGGAGCCTCAACCGGAGCCTCTACAACCTGGTTCTCAGCGATAACCTTTACAGGAACCTCTACTGTAACCTCCTTGTGGAAGTGTACAGTTGCAGAGTAATCGCCGAGCTTCTTAGCCTCGCGCATAGTGATAATCTTGCGATCGATGTCGAAGCCCTTCTTCTTCAGTTCCTCAGCCACGAGAGCAGCATTTACAGAACCGTAAGTCACGCCGTTGGCAGAAACCTTCATCTCTACAACAACCTCTACGCCGTTCAGAGCCTCGCCCTTCTTCTGAGCCTCAGCCTTGATAGCCTCGAGCTTGCGAGCCTGCTGCTTCAGATTCTCAGCGAGTACCTTCTTTGCAGACTCAGATGCGATAACACCCTTTCCCTGTGGGATGAGGTAGTTACGGCCATAACCAGACTTTACATTCACGATATCGTTCTTGAATCCCAAGCCGATAATATCTTCTTTCAGTATTATTTCCATTCTGTAATCCTCCTCTTAATTATTTCATCAAGTCAGTTACGTAAGGAAGCAGTGCAATCTGGCGAGCACGCTTAACAGCCTGTGCCACACGACGCTGATACTTCAGAGATGTTCCGGTGATACGACGAGGAAGAATCTTACCCTGCTCGTTCAGGAACTTCTTCAGGAACTCAGGATCCTTATAGTCGATATACTTAATACCGCTCTTCTTGAAACGGCAATACTTCTTCTTCTTTGTGTCCACTGAAGGTGGAGTCAAGTATCTGATTTCTGATTCTTGTGCCATTTTTTAAGCCTCCTCTTTTTTACCAAGTTTGTTTCTTCTCTTGACAGCATACTCAGATGCATACTTGTCAAGCTTAACTGTCATGAAACGGATTACCTTCTCATCGCGACGGTATCCAATCTCAAGTCTTTCAACAACTGATGGCTCAGCCTTGAACTCAAGCAGGCAATAGAAACCTGTTGACTTCTTCTGGATTGCATAAGCCATCTTCTTCAGTCCCCAAGTCTCTTCATTCAGAATCTCAGCACCCTTATCGGTAAGCAGAGTCTTGAATTTAGCGACCGTTTCCTTCATCTGTTCATCAGACAAAACGGGAGTCAAAATGAAAACGGTTTCGTAATGATTCAACATTGTTCTTTAATTGTTTATTTTGTTATTTTTGCAAAATGCGGTGCAAAGGTACGACTTTTATCTTAGCGGGACAAATTTTTTACGGACAAAATCACTATTCATTAGCGTTTTTTAGTTACCTTTGCAGCACAATGAGCTATTGATGCTGCAAACCTATATAAATAACACAAGTTCTTCATTATAAGGAATATGTCAGACGAGGCTTTTTTGATTACACAATTGCGCGATGGTGACGAGGCGGCTTACCGACACCTCTTCGACCACGAATATGTGATTATGTGCAGATTCGCCAACAGCATAATCCACGACTATGTTGCCGCAGAGAGCATTGCCGATGATGTTATTTTCAACATCTGGACGAACCGCGAGTCGCTGAACATAACGAAATCCCTGCGGTCGTATCTGCTCACCGCCGTGCGCAACAGATGTCTGAACGAACTGAAGGCAAGGATGCGCAGGATATCGAGCCTGTCGGACGATATCGAAGAGAAGAGCGAAACCGATCTTCTCGACACCATCTTCCACGACGAGGAGCAGCCCGTAAGCATCCTCATCGGCAAGGAACTGGAGGAGGAAATAGCCAGATGCCTGGCAAAGATGCCCGAAGAATGTCGCATAGTGTTCGAAAAGAGCCGCTTCGAGGGAAAGGAGAACAAGGAGATTGCCGACGAACTCGGAATCTCCGTAAACACCGTGAAATACCACATCAAGAACGCCATCGCCTTCATGAGGGAGAACCTCGACGGCTATCTCAAGTGGACAATCTTCGCCCTGTTCTACTACTAAAAAGAATCTATGTCCAGGGGGCTTTCCCGCGTGCGTATATATTAATATGTGTAGACAAGAAACATGCACGGTTTCTTCAAACAACAGCCAGCAGAACTTACACTTTTGCTTTTTGTCCCGATAAAAAAAGACCTAACATCATCCATAAAAAATGCCGAAACATTTGCTTGGGTTATAATAAAGACGTATATTTGCGGCACAAGCAAAAGAATTAACGCAACAAGTGATAAATCATGAAGACCCTTCCATACATAGTATTCTCTTTTCTAATGCTCTGCGCTTTGAGCTCGAGCATCAACAGCTACCACAGAACAGAATATATGATAGCACAGGACGTGAACCAGGCCTTAAAACAGGTTCTTGCGAAAATGCCCAACAATATAGTAACCACCGACACCATACACCGCTATCGCAACTGTCTCACCATTACCGAATTGAAGGACACGGCAGGTATTGCCATGCGCACCGTGAGGAAGAACGGACGAATGGAGACAAAGCTGGTGGCGGAAGCAAACTGCAGCTTTGCCACTACATTCATGATGTCTGACCAAAAGGCTTCCGGCTCATTCTTGTTTGCCGGAATACTATGGCTATTGGGTAGTTTGTGGTACGTGAGGAGAAACAGGCCGGAGCTGATAGCCCAAGGTCTGTCATACGGAGGCATCATATTTCATGACGACAAATTCACAACGCTATCGGGCGAGCAGATTCATCTTACACCGATGCAGCATTCGCTGCTCGAATTGTTCATAAAGACAGACTCCCACACTCTGTCGAAACAGGAGATTTGCGACCGGCTATGGCCAAAGAAACCGGATGCCAACAATACGCTCTACACTCTTATCCGGCGCATAAAACCTATCATAGAATCCCACAGCAACCTGAAGATTGAATCTGACAGAGGCAAGAGCTATAGTCTGAAAATCAAATAGATAGGTTTTTGTCAGCCAAATGTCAGGGAAATGTCAGACTTATAAATTGGCTCTTTGATAATGAGACCATACATTTGCACCAAAAAACAAAAATTGGTGCGAAATGAAACGATTGATTACACTTTCCATTATTCTTTCTTCCACATTCTACGCCTATGCACAGGATGTGGAGAAGAGCGTCACACTTGACGAGGTAACGGTAAAGGCCGCAAAGGTTGTGAACAAGCCCGACGGCATGATACTCTACCCCACCGACGCACAGAAGACCGCTTCAAACAACGGCTACAGCATTCTGGAGAAACTCTCGCTTGCCAACATCCGTGTAGACAACATCAACCACTCCATTACAACCATTGACAACAGGGGCGGCGTACAAATCAGGATTAACGGCATCATTGTGGGCAAGCAAGAGATGCTGGGCCTCAATCCCAAGGAAATAGCGAAGATAGAATTCATAAACAATCCCGGGGTACGCTATGATGAAGGTATTGCCTACGTCGTCGACATTGCTACACGCAGAAACGAGAGAGGCTATACCATCGGCGCAGACCTCACTTCGGTGATTACCAATCTGCAAGGCGACGGCATGGTGTATGGAAAATGGAACCACGGGAAGAGCGAATGGTCATTGTCGTATGATGTGAGCGGATACAAGACCAAGGACACAAAGGACAGGCAGTCGGCAGAATACACACTGACTGACGGCAGCATCTACACCATCAAACGAAACGATGCAGAGTCATTGCGTAAATCCATTGCGCACGAAGCAAAACTGACATATAACTGGGCCGACTCTACCGCTACCGTATTTCAGACATCATTGAGCGGAGCTATCAATAACGCACCCGGCAACTATAATATAAAGGACATTACAGACGATACCCGCCAATATAGAGCGACAAGCCGCAATGACGACAGGAGCTATTCGCCCGTATTGGACATTTACTTCTTCCGTCAGCTCACCCCACGCCAATCTGTTACCGCAAATGCCGTAGCCACCTACATATCCACTCAGACCAGCAGCTATTATGACGAGGGAATTCCTTACAAATATGACGTGGACGGCAAGACGGCTTCTCTGCTTGCGGAGACGATTTACGAGAACAGACTGAAGCCTTTCACCATCTCTACGGGTATGAACTATAGCTATAAATATACCCGGAACGACTATCAGGGGGACACTTCCTCGCTGACCAAGACAAACAATAACCGCCTGTATGCCTTTGCCGAAGCCAAAGGTTCGCTCCGGCAACTGCGCTACACTTTAGGAACGGGCGCAAGTTATATCCGCTACACCCAGAACAGCTACAAATACAACTTCTGGACTTTCCACCCAAAGGCTTCGCTGACATATCAGATCAATAACGCCATGCAGCTGAGTTATACCTATCAGATGCAAGACAAGGTGTCTCGCATTGCCATGACGAGCGACGCCATGATCCGCACCAACAGCATGGAATGGACTGCCGGCAATCCCGAGCTGAAACCTTCGCACGATATGGAACACCGGCTGCAATTCTCATATAACACCGCTCGTCTGCAGACTTTCGTTGACGGCTACTACAAGCAATGCCGCAAGCCGAATATGGCCCACTATGAGCGCACCGACGACAACCGATTCATATATACCCAGATAAACCAAAAGGAGATTGACGTATTGAACGTCATGGCATACGCAGGCTATTGGCTCTTGCTTGAAAAGCTTCAGATTGCAGCCAATGGGGGCATTTTCAGATGTTTCAATTTCGGCTACGACTATACGCACTGCTACACCTCGTGGTTCTATGCGGCCAGTATCACAGCTTATCTCGGCAACTTCACTCTGCAAGGATATACCGATAACGGCAACCGGTTCTTGGAAGGCGAATCGAAAGGCTACAACGGAGCCTATTCAGTTGTGAAAGCATCATACGTATGGCAAAACTGGCAATTCTCGTTGTCGTGGGCAAATCCTTTCAACAGCAACTACAAGTCATACGAGAACGAATTGCTGAACCGTAATCTCTACAAGCATACTATAGGCTACTCCAAGGACAACGGGAACCAAATATCCTTGAACATCTCATGGCGGCTGAGCCGAGGCAGCAAACACAAATCAGCGGAAAAGAGAATAAGTCTGCGTGATACGGACAATGGCATTATAAAATAGACCGGCACAGTACTTTTAACAAATAAGATGCAAGTACTGGAGTAATCCAATGCAAGTACTGGAGTAATCCAATACAAGTACAGGAACAGGACTAATGCTTTCCAAGCCAGAAAGCAATGAAAAGCAACTGAGGAAACAGCCGATTAAAAGAGCATTACCGCATAGCCATTGATTCATTAACACTGTGGGCCTTGCAATAAGTCCTTTCACTTAATGACGGTATGCAATATAGTGCCTCGCATTATAATATCTCCAACGCAATGGCTGCACAAGCTTCTGCGTCCGCCAAAGCATGATGATGGTTTGACAAATCATAACCACAACGGGCAGCAATAATATCAAGATTGTGATGTCCTTCGGGCCAGATTTTACGCGAAGCGATACAAGTGCAATAAAACTCGTAGTCGGGGTAGTCCATCTGGTAGACACGGAAGACAGCCTTCAGGCAACTCTCATCAAAAGACTTATTGTGGGCTACGAGAGGGAGACCAGCTATCTTTGGTTCAATCTGCTTCCATACATCAGGAAACACCGGAGCATCCTCTGTGTCGGAAGCACTAAGGCCATGAACCTTACTGCACCAGTAGCTGTAATACTCCGGCTCCGGCTTGATGAGCGAGTAGAACTTATCTACTATCTCACCGCCGCGCACTATCACCACGCCAACCGAACATACCGAACTGCGCTCATTGTTGGCTGTTTCAAAATCTATTGCCGCAAAGTCTTTCATATCAGATATATTTTATTTCAAGTTTAGTATTGCCATCGCCTGCAATGTCAGACATGGCCGACATTATCTCGTCCCACAGGTAGCCGTTGTAGGTGGAGCTGCGGACACCAAGAGTGCCGTTGATGACTTTGTCAAGTGAAAGCGCATAAAAAGCCTTGCTTGCGTAATAAATTCCTCCGAAGGGAGTGATTTTCTCAGATTTTATGTTTACCTTTGCCATATGTCAGATATTCTTTATTTGAGTTTTTAGCAGCACTAAGGTAAGTGAATTTTCTGACATATGCAAGCATTGGACAATTTATTGTTATCCAAAGACTTGCTTTCTTGAAGTATATGAACACATTACATACTTTACAGACATACTACATTCTTTGCATCAATGCTGTTGCATTCATCATATACGGCATTGACAAACACAAGGCAAAGAAAGCCAAGTGGCGCATTCCGGAAGCCACGCTCTTATTGCTGGCTGACTTGGAGGAAGCATCGGTGCTTGGCTTGGAATGAAAGTCTGGCATCATAAGACGATGCATAAGAAATTCAAATACGGTGTTCCTGCCATTCTGTTTCTACAGATTGCTGTAATGATTTATCTGCACATGAATTTATAACAAAATAAAGAACGAAGCGTATGAATTTTCCAGAAATATATTCAGCAACAGGCATGATGGAACTGATTCAGAAGATCGGCTTCCTCCCTCTCCTTGATAGTGGCATTGAAGGCTTCTCTGCCGAGGACATCGTGGCAGAGGATTGCCAATATGTAACATTTCCTGAAGGAGGTTGGGATTGGCCGTTATGGAAATGGAAGGGTGAGATTGTGACGGAAATGCCCTGTATGTACGGAAAGTTTTTCAATAAGAAAGCAGGATTTATCAGCCAGGAATGGTGGCCGGATTTCTGCAACTACAGAAGAAGCAAATTCCCTCGTCCAGAAGAAGAGTCGATTGAAGAAGCTATCCTTAGCACACTACAATATTCTGGCAGTCTCATTACAAGGGAGTTACGAACTGCTTGCGGTTTCACTGGTAAAGGAATGAGAAGCAAGTTTGACGGGTATCTTACCCGATTGGAAATGGCAACCTATATCGTGACCGAGGATTTCATATATCCTCGTGACAAGCATAATCGTGAATATGGTTGGGGATGGTCATTACTGAATACTCCCGAAGAACTCTATGGAAGGGATACATGCAAGTGTGAACGAACTCCCGAAGAGTCTTACCAAAGGATATTCGAGCATCTGAAAGAGATTCTACCAGATGCCACAGACAAGCAACTTATTAAAATGATTGGATAAATAAAGTGTATTCATGTACACAAGTACACATTAACACACGGACATATGTATTCACGTCCACATGAATACATTGAAACAACAGGCATACATCAAGTACATCAGATACAGCCGGTATAGGATTCCCACATCATTATTAGCATAGTTATTTCTATCGGGCATCGTAGCAGCATACCCCACAGAGAATACTGATAATATAGAAGAGTTGGAATTTCCTTGCCGGGAGAATCCAACTTTTTCTTTTTAGTCTACTGCTTGCATCTGCTATGATATGAATATTTCGACACAAAAAATGGCAATTATTACTAAAACATCCGAAGTCTGTTACCTTACAAAGAAGGTTTCGACCAACGAACATAATACCATTCTGCGAAAGACTTCTTCCTGGGTGCTTTCCGGCAGGCGCATCTTGCGACAAACCATCAGCAACTTTTCATAGCTATCGGCATCAGGATATAGAGCTGCCAACGTCTGCATATGCAATTTGCGTTCTTCATCACGATCAAAACGATGTGTAATGAAATGCTTCTGACCTTCCACCTCTATAATCCTGCAAGGCATCATGTTTATACCTGCAACCATGGCCATTTTATAGTAAGCCATTTCCAATTCTGCTGACGAGCGTTCATAATCGCCAAACTTCAGTATGCAATAATCAAAGCCCTTGTTACCGGCAATCTGTCCGCTTCTGATTTCTCCCGTTTCCGGATTTATCGGATTCTTGTAATAAGATTGTAGCATTCTTTATCTGCTAATTCAAATCCTTGTAACCTCTTTGACACATAATACCCCTACCTTTGCACCCGAAATTTAACAGATCTACCCTGAAAGGGGAAAGGTATCATCAATATTTAATGATAAAGAAAATGGAAAAGAAAGTATCGGGTAAGCATAGCAGCATGAATGGCTTTGCTATGATGAAAGGTAGAGTAGCTACTGTAGTTTTGGCTTCGGCTTTATTGTTGTGCGGAGGCTTGACAGCACAGGCGCAAAACGCTGCATTAACCACCTGTTCTCAGAGTGCAGCAACCTCCATTCCGCAGAATCCAAACTGGAAGGCGAATGCTGCCGAATGGCAGAAACTGAAAGGCGAAATCACCCTCTACATGACCAATGATATGGGTCGCAACGGCTACTACGACCAGAAGCCTATCGCCGAACTGATGGGCGAGATGGCGGATACGGTAGATCCTGAATGCGTACTTGCCGTAGGCGACATCCACCATTTCAATGGCGTGACTTCCACCCAGGATCCTCTGTGGCTTACCAATTACGAATATGTTTATTCTCATCCCGACCTGATGCTCGACCGGTTCCCGGTTTGCGGCAACCATGAGTATCGTGGAAATACTCAGGCTTTTATTGAATACGGAAAGGTGAGCCGCCGCTGGATGATGCCAGCCAAATATTACACCAAGGTGTTCGACC
>OLSD01000969.1_pt1 | contig 26073 bp, 21 predicted proteins | sample 1672211 | NCBI WGS metagenome assembly OLSD01 (sample SAMEA3136659, study PRJEB25190) | human gut metagenome | reverse complement strand
ATTTCTAGAAATGAAGTAAATATTGAAGAAAAATAGTATTGTCACGTACATTTCCAAAATAGTGGTTAAGGGAATGAGTAAAACAATAAGGTTATCGCCATACAAGGACAATTCCTGTCCTTGTGGACTTTGGTAAAGAAAAAATGAAAATGATGCTATAAGCTGTAATACTACAAACAATAATTCCATCAACAATGTAGCATATTCAAGTGTTTTTTGCCACTCGGAACATCTATATAGCCTTATTCTAAAGTAGGAATCGTGATCTATTGTTGAGGAAACTAAGAAACCAATGAGATATATCGGGGTCAATCTTAACACTACATATCTTAAAAACTCTGGTATATTGAAGCTACTTATCCTATATCCATCGAAAAGGGAAATCAGATTCTCGATATATGAATTTAGTGGTGTAGTGAATGATGTAGAAACACACATTACCCCAAAAATGATGAAACATAAAAATGCTTGTTTTTGAGATACAGACGTAAAAAAAGTCCATCTTACGACGGCGTATCTCTTTACCATGATTTTGCTCTCCACCACCTTTTGCTGATAAAAAAGAATACCAAAACTGTTATGCCGATCATTAGTACCAATGATACTGGGAATAGATCAGATGCAATTGCATTAGACAACAATATATAATTACTGATAAAGAAAGGCGTCAAGCCCCATACCGAGGAACGCTGCACCCCAAAGAAAATAAAAAAGTATAAAACTATCAAGGTTGCTATTTTAAATTTCTTAGGAATGTAAATCAATATAAATCCAACTAGGGCAGAAATACAGACAAGTCCCAAAAAATAATTTAGTAAAACAAAGCCAATTGCTATATATAAGGAACTAAACTGGTTTTCAAACAAATTTAGAATTGAATCAAAATGATTATATCCAGAAATTCGATGTCCAGTTGGGTTTAATGTTATACCCATTGCAACAGCCAGAAAAAAATGATAGATTAGCAATACTAAAAGGAGAATTAGTAGAGAATAAACTCTAGCCTTTAAATATGATGTGAATTTAGGCTTTCTGGCGAGAACAGATATTGATGGAGTCCAATCAAGTCGAAGCAATAACAAAAATAGTAAAGGGAAGAAAATTAACAAAAAATAGTATTGATTGGAAAAGGTTATAACAGTAAATTCCGCTAGATTCAGATTATACATACGAGCCATTGATAGATCTGGTTGATTACTAATAATATAAAGCACACCCATCAAGAAAATCAACCAGATAGGGATTTTTCGTTCCGTATCGGTCATACAATATCCAAACATCGTGTATTCCTCAACATAGACGGCACAATATTACTTAGCAGTATCACAATGCAAGTCGCAATCAGCACACACGGCCCAACCAATAAGTCTGTAACAGTGGTAGTACCAGGTGCAAGCCTTGATATGAAAAATGCGGTACTTATGCTATAAGATGGGACTCCCAATATAGACATGATATAATTTTCCAAGATGGAATAAATGAATGGGCCAGTTAATGCAATAAAAGTATTTTTACAGAATAATGCTAAAATAAATCCAAAGGTGAAGTATAAATCTGCTAAAAAAATTCTCCAAAGCGACAAAAGTAATGCATATTGTAGTGGGGTATTGACTAAAACACCGCCCCAGAGGTTAAGCCCGATTTTTGATGGATGAATACTAGGATGCATAGGTGTGACAATATATTCTGCAAAGACAGCTCCAGAAAAAGAAAAAAGAAAAATTACAATTGAAACGGCCAGCAATCCCCCAATATAACGGTAGACTAAATATTTACGCAAAGAGACACGGCTTACAACAGACGTTAAGAAGTTGTTTTTCCGCTCAGAAAGGATTTCCCAGCAAAATGGAATAGTGCAAAATAGAGGATAAATGACAGTTAGGAAATCTTGAGAATGAATCCACATTTCAATTGGGTAGTAAATAGATGTAGTGAATGACGTAACCAATACCAATGTTATGGATAGAATAATGCCTAAAATTGCGGAAATTGAAAACATTGCAGTATTATATTTCATCAATCTCAAAAACATTGGATATTTCACCTCTACGATCAACAGTACAACAATTTTTTTCTTGTTCTGTTATGTCACCTGTCCCATGAGCCATTTACTTACCTAGTTTTCGGGGATAGAATGCTTTCAGAAGCCTAGTTGCTATCCCAAGTACCGTTTACTTCAACACGAACAGAGGTCAACAAGTCGTTGGAGAACTCAAGACATACCACGTTGTCCTTGAGCATACGAGTTGTGCCCTCCATGTATCCTGCATTGTTGACCGTGCTAATGTCCCTGGTCCATGCTCCATTAACATTGTTGGAAATACAATGCTGGCGGCAATCGACCTGATAACCTCCACCAACAGTTGCATCATACAGGTAAGCAGAAGAACCAGTGGTTTCCTTCTTGGCGCTGTCTTCGGAATACTCACTACCATTGAAGGCAGGGACTTCGCACCACGCGCTAAGATTGGACGCGGCAAATGCGGCCGTTGACATCATCAATGCCATCGCGGCAAAGATGCCAACACTCTTAATTAAGTGTTTACTTCTCATGGCGTACCTCCTTAGAAGTTGGGACAGGTGACATAACAAAACAAGAAATATTTTTGATAAGTAATAATCTTCCACTCCTGCTTTCTTACATTATACCACTGCTGTCGAGTTTATTCAAGTTGTTTGTTTGAAATAACAGGAATTATCTCTTTATTTTTTTTGTTTTTGCCATTTTGCCTATATTCGCTGTAACTTATTGGTGAAGAGAAGCTAAACACTTGCTTTGGCTATATAACTTCGATTGATAAGTTTTAAAAGCTATAAGGTAAATGCTCTTATAATTGGATACATTAAAAAAGCACCCCTGCTGTTTCCTAGACAAGCAGGAGACAAATCATACATCAAATTGAGGCAAGTTTCGACAAGGTTTATGGCACGGGTCAAAATCCGCTCCAGATTTCTTCCGCATGGTATGGAAACACCTGTTTATCGCGGCAGTCCTCCGGCGTCAGATCCCGGAGACGCTTTCGAGAACGGGAAAGAAACAGTTTGCTTTTCAAGGGTGGCCGGGCCTCATGGGTCTCCACCAATTCATCCACCTGCAAGGCACAGGCGTAGCAGGCCGGCTCCCATTCGCGGATGTGCTGGTAAAAGTAGTTGGTGTGGAATGGGCAGAACAGGCAGCAGCTCGCCCGTGTCTCCAGTCCCCACGCCTCCCGGTTATAGGCATAGCACATGGGGCGGGTCCAACCCATTTCAACCAGCGGATAGTGGTTTTCAAAAAGAGTTAATTTGCTGGGCTTGGCCCGGCGGCGTTCCTCCCACATGATCCCCATGTGCATCCGGTGGGCATGAACGTCCGGGGCCAGCGTGCGCTGGTGGGGCTTATAGCCCAAAAGCTCCCTCCTCACAAACCGCTCAATGACTTTGATCTTGTAGTCATAGGTACACTGGCGCGGCATTTTCCCTTTCTTCCCATTCTCTCCCAACGTCCAGAAGGGGATGCTGGCAATATGGCTCCGCCCAAAGTTCCGCAGAAAGTCCCCGTACAGATCGGCCTCCAGGGTATAAAAGGGAATCCCAGCCTTGTCACAGGCTGCGGCGGCAAAAGCGGCCTGACGGTACACCCAACTGGGCTCCCCATGCAGGTCGCAGAAAATCACAGCGTCATAAATAGGGACCTGCGGATAGGGATAGGGCGGCCCATACAGGGCATTTTCACAGGCCATGAGGGCCAGGGTGGTGCTGGGTGTCCCGGCCCCATAACTCAAAATATCAAGTGTTTCCCATGTCAGCATTTCAGTCCACCTCCGAATAAAATGCTAACATTTTGCGCGGGAAATAGCAAAAAACAGGTTTTAAGGCCCTGCACTTTGACAAGTGCAGGGCCTTAAAACTTCCCTCAAATTGAGGGAAGTTTTTAACGGCCTTTTTACTGAAAAATATCGGGCCTGCCCAGGCCGGTAAAGCCGCTGGCGGCGAACTCCGTCACCACCACATTGTTCTGCCCGCTGGAACAGTGACAGATCAGCAGTTTCCCGTCCTCTCTCCGACCTACCACGATCCCCACGTGGGAGTCGTCCGGGTAAAAGGCCAGGTCTCCGGGCTGCGCGTCTGCCAGGGAAACAGGTGTGCAGTAGGAGTGCTGGGCGGTGGCCCCGCCGCCCCGGCCCAGGATGTATTCGCCGTCTGTGATGTTGTAGAAAACCCAGTCCATCATGCCGGAACAATCCAATCCGTAGGGGCGGTAGGTGCCAGTGGTGGAACTGCCTGCGGCGGTCACTTCCCGGAGCGTACCCCACCGGCTGTCCCAGCCGATGACCAGGGATTTCCCGCCCCAAAAATATCCCACTTTTCCGACCAGGGAAAGCGCGGTCTCCACCGCCTCTTTCCGGGCCTGGTCCAGGTCCGCGGGGAGGGCACGGAGCACCTCCAGCAGATCGGCGCTGGTGATGGTGAGGCTCCCGGCCAGGGAGGCCAGGGCCGCCCGGTCGGACAGGAGTTCCGTCAAGGCGCTGTTCTGCTCCTGAGTGAAGGCATAGATGGTCCGCATCTCATCGGCGGTCTTAGGGGTAATGGTGATATGCAGGATGGATTCTGTCCACCCCTCGCTGTCCTCGCCGCCCGGATGGTCTATGGTCTCCACTTTAGATGTGATCTCCGTCATGTCCCAAAATACGGCTTTCAAACGGTCCACCCGGTCCTGGTCCAGCGTGACCACATCCACGCCGCCGTCACTCCCGGCAGTATGGACGGCGAACACAGCCAAGACCTCGGCCCAGTCCGGCCCCTGGCCGTGGATCACAATATCGTCGTAGTCTCCCGCCTGCAACGTCTCCAGCTTGGCGTTGTACTCCACGTTGACCGCGGCAACCGCCTGTGAGACGGATACAGTCTCCGGGGCGCTGGGCTCGCTGGTGAAGAATATCCCAAAGGGGGAACTGGCGATGGCGGCAATCAGCACCACGACAACGAGAACGATCAAAACAACGGCGCCGCCTGCCAGCCCGATCAGACTCCCCATCATAGCAGCCACGGCCCGGACCACCGCCGCCGTCAGCCTCCGGCCCAGCTCGGCGGCTCCCTTTGCGGCACGGGCCGCCTGCTGGGCCAGGCGGCGCTGGGCGGACTGCCGTGCGGCCTGGGCTGGCTTTTGGAACGCTTGCGTAAATCGCCGGGCAGGTTTCCCAGCTCCTCGGACCTTGGGCCCCAGAGGGGCCTTGCCTCCCGGCAAGGGCGCGGATCGTCCCTTTGCGCCTGGGGCCCCTGTCTTGGGCTTTGCCCCGCCCATGACAGGGCGACGAATATCCGCCCCTGGCTCCCGGATGCCCGGAACGTCCCGTCCCCCCTCACTGGGGCGGGCCTCGCCGCGATATGCGGCGGCCCTGGGCCCACGGGCTGGCTCCCGCCCCGCCTTTACAGTAGGTGCTTCTGGCGGCAAGGCATCCGGGCGCGCCTGCCCCTGGAGGGCCTTGCCCAGCCTGCGCTCTTTTGCCGCAATACGGGGGCGCTCCCGGAAGGGGACCGCCTGTTGTCCATCTGGGCTCCGCTCCCTGGGGGCTGTCCCTTGCCGCTGGGGCGTCTGACCTTCCGCCGGCCTCCGCTCCTTGGGGGCGCTGGTCGGTCGTTCCTGGGGTGGGGCCTCCCGGTCCGGCCAGCCGTCTCTATTTTCCTTTACACTCTGAGTATTCCCGGCGTCGGCTTTCCTCTTATGGTTTGGCCGGAGTGCCTGTATAAATTCATCCGCACCCTGGACTCCGGCCTGTTCCACCTGATCCACAGCATAGGAGCCGTTTTCGGCCTCCCGCTCTTTCCGCTGGTCCATTTCCCGGACCAGCTTCTCCTTCATCAGCCGCCCGGCCTGTCTGGGCGGACCGGCGCTTTTACGCCTGTCTTTCGTCTTGCCCGCCCTGGGCTTTTCCTTGATCTCCGGCATGGCTCCTCCTTACTCGATACATTAAAAAATAACTCCCCTCAAATTGAGGGGAGTTTTGACATGACTTCACTTGTCTGTGGGAGTGGTGTTCCACAGTTGATACAGGGCCCCGGTCCGGGGAAACTCGTTGGCAAACGGGACGATAGCGCCGCCGACACGGAGCAGGCCGTGACCGGCCTCCGCGTTGGTGACATAGCCCATCTGGTTTTCCGAGATATTGAGCAGTTTAGCCAGTTCCGCCCGATCTGTGGCTGCCTGGTTGAGCAGTACCAGAAACTCACTGTTGGCGAACATGAGCCGGGCCGTCTCAGAGCGCAGGCACTCCTCCACATTCTGCGTGGCGGCGGTCAGGGCCGCGCCGTACTTGCGAAACCGCTTCCACGCCTTGTAGAGGAATTGGGCGGAGTAGTAATACTTGAAAAACAAGTACACCTCATCAACGAATACCCAGGTGTATTTCCCGGCCAGTCGGTTGGTGGCTACCCGGTTTTGAATGGTCTCCATGGTGACATTGAGGGCAGTGGGCTTCAACTGATCCCCCATCTCGTAGAGGTCAAAAACAATGATCCGGTTATCTATATCCACATTGGTCTCATGGGCAAACATATTTAAGGAGCCCTCCACAAACAGTTCGGAGGCGAGAGCCAACTCCTGAGCCTCCCGTTCCGGCTGCCGCTTGATCTCATTCCTCCAGTCGGATAGGATGGGCTGGCGGGCCTTGCCGCCGCTCTTGATGAAGTCGTGGTACACGCTGGCGGTGCAGCGGTCAATGATGGATTTATGGAAAGCCCCCAACTGGCCCTCTCCCATCTGCTGTTCGCAAATACTCATCAGCAGTTCGGACTTGAGAGCCACTGGGTTTTCCCCCATACCGTAGCCTCTGGCAATCTCCAGAGGATTGATGTGGTGGCGGCTGTTTGGGGAGATCTCCAGGACGATCCCCCGGAGGGCCCGCACCAGGTCCCCATACTCGCGCTCGGCGTCGATGATGATAATATCATCGTTGGTAGACAGGGCGATAAAGGTGATAAACTCCTTCATAGTGAAGGACTTGCCGGAGCCGGAGACGCCCAGGATGAAGCCGTGGGGGTTGAGGAGATTCTTGCGGTTGCAGATCAGGAGGTTTTTACTGACGGCGTTGACGCCGCAGTAAATGCCCCCCATGTCCTGGATCTCCTGGACGCGGAAGGGCATCAGGGAGGCCGCGGCCTCGGTGGTCAGCGTGCGGGTCACGTCGATAGAGCGCAGACCATAGGGCAGGGCGGTGTTAAAACCGTCCTCCTGCTGGTATCTGAGAATGGAGAAGTCGCACAGGGACTTGGAGAGCAGGGTCTCCGTGTCGGCGTTGAGCTGTTCCAGCGTGTCGGCCATGTGCAGTAGGGTCACATTGGCATAGACCATGCGCTGGTCCCTGGTGCTCAGATCGTCCAGAAATTCCTTGGTCTCCGCCCTCTGCTGTTCCAGCTCATAGGGGACCACGGCGGTAAAGTTGTTCCGGGCGTTCTGCCGCTGCTGCCACCTGGTAATATCGCTCTCAATGCCCATGATCTGAGACTGCACATCCCGCACCGCTTCGTCGGTTGGGACCGGGAGCAGGTCGATGGACAGCACCAGCGTCCGGGGAAAGTCGGCCATGCTGGTAATCATGTCGTCCTTGATGTAACTGGAATACTTCCGCATGAACAGCACCCGCCCCACTTTGCCGCCCAGTTCAAAGTGGTCGGAGAGAAACTTCATGCCGTCAGGGGCGATGTAGTCTTTGAAGCTGTGCCCCAGGCGCATGGAGGCGTTCAGATCAAACTTGTAAAACTGTTCCTCGCCGGGCCGAAAGAAGTCGTGGAGGATGCGTAGGCGCTCATAGGTGTCCAGGGCTTTCGCACCGCTGTCCAGACGCCCCAGGTTTTTCGAGAGGTCGGCGTCTACCCGGTGGAAAAATGCCCTGGCCTCCTCCGCGTTCTTACGGGCCACAGAGACGGTGATGTACTTATCCTGGATGAGGTTGTTGCTGGCCGCCGCCTTCTCCGTGAGCACCCGGTTGTATTCCCGGCGGTACAGGTCCAGGTCATCCCCGCACTCGCGCATGAGGACGCTTTGCTGGAAGTCGGAACTGTTGAGGCGGCGGTTGTGAATGGTAATCTTGGTCACGGCGTCGGTGGGCAGGCTGTTGAGGACGCCACAGTAGGATGTGAACATATCCCGCTGGTCCTCGTAGGAGGCCAGGGAGTAGTTGATGTCGGCAAAGCGCCAGGTCTGGCTGTACTTTCCGTTGACCTGCCAGATCCCATCCTGCCAAACCCGCTGGATGGGGATGGACTGCTGTACGCTGCGGGGGATCTTAAACGGGACACGCTCGCCCCGGTTGGCCGCAGCAAGAGTTTTACGCATGGCGGCGCGCCCCCTTTCTGACCATGGCCGCATAGGCCGGGAAAAGGGAGAGAAACTGCTTTTTCATAGGGACCTCCTTCAAAATGGACGGAAAAGGGCCATGACGGTCCGGCACCCAAATCTGCCGCGCATCACACCCCTTTTCACTGAAATCAATCGCCGCTGTTGCGGAATGAATTGGAACACGATGGAGGGAGCGGCTAAAAGTCCCCTCAAATTGAGGGGACTTTCAGCCGTTCCCGGCGCTCAGGGCTTCTTTCCTGTTCCCCATATCTTTCTCTGCTCTGGCATGGCCTGGAGGTAGATATTCTCCGCCCGGTACACACGGGGCCCGGCGCACAAGACCTGGGACTTGAGAAACGCCCAGACAAACCGCTCAAAGGTCAGGCCGTTGTAGCGGAAAAAGCCGGTTACAGCGATGGGGGCGGCGGTCAGGATGCACAGCCAACTGGCGGCATCCTGGCCCACAACGCCTTTGAACACGAAGTAAACACCCACCGCCGCGCCCACGGCCAGGGCGGAACAGAGAAATTGCCGGGTGGACAGGCCGAAAAAGATCGTCTCCCGGTGCTGGTGGACTTCCTTTGGAATTTTGATCTCCATATTGCTATCACCTCGAAAATGGATTTTTTGACACGTTTTTTGAAATATGAGATAATATTTGTAGGGAAAACCATATATTTCAAAATAAATAGAGGAGGATTTTTTATGTTTCGGAATCTGACGTTGGCACAGCAAATGTTCTTTTTCGTCCTGGCCGTGTTCCTGATCCTGCTGGTATTCCGCATCCTGGTAAAGCTGAAACTGGCGCCCGTGCTGGTCTACGCCGCCTGCGCGAACCTGATCTTCCCCGAATGGGTGGCGGAGCAGAAGGCGCTGTACTGGGCCATCCTGGCCGGTCTGGTGCTGGTGACGATCTTCCACTGGGTCGGTCCCAGGCTGACCGCCCACATGGAGGAGCAGCGGATCATGCGGGAGATCGTGGAGCAGAGCCGGGCGGCGGAGGCTATGGGGTATCGGAATGACCAGATCAGTTTTGAAGTCAAGGACGGCACGCCGCAAATCAAAATCAGGCAGTAAAACAACAGGGGGATGGGCCGCAGGTCCGTCCCCCTGGTTTTGCCGAAAGTTCCCTCAATTTGAGGGGACTTTTTTATAGGCCAGCCAATTCCTTTACAATACGCTCGGCCCCCTTTACCAGTCCCACCAGAACCAGCATATTGAAGATGGTCTCCGCGATGTACTGCCAGGCCATGACCACGGGGGTCAAGCTGGTGTCCAGGACCGGGGTGCCACTGGACATGAAGGCGGAGAAAATGAGGCAGGCCAGGACGATCACGGCCCCCTCCATACACACGCCGATATAGGACTTGATGAACTGTTTCCCCGCGAAACTGGTCCCCTCCCCGGCGAAGGTCGCCAGAGGGATCGGGGCCAGGGCAGTAAAAATATAGAGGCGGAAAAAGCGGCCATAGACCGTCATAATAAGGATGAAGGACATCACAGTGATAAACAGATTGCCCAGCATGGCTACCAGCCAGAGCGGGATGCTGGCTAAAAAGCCGACGTTTTCAATGGCGTCCACCATCTCCTGGGGCACCGTCACACCGGCGGCAACCATGCCGCCCATTCCGCTCATCACAGACTGAACAATGCCGCCGCAGATGGAAAAAACCACGGTCATGATCTCCATGGCGGAGCTCACCGCCACCTTGGCGGCAATAAAGCGGATGAAATGGCGCAGGGCGTATTCCGGCCTTTGTAAGTCCCGGAAACTGGCTGCGGACTGGAAGATCCCCATGGCGAAAAACAACACAAGAAGGCCGTAGCCTACGGCCTTCAGTCCTTCATTGATGACGACAATGGCGTTCCATATATCGCCGTCCCGAAACTCCTGGGGCGTGGTGGTAATCAGGGACCATATCTCGGTCAGCTTGTCGTTCCAAATCTCAAAGGCGGATTGCAGAGCCTGCACCACCCAGTTATCGCTCAAATGAATCACCTCACAAAAAGAAACGCATATTCCGCCGTAATTTCGGCTGGAATATGCGTTTCAAGCAGCTTCTATATGCGTCAGGGCTCAAGCCCAAATATTTGATAGATATAATCTTTTCTCGCGTCTTTCAGATGATAGATATATACGGTCTCACCTTGTATTTTATAAATAAGCACATACTGGTCGATAAACAGGGCGCGAAATCCGTATTTGCCCATCAGCGTTTCACGTTTCAGAACGCCTGATTCCGGGAAACTTGACAACTGCCGCGCCGCCTTCAAAATCTTGTCCGCAAATGCGCGGGCGTATTTTGTCCCCACCTGGCCGCGGTAGAACTGGAGAATATCCCGATATTCATTCCGCGCCTCATACAGCCATTCAACCTTCACCCAGCACTTCCTCCGTCAGGGCCTCCACTTCTTCCATAGAACAGGTTTTTGCACCGGCAGCCAGATTCTGCTCCCGGCGCAGCATTTCGGCCAGCAGATTCAGTTCCGCCTCGCGCTTCTCCCACAATTCAATCGGAAGAAACACCATTTCCCCGTCCCCGTTCCGTGTCAGGAAAATCGGTTCCTGGCGCTCCTGAGACAACTTTACCATTCCGTCATAGTCATTCCGCAAAGCGGTAGCGGATTTAATCACCATGCTTATTCTCCTCCGTTCGGTTAGTATTCTTACTGAATTATACCGTAATTATTACCCTGCTGTCAATTCAAAAAAGTCTCCTCAATTTGAGGGGACTTTTGATCCGCCGTCCGCTGTTATACCACGCCGATAGCGGACAAAATCTCCTTGGAAAAAGCGATGAGCAAGCCGCCGAACACGCAGAGGATGCCCTGGGTGCGCTGGCTGGCGTCGTGGGACTGGATAGACATACCCAGTTGGACGATACCCCAGCCCAAGATGATGACGCCGATGGCCTTGATACAGGAAAAGATAAAGTCGCTAAGGTTGTTGACAATAGTAAGAGGATCGGTGTCGGCGGCCAGGGCCGGGCAGGCCAGGGCGGCGCACAGGGCCAACATGAGGACGGCGGAGAAATAGAGACGGCGGACCTTTCCGGTCCGCCGCTGAGAAAGGGTATTCGACTGGTTGTGTGTTTTGTTCAACATGAAAATCAACCTCTCTTATTCCAGAATTTCGATGTAATCCAGGCTCTCAAAGGGCGTGGACAGGTCGGCCTGGGCGTAAGTCAGGCCGGGATGGTGAACGTAGGGCGCTGCCCCGCCGTCCTCCGTCAGTTTGATATAGGGGTGTTTGAGAATGTCATACTTCTTGTCCATCACAGGGCGTTCCCCCCGAATGAACAGCAGGGCATAGTCGTTATCCAGGGTCCGCACCTCATCGGGGGTCATCAACTCCCGGCCCGTCTGCTGGTAGCTGACGGAACTGGAGCCGTGGGAGCCGCGGGACACGCTGCGGTTGCGGGTGTCCAGGGTCTCCTTGCCCAGCAGCTCGGAGATATACTTGTGAGTGGAGGGCTCATTCCCACCCAAATAAACCAGCGTGTCGGCGTTGCCCAAAAGCCCCTCCCAATCATCCTTGAACAGGGCCTTGAGGGCGGAAATGTTTTGGAGCACAATGGTGGACATGATATTGCGGGAGCGCATGGTGGCCTGGAGTTTGCCAAAGTCATCCGGCAGGGAGACATTGCAGAACTCGTCCATCATCAGGCGGACAGGGACGGGCAGGGCTCCCTGGTGTACCTTGTCGGCCTGATAGTACAAAGCCTGAAAGGCGCAGGTGTAGAGCATACCCACCAAATAGTTAAATGTCCCGTCGTTATCCGGGATGATGGCGAACACGGCCTGCTTACGCTCCCCCATGAGGCCCAGCTCCATATCGTCCCGCGAAGTGATGCGGGTGATCTGAGGCAGGATGAAAGCGGAAAGCCGGACAGCGGCGCTCAATAAAATGCTCTTGGCTGTTTTGCCGGCGGCCTGCTTGAAAATCTTATACTCCCGCACGGCCACATGATCCGGTTCTTCCTCCTCCAACGCCTCAAAGAGCATATCCAGGGGGGATTGAAAATCATCGTCATCCTCTCTGGCCCCGCCGTTCTCAATCATATACATGACCATCTCCAGATTTTGTTCCTCCGGCGGGGCCTCATGGAGCAGATACAGGATGAGGGCGGTGTCCAGGGCAATCTCGGATTTCTCCCAAAACGGGTCGTTGTTGGCGGAATTTTTTGGCGTGGTGTTCTTAATCAGATTGCTTACCAGTTTCATGGCGTCCTTGTCGTCCTTCAGGTATGGGAACGGGTTGAAGGCGTCGGAGTGGTCGGTATCAATGAGGTCAAACACCTTGATAACATAGCCTTTTTTCAGGAGCAGCGGAGCCACGGCCCGCATCGTCTCCCCCTTGGGGTCCGTGACCAGAAAACTGCAATTCGCCTGCATGAGATTGGGCTTGCAGAAAAACCTTGTCTTGCCCGCGCCGGAGCCGCCAATGACGATTTGCAGGAGGTTGCGGCGGTGCACTTTCCCATTGAGCCCCATGCGGACATTTTGTGTGAGGATGGTATTCTGGAAGGGGGCCTTGTCCCGGTACTTGCGGTCGAGCAGTTTGGGACTGCCCCACTTGGCGGAGCCGTGTTCCTCGCCGGGCCTCCTGTTTTCCCTGGTGGAGCAGTAGAGCGCCACGGAGAAGCCGTAGATCAGCAGGGCCCCCAGCATAAACTTCGGGGTGTGAGGCGTCCAGCGGATGGCAAAGGGCCGCTCCAGCAGTCCGCTGAAACGGCCCATGAGGTCAAAGACGGTCATACCCTCCTCATAGCCGGAGGCCAGGAGGGCCGCCAGATAGAGGACAGGCAGGGTGAGCACCGCCCACAGGAGAGGGCTTACGGTGTTGTTTCTACGCATAGAGCTGCCCCCCTCACCGCTCCGGTCCAGGCGGCCGGTCCCGGCTGGCCGGGAGGTGTTCCGGGTCTTGCTCCCCCAGGGCGTGGAAAATGGCGTTACGGTTATACCGGACTTCCTCCTGGGTCGCCCCTCCCATCGTAATAGAAGCGTCCTCCAGGCCCTCAATCCGGCTATTAGGCAATCGTGTGATCCGGCCATAGGTGCAGCCATCCAGACGGGCCCCGTTGAAGTTCAGCCGCCCCACGGAACAATCAACCGTGTTGCAGCGGGTCATACGACTGCGGAGAAAGGCTGCGGAATGGATGGAGCAGTCCCGGAAATGCGTGTTTGCCAGTGTGGAATCCGGGAATAAAGTAAATTCGATCCGGCAGGAGTGGAACTCACAGCCATATAACCTCGTATCCCAAAATCTCACCCCATACAGGCGGCATACATGAAAAGTGCAGTCGGAGAAATGAGAAAAGTTACAGTTGGCATTGTCCGGCATACAATAGAGCGTCACATGGTCAAAATAGCTTTCCTGGAAGAAATTATGCGGAAAACCTGCTTTCGCTGCCCGGTCATAGATCTGCTGGTTTATGACCTTCAGGGGCCGGTCCATCTCCAGTTCTATGGTCTTGTACTCGAATTGCTTATGGCCGATCCTGGTATAGGGGACGGTCAGCAGGGCCTTTTGCCCTTGAAAGTCCCGGATAGACTGGCGGAGCACCGCCACTTTCCCGGCATAGGCCCCTCCATCCGCTTTTGCCGCCCAATCCAGCAGGGGCTCCAGAGGCATATCGTTCCGGCCCTGGATATAGTCGTTTACATTCCGTACACGGCGGGCCCGGTTGTTGCCGTTGTACTGAATGGGGTCAATGTCCTCCAGCAGGTCAGCGATCCTCTTGCTGATCTCATGGCCGCTTAAAACGGCCTGATAGTCTGGCATACGTTCCTCCTTCCAAAGGGGGCGCCAAAACTCCCCTCAAATTGAGGGAAGTTTTGACGCTCCGGGCTTGATGTTTAATATCCGGTGCGGGGCAGGGGCTCCGGCTTACCGTACACGGTCGTTACCCAGCGGCTGACGGCCTGGACCCACTGGCCGTTATAGACACCGCCAACGTCCGCAACGTTCACAAAAGAACTGCCCGCGGCCAGTCCATTAACGGAAGTGCAGTAGAGGACCGGGGCCTCCACCTGGGCGAAGCCTGCGGGGGCCTGGCCGAATACGAACATGATCTCCGTCACGCGCTCATTGGCGGCAAGGCCCAGGGCTGCGGGGGACGCGGCCAGGGTGTAGGTCTGACTGGTACTCAGGTTATCCGCCAAAGTGCGGTAATCCCCGGTCCCGTTGACCTTGTAGGCGATCTTGTAGATGCCGGGGAAGTTCCATGTACCTGTCACCACCTGCTCCAGCCGCACCTGAGCGGGCAGGGTGTCCCGGAAATAGAAACTGTCCAAACGGACGTTTGAGGTATTAGAAATGCCGGAGAAGGTGTAGCGGACCGGCTGGCCGCTGACCACCTCTTTCGGGCCGGTCTTGGAGATGGACACGCCGGTGGCAAGGCTCTTGTTGGTCACTTCAAAGCGCACGATCTGGCCCTCATGCTCCAGGTAGGCGGTCAATTCCTGCTCATTCACACCGTAGTTGGATGGGGCCTTGATCTCTCGGATGGTATAGCGCGACAAGGGGAGTTGCTTGGAAACCGCAAGGCCCCGGCTGTCGCTCCGAATAGTGTCCACCAGATTGCCCGCCTTGTCGTAAATCTCGAATATGGCCCCCTCCAGCAGCGTCCCGGCAGGCAGGCCGGTGGAGGGGTTGTAGTCGGCGGACTTCTTGACAATCTGGATTTGGCCTGTGATGGGGGTATTCTCCCATTCAACCTCTGTTACCTCACCCGCCTTGACATAGACAGTGCGCTCCTGGGTGTCCGGGATATAGCCCTCATTTTCCAGTTCACGCAGGTAATAGCGGCCCGAAACAGTCAAATCATCAAACCAGGCATAGCCCCGGTCATCGGTGGTCTGTTGGTCAATAGGCTCATGGCCGCTGTCGTAGAGGATGAAGGACACGCCGGGTATGCCCTCGCCGTCTGCGGTGGAAATTTTATGGAGTAGGATGCCGGAGAGGGGCGCGTTGGTCACGGTCTTGCTGGTAGTCTGGCCGTCCTTTACCGTGAAGTAGATCGGGGAGTCATCCAGTTTGAAGCCATCCGCGGCCTCGGTTTCCACGGCGTAGTAATCGCCGCTCTCCAGGGGCAGATACACCTTTCCGCTCCGCCCGGTAGTCACAGTGTCGATCAGAGCGTCATCGCTGACGCGGCGGATTTCAAAGGTGACGCCGGGAAGCCGCTCCGTCTTGTCCGCCGAACTGACCTTGATGAGCTCCACGCCGCCGATGGGGTCATTGTAAAAATACAATTCCTGGGTATCGTCCGGGTTGATGGTGACGGTCTGGCTCCGGGTCTCCTCATGGATGATGAAGCCCTCAATGGTTTTCTCCTCGGTCACTACCACTGTTCCAGTGATGCCGGAAAGGATGATCTGGCCGTCCTCGTTGCTCCAGTACAGGCCGTTGGAGGACTGCTTGCCGCCCTCGGCGTCCACAAAGGAGCCGTCCGCGTAAGTGATTTTGAACTGCACTCCCTCCAGCGGCTTCTTATCCTTGCTGGACAGTTTGTGGATGATGAGCTGACCCGTAGGCTGGTTGCGGAACTCCACAGTGACGGTCTGACCTGCCTTGACCTGGACCGTCTGGGGGGTATCGTCCAGCAGGTAGCCGGGCTTGGCCCTGGTTTCCTTGATAACAAGCGTAGTGCCAGGGGTGATATTTTCCACCAGGAAGGAGCCTGCGCTGTCCGTCACGAATTTGCCGTTTCTGTCGCCCACCACAGCGCCGTCCGCCGTAGTTACAAAAAACTCCACATCACTCAAGGGGCTGTTGTCGGCGCTGGACACCTTCTTGACCAGGACGGCCCCCTTGGGCGCGTTGGAAAAATAGAGCGTTACAATGTCCTGCTCCTCGCCGCTGATGTAGAAGGACTGGGGCGCGCTGTCAACGACGTGGGCCCCGTCGCTCTCCAGCTCCTCGCAGATATAGTAGCCCTTTTTGAGCCCGGTCGCCGTGAAGGAGCCGTTGGCCGAAGTCACATAATTGCCGATGACTGTCCCGCCGCTGCCGCTGACCTCGCCGCCCAGGTATTTCAGTTGGAACCGGCAGCCGGCAATTCCGGCCCCCGTCACACTGTCCCGTTTGTAGACCACTAGGGCCGACAGGGGCGTGTTGGATATGGTGACAGTCTTGTTCTCGCCGCCCTTGGCATAGACCTCCGTAACCGGGTCCTCCGGGGCCTGGAATCCGGGGGCGGGCTTGATCTCCTCGATTTTCAGCCAGCCGTCCTCAATGCCCTCCAGGATGATCTGGCCCGCCTCGTCTGTCTGGAAGGTCCCCAGGTCCCGCAGCTCTCCGGTGTCCGTTTTGTTGCTGGCCCAGGTGATATGGAACTCGGCGTACTGGATGGGGTCATGGGTGACGGAGTTTTCCTTCTGGATGGTGACGGTGGGCCGTTTGTGGTTTTCAAAGTACACATCCCGGTCCCGGTTGGGATAGAGGGTGACTAACTGGGGGTCGGTGTCCGGGAGATAGGGGGACGGCACCGACTTTTCCGAGACCTCGTAGACTCCGGGTAGCAGGTCCTCCACGGTGGCGGAGCCGTCCGGTCCGGTGGTCACTTCTGCCACAGAATATCCGTCCGCACCCTTGACCAGAAACACCGTGCCGGGGACTGGCGCGCCGGTGTCTGCGTCGCTCTTATGGATGGTCAGGTTGGGGCGCTTGTCATTTTGTAGGCAGATGGTGGCATCCCTGCCAGGGAACAGCTCTACATGGTACTCCGTGGGGTCCAGGATGTGGTCCGATACGGTGGACACTTCCTGCAAAGAGTACACCCCAGGCTCCAGACCCTCCCAGCAGATAGAGCCGTCCGGCCCGGTGGTGCGGTCCAGATACCGGGAGCCGTCCTCGATCTTCGCCAGCCGGTAGGTGACGCCGCCCAGGGGCGTGCCGTCCGCACTTTCCTTATACAGATGGAGACTGGGCAGCTTGGAATTGGTGAACACGAATTGGGCCTGTTCGCCGCCGTCCAGGTGGATGATTCGCTGGGCGTCGTCCACCACATAGCCGGGACACTCCAGCTCCGTCACCACATAAGCACCCACGGGGAGCTTGCTGAGGTCGATGGTCCCGTCCTCGGACGTGGTGTACTCCTCCGGCCCCCAGGAGCCGTCCACAGCTTCGATGCGGAAGCGGGCGTTGGCGATGGGCTTGGAGAGGTCGGAGCTGTCCACCTTGATTAAATGGATGCCCGGCAAGCGGTCATTGAAGAAAACCAGCTTTTTGATGCCGTCTCCAGCCTTCAGCTCCACCTCCTGGGGCGTGTTATCCAGCACATGGCCGTCCCCGCCGGTGTCCCGTTCCTCGGCCCGGTAAGTGGCGGGCTTGCAGTCCGTGAGGAGGATCTCGCCGAACTCATCCGTCTGAAAGATGCCCAGACTCTCAGCGTCCCGGAATATCTCGAAGGACACATTGGGCATCGCCTTCATGGTGCCCCGCTCATACTTGATGATCCGCAGGCCGGGCAATTCCTTGTTGATGATGGTGGCGTCACTGGTCTTGCCTGCCACCACGGAGACGGTCTGGACGGTATCGGTGTCCGCGAGCCAGCCGGAGATGCCTGCCAGTTCCCGTACCTCCCATCCGCCGGGCTGGAGCTGATCGAAAACTGCCACGCCGCCGATCTTGGTCTTGGCGGTCTGGACCTCGCCGCTTTCAATGTGCTTGATCTGCACGGTGACGCCGTTGAGCGCGTCACCGGTGTCACTCAACTTCTGGACCCGCAGAGAGCCGTAGGGCGCGTTCCAAAAGGTCAGGGTGGCAACCTTGTCGTACTCCACATCGACGTGCTGGGTACGCTCCTCCGGGAGCAGGTGAAACGCTGGGGGTATCTCCTCGGTCACGGTATAGTGGCCCTCCAGGGTCAGGGGGATGATGACCGTCCCATCCGGCCCGGTGGAGAAGGAGCCTACCTTGCGGCCCTCGGGGTCGTAGACGGAGAATACGGCCCCCTCCAGCGGGATTTTAGTTCCCTCCTCCAGTTTCACGATCTTTAGGGCTGTTTCGTCCGGGGCGGGCTGGCCGCTGTCAGAGTAGCTGCTCACCGCCGCCAGCTCCATGTGCCGGGAATTGTCCAGGTCGCAGATATAATTCTGCAAATCTCCGTATTTGTCCTTTTCCTGACAGACCGCGTACATGGCGGCATATTGGGCCACATCCGCCGTCAGGGAGAGTTGGACGCTGCCGCTCTCGCCCTCGATGCTGCCCGTGGGGTACAGTACCTTGAATTTCCCGCCGTAACCGTCCCCGGTGGGCTGGGTGGTGACAGCGGTGATGTCCCGGTTGTTCTCGTCCACGATGCGGGTCCCCTCCGGGACTGTGCCGGGGTCTGCAAAGGATACTGCTACATCGTAGTCATACACCCAGGTTTCGCTCCAGATGGTAAACACCTGCTGCTTGTACTCTCTGCCATCCACGGTGACGGGATAGGCCACGGACTTATCCGGGGTGGCGGTCATCCGGGGTTCCAGCATATAGTTATAGGTGGTGCCCCGCTTGTAGATGTCCTTGGCCGCGGCCAAAATCTTCTGGCCCCGTTCCAACTCCGCCCCTGACAGGCCAGGGGCCACCTTGAGGTTGTTGATATTCCAGTTGGGGAGCAGGTAGCACCAGAGGGCCATTTTGGTGGCGTAGTATGCGAGGTATTTGTTCTCCAATCCAAGCTCTCCCAGGCTGCGGTGGGGGTAGCCGTTGGAGATGATGCCCACCACCTTGGGGTCGCTGGACCGTTCGTTTGCAAGATACTTGATACTCTCCCCGACGCCTACCGTCTGCGGAACGCCCTTGATGTTGGGGTTCACGCAGTAGGCCGGGACCTCTTTCATCTGCCCCTTGGCGTCCTCGTATTTAAAATAGGTGTATTCCTGGGTCCTGATCCGGCCGTTGATGGACAGGTAGGACAGCTCATAGCCGCCGTTGTAGATGTCCACCTCGCCCAATGCTTCTTCCTCCGTGCTGGCGGCGAAAGCGGCGGTGGGCAGGATACCAAGGGTCAGGATGCAGGCCAAAAACATAGATAGCAGTTTTTTCATGTTGCCTCCTTCAAAATGGGCAGAAGGAGGTGCTGAACGATCAACACCCCCTTCTGTAAAAATAGATGAGTCAAATCAAGTAGATAAAGAAAGGCGTCAAAGTCCCCTCAAATTGAGGGAAGATTTTGACGCCTCAGCTCTCCACGGCCTGGACCATCCAGCGGTAGTCCCGCTGGTCCCGGACACAGGTAAAAAGTGTGAGCCGGTTATCGCTGGTGGCGGCGGTGCCGCTGGTGTCGGTCTCCTTCACCTTCTGGACGCTGACCACCTCATAAGTCCGTGTGCCCAGCTTGGTGGTCCAGGTGATGGCATCCCCCGGCTCTAGGGTGTGGAGCTTCCCGAAGTGGTTGTTCACGCCGCGGTTGTGGGCCGCGATGCAGCAGTTTCCATCCCACAGGCTGGTGTCCTCAAAGTGGCCCGCGCCCTTGGCTAAGGTCTTGCTGCCCGTGCCCTCGTACACCTTGACGCTCAAACCGATGGCGGGAATTTTGAGGGTGCCCAGGTGCCCGCCGGAGTAGTAGAGATCGCTGGTCACATCCGTCCAGCCTGTGGCGGTAGTCCCGGTCCAGCCGGAGTGCGTGCTTACCGTGGGATAGGTGACACTTCCCACCTGGGAGACCAGCCCCCCACCGTCCAGGGCTCCGGGGACCAGATTAGGGGTCAGGGCCGCGCCGGAGCCGGGGAGGTAACTGGTGGGACTGCCAAAGTTGGGCGGGATCAGGGCTGTATTTTTGCTCCGGTCCACATTGGGGTCCTCCTGCTCATAGATCGTGCTGTCGCTGGTGGGCCGGGCAAACAGGTAATCGTCCGGGGCGTCCATGGTGTATTCCAGGGCGCTGGCCGGAGTGATGCAGACAGCCGCCAGCATGAGGGCGGCCAGACAAAGGGTTTTCAGCCTCATTTGTTGTACTCCTTCCACTCTTTCTTGGATTTGTACTTTTGAAGCAGGAAGCGGCCCAGGAATACCAGGCCGACAACGCCAGCCCCGGCGGGCAGGACCAGCAGCCAGCGCCAGTCAAAGCCGCCGCCCTCTGCGGCAGGCTGTGGGATAGCGGTCACGGCCTCCTGCTCCTCTGCCAGGCCGAAAACGGCGGTATAGAGCACGGTCCCGCTGGTAGTCTTGGTCACTTCCCCGGCGTAGTCCGCCATGACGGTGTAGCCGGTGGCATATTTGCTGGAAGCGGTGCCGGTATAGGTGGCAGCAGCATTGTAGAAGCCCCCAGCCTCCTGCCATTGAACATCCGCCAGTGTGAGAGTGCGCCCGCTGTCCTCAATGGACTTGGGCACCAGGGACACATCCGCCTCGGAGAGATTGGGATAACTGCGGGTGGCGGAGACATTTCGGGTGGACGTGGCATAGCCGGACGCCTCCACCTGGATGCTGGCGGTGTCCAGGGTGAGGAGGCCGGTATAGCCGTCCTCCGTGACGGCCTCACAAGTGGCGGCCAGCAGGGGCATGATCTCCTCCATGTCCTTGCTCTTGCTGTCTAGGGTCACGGTCTCGGTGTAATACTTGCTGTCCGTCTCCGTCTGGTCCTCCTTGACAATATCCAGCAGAGTATAGAGACAGCCGGACCGCTCAAAGTCCCCGGTGGGGATGAGGGCCGGGTCATCCATGGGCGAGAGTTCGTAGGTCTTGCTGATCCTGGGCTCGGCCCGGTCCCCCTCCGTGTACTCCAAAACCTCCACGGGATAGAGAGCGGCAGGTCCGGCGGACGGCGCAGGGGTCTCGGCGGCCATGGCCGGACAGGCCAGGGCGCAGGCGGTCAGCACCGCCAGAAACAGAGGCGCGGTGCGTTTCTTCATGTGGGTCAACTCCTTCCATAAAAATCGCTCAGAAAGTGTCCTGAAATTGAGGGTACTTTCTGAGCCGGGGAAAACTTCTTATTGACTGTTCGGCCTGTTTCAACTATCGCTCTCTGGGGTCAGGCGGGTGGCGCCGGTCGGGAGGGCGGTCTTTCCGGCGGGGAGGGACTTTCATGGTAATCAATTCATCTCCTTTCACACCAATCAGAAGCTCCGCATGATGGAATTTCTTTTTGTAGATCTGTACTTGTTCTGGGGTTAAGGAACAAAAGTTATCCGCCTCGATGCCGCAAAGGAAAAAGGTGCCACAGACCCCGCCATATCCCCCCTCCACGCTCCGATTAAAGGGAAGGCCCAAAAGAAGAGATTCCTCATTACAGACAAGGGCCACTGATTCTTTATAAGGATAGATGGCCTGTATCAAGCCTCCTACTACCGCCTGCATTTCCTGAAGTCCATGTATTTCTTTTTCATAAGGGACATGGCCAGGCTCTACGATCAAGACATTCAAAATCTACCACTCCTTTTCATGGGGTCAGATTTGGAAAAAGAAAAAGTCCCCTCAAATTGAGGGGACTTACGGGTTATCGCTCCGGGGCGTCTTTCTTCCGCTCCGGGAGTTTGATGCGGAACATCCGGCAGTAATCCTTCTGGGCCTCCAGTTCACACTCACAAATGAGTTTGATAAAGGCGGCGTCGCTGGGGCTTTTGGCCCGCTGGGCCTGCTGGAGGGCTGTGATATAGTCGTGGCGCAGGATGGGCGGGATGGAGACCACACAGTAGCCCCTGTTCACCAGGATCAGATTCATCAGGAGCCGGGCGGTGCGCCCGTTGCCGTCCCGGAAGGGGTGGATGTCCACCAGCCTCCGGTGGGCATAGGCGGCCAGCAGGACCGGGTGTGTGGCATCCTTCCGTTTATTCAGATCCTCCACCAGCCCGGCCATAAGGCCCGGCACCTCCTCCGCCGTGGGCGGGACATACTCCGTGCCGGTGATGAACACCTGGCCCTCCCGGTAGCGTCCAGCGTGCTCCGGGTCAACGCCGCCATAGAACAGGGCGTGCAGGCGGAGTATATCTTCCTCACAGAATTGCAGAGGCCCGCCTCTGGCGGTCTCCAGCATATAGTCATAGGCTCTGGCGTGGCCGGTGGCCTCGTAGCAGTCCCGGATGGGCTTGCCGCCCACGGTGATACCATCCTCCAGGAGCACCTTGGTCTCGGAGAGGGTGAGCGAATTGCCCTCCAGGGCGTTGGAGGTATAGGTCATGCCGATGCGGAAGTAGGCGTCCAGTTCCTTCACCTCGTCCGTGGTGAGGGGGCGGCGCTCCCGTATGGCCTGGGCGTATGCGTCGATACGGTCTAATAAAGCGTTGCCGCTCATACAGTCACCTGCCTTTGAAAAAATGTTCAAAAATATTATATCATGGGGAGCGGAAACAGGCAACGGGAAACCTGGGGCCAAAAGTCCCCTCAATTTGAGGGGACTTTTGAACGGCGGGCCCCGCCTTCGGAGAGGCCGCGGCAGACGCACCCGTTCCCCACACTGACAAAAGCCGCTGTCAAGCGGCTTTTGGGGCGTCCTCCCCTTGGAGACCGCATAATCCGGCGGACGGCCCCGGTCAAGGCCCGCCCAGTCCGCAGACTGGGCGGCTCGCGGGCGATTGCCATGGCAATCGCCCGGCCTTGACGGGGGACGGCGGGCGGATTAGTCTCCCCCACGGGGAGACGCCCCCGGTCTGCGGCCTTACCGGCTGTGGCGCTGGGGCGGGATGCGGCTTCTCTGCTGGGGGGTGATGTTCCGTTCAATGGAGCCGCCAAACTGCTTGCTCATCCCCTGGATCTGATCCAGGGCGCTCCGCCGCTGCTGGGGGTCCCAGCCCTCGTATAGTTCCTCCAGACGGGACAGGTCCGGCGTGTCCCTTTTGATGCCGAACTGGCGGCACAGGATGTAGGAAATGCTCTGTGCATCCAGGTCCACCTCCTCATGGTCATAGCCGGGATTGGCCCCCTTGGCGTGGATGCGGGAGTGGGCCACCTCAGCGGCGATGGCCGCAAACGCCTCGCTGTCTGAGAAAGCGGGATTGACGGCCAGTTCCATATTTTTGCTGTCATAGTAGGCGGCCACGGGCAAGTCGTGGTCGGTGGCCACGGGAACGACGGAGTAGTTGAGGATGGCGCGCAGGGCAATGCTCATTTCCTTGCTGTCATCCCTCAACTGCACTTTCTTCGGTTCGCGTCCCTGGGTCTGGCGGATGTCGTAGGCGTCTGTGAGACGATACCCCCGGCCCAGGGTATTCCGGGCAAAAATCTTGACTCCTTTGCTTCGCTCCTGGTCTATCACGCCCCGATTCAGGGTTTTCCACCGTTCCGCCGTACCGAATACGGTGGCCTCCGGGTCCTGGAACATGACCAGGGCGATGTTGCCTGCGCTGTATGTTGGGTTATCCCCCTGCATATCCAGGTACTTCACATACAGTTCCGGATTGCTGGTAATCTCCTCCACTCCGGCATCTTGCAGGGAGATGGTGTTCTCCCGGTCCGCCTGCATTTCCGCCCTCCATTGGGTGTCCTGCTGGGACTTTTCAGCGATGATTGCTTCCAAATTTGCCATAATGATGTTCCTCCTAAAACATATTCATCTTGATTTTGGTACAGTTTTTCCTTTGACCTGTGGGGCCCTGCCAGTCTCCCGCATCCCTTCCGACGCCGCCCGCAGGGCCTCCAGGCGGGACTTGACGGATGGTTTCTCAGTAGTCTCCGTCGTCCTCGTATCCGTACTCCTCGTCTGCCTGGCTGTCGAGCCACTCCCGCGCTGTGGTGAGGAGTATTCTGGCCGAGCGCGGGGGGCGGCTTTTTTTGGCGCTTCTTCCTCCTGTTCCTGGGCGGGGGCCGGGTAGCCCCTCTGTTCCAGGTAGTGGTTGACCAGCGGCACATAGTCCACATTAGTCACAAGGTCCACGATCCCGCTGGTGGAACGGGTGTCTTTAATCACGGAGAACAGCACATTTTTCTTGGCGTAGGCCCGGAAGTCTCCCAGGTCGTTCTCTTTGATGTGAAAGGTCTTGAGCTCCCGGCCCGTTTGAAGCAGCCGGGCCATGTTGGCCTTGCCGTAGAGTTTTTTGTTGTTTTGGGACAGGGCCAGCAGAAAGGCGGCCAGGTTTTTGCTCCCAGCCGCCAGCATTTTAACAGCAGCCTCGGTGAGCTGGATGCTCTCCTTTACCATCAGGTCGGCCACTTCACCGCTGTTATCCATCTTCTTCACCTCCCGGTTTTCAAATATTGAATGACCTCCAGAATGGAACAATACTGAACTTTTTGGAGATACCGCTTTCTCAGCAGCTTCAAGTGCCGCTCCCGCTGGGGCCCGGTAAGGGCGGAAAACGTCTCCACGTCGCGGGCAGCCTCCCGGTAGTCCAGCAGGGTCACGCTCCCCCAGGGCCGTCCGCCCACAAACTTCTCCACATGAAGGAAGAGGGCGAGCACCGGCCACCCGGCCCGGTCCTGAAAGGCCAGCCAGCACAGATTTTCATAACTGCCCGGCTCATAGACACGGGGCGGGTCAAACAGCCAGGACCTCTCACGCCGGGCCAGAAACAGATAGTCCGCCGCGCCGCCCTGTTGCAGTTTGAGCAGATCCAATTCAAGGCTCCCTGCCTCGGTGGGCTGATAGAGCGGTATCAATCCCAGAATGGCGGTCAGGTCCGCGTGGAGCAGTTTTTTCATAAGGACGCCTCCTTACATGGTCTGGGCGCTGGGCTTCCACCGCCGCCCGGACCTTGGGGATGTCGCCCTCGATGCGGGCGCATAACTTCAAGTCCCGGCGCAGCGCCCGCAGGTGTGTGGTGATTTGTTCGATCTCCGCCTGGATTTCCCCGCCTCCGTCTCCCCGCCGCTTCTGCCGGTATAACTCTCCGCGCCGTTCTGTGAGGGCGTCCATCTCCGCCTGTATCGCGTCATACTGCATGGAGAGCTGGGCCGCTGTCTCGATGCGGTTTTTGCGTAGATACTGGAATTGCTCTTGATAGCGGTCCAGTTTCAGCAGTTCCTCCCGCATAGAAAATGCCGTCCGGTTTCCCGGACGGCGTTTCGGATATGCTCCCAACAGGCAGAGGTATTTGAAGCAGAGGGCCTGAAATCCAGTGAGTTTTCGGGGATGGCTTGGCATCCTGCCCCGCACCCGGTACCGGCGGCCCGGCTCCAGCAGACGGAAACGCACTGCTGGGGGACTGTCCGGCGGTGTCGGGGCCTCGCCGGAACGGACGGCGGCAAGCCTGGCCTGTATGTCCGCCTCGGTATAGCCGTCTTTCAGGCTGTCCAGACGGATATACCCTTTTCCACCGGGGGGAAGGATAGCGGTGTACTTGACTTTGGGGCCGGTTTTTACCTGATACCCCATCCGCCGCAGTTGGCTGAGGAAGGACTGGTAGGTGTAGGCTTGCCGGATGGCCTCGTCCACATCACGGCGGATCAGGCCCCGCACGGTGGACTTGCCCTGTCTGGCCGCCTCCCACTCGGCTCGGCTCATTGGCCTCCCTTTCAGCGGGGCAGCGGGCTCAATGACAGACAGCCCGTGTTCCCGGCAGATGGCGTCTGAGGTTCCCCGGATGCCCACGCCGTTCCCGCCGTAGTAGTCTTTCAGCTGGTCCCGGTACATGGCTCCATCCACAAAGGAGACGGAATTGAAAACGATATGCGAATGTAAATGCGCTTTGTTCAGGTGGGTGGAGACCACCGCTTCATAGCGGTCCCCCAGCAGACGTTGGGCAAGTTCAACACCCACGGCATGAGCCTGATCCGGCGTCACTTCGCCGGGGGCAAAGGACTGGATGATGTGGTAGCCCTTCCGTTTCCGCCCCTCCTTGCCCCAGCGCCGCTTGGTGTCCATCATGTCGGCGTAAACGCTCTCCCGGTC
>OLSD01000965.1_pt1 | contig 26150 bp, 18 predicted proteins | sample 1672211 | NCBI WGS metagenome assembly OLSD01 (sample SAMEA3136659, study PRJEB25190) | human gut metagenome | reverse complement strand
AGCAGTAGTTGTCATACCACGGCTTCATTATCTCTATCAGCTCGTCTATGGTATAGTCGTGAAGATTGCAGAAGTCGGTGTAATAGGTCAGCATGTCGCGCACTTCCTGTTCCGTGAAGCCGGTCATTTCATTGAACTCATAGTTGAGCGTATAGTTCGTGCCGATGTTGAATCCGCTCGTCAGGTCATCCATCGTTACTGGACTTACGCCCGTGACGAACACGCGCTCGATGGAGGAATAAGTACCTGCCTTTATCGTGTCGAAGAAATTACGGAGATAGCCGGTGCCGTGGGTTTCGGAACGGTAGTCGTCGAGACAGCCCGGCTCGGCAAGAATCTTGTTCGTGAAGTGGTCGTACTCGTCAATGAAGAGGTATATCTTCTGACCGGCTTTTTTACATTCCGTACAGAGGAAGTCAAGCTGGTCCACGGCTCCGTCTTTCCGGTTCATCTCTTCCTTTATCCCGTCCGGAAGATATTGTGCGTAGACATCACAGAAATAATTAAACGCATTGTTGCAATGCGCATCCAGTCCCTTGCGGTAGTTATTGAGCTCGGCATTAACCACGGCGAAGTTCAGATATATCACGAGATACTTGTTGTGCTCCGGCGTAGGGTGGTCTCCGATATACAACCCTTTATATAGCATGTCGAACTTGTCGGCGTCGTTCACGTCGTAATAATGCTGGAGCATAGACATGGTGAGACTCTTGCCGAAGCGGCGCGGGCGGATGAAGAAGAAGAACATGTTGGAATCTTCTATCTTTTCGATAAATCTTGTCTTGTCGACATAATAACAGTCTCTCTCCCTCACATTAACGAAATTCATCATGCCGTAGGGGATTCTCTTCGGGTTTCTACGTGTATTCTCTGCCATAGTTTTTCTTCTCCTTTTGCCTGCTATATATTATGATACGGCAAAGTTAAAGTTTTTTTCTGACACTGCAAAGGGTGTCGGTAATAATCAGTTCATTGGTGACGATATATGGGTTCTGTCTTTTTTATTTTCTGAATAACCGGCTGCTTTCAAACCAGAACATAGTGTCTTCTTTTTCTTTCAGATAGTTATATTTATCGACTGAGTGTTGACTTTTTTACAAGTATACCATCAATTTATTCATTAATTCAGATGTTTTTCTCCTGAAATAATTGTCAATACGAAAGTGATTTATTAATTTTGCAGCCAACTTGACATAACACAAACGGTTTTACAAACTTAAAAACAGCCAAATATGGTAAAAGGATTGTATTCTTCCGGCAACGAGCATGACGCATGTGGAGTGGGGATGGTTGTCAATATCCATGGCAACAAGAGCCACGAACTTGTGGACAATGCACTGAAGGTGCTGGAAAACATGCGCCACAGAGGTGCAGAGGGAGCCGACAACAAGACCGGCGACGGAGCGGGCATAATGCTCCAGATTCCACATGAATTCATTTTGCTGCAGGGAATACCGGTGCCCGAAAAGGGCAAATACGGTACGGGACTCGTATTCCTGCCCAAAGACGAAAAGCGGCAGCAGGATATACTGAGCATCATGATAGAGGAAATAGAGCGCGAAGGACTGTCGCTCATGCACATGCGCAATGTGCCCACCAACCCCGCATGCCTGGGCGAGACGGCACTGGCGAGCGAACCCGACATCAAGCAGGTGTTCGTCACGGGAGTCACCGACGACAAGGTGCCCGTCTTCGAGCGCACGCTATATATAATAAGGAAGAAAATCGAAAGGAGAGTGACGGACAAGGACTTCTATATCTGTTCGCTCTCAAACAAGAACATCGTATACAAGGGCATGCTTTCGAGCATGCAGGTGAGGCAGTATTTCCCCGACCTCACCAACAACTACTTCACCAGCGGACTGGCCCTCGTCCACTCCCGCTTCTCTACCAATACCTTCCCTACATGGAGTCTCGCCCAGCCGTTCCGCCTGCTGGCGCACAACGGCGAGATAAACACCATACGCGGCAACCGCGCCTGGATGAAGGCAAGGGAGAGCGTGCTGGGCAGCGAGACGCTGGGCGACACGAAGGACCTGAGCCCCATAGTGCAGCCCGGGATGAGCGATTCGGCGAGTCTCGACAACGTGCTCGAATTCTTCGTCATGAGCGGTCTGTCGCTGCCCCACGCCATGAGCATCATGGTGCCGGAGAGCTTCAACGACAAGAACCCCATATCCGAAGACCTCAAGGCATTCTATGAATACCACTCCATACTGATGGAGCCATGGGACGGCCCTGCCGCACTGCTCTTCAGCGACGGACGCTACGCCGGAGGAATGCTCGACCGCAACGGACTGCGCCCCGCCCGATACACCATAACGAAGAACGACACGATGGTGGTGGCATCCGAGGTGGGGGTGATGGATTTCGACCCTTCGGAGATTGCCGAGAAGGGACGTCTGCAGCCCGGAAAGATTCTGCTCATCGACACGCAGGAGGGAAAGATATATTATGACGGGGAGATAAAGGAAAAGCTTGCCGACGAGCATCCTTACCGCAAATGGCTCTCCACCAACTGCATACAGCTGGAGAAGCTGAAGAGCGGAAGGAAAGTGGACAACAGCATGGACCGGCTTATAGAGCATGAGGTGCTCTTCGGCTACGGCAAGGAGGATATCGACGACACCATCGTGCCGATGTGTGTGAACGCCCAGGAGCCCACGGCGGCAATGGGAAACGACACGCCGCTCGCCGTATTGAGCGACCGTCCGCAGATATTCTTCAACTATTTCCGCCAGCAGTTCGCACAGGTCACCAACCCCGCCATCGACTCCATCCGCGAGAACCTCGTGATGTCGCTCACGGAATATATCGGACGCGTAGGTTCGGGCATCCTTTCGCCCGATGAATCGAACTGCAAGATGGTGCGTCTGCCACACCCTATACTGACAAACACACAGCTCGACATCCTCTGCAACATACGCTACAAGGGATTCAACACCGTGAAGCTGCCCATCCTCTTTGAATGCAGCAAGGGCGAAGACGGGCTCCGCGAGGCGATAGACCGCCTCTGCAAGGATGCCGAGAGGAGCGTTGACGAGGGATACAACTATATAATACTGACCGACCGCGACGTGGATGAGACCCATGCCGCAATACCGTCGCTGCTCGCCGTAAGCGCCGTGCACCACTATCTCATCTCCGTGGGCAAGCGTGTGCAGACGGCGCTGATCGTGGAGAGCGGGGAAATACGTGAGACGATGCACGCCGCCCTTCTGCTCGGCTACGGAGCGTCGGCCCTGTGCCCGTACATGACGTTCGCCATCCTCGACGACCTCGTGAAGCGCGGCAAGATTCAGGAGAACTACGCCACGGCGGAGGCAAACTACATAAAGGCCGTGAAGAAAGCACTGCTCAAGATAATGGCGAAGATGGGAATCTCCACTATCCGCTCATACCGGGGAGCCAAGATATTCGAGAGCATCGGACTCTCCGAGAGTCTGCTCAAGACATACTTCGGCACGGAAATATCCACCATCGGCGGCATCGGACTGGAGACAATCGCACGGGATGCCATCCGACTGCACGACAAGGCTTTCGGCATGACGCGCAAACCCGATTTCCTGCCTAACCTCGGACAGTTCCACTACCGCAAGGACGGCATCAAGCACGCATGGAACCCCGAGACTATAGCCACGCTGCAGCTCGCCACACGCACCGGCAGCTACCCGAAATACAAGGAATACACAAGGCTTGTCGACGAGAAGGAGAGTCCGATATTCATCCGCGACTTCTTCGACTTCAAGCGCAAGCCCATCGACATAGACAAGGTGGAGCCGGTGGAGAGCATCGTGAAGCATTTTGTCACCGGAGCCATGAGCTTCGGGGCATTGTCCATCGAAGCCCACGAGGCGATAGCCCTGGCAATGAACAAGCTCGGCGCACGCTCGAATACGGGCGAGGGCGGCGAGGACAGCGACCGCTTCCACTCCGCAGTGGACGGCATCTCCCTCTCAAGCAAGACCAAGCAGATAGCCTCGGGCCGCTTCGGTGTGACCACGGAATATCTGGTCAATGCCGAGGAGCTGCAGATCAAGGTGGCACAGGGCGCCAAGCCCGGTGAGGGCGGACAGCTGCCCGGCTTCAAGGTGAACGAAATCATAGCCAAGACGCGCCATTCCATCCCGGGCATCTCCCTGATATCGCCGCCGCCACACCACGACATCTACTCCATTGAAGACCTGGCGCAGCTCATCTTCGACCTGAAGAACGTGAATCCCAGGGCGGCAATCAGCGTGAAGCTCGTGGCCGAAAGCGGAGTGGGAACCATTGCCGCCGGAGTGGCAAAGGCAAAGGCAGACCTCATCGTAATCTCCGGAGCCGAGGGAGGAACGGGAGCTTCGCCGGCATCGAGCATGAGATTCGCCGGAATTTCCCCAGAGATAGGATTGAGCGAGACGCAGCAGACGCTGATGAAGAACGGACTGCGCGGACAGGTGCGCCTGCAGGTGGACGGACAGCTCAAGACGGGACGCGACGTTATCATCATGGCGCTGCTCGGAGCCGAGGAGTTCGGATTCGGCACGCTCGCACTGATTGTCCTGGGATGCGTGATGATGAGGAAATGCAACCTCAATACCTGTCCGCTCGGCGTGACATCGCAGAATCCGGAACTCAGGAAGCATTTCATCGGCAAATATGAATACCTCGTGAACTACTTTACGTTCCTCGCCCAGGAAGTGCGCGAATACCTCGCCGAGATGGGATATACCAAACTCGAAGACATCGTGGGACACACGGAACTCCTGCAGCCCAAGCCCATCGCAAAGGGCAGCAAGGCTTCAACGCTCGACTTCAGCCGTCTGCTCCACAAGGAGGACGGTCCATGCTCGCTCTACCATACCACCGACCAGATACACGACCTGTCGAATATTCTCGACCAGCAGATCATCCGTTCGTCGCAGAAGGCCATCGCCTCGCAGGAGGAGGTGAACCTGGACTATGCGATAAAGAACACCGACCGTGCTACGGGAGTGATGCTCAGCGGACTCGTGGCGCAGAAATACGGAGCGCAGGGACTGCCCGATTCCACTATCAACGTGAAGTTCAAAGGCAGTGCCGGACAGAGCTTCGGAGCTTTCCTCGCCGGCGGAATCAGTTTCAAGCTGGAGGGTGAGACCAACGACTACTTCGGCAAGGGGCTCAGCGGAGGGCGCATCGCGATACTGCCACCCGTGCGCAGCAACTTCAACGCAGAGGACAATATCATCGCCGGAAACACAGGACTCTACGGAGCCACAAGCGGCGAACTGTATATCAACGGTAAGGTGGGCGAGCGCTTCGCCGTGAGAAACTCCGGTGCCATAGCCGTGGTGGAAGGTGCCGGCGACCACTGTTGTGAGTATATGACAGGCGGACGCGTGGTGGTGCTCGGCGAGACGGGGCGCAACTTCGCTGCCGGAATGAGCGGTGGAGTGGCATACGTGTGGGACAAGAAGCACGACTTCGACTACTTCTGCAATATGGACATGGTGGAGATAAACCTCGTGGAAGACAGCAGCTACCGTAAGGAGCTGCACGAGCTAATCCGCCAGCATTACCTCTATACGGGGTCCAAGCTGGCGCGCACGATGCTCGATGACTGGAACCGCTACGTGGAAGACTTCATCCAGGTTGTGCCTATCGAATACAAGAGGGTGCTCCAGGAGGAGCAGGTAAGGAAGCTGCAGCAGAAAATAGCTGATATGCAGAGAGATTATTAAAAGCCCCCGGTCCCTCCCCCGTAGGGAGGGGAGTAATGTGACTTTTCACTTACTGCGTGGATGGGGTGCTTTAATAAACAAACAAAATGCTTCACTCCACTCCCCTCCCTACGGGGGAGGGGCAGGTGGAGGGGCTTAAATTACATACAATAATGGGAAATCCAAAAGCATTTTTGACAATACACCGCCAGGAGGCGGGATACAGACCGGTGCATGACCGTATTCATGACTTCGGAGAGGTGGAGCAGACCCTCAATGAGAAAGACAGACGCATGCAGGCGTCGAGATGTATGGACTGCGGAGTGCCGTTCTGCCATTGGGCATGTCCGTTGGGAAACAAGGCACCGGAATGGAACGACGCTCTATACCGCGGCGACTGGGAACTGGCCTACAGGCTGCTCAACGACACGAACGACTTCCCCGAATTCACAGGACGCATCTGTCCGGCACTCTGCGAGAAAGCCTGTGTGCTGAATCTCACGGATCATGAACCGACGACAAACCGCGAGAATGAGGCGGCTATAACCGAGCATGCCTATCAAGAGAAATATGTAAGGGTGAACATCCCGGAGCGCAACGGAAGGAAAGTGGCTGTAGTCGGCAGCGGACCGTCCGGACTGGTTGCTGCAACGCGACTCAACCAGATGGGGTACAGCGTCACCGTGTATGACAAAAACGAGAACCCAGGCGGACTGCTCCGTTACGGCATACCGAACTTCAAGCTCAACAAGGCTATTATCGACCGCCGCATCGACATTCTCAAGCAGGAGGGTATCGTGTTCCGCTTCGGCGAAAGCATCAATCACGCGAAGCTGCCTGATGGATTCGATGCCTATGTGATTGCCACGGGAACGCCTACAGCGCGTGACCTGAACATCCCGGGGCGCGACCTGAAGGGCGTACATTTCGCCCTCGAGATGCTCTCGCAGCAGAACCGCATCCTCGACGGGGCGGAATATCCCAAGGACCAGCTGGTGACGGCGAAGGGAAAGAACGTGCTCGTGATTGGCGGCGGCGACACCGGCAGCGACTGCATCGGAACTGCCCACCGTCAGGGATGCAAGAGTGTCACGCAGATTGAAATCATGCCGAAGCCCGTGGAGGGTCCCGACGACCCGAAGAACCCGTGGCCGAACTGGCCGCGCACACTGAAGACCACATCCAGCCATGAGGAGGGTTGTGAGCGTCGATGGAACATCAATTCGCTGCGCTTCATCGGCAAGGACGGCAGACTCACGGGGGTTGAAGTGCAGGAGATATCCTGGAAGCCGAATCCCGACGGTGGCCGCCCCATTATGGAACCAGCCGGCAAACCGGAGATTATAAAGGCGGAACTCGTCTTGCTCGCCATGGGATTCCTGAAACCAGAGCAACCTGAATTCTCCGATAACGTTTTCATCGCCGGCGATGCCGCAAACGGAGCCTCGCTCGTCGTGAGGGCGATGGCAAGCGGTAAGGCCACCGCTCTGAAGGTGGATGAATACCTGAAGGGGAAGTGCTGAGATGTTTCTTCTGGTCTTTATTCAGATATTTGAATTGATAATACGAAAAGCGGGTATGCCTTTTGGTTCGGCATACCCGCTTTGTCTAATGCTTGGATTCTTCTTTTAGTATGTTGCGAGAACTTGCTTTGCAGTAGCGTTCTCCGGGTCAATCTGGATGAGCTTTTCGAAGTATGGCTTGGCTGCTGCAGCCTCGTTCTTGATCTTATAGAGGTAGATACCCATGTAGGTGTAAGCCTCTGTGATGCGTGCCTTGTCTGCATCGTTCTGTACACCCTTCTCCTCGATTATCTTGATAAGTTTCTCGTAGTATGGGCGGGCGAGACCCTTGGCCTGTGTCGGGTCGGCGATGCCGAGGGTGCGGGCTGCCATGAAATTGCAGAAGTCTGCGTTGCTTGGATACTTCTCTGCCATCTGGTTGTAGACAGCCACAGCCTTGTTCACTGCCTCTGTCTTGGCTGCGCCTGTAAGGTTTGCAGCCTGGTTGCGGTAGATGTTAGCAAGACCGTTGTAGTCGTTGATGCCAACCTTCGGGTTCATCTTCAGATATTCCTCATAAAGCTCCAGTGACTTTGCGAAGTCGCCCTTTGACTTGTATGCGTCAGAGAGGTCCTTTATAACGTTTGCCTTCAGGTCTGGGTCTGTAGCGCTCTCCAGCTGCTTGTTGTAGTAGTTGATGGCTGAGTCGTAGTCCTTCAGAGCGTTGAATGTGATGCCTGCGAACTTGTAGTCGTTTGCAGTGAGCTCCACGGAGTCGCTCTTGTTGAAGAGGGCGTCTACATATCCCTTTGCCTCCTCAAACTGCTTCAGCTCTACTGAGTTGTAGAGGGCGAGACGGTTGTAGCCGGCGTTGCGTGGCTTCTTTGACAGACCATAGAGGGCGAGGTTCTTTGACACATCGTTCTTCTGGTTTGCGAAGGCTGCCAGTGCATACTCTGTGAGGTAGCTCGGGTCGTGGGCGTAGAGCTTGGCTGGTGTCACCTTGCCGTAGTACTCAAGCACTTTCTCCATGTAGGCGCTGTTCTTCTTTGCTGCCTCATAGTATATGTGGGCTGCCTCGGCGTCAACAGGGTAGTTGGGGTCGATGCTACGCACCTTCTCGAGCTGCTCCACTGCCATGTTTGGTGATACACCGCGCATCACGCGGGCATACTTTACGTAGGCGTTGATGTTGTTTGGCTCGATGTAGTAGGCGTTCTGATACATTGCTGCTGCTGCGCCAGGGTTGTCCAGGAAGTACTCCAGGTCTCCCATCACCATGAAACCGTCGCCTACTTTGTCGCTCTTCGCCTTGTTTGTCAGGGTGATTGACATGTTGGCATACTTGCGGGTATTGGTGGTATCCTTTACGTCGAGGTATGCACGTCCGATTGCGGCAAGGGCCTTAGGGTTCTTCTTGCAGCTTTTCAGAGCTTCCTTAACTATAGCAGCTACGGCTGCCTTGTCGTTGTTTGTCTTGATGGCCTTAACAGCGTCTGCTGCTGTTGCCTGAGCCATTGCCGAGCCGCTGAATACTGTCATCAGCGCTCCGATTAATAAATATTTTATAGTCTTCATAATTCAAATTTGTTTTAAGTTGGACAATCAGTTTCTTCTTACTCTTTCTTTATTTATTTTCCGTTTTCTTTATGCCTTTTCCGTTTTGATTGATGTATATGATAAATTGATTGCAAAGATACTTTCTTTTATTTTATCTAACATCTTTTTGTTAAAGAAATTGTATGTGTTTTGCAATAATTGCGCAACTTTTAATCATCATTAACCTGAACACGGCGCCATTCGAGGTCTCCACGGTAGGGCAGGAGGGCGGATTTCAGTATTATCTTCTGTCCCTGAGGCGACTGCATGAAGTTTGCCACGCCTACGGGCAGTCCGTGGTACGGGTCGGCGAGTAGGGCGTACACGGTTCTTGCAAACGGGTATCTGCCGTCGAGAAGATACAGCTGGTATGGTTTCCAACTGTTCATCTCCGTTGCCTTCTCCATCTGGCATATAGACATCACGGTGATATTCTTCTTGAATGTTATGTTTGTCGTGTCGCGCTTGTCGTTGAGCCAGTTGCTGCCTATGATGCCGATGGCATTAGGAGTCTTCTCCACGTATTTGATAACCTCGGCACTTGTCTTCACTGCTGAGATGTTGGGGCTGTTTATCGGTTTGCCGCCGAGAATGGAGTCTACTGCCCAGCGCACTGCCGCCGACTGTTTGTTGTCGAACACCACGTCGATGGTGCCGAGCTTGGAACCCTTGTTCACTTCGTTCCATTTCGTGGCTTCGCCTGAGAGGATACGCTTGATGTCCTTCACTGTGATGCAGGAATCCACGTTGTTGCGGTTTATGATAAACGCCAGTCCGTCGTAGCCGATTGGGAACCAGCGCGGCTGTATCTTGTTTGTCTTGAAATATTCAAGCTGTTTGGGGGAGAAGTTCCTTGCCGTGATGATGAGGTGTACTTTCTGCTTCATCAGCGCATTGAAGGCATCTATCTCGTTGGTGTATTCCGCCTTGACGTGTGCGTCGGGGTACATGGCATGGAATACGGCAATTTCCTCCTTCACGATGGGGCTGAAGCTCTCGTCGCACATTAGTGTCATATTACCTGATGCATAGGTGTCCGTTCTGGCATTCTTGGACTTCTGTCCTCCACATGTGCAGAAAACCAATAATGACAAGGTCATAACAATATATGTGAATGATAATCGCTTCATAGTCGTTTTTACTCCTTTGGTTTATTCCTTTAATGAATGTTTTGATATAATATGTAAAAAAGAAAGGTAGAGACATACCTCCCAAAAGAGACATTACCTCTACCTTTCATTATAGATTAAATGATATTACTGGAGACGGAATGTTACAGGTACGGTGTACTTAACACGTACTGCAGAACCATTCTGCTTACCAGGAATCCACTTAGGCATAGCTGAAACCACGCGGGTAGCCTCTTTGTCGAGTGATGGGTCAACACCACGTACGACGTGAACACCGGAAACGGAACCGTCACGCTCTACGACGAACTGAACGACTACTCGTCCCTCGATGCCATTCTCGGCTGCCATCACAGGATACTTGATGTTGCTTGCCAACCAGTGGTTGAGAGCGCCCATACCACCAGGATACTGAGGCTGCTGCTCAACAACGTCAAATACCTTATTCTGCTCAGCTTCCTGCTTCGGAGGCTCAGGAGTTGCGATTTCCTCAACAGCCTTCAGCACGGTACCACCGGCCTCATCGTTACCTTTCACGTCGAAAGCACCGATGGCTGTCTTGGTTTCCTTCAACTCATCCTGAGTTTTCATCTCCTCTTCAGGCTTAACCTCAGAGTCCTTCTTAATAACAGGCGGTGTGAAGGCGATAGAAGACTTAACCTTCTCAACCTTCTGAACCTGCTCAACCTTAGGAGCCTCGGTCTTCTTCTCTACCTTGGCCTGCTTCTTGGTCTCGATGAGAGAAGCCTCCATCTCAGCCTCGAACTTGGCCTTCTGAGCTGCCTGATATGAGTTATAAGCTGCAAGTCCTAAATATGCAACAGCTGCAACGGCTGCAACGAACACCATAGACCAGATGTTACGTTTGCCAGTACCTCTACGCAGTTGGTAAGCACCATAGACCTTATTACGACCCTGGAAGACTATGTCAGCCCATTCATTTGATATAAGATCAATCTTTGCCATTTTTCTTTTTTACTTTAATGTTTAGAAAAATCATCAATCCGATTACTTGATGTGGGCAGCGTTCAGAAGACGCATGTCATCATCGTTCACCTTATCGATAACGTACTTACCTATTGCACAAATCTGCATTTCGTCGAGAGCATCAACCAAGTTCTTGTATGACGCAGTGTCCAAAGCCTTGATGATGATTGTCAGTGCAGGAACCTTACCTGTCTCCAACTCACCCTTCTTGATCTTGTCAAGACGCTGGTTGTATGTAGAGTCAGCCATGCTCTTGTCCTTCGCACGCTCTGCATCGAGAAGTCTCTTTGCAGCCATGATGTTCTTTACAGGAGTATAGCCTTCCTCTGTCTTGTGGTTGATCAGCACGTTACGGATACCGTCAGCACCCCATGTTGTCTTCTTCAGACATGCAGGGTTGTCGTACTGTGGAATACCGTCTACGTGGTAAATCTGATTGTTTCCTGCCAGATAAAGAGTCAGTGTCTGGGATGCCTTTGTTGCCGAGCGATCCTGCTCGTTCACGTTCTTATCGTTACTTGGCATGGTCAACTGCATTGACTGAGGCTTGCTCAGAGAAGTACAGAGCATGAAGAAGGTGATAAGAAGCATCATCATATCCACCATAGGGGTGAAGTCGACACGGGTCTGGACTTTTTTCTGTCTTGAACCTTTTTTCTTTGCCATATTATTCAGCCTCCTCCTTCTTTAATGTAGTGATAAGATAGTAACGGTTCTCACTCATATCCTGAAGCTCAGACATCAACTTCTTTACAACTCCGTACTTTGTTGCTGCGTCGGCCTTGATGGCAATCTTCATGTCGCTGCCGAATGAAGCGTTGCGTGCGGCGTCTACCCAGCACTGGAATTCGCTCATGCCTCCGTTGATGGAGTCCAAAGGAATACCCATGTTCTTCTGTTCGTTGTTGATGTCAGATGCTTCATGCTTGAGAACATCAGACATTTTGTTCATAGGAACACCGAATGATGCAAGTCCAATGAAGTTCTTCTCCTGAAGAGGAGAGAGAGACAATCCGCTGAACTTCTCCTTGAATCCGGTGAGCATCTCCTGCATGTATCCTGGTTTGTCAAGACCGATAAATACCTTACCGGTGTTGTCAACGATAATCTGCAGAACTTGTGTTTCTGGAACCTTGATCTCTGACACTGAGCCCGGCGCGTTTACCTTCACTGCCTCATTCTTCACGAACGTTGACGTCAACATGAAGAAGGTAAGCAGAAGGACCATCACGTCAGACATAGGGGTCATGTCTATCCAGATGTCGGCTTTCTTAATCTTTAACTTACCCATAGTGATAAAAGTTTAAAAGGGTTAGTAAAAAAGATTAAGCCTCTTCTGTATGGTTAGCTTCGTATGTCTTTGCGATAGTGTAACCAACCTCGTCAAGAGCGTAAGTAAGCTTATCGATCTTGTTTGAGTAGTAGTTATAAGCAACAACGGCGCACCATGAAGTCAAAATACCAGAAGCAGTGTTGACGAGGGCCTCGGAAATACCGGTAGAAAGCTCAAGAGAGTCACCACCACCACCTGCTGCCAGAGCGGCGAATGACTTGATCATTCCGACAACGGTACCGAACAGAGCGGTAAGAGTACCGAGAGTTACGAGAGTAGCCAGGATAGGCATGTTCATCTGCAGAGTAGGCATCTCGAGCTGAACAGCCTCCTCGTGAGCCTGCTGGATCTTAGAAACCTTCTGCTCTTTCTTCAAGCCTGATGTTGCCTCCATCTCAGCGTAAGCCTTCAAAGAAGCTGTAACAACGTTACCTACAACACCCTGCTGCTTGTCGCAAAGCTGCTGAGCCTTAGCCATGTCACCTGCTGTAACGGCTGCCTTAACGTTAGCAACGAACTTAACGAGGCTTGCCTTACCGTTTGCAGTGCGCAGAGCGAGACCACGCTCTACTGAAAGTGCGATCACAGTGAAGAGAAGTGTGATAATTACAGGAACGACGATACCTCCCTTGTAGATAGTACCGAGCAGGTTACCTGGAAGAGGAGCGTTTGCGTTGTCGCCACCCTGGAAGTTTGCAGGGTTACCGAGTACGAACTGATAGAAGCATACACCTGCGATGAAGCAGAGTACGATGATCCAAATCGCTGCGCGAACACCCTGGAAGCCCTGCTTTTTAGCTGGGGCTGCTTTCTGTGAATTTGCCATAATTTTTTTTGATTTTAAATTAAGTTATTAATAAATTTAAGTTATGTATTTTTCGATTAGTGCCAATACTTCTTTTGAACTTTCAGCCATCGAAGATATAGACATAGGTTCAGCCAGCTGCAAAGATAATAATTTAATAATAATCTTGCATACTTGTTAAATGATTTTAACTACCAACATGGCTTTTTTTCTATAAAAAGACCAGTTGCTTCGCCTTTATAGTCTTTTATTGACAGATATTTCGTTTGTTTTGTCTTTTACTTGAGCAATGCTAGGGTTTCCTTGATTCTCTTCATTGCCTCACGTATGTTGTCATCGCTCGTGGCGTAACTCATGCGGAAGCAGTCCGGGTCGCCGAAGGCATCACCTCCCACTGTTGCCACGTGTCCTGTTTCGAGCAGGAACATTGCGAGGTCGGTGGAGTTGTTGATGGTCTTCCCCTCATAGCTCTTGCCATAGAAGCTGCTGCATTTCGGGAACAGATAGAACGCACCTTCCGGCTTGTTCACCTCGAGTCCTGGAATCTGGCTTGCCAGTTCCACGATAAGGTCGCGGCGACGCTCGAAAGCCTTGCGCATTGTCTCCACACACTCCTGTGAGGTGGTGTATGCAGTCTCTGCGGCTTTCTGGCTTACGGAGCATGGTCCGCTGGTGTACTGTCCCTGCAACTTGTTGCAAGCTTTCACTATCCATTCCGGAGCTGCTATGAATCCTATTCTCCATCCTGTCATGGCGTATGCCTTTGACACTCCGTTGACAATTATCGTGCGTTCTCTCATTCCATCCACGTGTGCTATGCTGCTGTGCTTGCCCACGTAGTTGATGTGTTCGTATATCTCGTCTGCGAGAACATACAGACCGTCATGCCTTTTCACCACTTCTGCGAGTGCTTCGAGCTCCTTGGCCGAGTAGACACTTCCCGTAGGGTTGCTTGGCGAGCAGAGGATTATCATTCTTGTCTTGGGCGTGATTGCCGCTTCGAGCTGCTCCGGTGTCATCTTGAAGTTCTGTTCGAAGCCTGCTTCCACGATTACCGGCACTCCTCCTGCGAGCTTCACCATCTGCGGGTAGCTCACCCAGTATGGTGCCGGAATGATAACTTCCTCTCCGTCGTTCACGAGTGCCATCACGGTGTTGCAGACGCTCTGCTTTGCTCCGTTTGACACGAGGATTTCGTTTGTGGAGTATTGCAGCCCGTTCTCGTTCTTGAGTTTGTCTGCTATGGCTTTTCTCAATTCTACGTAGCCTGGCACAGGTGAGTATTTTGAGAAGTTCTCGTCTATTGCCCTTTTTGCAGCCTCCTTGATGTGTTCTGGTGTGTTGAAATCGGGTTCGCCTACGCTAAGGTTTATTACGTCGATGCCTTGGGCTTTCATTTCACCGCTTTTCTGCGACATTGCGAGTGTCGCAGAGGGTGCTAGTCTGTTAAGACGGTCTGATACTTTTGTCATTGTTTTTAGTTACTGATAGTTTTAGTTGCAAAAGTATAGCTTTTTCTTCTCTTTAACGAATAAAACACAATATTTATTGCATAATAAGTATTAAAGAGTTGCAACATATCCTACAGATGGAGGTCATGCCCCATGCGGAGCTTCTTTGTTTGCAGGTATTTCAGATCGTATTTGTTCGGCTCTATCTCGATTGGCACGTTCTCCACGATTTCCAGTCCGTAGGCCTCCAGACCGACGCGCTTGGTGGGGTTGTTGGTGAGCAGTCGCATCTTGCTCACTCCCAGCTCGCGCAGTATCTGTGCTCCGCATCCGTAGTCTCTTTCGTCCGGCTTGAATCCGAGGTGTATGTTTGCTTCCACGGTGTCCATGCCTTTCTCCTGCAGCTTGTATGCGGCGATCTTGTTCATCAATCCGATGCCTCTGCCTTCCTGCTGCATGTATACGATTACTCCCTTTCCTTCCTTCTCGATCATTTCCATTGACTTGTGGAGCTGTTCTCCGCAGTCGCAGCGCATGCTGCCCAGGATGTCGCCCGTGGAGCATGATGAGTGCACTCTTACGAGTACCGGCTCGTCGTGTTCCCATTCTCCCTTGATGAGCGCCATGTGTTCCAGTCCGTTGCTTGTCTGGCGGAACGGTATGAGCTTGAAGTGGCCGTATATGGTAGGCATGTCAACTTCCACGCCTTTCTCCACGAGCACTTCGTGCTTCAGCCTGTATGCTATCATGTCCTTGATGGATATGGTCTTGAGGTCGTATTTCTTTCCGAATTCGAGCAGCTGCGGCAGTCGGGCCATCGTTCCGTCCTCGTTCATCACCTCCATGAGTGCTCCGGCCGGGTAGAATCCTGCCATGTTGCAGAGGTCGATGGTCGCTTCGGTGTGTCCGCTTCTTCTCAATACTCCGTTGTCCTGTGCGTAGAGCGGGTTCACGTGTCCTGGTCTGCCGAATGTCGACGGCTTTGAATTCGGGTCGGCGAGTGCTTTGATTGTCTCGGCGCGGTCGTGTGCCGATACTCCCGTCGTGCAGCCTTCGAGCTTGTCCACGGTTACGGTGAACGGTGTGCCGAGCATCGACGTGTTGTCTGTCACCTGGTGTGGCAGGTCGAGCTCCTGGCAGCGTGATATCGTGATAGGTGCGCAGAGCACTCCTCTTGCGTGTTTGAGCATGAAGTTCACCTTCTCGGCGTCGATCTTCTCGGCGGCAATGATGAGGTCGCCCTCGTTTTCGCGGTCTTCGTCGTCGACCACGATTACGAATTTGCCTTGCTTGAAGTCCTCAATGGCTTCCTCTACTGTATTTAGCTTTAAATTCTCCATAATTGTGTTTCACATTATATATATATAATAAAAGTATTGCTTTTTCCTGTCGTATAGGTCCTCCCCTTGTCTGTTCACCAGTCCCCGTCAGTCCTTCAGCTCCTTGAGCCTGTCGGCCATCAGCCTGTTAGTGGCGGCAATTTGCTTCAGGTCACGCTGCAGCCTGAGTCTGAAGCGCCACATCCTGAGATAGAAGAACACTCCTGCCGGCACGATTACAGCCGCAATGATGTTCATCCATTTCCTTTCGAACGGACGCGTATGGGCTTTCACCATGATTATCGGGTATTCGTTGAGGATGTTGATTACCTTCCTGTCGCGCGAGTTTGCCAGGTCGGCTATCGTCCTTTCCATTTCCTCTCCGATTGTCTCCATGTCGTGGTCCGGCTTGAACTTGAAGAACACGTTGATGAAGTTTGGCGGCGACTTCAGCTTGTGTGTGTGGGAGTAGTCCTCCACCTCCTTTGTTATGCGCTCGATGCTTTCGTAGTCGGCTTTGTAGTCGGGGTCCTGGATTATCACGTCCTTCCTCGTCACGCTGCGCTTGGTCCTCATTCCGAGCATCTTCATGAGCAGGTTGCGGTATAGGTCCACGTTGAACACAACCGAGTCGTTGTTCGCCTTTATCGTGAAGAATACGGCGAGCGGTGCGAGCACTGCCGTGGCGATGCTCTTTCCGAACCATATCGCCCACATTCCTCCTCTTGCCATCCTGTATCCGGTGTTGTCCAGGATGTAGTATATGATGAATACGAGCACCGATATGATTACCGGCACTCCGAGTCCTCCCTTCCTGATGATGGCTCCGAGCGGTGCTCCGATGAAGAAGAAGATGATGCACGAGATGGCGAGCGTAAACTTGTTTATCGCCTCAATCTTGTGCTGACGGATTGTGCTGTCGCCGTCTTTCGTCACCATGGCCTTGAATTCCAGGTTGCCCACGGTGTTCTGCACGCTTTCCATCGCCTTGTTTATGGCGGCGAGCTTGGCGTCGGCCGGCAGACTCTCGTATTTCTTCTTGATGTCCATCTTACCTGATGCCGCCATGGCACTGATTCTCAGTGAGTCCTGCTTCTTTATCGGCTTGTAGCCGAACTGCATGAACATGGCGTCGCGATAGAATTGTCTTCCTATGCTGTCATATTCGTGGCTTATCGAGTCGATGCTGCTGCTTATCTGCGACAGGCTCTTTGTCTTGGCGTTGCCGGCGATGGAGCTGGCATCGGCCAGGTTGAAGTCGTTGTCGAAATCAAGTATTATCTTCTTCGAGATGAATGTTTCGCGGCGGTAGGGCACGCTGGCGCTGCTTGTCAGGTCCGATGATTTCATGTTCTCGAACCATTCTCCGCTGTGGAGCGTCAACACGAGGTGTTTCTTCTCTGCCGTAGACTGCAACATTCCGGAGTCGGCAAGGATTATCGCCGCATCCTCGTAGCTGTCGGTCATGCGGTAGATCATTATGCCATAGAGCTTTCCGGTGTCCACGTTCTTCTTCTGCACGTACAGGTTGCAGTTTGGTATTCCGTCGTAGAAGATGCCTTCGGGGATTTCCAGTTCGGGGCTTTTCTGCTTCATCGACATAAGGAGCTGTCCGAACTGCATGTTCGCGCTCGGTGCCACGACGTTCTGAAAGTAGAACGACACTCCGGTAATCATGAGCGTTATGGCGATGAGCGACCTGAACGCCTGCATGAGTGATATTCCGGCGGCCTTTATCGCAGTCAGCTCACTGCTCTCGCCCAGGTTTCCGAAGGTGATGAGCGCCGAGAGCAGGATGGCCAGCGGCAGGGCTTGCGGCACGAGTATCAGACTCATGTACCAGAAGAACTGCGCGAGCACTTCCATGGAGAGTCCTTTGCCGATAAGCTGGTCGATGTATCTCCACAGAAACTGCATCATCAGCACGAACTGGCAGATGAAGAAGGTTCCCACGAAGAGCAGTCCGAACTGCTTGGCTATGAAGATATCTAATTTTTTTATTCTGAACATTGTTGTCGCTTCATACGGCGAGTTTACCGTACATTGCTGCAAAGATAATGTAAATTAGAAGAATGGCAAAACAAAGCTGCATAAAACATCTTCATTTTGCCATTAATTATAGATTCTTTATTCAAGTTTCTGATTTAGGAAAAAGCTTATATGTCTTTTGACTTATACCTTTGATATACCCTCCTGCTCCTTTCTCAAATAGAATGTCGATTACAGTTTCTTTATTTCCTCTTCCTGTTGGCGCGCTGCTGACGGTATTTCGCCTTCTGCATCGCCGATCCGCTGCCGTGGGCACCGGTGATATAGGCCTTCTTCTTCGCCTTGGTCTTCACCTTGTCGTTGTCTTTGCTCTGGCGCGACGGACGGAACGTCATGCCGCCTTCGATGATCTGGTCTATGTCCATAATTTGAGTTTAGAGTTAAGAATTAAGAGTTTGTAAACTCTTGATTCAATTAGTGATGGAACAGTCTCACGCCTGTGAATGCCATCGTGATGCCATACTTGTCGCAGGTGTCGATGACATGGTCGTCGCGTACTGAGCCTCCAGCCTGTGCCACATACTCCACACCGCTCTTGTGGGCGCGCTCGATGTTGTCGCCGAACGGGAAGAATGCGTCGCTGCCCAGAGCCACCTTGGTATTCTTGGCAATCCAAGCCTTCTTCTCCTCCATGGTGAGCACTTCGGGCTTCTCGGTGAAGAACTGCTGCCATGCTCCGTCAGCCAGCACGTCGTCGTGGTCCTCGCTGATGTAGATGTCGATGGTGTTGTCGCGGTCAGCGCGGCGGATTCCAGGCACGAACGGCAGGTTCATCACTTTCGGGTGCTGGCGCAGCCACCAGATGTCGGCCTTGTTTCCGGCGAGACGTGTACAGTGGATGCGGCTCTGCTGTCCGGCACCGATGCCGATAGCCTGTCCGTCCTTCACGTAGCATACGGAGTTGCTCTGGGTGTATTTCAGTGTGATGAGACTGATGATGAGGTCGCGCTTTGCTTCCTCTGTGAAAGTCTTGCTCTTTGTGGGGATGTTCTCGAAGAGAGCCGGGTCGTCGAGCTTCACCTCGTTGCGTCCCTGCTCGAAGGTCACGCCGAACACCTGTTTGTGCTCCACAGGAGCCGGCTTGTATGCAGGGTCAATCTTGATTACGTTGTATGTGCCCTTGCGCTTCGCGCGCAGTATTTCGAGAGCTTCGTCGGTAAAGTCGGGCGCAATCACTCCGTCGCTCACTTCGCGCTTGAGGAGCGTTGCCGTTGCAGCGTCGCATGTGTCGCTCAGAGCCACGAAGTCGCCGTAGGAACTCATGCGGTCAGCGCCGCGTGCCCTTGCGTATGCACAGGCGATAGGTGAGAGTTCGATTTTCAGGTCGTCCACGAAGTAGATTTTCTTCAGGGTGTCGCTAAGCGGCAGACCCACGGCAGCTCCTGCCGGAGAAACGTGCTTGAAGCTTGCAGCGGCGGGCAGGCCGGTGGCTTCTTTCAGTTCTTTCACCAATTGCCAGCTGTTCAGCGCATCAAGGAAATTGATGTAGCCAGGGCGTCCGTTCAACACTTCGATAGGCAGTTCGCCTTCTTCCATATAGATTCTCGAAGGCTTCTGGTTAGGATTGCATCCGTACTTTAACTGTAATTCTTTCATTATTGTTATTTGAATATAATCTTTCCACCTTGATTTATGCCTGCAAATTTACTTTATTTCCATCACATGGCAAAGAGAAGCGGTGAAAAGGCTTGTTTTTGTCATTTGAATTCCATCTTCAGTCCGATGTCCGAAACGCCTGGCAGAATCTCGCGCTTCATGTTGTGGCGTATGCTCACGTGGATGGAGTCCTTCTTGTTGAGCGTCACTTCGCGCAGCGGAAACATGTATTGGAATGAGCTGATGCCGTCGCCGAGGAAATTGCCTCGTATGTCGGTAATCGGACATTTTATGGTGTCGGTCAGCACCTTGCCCCGTGGCATGATGCGCTGTTCCACGATGAGACTGATACTTGTGAAGGGGAAGGCGGAAGTCATGCGCAGCCCCACCTGCTGACCGTAGGTGCCCGGCGCAGCCATTCCCGGGATGTTGAATGTCAGCGTATCGTTCTTCTCCCATCCTGCAACCGGGGTGTGGGCGTATGAATAGTAAACGGTGTCGGTGGCGCATGAGACGGCAACCGCCGCCGTCATAACCACCGACACTATATTATATAATAAGGTATATACTCTTTTCTGCATTCTTATGCTTCCTTATTGTCGCTTCTTTTCTGTCCGTCCTGCTGGCGGTTCTGCTGTCGGCCCTGGTTGTCTCTGCCCGGGCGTCTTCTCGGCGCGTTGCCTTTTTGTCCCTGCTGGGCGTCTTTCGGTGCGTTGCCGTTGTTGCCTCTCTGCTGCTGACGGGGCTGCCGGGGCTTCTGTCCGTCGTTTCTCTCCTTCTGTCCGTCGGCTTTCGGCTTCTGGCTGTCGCCCTTCTGTTTGGCTGGGTTGTTGGCTTCGTTGCCTTTTGCCTGCTTTTCCTGCTGCGGCTTCTGTCCGCGCGGTTTGTTGCCTTTCTTCTTTTTCTTTGCCTTGTCGAAGCGTGTGAGGCTTTCGCCTGCGAGCAGGTCGGTCTGCTTGGAGTCACCCTTCGGAATGTCGCCTTCTGTCAGCGATTCCGGCTTTTCGCCGCGCTTGTTCATTTCGATGATTTCGAGAGCGCGCTGCCCGCTGATTGTCTCGAGGTTGGCAGCGAGACGCTTGTCGGTGGAGTAGGTCACGAGTCCAGCCAGTATGTCGGTCTTGAACAGGTAGTAGTCGCCGTCTATGGTCTGCAGTACCACTTCGCGGCTCGGCAGCTTCCTGCTTGCCTCTATATAGTTGTCCACCTCATAGTTGAGGCAGCATTTCAGTTTTGCACACATTCCCGCAAGCTTCTGCGGATTGAGCGAAATGTCCTGGTATCGTGCGGCTCCAGTGCTTACCGATACGAAGTTCTTCATCCATGTGGCACAGCACAGTTCCCTGCCGCAAGGACCGGTTCCGCCGATGCGCCCTGCCTCCTGCCTTGCGCCGATCTGCTTCATCTCTATCCTTACGTGGAAGGTTTCGGCGAGCACCTTGATGAGCTGGCGGAAGTCCACGCGCTCGTCGGCGATGTAATAGAATATCGCCTTGTTTGCGTCGCCCTGGTATTCCACGTCGCCAATCTTCATCTGCAGGTTCAGGTCCTTGGCAATCTGGCGGCTCTGTATCATGGTACCGTGCTCACGGCTTTTCGCCTCGCGCCATTTGTCCATGTCCACCTGCTTTGCGATGCGGTAGATGCGCTTGATGTCGTCCATCGACTTGAGGTTAGCCTTCTTTATCTGTAGCTTCACGAGCTTTCCGGTGAGCGTCACCACTCCGATGTCGTGCCCTGGGCTTGCCTCCACAGCCACGATGTCGCCCTTCTTCAGGTCGAGTCCGTTCACGTTGTGGTAGTATCCCTTGCGCGTGTTCTTGAACTGCACCTCCACCAGGTCGGTGCTTTCAGCGTTTCCCGGCACGTCTGCGAGCCAGTCGTATGTGTTGAGCTGTCGGTCCTGTCGTCCGCATCCTCTTCGGCAGAGGCCGCGTGAACATCCGTCGCCAACGGTAAATTTCATATTCTTGAAGTCCATGTCTTGTCTTTTCTATTTGCTCCGGCGGGGAGACAGTGGGAGGGAACGGGCGTTGCTCTTTCCCTTTTCAGTCCCTGGAGCCCTGTGATATATATTGTTTGCTGTTTATTTCTGGATTAGCAGAACGATAGTCTTCAGCGTGATGTCGAAGAACACTATCTTTGCATTTGCATTCTGCCCGATGTCGCGTATTCCGCGGTCGAAGAGTTCCGAGAGTTCCACCACGTTCGCCTCGTTGATGAAGCGTGCGAACTTCTTTGAGAATTCCTCCTCCTCCATCGTCATGTACACGAGGTCGGGGTTCTGGAAGTTATACATGAAATTCTCCCTGATAAGATGGATGAAGTATGTGAGCATCCTCTTCTGCTTCTCCCTGCCGTATGCCGCCACGGCCTCGCTCCATTTCTTCAGGTCCTTGACCTTCCGCATATACGCAAGCCTCATGAGCATGATGAACATGTCGAGGAAGAGCCTGTTCTCGTTTCCCGCGTCCAGCTCTTTCAGTGCCGTCAGCCAGTTGCCGTTTGCCACCCGGGCAATCCTCTTCGCCACCTCCGGCGCGATGTATCTCTTTTCCACGAGGGCGCTTTCCACTTCCGGCGTGTCTATCTTCTTTATGTCGAAGCGCTGCGTGCGGCTGCGAATGGTCTCCAGCAGTTTCTCCGGCTCTTCGCATACCATGATGAACACCGTCTGCTGCGGCGGTTCCTCGATGAGCTTGAGCAGACTGTTGGCGCAAGCCACGTTCATCTTCTCGGGCAGCCAGATAATGCACACCTTGTATCCTCCCTGACTGGATTTTATGCTCAGTTTCCTTATCAGCGCGTCGCTCTCGCCCACGCCGATGACAGCCTGCTGGTTCTCGGCGCCCATCGCCGCAAGCCACTGGTCCATCGAGAAATAGCGGCTGCCCACGATAATCTGGTTCCACTCCTTGGCAAAGTCGTCGCTCGTCATCTTATGGTCCGCGCTTGTGCCGGAGGGCTTGATTACGGGGTAGGAGAAGGTGAGGTCGGGATGTGCGAGCTTGGCGAGCATGGCTTCTGCGCTGCGCCTCTTCTCGGGCGACATCTGCGGCAGATGCTTCGCCGCCTCGGCCTGTATGGGGTCGCTCTCGTCGTGTTCTCCGAGCAGGAACGACGCCAGTGCCACGGCCAGCGCCATCTTTCCGCATCCGAGCGGTCCGCATAGCAGCATTGCGTGCGGCACCCGGTGTTCCGCCACCAGCTGCAGCATCTGTCTTTTAGCCTCTTCCTGTCCTATAACGTCGCTGAATTTCATTGGAATATTTCGTCTTGCCGAACAGTCCGTCCGTTTCTTTTGTTGCAAACTTACTAAAAAATCTCGACTTTTCTTTTCATATTCCGAAAAAACAGTGTCGCTTTTTTATTTTAAGGTGTATTTTTCGTCAAAACAGGGGTAATAATCGCCGTCATGCATATTTTCCAGGTAAAGAAACGAAGATAAAAATTCATCTTTTCATCTATTTGCATTACCTTTGCAAAGTCCTTGCCGCCTGAACCCGAATCATCGGGGCGGAGGAAGAAACGGAACAAATCAAAACACTAACCTGATAAAAACAAACAGAGAATGGAACAAATCGAGAAGGGTAGCAAGTCCTACCTCATTTCTATCGTATTGGTTGCCGTGCTTGGCGGACTGCTTTTCGGCTACGACACGGCGGTAATCTCCGGAGCGGAGAAGGGTCTGCAGGCTTTCTTCAAGGGAGCTTCGGATTTCGAATACACCGACTTCATGCACGGCTTCACCTCGTCGAGCGCCCTTATTGGCTGCATCATCGGCAGCGCCCTGTCGGGCCTGTTCGCCAGCCGGATTGGCCGCAAGCGCTCGCTGATATTCGCCGGCGTTTGCTTCTTCCTGTCGGCATGGGGCTCGATGGAGCCCGAAACCTACATGCTGCCGCAGGGACAGGCAAACTGGACGCTGCTTGTGGTGTTCAACTTCTACCGCGTGCTCGGCGGAATCGGCGTGGGCATGGCATCGGCGATATGTCCGATGTATATCGGCGAGATAGCCCCGAGCAATATCCGCGGAATGCTCGTCAGCTGGAACCAGTTCGCCATCATCTTCGGACAGCTCGTGGTATACTTCGTCAATTTCATCATCCTCGGCTCACATGCCAATCCGCTCTATGACGCCGTAGGGCAGATTGCCAACTGGGCCGACTGCCAGTGGACCGTGGAGACGGGATGGAGATACATGTTCGGCAGCGAGTGCGTGCCCGCCGGACTCTTCACTCTCCTCGTATGCTTCGTGCCCGAGACGCCGCGCTATCTCGTGATGGTGGGTCAGGACGACCGCGCCCGCCACATCCTTGCGCGCATCAACGGTTCGCGCATAGCCGACGAGATAATCAGCGACATCAAGAATACCATCAGCGTGAAGACCGAAAAGCTCTTCTCCTACGGTTTCCTCTGCATCTTCGTGGGCATCATGCTCAGCGTGTTCCAGCAGGCTGTGGGCATCAACGCCGTGCTCTATTACGCTCCGCGAATCTTCCAGGACATGGGTATGCAGAATCCTATGGTCCAGACGGTTATCATGGGTGTGGTTAATATCTCGTTCACTCTCGTGGCAGTGTTCACGGTGGAGAAACTGGGCAGGAAACCGCTTCTCATCTGGGGTTCCATCGGTATGGCTGCGGGTGCGTTCGGCGTTGCCCTCACCTTCGGCAACCCCTCGCTCGGCACCCTCACGATGCTCAGCATCATGGTATACAGCGCCAGCTTCATGTTCTCATGGGGTCCGATAGCATGGGTGCTTATCGCCGAACTCTTCCCGAACACCATCCGCGGTGCGGCGGTGGCTATCGCCGTGGCCTTCCAGTGGGTGTTCAACTTCATAGTCAGCTCCACTTTCGTGCCGATGTTCAATATGCATCTCACCCCCGGCGACGACTTCGGCCATTGGTTCACGTATGGCCTCTATGGCGTGATCTGCATTATAGCCGCCGTGTTCGTCTTCAAGCTCGTGCCGGAGACCAAGGGCAAGAGCCTCGAGGATATGTCGAAGCTCTGGCGCAAGGAGTAACCGGCTGATATACATACAGAAACAAGGATTCTCTCCGGGATGCCGGCTTCCAGCATGGGAAACCGTTGCGATGTCCCGTGGGAGAATCCTTTTTTTATTTCATGAGAAACTCTCCGAGATGGATATGCTCGATGCCGTTGATGCTGCTGCCGCTTGTCCATTCGTCTAGGCTCACCACGTATTTCGGGTAGTTGTCGTTTATGGATTCAAGATTGCCGAACTCCCTTTTCCTTGTGTTCTCGTCGGCAATCATATATGCAGCCTGCACGTAGATTCTCCTGTCGTCCTTTTTCCCTACGAAGTCAATCTCCTTTCCTCCGCCAAGCTGCCCTGTATACACTTCATACCCTTTCTGGAAGAGATGCAGGAAAATTGCGTTCTCGATAAGCTTGTTGATGTCCTGCTGCATACTGAATCCTGAATGGCAGTTGCGCAGTCCCAGGTCCTCGAAGAAATACTTGTCGCCGATCTCGAATGTCCTTAGTCCGGCTATGTCGATTCTCTTCACCTTATGTATGAGATAGGCATTCTGCAGATTTTTCAAGTAATTGATAACCTGGATGGTGGACATGTTAACGCGCTGCGATTTCAGATATTTGCTGATGTTGTTTGCCGAAAACAGATTGCCCACATTGTCCGCCGTATACGTGGCGAGGATTTCCAGAAAATCCACGTTCCTTATTCCCTCCCTTTTCACTACATCCTTCAGGATGATAGTGGAGTAGACATTGCGCAGGTATTCGAATACTATGTCCTTTTCCAGTGGCAGGTTGTGTAGATATGGGAGTCCGCCGAACGTGAGGTAGTCTCTTAGGCTCCTGTTCGAGGCTTCAAGTCCGTGGAACTCCAGAAACTCCCTGTAGTTGAGGCTCGATACGTAGAACTCCACGTATCTGCCAGACAGGTAGGTGGAAAGTTCGCTCGACAGCATCTTGGCATTGCTTCCTGTAATGAATATGTCGCAGCTCTCCTTGGCTTGCAGACTCCTCAGTGTGATTTCGAATCCATCGATGTCCTGCACTTCATCGATGAACAGAAAGTTGTTTGCCTCCGGCTTCAGTTTCCCGTTCACGTATGCCGTGAGTTCTTCGTGCGAGCGCATGAATACGAAGTCGTCCAGCTCCTTGTTTATATATATGATGTTCGCATCGGCAAAATTCGACTTCACATGCTGCTGCATCTGTTTCAGAATGCAGCTCTTGCCCACACGCCGCTGTCCGGTGAGCACCTTGATGATGTTCTTGTTCACGAAGGGCAGAATCCTTTCGGTATATGTCGGTCTTTCAATTAATTCTGTCATACACATGCCTCCTTTTTATAGTTTTCGTCTGTCGCCGTCATGCTGTCCTGCTGACAGCAAGGCAAAGACGCACGGAACTTTTATTAATTATAATTTAAACTTTTCGCAAATATAGTGATTTTATTAAGTATAACTTATAAAAATAGACTTAATCCCGATTTTATTAAGTATAATTAATAAAAAGACTGCGTTTTAAAGATGTTTAGTCTGTAAACGGACAGGCCGGTGGGCAAGAAGATTCTGAATGAACGGTGCATCTGCTGGTGGCGGACGGTGCATCTGCCCGGAGATAATATACAGTACTTTTATGAATTCGGATAGAAGTACTGGAGTAATCCTATAGAAGTACTGGAGTAATCCAATGCA